>Ga0137418_10005092_pt1 | contig 12048 bp, 9 predicted proteins | sample CZODoug3_1_2_16f_FD_122242 | JGI IMG/M metagenome (GOLD analysis project Ga0137418, IMG submission 122242) | Vadose zone soil fungal communities from Angelo Coast Range Reserve, California, USA - CZODoug3_1_2_16fungal (Hybrid Assembly) | ecosystem: Environmental > Terrestrial > Soil > Vadose... | reverse complement strand
GGCGTCGGCTGGAGCTCGCGACCGATGCGGTGCACATAGTCCTCGTAAATCAGACCCTCGATGATCTGCGCGCGGGTCGCCGGGGTACCCAGCCCCTTCTCGCTCATGGCTTCGCGCAGCTCCTCGTCCTCGACCAGTTTTCCCGCGCCTTCCATCGCTGAGAGCAGCGTGGCTTCCGTGAAGCGGGCCGGCGGCCTCGTCTGAATGGCGCGAACATCCACTTCCCGCGTGCGCACTTTTTCTCCGTTCTCGATTGCAACGAGGCTCGGTGATTCGCCCGTTTCGGCTTCCTTGCCGTAGACCTGGAGCCAGCCGGCTTCGGTCATGATCCGGCCCTCGGTCTTGAACGCCTCGCCCTCGACACGGGTGATCCGCGTGGTGACGAGGTACTCCGCTGCCGGGAAGAACACCGCGAGAAAGCGCTTCACGACCAGATCGTAGAGCTTCCCTTCGGCCTCGGAGAGATGCCCTGGCCTCTGGATCGTGGGGATGATTGCGAAGTGGTCGGAGATCTTCCTGTTGTCGAATATGCGTTTGTTCGGTTTGACCCAGCCTTTCTTGAGTATCTGAGCAGCGTGGCGCGCGTAGCCCGATTTCTGCGCCACGAAAGTGTCAAGCGTCTTCTTCACCGTGCCGAGATAGTCCTCGGGTAGTGCACGCGAATCGGTCCTCGGATAGGTAAGAGCTTTGTGTCTTTCGTAGAGCGCCTGGGCAAGCGCGAGCGTTGTTTTGGCCGAGAAACCGAAACGGCCGTTCGCTTCGCGCTGCAGGCTCGTCAAATCATAGAGAAGGGGAGAAAGCTGCGAAGCGGGTTTTGCCTCCTCGGTGGCAACGCCCGGTTTTCCCAGGCATTTGGCGCCGATGGCGGCCGCCCGTTTCTCCTCCCACAATCTCTCGGGTCTTGCCTCAGCATCGTCTTTTTCCTTCTGGAAGCTTTCGTCGAACCAGCGGCCTGCGTACTCGCCCCGCGCTGCGGCAAAGGTGGCGTGGACCTCCCAATAGTCGCGCGCCTTGAAGCCGCGTATGCGATCCTCGCGCTCAACGAGAATTGCGAGCGTCGGTGTCTGCACGCGGCCGACAGTCGTCTTGTAGAAACCGCCCTCCTTCGAGTTGAAGGCGGTCATGGCGCGTGTGCCGTTGATGCCGATGAGCCAATCCGACTCGGAGCGGCACAGCGCCGCGTCGGCGAGAGGACGCAACTCACGGTCCTTGCGCAGCCGCTCGAAACCCTCCTTGATGGAGTTTTGCGTCATCGACTGCAGCCACAGACGCTCGATCGGTTTCGTGTTGCCGGCATGCCGGACGATATACCTGAAAATCAGCTCGCCTTCCCTGCCCGCATCGCAAGCGTTTATCACGCCAGTCAAGTCCTTGCGTCGAAGCAACTTGACGAGGAGTTTGAGGCGTTCTTCAGTGCGCTCGATCGGCTTCAGATCGAAGTGCGGTGGTATCACGGGCAGGTTGGCAAACGACCATTTGCCTCGTTTGACCTCGACCCCCTCCGGCGGAACGAGTTCGAGGAGATGCCCGATCGCCGACGAAAGTACGTAGTCCAGGCTTTCATAGTAGTCGCCGTGGCGGGTAAAGCCGCCCAAAGTGCGCGCGATATCATTCGCCACTGAGGGCTTTTCGGCGATGATGAGTTTCTTGGCCACTGAGAGGAAAAGAAGCGAAAAAAGACGACAGGATTCGAGGCCGTCTCTACGCGAAGCGCAGAATCATAAGTGTAATCGGAATGTGAAGCAAGAAACCGTCGCGCGCGAAGGCCGAGTTCATCCGGGACTTCGGCTCGGTACTAGTGAGTCTGGCGCTTCTCGCCGTCGGGTATCAACTCGTCGAGAATCAGTGCGTCTACATTGCCTCTGCGTGTCCAAAGCACCATCAGGACGATCACCTTGAGCTTGTCCAGACCTACAACTTCGTTGGGCAAGGCCATCCCGCGCTCGATGATGATTTCGCGCAGGAGGGGGGTGAGGATTTTTGCACTTTCAAGAAAAGCGATGAAGCCTCGGCTCTCCAACGACAACTTGGTCGCTTCGTCCGTAGAATACCCGCGGAAGGATTGTCGTGCGTCGAGGGACTCCGGAAGAACCTCCTTGGGGAGATCCGTGAGAGTGTTCAGCCAATCCAAAGCGTCCTGAATGTCGTCGTTCTCGAAGCCCGCTGCATGTAGTTTGCGCTCAAGCGTATCCTGATCGGGATAGGTTTCGGTCTGGTAGTAATTCTCGAAAAGGTATACGAGCACGTCGAACATTCGCTATGAATCCTCAGCGGACACGTTGGTAAAGACCTCCGGGGAGGCCGGCCACTTTTCCTTCCAGCTCCAACTGCAGCAGAATGGCTGATACGATTTCGGCCGTCAAGCCGCTGCGCACGATCAAGCCGTCAATATCGCACGGGTCGAAACCCATCTTGTCGAGCAGGTCGTGACCCGCTCCGGGTTCCGGCAATCTCGTTTCGGGTACCCCTGCTGCGCCGAGCTCCTCGAGGACGTCCTGCGCGCTCTCGACCAGCTTCGCACCCTGCTTGATCAACGAATGACAGCCTCTGGAGAGCGGCGAGTGGATCGAGCCAGGGATGGCGAATACTTCGCGGCCCTGTTCTACGGCGAGGCGTGCAGTGATGAGCGAGCCGGAATCCAGCGTAGCCTCGACCACTAGACAACCGCGGGCAAGACCCGAGATGAGACGATTGCGCCGGGGAAAATTTCCCGCGTTAGGCGGTGTGCCGAGCGGAAATTCGGACACAAGCGCACCGCGCTGCGAGATTTCGTCCGCGAGTGGCTCGTTGCGGCGCGGATACACGATGTCGATGCCAGTCCCCAGAACTGCGATCGTGGACCCTCGTCCCGCCAGACCGCCGGAGTGTGCGGCGCTGTCCACGCCGATAGCGAGGCCGCTCACGATGACCAGGCCGGCCTCGCTGAACGTGCGTGCGAAGCTCTGGGCATTCTTCAGCCCCTGAGGCGTCGCGTTTCGGCTTCCGACCACGGCAAGCGCTGGAGAGGAAAGGAGCTTCGCGCTACCCGAAACGTACAGCAAGGCCGGGGGATCGGCGATTTCCAGCAGTTGCCTGGGGTATTCGACGTCGGCAAGGGTCAGCACGCTGTGCTCGGGCTGGGCCGCCCACTGGAGAGCTTTTTCCACTTCTGCGCCCCTGTTTCGTTCGAGGATGCCCGCTGCGAGCGCCTCGGGTACGACACGACAGAGTTGCGATCGCGTTGCGTTCAGAACGTTGCCGGGAAGACCGAGAGTGGAAAGCAGGGATCGGAATCTCTGGCCACCGAGCCCGGGGACCAGGCTGAGTTCGATCCAGGCAGCAAGGTCGCCTGAATCTTTCATATGCGAGCCTCGCAGAACGGGATCCCGATCAGGGGTTCTGGACGATATCTCCCCCTTGCACCGGCCGTGAGCTTTCCATTACCAGCGCGTAAGAGACCGAGTCGAAGGTACGAAAGACGAAGGCCAGACCGTAGCGCTCCGGGGGCAGCTGTATCGCCGGTGAGCGGTCACGCGATTTCAGATAATCGCGCTGATCGTAGACCACGACGTTGCGGTATACAGCGAGCACGTGTCCGACCTCCAAACCGTGGCGCGTGCCTCTATTGATCGAGATAATCGAGTCGCGCCCCCCCACGCTGGTGGCGAGAGCATCGTAGAGTCCTATGATTCGACCGCTTACCGCGGAACTCGGCGCATGAGGCACATACTGGGGAATGGTGGGCGGGGGCGCCGGAATGAGTCGATCCCCTGCAGAAATCTCCTTCTTGGAATTCACGATGTGCACCGTGGCGGGCTCGCCGCCTCGCGTCACCTGGGCCGTGCCCAGGAACACGGCTTCGAACCCCAGAGTTCTCTGGTTGTCAGGGTCGACCAGCGGTCGACCGGTGCGATAGATCTGCCAGACTGGCGCATCGCTGCCGCCAAAACCGCTGACGTAGGCTACATTTCCGGCGCCTAAGTTGACCCGATTTTCTTCGGTGGCGATAATCCGCGGCGCTCTGGCGAGACCGCCCTCCTCGATGAGCAATGGTTGTGTCAGAAACGGCTCGATCGACTTGGGCGAAATCGCAGGTATTGCCTCTGACGACAAGGGCTGGGTGTAGATGCGCGGCAGAAGCTTTTCTCCTCCTGCAACCCCGAGGCCGGGGCCGGCGCCGGCACCGGCACCGGCGCCGGCACCGGCATCCGCGATACGCAGTTGCGGTGGCGATACGCTCCGGTCGAGCACAAGGACATCGCCCGGGAAGATATTGTGCGGGTTTCTGATCTGCTCCTGGTTCATTCGCCAGATTTCCGGCCAGCGCCATTGATCGCTGAGGAATTTGGTGGCGATGCTCCAAAGGGTATCGCCCCTTTGCACGACGTAGCGGTCCGGCGCCGTATCCTTCACCTGCAAGTCGCCTTGCGCAAGTGCCAACAACCCCGCGCCCGCTAGGGCGAGTGCCAGGAGAGCTGTGATAGACTTTTGCATGACCGCCTCGTCTGGATTTAGCTGCCGCAGTCCCTATATTAACTTTCGCGGCTTGCTTTTTACAGTCTGCATTAAATTCTGCATCTAATTCTTTCAATTTGCAAGTATTTATGGCGCTGCTAGATATCCTTCGCTACCCCGATCCGAGGCTCTATAAGAGGGCCGCGCCCGTGCTGGAGGTCGACGAATCGGTTCGCTCCTTGGTCCGGAATATGGCTGAAACCATGTACTCGGCGCCCGGGATGGGACTGGCGGCGACTCAGGTCGACGTGCAGAAACAGGTGATCGTCATCGACGCCTCCGAGACCCGAAACGAGTTGCTGGTTTTGATCAATCCGGAGATCGTCGCGAGCGAAGGCGTTCAGTATCGCGAGGAGGGCTGCCTGTCGGTTCCAGGAATCTACGAACCGGTCGAGCGCGCCGAGCGCGTAACGGTGCGTGCGCTTGGCCTGGACGGAAAATCCTTTACCTTCGTTGCAGAGAAACTCCTCGCGGTCTGCATCCAGCACGAAATGGATCACCTCGAGGGCAAAGTTTTCGTCGACTATCTGTCGCGCCTCAAGCAGCAACGCATCAAGGCGAAACTTCAAAAACAGCTTCGCAAGACGGCCTGAGCAGGTCGGCGCACTGCCTCTCGCCCAAGCCCCGAGCGGGTGCCGCTTCCGTGAACGTTCTCTTCGCCGGCACGCCTGAATTTGCGGCACGCTGCCTTGAGGCTCTGCTCAAGTCCCGTCATCGTGTGGTCGGGGTGATGACTCAGCCGGATCGACCTGCCGGGCGCGGTCTTGCGCTGGCGCCATCACCCGTGAAGAAGTTGGCGGCAACGCAAGATCTTCAAATAGCCCAGCCCGTGAGTCTGAGGGACGCGCGCTCGCAATCGGAACTCGAGCGCTTCCGGGCCGATGTCATCGTGGTCGTCGCTTATGGTTTGATTCTGCCGCAGCCGATGCTCGAGTTCTCGCGGTACGGGGCAATCAATATTCACGCGTCGCTGTTGCCGCGATGGCGCGGCGCGGCACCCATTCAGCGGGCACTCCTTGCCGGTGATCGGGACACCGGCGTATCGATCATGCAGATGGACTCGGGGCTCGACACAGGCCCGGTGCTGATGCAGGAAAAAATTCCGATTCTGGAAGACGATACTGCCGGGACGCTGCACGATCGGCTCGCGGAACTTGGCGCGAAACTCATAGTGCGGGCACTGGATGCGATTGAAGCCGGCGGGGTCAGGGCGACACCGCAACCGGCCGAGGGGGTGACATATGCAGCCAAGCTCGACAGGCGCGAGGCTCGCGTCGACTGGCGTGAGAATGCGCTGGCGGTGAATCGCAGGGTTCGCGCGCTCAATCCTTCGCCTGGCGCGGATGCGCGCACCCGGGGGGTGGGGCTCAAAATCTGGCGTTGCGCCGCCGCTGGCGGACGGGGGGCGCCGGGTGAGATCCTTCGCGTGGATGCGGGCGGTTTGCGCGTCGCCTGCGGGGAAGGCGTACTGGTGGTAACCGAGTTGCAGCGCTCGGGGGGAAAGCGACTTCCCGCGGCCGAATTTCTCAGAGGATTTCCGCTTTCGGCCGGCGAGTGTTTCGAACTCCAGTAGCAAGGGCAGTCGGACGCTCTGCGCCTATAATGCGTGCAACGCCCGTAACCTTGAGCAGTACATCCGTGTCCACCGTCTACGCCGGCCCTTCCCTCGCACAGGCCTTTGTTGCCGCCGCCGAAGCCATTGGACGGGTCTCAGGGGGCGAGAGTCTGAACGCTGCGCTCGCCGACTTGAAACACCGCGCGTCGGCGCAAACGCTTGCTGCCGCGGCGCAGGATCTTTGCTACAACGCGCTACGGAGTTACGGGGTGGTCGATGTGGCCCTGGAGCGCCTTCTGCAGAAACCCCTCACGGATTCCCCAGTGCGTGGATTGCTTCTCGCCGCGCTCGCGGAGCTTGCCGCGCGGCCGCAGTCCGCGCACGCGGTCGTGCACCAGGCGGTGGAGGCGGCTGCCTTGCTTGGGTACTCGCGCGCGAAGGGACTGGTCAATGCGGTGATGCGCAACTTCCAGCGCCGCATGCCGGAGCTGCTTTCGGAGATCGAGGCGACCGAATCTGGCCGTTATCGCCATCCGCAATGGTGGATCGACGAGTTGCGCCTGGCCTATCCGCGCGACTGGGAGTCCGTCCTTCTGGAGTCGAACCGGCATCCGCCCATGGTTTTGCGGGTAAACCGGCGGCGACTCTCCGCAAAAGCATATCTGGAGAAACTGGACCAAGCCGGAATGCCCGCGCAAGCACTGGGACAAGATGCGGTGCTGCTGGAAAAACCCTGTCGGGTCGAGCGGCTCCCGGGATTTGCGGCAGGCGAGGTGTCGGTGCAGGATGCCGGGGCTCAGCGAGCAGCACCATTTCTGGATGTTCGCGACGGGATGAGGGTGCTGGATGCCTGCGCGGCGCCAGGTGGCAAGACCGGACACCTGCTCGAGCTTGCCGAGTGCGAGCTTCTTGCAGTGGACGCGGACGGCGCGCGGGCGCGGCGCATCGCCGAAAATCTCTCCAGACTGAAGCTCTCGGCGAAAGTCGTGGTCGGCGATTGCCGCAAGCCGGAAGACTTCTGGGAGGCAAGGCCTTTTGACCGCATTCTCCTGGACGCCCCTTGCTCGGGATCGGGCGTGGTTCGGCGCCATCCCGACATCAAATGGTTGCGCCGGAAGACCGATGCATCCGAGTTCGGCCGCACGCAGTCGGAACTGCTGGAGGCCTCGTGGCGGGTACTCGCCCCCGATGGTAAATTGTTGTACGCCACGTGCTCGGTGTTTCCCGAGGAGAACGGCGCACAGGTGGACAATTTTCTCCTGCGGCACCCGGAAGCCGAAATGCTTCCGCTCCCTGGGATCGCCGAGGGTGACACGGGGGCCCGGCGCCCTTTTGAGGGCCAGATCCTGCCGAGCGCCCATAGCGACGGTTTCTTCTACGCCTTGCTGAAAAAAACTGCTGACTGAGCGAGGAATGAACACTAGCTTGCGTCGATTCGTTGCCGCGCTCGCGCTCGGGCTCGCTACGTCAGCGCAGGCACAGCCCATCCTGGTCAACAATGCAGGCTTGGAAATCGCCGAAACGCGCTATTTCCTGAACGCCGATTTTCGCCTCGACCTGACTGCACCGCTCCTGGAGGCCTTGAACAACGGCGTATCGCTCGGCTTTCTCGTGGAGTTCCAGCTGACGCGGCCGCGATGGTACTGGTTCGACGAGAAGACCGCCTCAGAAAAGCTGGACCTGCGGCTTTCCTACCTCCCCCTTGCGCAGCAGTACCGGCTGTCGAGCGGGACGCTGTATCACAACTTCCCCACGCTCTCCGAGGCGCTCGAGGCACTCGGCAGGGTTCACGGCTGGCCGGTGCTGGGACAGGATCAGGTCGACAACGGCCGAACCTACATTGCAGCGGTGCGGCTGCGCCTTGATCCGGCTCAACTGCCGACGCCCTTCCGAGTGAGCGCCGTCACCAACCGCGAGTGGACGCTCACGTCCGATTGGAAGCGATTTCGGTTCACCCCGCTCGCGCCGGTGCAGGAGGCCCGATGACCTACGTGCTCATCGCCAGCGCCGCGCTCGGCGGCATTTTGCTGTTCCTGCTTGCCGCGGCAACCGCCAACTCGCCGCTCTTCGCCGAGCACTATCCGCTGCTGCTCGGCCTGAATGCTGCGATTGCCCTGGCCCTCCTCGGGCTCGTGGTGTACCAGTTGGCGATCCTTGCGCGGCAGCGCCGCGCAAAGGTGTTCGGTTCGCTGCTGACCTTTCGGGTGCTCGTCATGTTTGCGCTGGTGGGAGTGGTCCCCGGGCTGCTCGTCTACACCGTGTCGCTCCAGTTCCTCGCGAAGAGCATTGAATCTTGGTTCGACGTGCGCGTCGAGCGCGCGCTTGAAGGAGGACTGAATCTCGGCCGGGCGGCGCTCGACGTCATGTTGAACGAGCTGCTTCTCAAGGCCCATGTGATGGCGCTCGATCTCTCCGAGACCCCGAGGCGCGACCAACCGGCGGCGCTCGCTCGTTTGCGCGAGCAGGCCTACGTCGAGGAAGCTTGGCTCATAACCGAAGGTGGACAGGTGCTCGCGAGGGCGAGCCGGGAACCCGGGAAACTCGTGGCGCCCAGCCCAAGTGCACAGGCGTTGCGCGATGCACGCCAGGTGCGCGGTTATGCTGTGGTCGAACCGGTGGGCGACAAGGGACTCTTGCTGCGAGTGATCGTGTCCCTTGAGACTTCCAGGCGCGCCGACGAATCGCGCTTGCTGCAACTCACGCACTGGGTGCCGCAGACGCTCGCCGAACAGGGCGAATCGGTGCAAAGCGTGTATCGTGCATACAAGGAGCTGTCGCTGTCTCGCCAGGGGCTGAAGGAGATCTACATTCTCACGCTGACCTTGACGCTGTTGCTCGCTTTGCTTTCCGCTATTGCACTCGCGTTCCTGCTGTCGCGGCGCCTGTCGAACCCGCTCGCCGTCCTCGCCGAGAGCACCCAGGCGGTGGCGCGCGGCGATTTTTCGCGCCGCGCTCGAGTCACGAGCCGCGATGAGCTGGGCATCCTCACGCAGTCGTTCAACAGCATGACTCAACAGCTGGGCGAGGCGCAGGACGCCGCGTCGCTCAATCAAGCGCAGCTCGAAACCGCCAAAGCGTACCTGGAGAGCATTCTCGCCAATCTGTCGGCGGGTGTGCTCGTTTTTGATCATGGCCTCACCCTCCGGATTGCAAACAGCGGGGCAGGCAGCATCCTGCACGAGAACGTTGCCGCATTGATCGGACTCAAACTCGAGAATTGGCACACGCTCCCCGAGTTTGCTCGCATGCTGCAAGCGGAGTTCGAACAACACAGAGGAACCGTCTGGCAGCAGCAGATCGAGATGCGCGAGCGAGGCGCGGTGATTCTCGTACGCGGGTCGCCGCTGCCCGAGACCGGGGAGGGTGGGTACGTCGTGGTATTCGACGACGTCACGCAATTGATCGCGGCACAGCGCGCCACCGCCTGGGGCGAGGTCGCGCGCAGGCTCGCTCACGAGATCAAGAATCCGCTCACGCCGATCCAGCTCGCGGCGGAGCGACTCCAGGCGAAACTCGGCGACAAACTCTCGCCCGAGGCGGCGCGCTCGCTCGACCACGCCACGGAAACCATCGTCGCGCAGGTCACCGCCATGAAGAACATGGTGGATGATTTCCGCGACTATGCTCGCACGCCCCCGCCGCAATTGGGCGGACTGGACCTGAACCGGCTCGTTACCGAGGTACTCGCTTTGTACGAACAGTCCGGAACTCGGATACAGGCCAACCTCCAGAGGAGCATTCCATTGGTGCGCGGTGACCCCGACCGCCTGCGACAGGTAATCCACAATCTGCTGCAAAACGCGCAGGATGCTCTTTCCGGAAGCACCGACCCGAAAATCGAAGTGTCGACCGAGCTTTCGGGTGGCCAAGTGTGGCTGCGGATCAGCGACAACGGTTGCGGCTTCCCCGACGCCATCATCAACGGGGCGTTCGAGCCCTACGTCACCACCAAGCCCAAGGGGACCGGACTGGGGCTGGCGATCGTAAAGCGGATCATCGAGGAGCATCACGGCACCGTTCGGATAGAAAACCACATCGGGAAGGAAGGGGGTCGGGGCGCGGCGGTGCGGATTTCGCTCCCGCTCGCCGCCTGAGCGACCATGGCGCAGATACTAGTCGTCGACGACGAAGTCGGGATCCGCGAGCTCTTGTCCGAAATCCTCTCGGACGAAGGACACTCGGTGCAGCTTGCAGAGAATGCCACCGCGGCGCGCTCGTTGCGCGCGCAGAGACGTCCGGACCTCGTGTTGCTCGATATTTGGATGCCCGACGCGGACGGTATTACGCTCCTGAAGGAATGGGCCACCGGGGGCCAGCTCACCATGCCGGTGATCATGATGTCGGGTCACGGCACCATCGACACGGCGGTGGAGGCGACGCGCTGCGGCGCAATGGATTTCCTGGAAAAACCGATCGCGCTGCAGAAGCTCCTCGCAACCGTGAAGCGTGCACTGCGTGCGGGGGAATCGCGCGCCGTGATGCCACTCAGCATCGTGAATTTCGGCCGTTCGGTGATCATGACCGAGCTGAAGAAGCGCTTGGCGAGGATCTCTGCCGCCGGGACAGCTGTGCTGCTGCGCGGAGAAAGAGGCGTGATGCCGGAGCTCTACGCGCGCTATCTGCAGCAGCCCAACGCACCCTGGATCGATGCGGCGCACGCACTCAACGAGGCGTCTCAGGATCTGCTGCAGCAGGTTTCCAGCGGCGTGCTGTTCGTCGGGGAACTCGCGATGCTGTCCCGGAACCAGCAGAAGCACCTGGCGTTTCTCGCCGCGCGGGCGGAAAAAAGCAACGTGCAACTGGTGTCTTTCACCGCCGAGGAGCCGAAGCACCTGGTGGAATCGCAGGGTTTCGACGCGGCCTTGATGCAGGCTCTCTCGGGAATCGTCATCTCGCTTCCGGCTTTGCGTGAGCATCCGGAGGACATTCCCGAGATTGCAACCCTCATGCTTGCGCAGCTGGTGGAGACGCGCTTTTGCCCGGCGCGAAACTTTTCCACCGGCGCCCTCAACGTCCTGCGGTATTTCCTCTGGCCGGGTAACCTTGAAGATCTCGCCGCAGCGGTGCGCAACTTGGCGCTCACCAGCCTGGAGGAGGAGATCGGCGTCGCGGACGCGGAGCGGGTGCTGCCGCAGTTTGCGCGCCGCTCCGCCGAGACGGACCTGTCGCTCGATCTTCCCCTGCGCGAGGCTCGCGAAGCCTTCGAGCGAACCTACTTCGAGCACCATCTCGCACAGGTGAACGGATCCATAGCGCGCGTCGCCGAGCGAAGCGGTCTCGAGCGCACGCACTTGTACCGCAAGTTGAAAGCGCTCGGGATTCTCGCCGGGCGAAAAGAAGACTGACTCCGGATTTTTCGCGCGGATTCCCGCCTTGAAAATCGTAATCCTCGGCGCTGGCCAAGTCGGCTCATCTGTCGCCGAAAACCTGGCTTCCGAAGCCAACGACATTACCGTCGTGGACATCGACGCCGCGAGGCTGCGCAACCTCCAGGACCGCCTGGACTTGCGCACCGTGGTCGGCAGCGCCGCGCACCCCTCGGTGCTGGTCGAGGCGGGTATCGAAGACTGCGACATGATGATTGCGGTAACGCAAAGCGACGAAACCAACCTGGTCGCATGCAAGCTGGCGCAGCAGCTGTTCAACGTCCCAACCCGAATCGTCCGCCTGCGCGCGAGCGACTACCTTTCCAACGAGCGCGTCCTCGGCCCGGACTGCTTTGACGTGGATTTGGCGATCTGTCCGGAGCAGATCCTTACCGACTACATCGTCAAGCTCATCGAGTTTCCTGAAGCACTGCAGGTGCTCGAATTCGCTCACGGCAAGGTGAGCCTGGTCGCGGTGCGTGCATTCCAGGGCGGTCCCCTGGTCGGCCATCCTCTGAAGGATCTCAGGAAGCACATTCCGTCCGTGGACACGCGTATCGCCGCCATATTTCGCGGTGACAGCCCGATTCTGCCCGAGGGCGATACCGTGGTGCAGGCCGGAGACGAGGTGTT
>Ga0137418_10005090_pt1 | contig 12049 bp, 13 predicted proteins | sample CZODoug3_1_2_16f_FD_122242 | JGI IMG/M metagenome (GOLD analysis project Ga0137418, IMG submission 122242) | Vadose zone soil fungal communities from Angelo Coast Range Reserve, California, USA - CZODoug3_1_2_16fungal (Hybrid Assembly) | ecosystem: Environmental > Terrestrial > Soil > Vadose... | reverse complement strand
TTTCGGTCCACACTGGCAGGTCCCGTTCTTACCAAATACCAGCCATCTGCCGTCGTCTTGGACTGTTATCGCACATTTTTTGACCCCCAATCGCCATTCTCGCTCATTTTGGACTGTAAACACGCGTTTTCACCTCCTGTTGGTTGCTACGATTCGTTTTCGAGGGTTAGCACGCGTTTTCGGTTACCAGGACGCGTTCAAATCAAATATCGGTCATTTGCAACCATTTTGGACCGTTTTCACACATTTTTGGTTCCTAGCTCGCATTTTCAGCCATTCCCAACCGTTTTAAGCCGTTTTGACCTCTCAGCTACCATTTATAACCTCCAGCACCCGTTTCCAAGCCCACTCCGCGTTTCTGACAAATAACGACTGTATTCAACCATTTTTGATCATTACGGCCCAATTTCGGCTGTTTCTACTCGTTTTCAACTACTGTCGCGCGTTTTCAATTACCAGAACACATTTTCAACCACAGTTGACCATTCACATCCGTTCTCGATTGCAACCGCCCATATTTGAACAAAATCCGCAGTTTTATCTGCAAAATACCCGTTTCAACTGATTTTGGCTATTAACACCTGTTTTCGACTGCTCGTACCCATTACCACATCATGCCGGCTGCTTCCTCCGCTAAACGTGCACGTCAGCGTGCTACATCAGCAAAACTCAATTTTACTTTACAGCATTTGGTGCTACTTTACGACATTTGGTGCTACTTCACAGTATTTAGTGGTACTTGGTGCTACTTTACCATATTTAGTACTACTTGGATACATTTCTTTTTTCGTAACTTACTTTTTTTGGACAGTAAGCAAGTGTGCCCAAGTAAGCATAAGTAGTTAAAAGAAGTGAGAAGCGAAATTTTTTTTTTTCAAGTTAGTAAATAAGAAAAAATGGAAACAAATGCTCGCACTCTGCGAAGCATCTGTTTGATGATTGTGATCTCGAGGCACCACCTTCTCCCAATCTCTCTTGCTCTAGACCGTAGATGGCGACTCGGAATCCAGAAAAGAAATATCAGAATCTTCGCTCCTAATGCAGCCTGACTCTGAGACGCGAGAAATAGTTGATAGCTACGTTGGACCTCGCTCCATCCGTTGATCCGGCACTAAAGAAATGATCGTCTGAACCGTCCGACCTCGGTCAATCGCTGTCACTATGTCGACAAATACTAGGCGTAGGAGTCACAAATATGCCCGAAAGTAGAGTCGCTGGGAATAGTGACAGAAGAACCTCCAAATGGACCAGGAACTCTTGCACGATTGATAGCCGTCTTGAAAGGTTCATCCAAATCCGTCATCGAACCGCCCCGTCTCATTCAACTACCAAGGCTGGGAGTGATCCACGGTTTGAGTAGTATGGTATGACGATGCGAGGGATGATTGACGAGAGACTACAGAGCTATTGCTTTGGAGATCAGGTAGGGTGCTGAGCGGTGGGACACGAAGAAAGTCGAGCGAGATCCATTGCTGGACTGGCTGCCATTGCTGTCAATGGAAAGGATAGCACGAATAGAGTCGGTGGGCGAGCAAGTCACGGAAGTAGAATACCAGGATTGGTGGACGAATAGAATCAATCCCTATTCAAAACAATAAGATGTTACTCGGGACGCAAATGATTTCCAAAGTCGTAACAGAGATCCACTTTGGCTGGTGTTCGGAATGCATTCTCAAGCTGTTCAACAAAACTCCTACGATCCAGAGCCGCCCATCGTACCAGACATTCCGAGAACCCTCCTCGTTTCACGAGCAATGGGAAGACTAAACTCGTCCGACAGCTCACTTGTTTGACTACTCCGACTGCCTTTATAATCCAATGGAATCAAGGAAGACCTCTTCTCCGCTCTTGGTCTTGAATACGCTTGAATACCGGAGTTAATGAACCACCAGAGTACTCTTCCATGGAACCCTTAGAGCCTGCTCGAGATGAAGAACGAGATCCAAAAGTCAAAGATGGCGCATGTACATTGTTTTCACCACGCTTTTCGGACGACAGAGACGAGAAAGAGGCCTTCAAAGTCCCAGAGGCCACCCTCACTTTAGCAGGACGAAGTGGTTGGTAAAGAGGCTCTGGCTCAGGTTCAGGAGCTGGTGTTAAAGTCCTGTTGTGTGTCGGGCGGAACATAGACGAAGGAGGGGTAGCGGTGCTGACAGACGAGGAAGGAGACTCTTTCAACGGAGAAAGTCCCTGAACCAAGGTTGGCCAGGGCGCTATTTGCTGTGAGATGATACCGCTCATAGATGGTTTGGACACGATAGGCTTGACAGCACCGCGAGACTGAGCATAAGGTCGCAATGAACTGATGGAGCCCATGCTGGATCGTAAAGTCCTCTGAAGAGGACTATCGGCGACAAGTGCTTTCTTTTTGGGATTGCCATCTAACTCAGCTGCTACCTCCTCAACTGGTAAAGGAGAAGGTCGAAGAGGCGTCATATCGGGTGTCATGGGTGTCGCCTGCAAATCCAGAGTGTTGATGAGCAACGCAAGATCATTTGTTGCTGCATCAAGGATTGAAAGTACTCCTAAAAACAATGAAATGTAAGAAGAAAATACAATAGAATACAGAATAGAATAAACTGACCTTCGTCATCGTCATGCGTCGGACGAGGCAGGCTGCGACCAAGTAATTGCTCAGAAAGTGGACGAAGACGAGCTTTTTTAACTGGCGTTGCGGCCGGCTGTTGCCGTTCAAATTGAGGCTCCTGAAGCACTTCATCTTCATCTGGACCACCATGCCCGTCAGACGTAGCTTCTTCAATGGTTACGATAGGATAAGAATGTCGTTTAGGTGGAGTTCCAGGTTGCTGTGACGGGAAAATAGACGACAGCGGCGTTCGTCGCCTACCCTCCGAGGACCGTCGACTCTCCTTCGAAGATCTCCTATCCGATTTCTCCTCACTCTGCCTCTTAGCTTCTCTCTCCTTCTTCCGCTGCTCTTTTACTGTCTCCAAACCTTGTTCATCCCAACGAACCGACGCGGTTGAGCTGCCCGATGAAGCCCGAGAGTCTGTCGATGTGAGTGACACTGGCCTCAAAGATGATTCAGAAGAAAGGAAAGAGCCAGATCGCTTACGACTCAAAATGTTGGCAGAGTCAACTGAAAGCCGGTTGGCGATGGGCGCAATGGATGAAGAGGTGCTAGGTCCGCGAACAGTTGGAAGACGCATTAGTGTTCGAAGTTGGACAGACACAACTTGAAGTCTCAACGTACTGAGAACACAAGGTTGTCAAGCATATCTATCATTCAAAATCGTTACTATGTTAGAAAAGTTGGCGGGAATATAGTACGTGCTCATACTTTCAATTTCGTCCTCAGAATCAGTGTCTGCTGAATCCTCGGCGCTAGATTTTCCCTCCCATCTGACTCTTCCTTAATCCTAAAAACAGTATGTCAGTATCTAGTGGGAGAAATCCAAAAAGATAAAAAGACAAGAAAAAACATACGGAAACATGGTCTTCTCTCAAAAATTCACTGTCCTCCAATACATTGTGTAAAGTCAATGCTGGAAGTCGTTCCGAAAGTACCATCAATTGAGGCGGACCACTGGAATGTATTTCTTGATCGACTTGCTTCAACTTCTTCCTTCTTGGAGTGGTTGTGTAATACTGAGATTCAAAGGTGACAACGCAGAGTTCAAGTGGAGATGTAGAAATGAGCTTAACCTAGAATTGAATAGGATAAAGGGTCATTACCTCTTCTTGTTCAAATTCATCCGAAGAAATAAGGACGACAATTTGATTGACGAGTTCAGGAAGAGTATCTCTGACTGTCAAACATTGTCAGCTTGGTTAATTGATGTTGAACAGAGAGTAGAAAGTACCTGTTCGAGGTGTATTGTTAACCAAAATCTTCCAAATCTGAATTGACGACTGTCGGACGACAGCCACTCCGTCTTGTCGAATAAGGTATAAGGCAGCCAATATTCGGTCCCTGCGCTCCGGACCTAGAACTTCAACCAGTGCACGATGGGATGTTTCAGCCGTTGCTGCTTCTGCCACATCTTCTTCGTCGAAATCCGAAGGTTTGCCTGATATTCCAGAGACCTTGAAAAGGAGTTCTCCAACAAGGGTAATAGACGATTGCTGTGGGCAAATATTCAGTTTATGAGCACACATAATGATATAGCACCCACTCGAATATGCCAATTAGGATCAAACATTCCATTCTCAAGCTCAGGCAACAGCAGATCAATAGCCTTCGAGGAGTAGTTCGTCACCACCATTCGTCCAGCACGCATAGCTGCTTCTCGAACGTACTCTTCTGTGTCGGACAGACCTCCGAGGATGGGTGGAATAATCTTTGGTAGATGAGGTTGGAAACGGCTGCCAAAGGTCGCGGGCAGGAAGACAAGGAGAGACATAAATCCTTCCCGAACTGTTGGACGAGGAGACCGGGAATTGGCAATGATGTCCGGGAGTAAACCCTCCAATCGTTCCATTCCGAGACCTGACAGTACTTCGCTCAAACCTTGAGCTGCACCTTGTCGATCAACACCTGATGTATCTGTTTTCAAAGTTCTTAAAAGTCCGGGAACGAGGTCTGGAAAGTGGATTTCTCCAAGACGTTCTACTAGCGTGCCTAGCGCTTTCGCAGCTGTCGCTCAAGCTTCGGGGACAGGATCCACAAGTACTTGATGTACCATGGGTAACAGCACATCGAGATATGGCACGAAATCTTTAGCTTCAGTAAGAGACGCAAGATTTCCAACAATTTGAGCTGCCTTCTTTTTGGTGTCAGCACCTCGCTCGCGAAGCCCTCGTTCAAGAATGGGAACAACCTTTCGTACGATAGCTTAATGCAAGACCAAAGGAAATCAATTAATAAAAACATACCAGAGCCAACGATGAATGATCAATATAGTGCATGAAAGAAGTTTTCAATAGGGAAGATAAGGCATTTGGTGTTTTCGCAGGATCAACAAGTGCCTTAAGAAGTACAGGAACAAGCGATTGGATTTCGGGATTGCTGATAACCTCTCCAAATTGTTTCAGACTCTTGTTAGCGGCTGTGCGAACTTGAGCGTGCGAATCAGTGAGCACACCCGTAAGGCGAGGGATAACGATGCCTGCCACAGCAGCAGCCTCAGGTCCACCTTCACCCTCAGGGAATTTGAAGTTGTTGCCAAATCCTCTCGATTGTTGCAGGTTCTAAGCGAGGCTTAAGTACGAGCACAAGTAAAATTAAAATAGACCACGACAAACCTGAGAGAACATCTCGTAACGTCTAATATCCTGATCGGACACGGAACGACGAGCAAACTTCATTGCTTCTTCAAAGTGTTCTCTAAAGTATAAACAATGAGCCAGTCACCAGTCATCACTATAATAAAAACTAACCTTGTGATCTGGGGAACGGGGTCTTCGGCCTCGTCAGAATCTTCCTCCATCTTCGTATCTTCAGCCTCTTCACGTTCCTTCTTTTCCCTGGCAGCTCGGACATCTGATTCGATAGAGGCCCAAATAGCCAATTTTGCTGCCCGCTGACAAATCTCCGTCAAATCAGCACCAGAATATCCATGAGTGTTCTTCGCCAAGAAGGGCAGATCAACCTCTGGAGCAACAGGCGACTTCTTGAGACAAGCTTTAAGGATAGATAACCGTGATGGCTCATCGGGCAAAGGAATGTAGATAAGTTGATCGAGATGTCCAGGCCGACGAAGAAGAGCGGGATCAATTTGGTCGGGTCTGTTGGTAGCACCAATGATGAAGACGTTCTTCTTGGCATTCATAACGTCCATTTCCGTCAGGATCTGGTTAAGTACTCGGTCACTAGCACCTCCAGCGTCACCTGAGGACCCACTACCACCACGAGCCTTTGCAATAGAATCCAACTCATCGAAGAACATGACACAGGGTGCGGCAGCACGAGCTTTGTCGAAAACGTCACGCACATTGGCTTCGGATTCACCAAACCACATGGTGAGAAGTTCAGGTCCCTAAAATAATAGTGTAAGATAGCAATTTCAGAGAGCTTTAAATTCACCTTGATACTGATGAAGTTGGCATTGCATTCGTTGGCAATGGCTTTGGCAAGCATGGTTTTACCTGTACCAGGAGGACCGTAGAACAAGACACCTTTTGACGGCGACATACCATACTTGAGGAACTTCTCGGGGTGCTCCACGGGGTATTGCACAGTTTCCTGTAGCTCCTGCTTAACCTTATCCAAACCACCGACATCTTCCCAAGTGACTGTTGGCACTTCCACAACAGTCTCGCGCAGAGCGGATGGGTTGGAAGTACCCAAAGCAAAGCGGAAGTTGTCCATAGTGACCCCAAGAGAGTCGAGTACCTCCGCTTCGATGGTATCTTCATCCAACACCCGTAAGGCGAGGGATAACGATGGGTAACGAGATGGAAAGCTGACGAGGTGAGCAATAAGCCATCATGCTATGGAACCCTTTTTTGAGCGCCATTGTTTTTCATCCAGACCTTCCAACAACGTGGGTAGTATGAGTTTCACGCCGTACCCAGAAAGACTTTGCATGATAATCCGAGCAGCATCTTGCGTGGCTTCTCGGACATCTGTGGTAGAATCACCGAGTGAGGTCAATAGAAGAGGGAGTGCGTATGTGATGTATGGCTCGAACAGACGACCTAGAGTGTTAAACAAGGTCTCGAAGGCAAACATGACACCTTGACGAGGCTCAAACTTTTTCTTATCCTCGGTCGCTCTCCTCAAGCGGCCTATGATGTCGAATTCTTTCATGCCAGCTATACCGGTGCCTTGAATTACTCCAGCAAGACCATAGGCAGCACCACGACGAGTAGCGTACTTTGGTGCCTACAGAAGATCTACGAAGAGATTGTCGACTAGACTAGCAAGCCTTGGTCGCATGAGTTTAACAAGAGGCGATAGACATTCCGAGACAGCCATTTGAACTTGCTCTGCTGGTGTCTTCAACGCGTCCACGAGTCGGTCCACGATATCCGGTATACGTTTGTCGGATGCTTCCAAATGACGGGCGACACGCCCAAAAAGAATAACAACAGCTTCTTTGATATAATCATCGGTTTTGGAGGATAGACCCTGCTGAGCCAAGTGATCTTCAAAGATTTGTATTAATGCTGCTAGTCGGCGAGCACCATGAAGATCGATAATGCTTCTGCATGCAGATAGCATGCCTCGACGAACGTCAGGTGCACGATCACCAAGGGCCTGGTGTTTGATCGAAACTTGAAGAATGGTTCAAGTCCAGAATCCGAGGAAAAATGGGCAAGATGCTCAAATGTTCGTGCAATCGCAAGCCGAGCTGCCCATGGATCAGAGCGATCAAGACTCTGTGCGATGACCGTGCCCTAGCGAATGATAGGTTAACATATGATATAATATGTTGTGGTTTAAACCTACATATTCGTCAAATTCCGGAGCAAGTATTTTAGCCTATATATATAAAATTCTTCAGTGAAATGCGGTCATTATCAACGTCGAGCTAAATTACCTTTTCGCGATAACATTCACAGAGAGTTGAAATGGTCGTCTCAGTTGTTTGAGGTAAAAGTTCCATGGCTTCCGCAATCGCTGCCGCGACGCTTGAACGTACGTACGCATGATCATGACCTGTGTGTGTGGCTCACGTCAGTGAAGGTAACTAATGGATGAATGGTGAGTCGCAAACCAAGGAAGGGCAGTAAATCATCTAGGAACGTCTCATGAACGTCAAGGCCATTATCTTCCCACAGGGCCACAGATGATGAGCCAAACGAGCATTCTGTTCATCATCGTCATGACAAGCTACCCAAAGTTCCGCAGACCAATCCATATCTGTAAGATCAATGGCTGAGAGATGTGGTGAATAGTCGTTCATATCTAGATGATGACAAAAGTATTACCTGGAGTGCTTGCAAACAGGATTTCCTGACGTATGATTCCTGAACAAGAGTACCACGAACAAGAGCTGCCGTTTGTTCCGGAGATGCAGTGGATGGCCTCTCCGAGCTCTACTAGAACTGACGAGCTCTCTTTCCTGAGCTTGGGTTGTTGACGAATAGTATGGATGAGATTTTCGATACTTTGTAATCTTGGGAAGGCGGGATTTGAAAATAATCATGAAACCCTGTTATGAGAATCTTAGGAGTAAAGTCTCTAGAAAATAATTTACTTACATTCGCCTCCATGAAAGCTTAGAATCTCCAAGACCAGTGCCACTTGTTCCAGTGGATCGTCGTCCTCTTTGCCGGGAATTCCACCAGTTAGTAGAATTTGGCCCAAAAGAGGATATGCATACGAAAACGTTGCTGCATCGAAAGGGGCCTGTTCAGACAAGAAGCGCAGACGATAGAGAACACGAATGACGAGCACTACATGCAACAATCGATGAGATCAAGAAGGAAGAAGTGTTTGCCGACTTACTGCGAAGGGGTTCTTCCTGTAAATCTACAGGGACGGAGCCGATCTTCAAGCATCGTAAAGTTGCAATACCTATCCATCGCTGGAATGTGTCTAACCGAGGGGAAGTGATTTTAGATAATTCCTAAAAGACGAAGGTTAAAAAATATCTGAAAATTGCGTTGAGAAAAGAACTTACCAAGTATGTCTCAAAAGCAATGGTTCCGACGAGGAAAGATCCTCTACTCAAAGCTCCATTCAGGAGTAACGAGAGAACGGATGTCATATAAGAATGGAACTCATCCACGCCCGCAGTCACAATGCTACGAACAAGATGCAGTCCACGAGTGAGGTTAGCGCATATATCCTGGACATGTTGTCGAGTCTTCGCTTCCTTCTCAAGTTGAGTTTGCATCAACGTTTGCTGTTGCTTGGTTAGGGTGACTGCTGTCACTTTCTTCGTCGCAAGAGACTTTCTAATTTCTTCTTCCCATTTGGAGATCTCGTAATCTCTACCCTTATTAGGTCTAGTTTCTCCCTTCGTCGATGATAACACTAAACAAAGGAATGGTTTCAGTTCAACGCAATAGAAAACCACTGGAAGACAAAAAAATTACCATCAACGAAAGTAGTCCCTTCTGGGGTGGCCCTAACACCTAGATCGAAGTCCGATAACACATTGAGACTTGCCGGATCAAGGTCGTCTTGCAGCTGCTTCACGATTTGAGGTAAAACAGAAGCAGGAGAAACGAAACAAACTTTGGGTTGTAACAGCACTGTAACTTGCTTCAGGGAATCCATACTTGTACAAAATCAGCCCCCGCAACTCGTGCATGATTTCTCAAAAAAAAACATACCTTCGATTTTGAACAAGCAGCATCCAAGACCAAATCAAACAATTTATCAAAATACTTGTTGATAAGCCCATACGGATCGAGAGACGCTTTCTGGCACAAGTCAATCCACGTCTGCCGATCTGGACCACCTGCAAAAGCATGAGACGAATTGACGTGGAATTAAACATAAAACACGAACATAAAAGGGAATGATGTGCCAGAACGATATGTTCTACGACAGTAGAAAATTATGACAGAATGAAAAAATATGTCAAGTTCACAAAAGTCGTTGCTCAGCATTCCATCCTCAGAACTTTAAGCATACAGGTCATCGTCGGCGGTATCATCTGAGAAGCCTGCATTGCCTGCCACAGCAGCAGCCTCAGGTCCACCTTCACCCTCAGGGAATTTGAAGTTGTTGCCAAATCCTCTTGATTGTTGCAGGTTCTAAGCGAGGCTTAAGTACGAGCACAAGTAAAATTAAAATAGACCACGACAAACCAGAGAGAACATCTCGTAACGTCTAATATCCTGATCGGACACGGAACGACGAGCAAACTTCATTGCTTCTTCAAAGTGTTCTCTAAAGTATAAACAATGAGCCAGTCACCAGTCATCACTATAATAAAAACTAACCTTGTGATCTGGGGAACGGGGTCTTCGGCCTCGTCAGAATCTTCCTCCATCTTCGTATCTTCAGCCTCTTCACGTTCCTTCTTTTCCCTGGCAGCTCGGACATCTGATTCGATAGAGGCCCAAATAGCCAATTTTGCTGCCCGCTGACAAATCTCCGTCAAATCAGCACCAGAATATCCATGAGTGTTCTTCGCCAAGAAGGGCAGATCAACCTCTGGAGCAACAGGCGACTTCTTGAGACAAGCTTTAAGGATAGATAACCGTGATGGCTCATCGGGCAAAGGAATGTAGATAAGTTGATCGAGATGTCCAGGCCGACGAAGAAGAGCGGGATCAATTTGGTCGGGTCTGTTGGTAGCACCAATGATGAAGACGTTCTTCTTGGCATTCATAACGTCCATTTCCGTCAGGATCTGGTTAAGTACTCGGTCACTAGCACCTCCAGCGTCACCTGAGGACCCACTACCACCACGAGCCTTTGCAATAGAATCCAACTCATCGAAGAACATGACACAGGGTGCGGCAGCACGAGCTTTGTCGAAAACGTCACGCACATTGGCTTCGGATTCACCAAACCACATGGTGAGAAGTTCAGGTCCCTAAAATAATAGTGTAAGATAGCAATTTCAGAGAGCTTTAAATTCACCTTGATACTGATGAAGTTGGCATTGCATTCGTTGGCAATGGCTTTGGCAAGCATGGTTTTACCTGTACCAGGAGGACCGTAGAACAAGACACCTTTTGACGGCGACATACCATACTTGAGGAACTTCTCGGGGTGCTCCACGGGGTATTGCACAGTTTCCTGTAGCTCCTGCTTAACCTTATCCAAACCACCGACATCTTCCCAAGTGACTGTTGGCACTTCCACAACAGTCTCGCGCAGAGCGGATGGGTTGGAAGTACCCAAAGCAAAGCGGAAGTTGTCCATAGTGACCCCAAGAGAGTCGAGTACCTCCGCTTCGATGGTATCTTCATCCAGATCAATGAGGTCCATCTTTTCACGAATTTGTTGCATAGCAGCTTCGGAGCAAAGGGAGGCAATATCGGAACCAACGTAACCATGAGTATCTACGCAATCTGTACAAGAACTTAATAAATAACGAAATCAAGCAAGAAAAGATTGGCTTTACTTGTTCGAGGTCAACATCGTCGCCGAGTTTCATGTTCTTTGTATGAATCCGAAGAATTTCAAGATGTACTGTTGGGTCTGGAATACCGATGTCAACTTCTCGATCGGAGTGACCGAAACGCCTCAGAGCGGGATCGATGGAGTTGGGTCTGTTAGTTGCCGCCATGACTACAACATTTGAACGAGCTTTGAGACCATCCATAAGCGTAAGCAACTGAGAAACAACACGACGTTCGACTTCTCCGTTGGTCTAGAGATCCATGTCTCAGTTTCCACAAACATGGAAAAAAAAGAGCCTTTCTCGGAGAGATAAATCAATGTCATCTCCGAAAGATACTACACTGAGAAGGAGGGTCGATAGTCGAGACTGCTTATTCCATGGTTGGACTTGATCATCAGCAGGAGTACTAGCTGCCTTCGAAGACGGGTGACCACGAGAGAGGAATGACGTCAATGCGTCTCCAATGAGGTGCTCGAGCAGTTGTGTGCATAAGGGACTTGTTGACACTACGCCTAATTTCAGGGAACTTGCTATCGATGGCAAGGTGCACAGAAACAAGTCCTAGTTGACATCTGGTCAAAAGAATTCAGCAAGTCGAATATTGGGAGTAAAATAATTGGAGCACATACCGCAAAGATTCATTTTTGGAAATTTCATTTGCGAAATACTGTAGTGCGGCATCACAAGCTCGGAGAAGTCAGCATTCATCATCTTCATCACCTTGATGATCGCCTCATAAAATTAACGGGTCCCTATACAGTCAAGTAGTAGTACATGATCGGCCCAAATATCAGTGTTGATTCATTTGGAGTTGTTCACCGGAGAGTATCAAAGGCATGATGGTCCGCATATTTGTTAACATAGAATGACTTGAATTTGTCGAGTGTAGAGTGCATAGTAAATGCACGGTTAATGAACTGAGAATCATGATGAGCGGCGAGGAGGTGGACAGCTCTGTAAATGGAGTCGATATGAACTATTGCAAGGTGGGGACTGCCGTCATCACTAAAGTCAGGCTCTACTGTCGAAAAGCCGGTGTCCTCATCAGGTTCATCACCCACAATTGAAAACCAATGGACTAATGCGCAAGGGTAGTGCCTTTCTTGATGCCG
>Ga0137418_10003018_pt1 | contig 12050 bp, 8 predicted proteins | sample CZODoug3_1_2_16f_FD_122242 | JGI IMG/M metagenome (GOLD analysis project Ga0137418, IMG submission 122242) | Vadose zone soil fungal communities from Angelo Coast Range Reserve, California, USA - CZODoug3_1_2_16fungal (Hybrid Assembly) | ecosystem: Environmental > Terrestrial > Soil > Vadose... | reverse complement strand
TGCTGTCCGGTGCATCGCTATAGGGCGCGAGAAGTGCTGCGCCGCGCGAACCCAAAGCGCCGTCGATGTAGAGTTTGATGGCGCGGACGGGAAGGTAACCGTCACACCGATCCCTCGGGCCTTCTGCCAACAGCCGTTCCACATCCGGGCCGGGACCGTAAATCGCATCGTAAAGTCGCAGCTTCATGCGCCCCTGCGCGTGCAGCTGACACAACAGGTCGACTTCATGAAAGCTGTTGCCGGCGATCTGCAGCTGGGTCCACCCCAATCGAAGACTGCGCTGCGCGCCGACTTCCAGCGCCTGAAGAGTATCGGCGTCGGTGGGGGGTGGAATCAGGCGCTGCACCGGGTCCACCGCATTATCGATCAACATCCCGGTCGGCTCGCCCGTCGCAGAGTCTTTGAGGATCTGCCCTCCGGCCGGGTCTGGGGTGTTTCGATCGATACCGGCTAGCTTGAGGGCGAGGCTGTTGGCCACCGCCGCATGACCATCCGCGCGGTTGAGCAGCGCAGGCCGATCGGTCACCACGGCATCCAGGTCCGCTTTCGACGGAAACACGGCCGGCGACCAGCGCGACTCGATCCAGCCGCGTCCCGTGAGCCACTCGCCTGGCTTGTCCTGTGCCGCACGCCGACGAACTCGCTCTTGCAGGTCCGCCACGCTCGGGGTGCCTTCGAGATTGAAGCGGAGTTCGCGAAAACCAATGCTCGCCAGATGCGCATGGGAATCCGTCAAACCGGGAAGGACAGTGAGCCCGTGCAGATCAATTCGACGAGTTCCGTGAGGTGCCCGTCGCAACCCCTGAGCATTCGTGCCCGCATAGGCAATGCGGCCATCGACAGCAAGAACGGCCTGTACCTGCCGATGGCGCTCATCGGCGGTGTAAACATTGCCGTTGAGTAGCAACAGCGGCCCGGCCCCCGCGCAGGCGGAGATCGCGAGACCGAGAACGAAGGCTGCGGGAAGTAAGCAGCCCATTCTGGCCCATCGCCCCGCCTCTGCCGACCAGAGTCCACTATGGCAGCGAGAGTTTGCGTGCAAAATAGGTGAACTCCAGAGCCGTGGTGCGCGCCTGCTCATCGAGTGTCGCCCCCGAGCCGTGCCCGCCTTCAGTTACTTCATAGAATAGATAGGGTAGCCCCATCGATGCCAGCCGCGCGGCGAATTTGCGCGCGTGTTGGGGCCCCACGCGATCGTCCTTCGTCGTGGTCCAAATGAGTGGTTCAGGATAGTGCACGCTCGGCTTGAGGTTGTGGTACGGCGAGATGGACGCCAGAAATGCCCGCTCTTCCGGGTTGGCGATGCTGCCGTACTCACCCACCCATGCGCTTCCCGCAGCGATGTGTTCGGAGCCGAGCATATCGAGCAACGGCATCTGCATGTCAACGGCACTCCACAACTCCGGGTGCTGAGTGAATTCCACACCCATGAGGAGCCCACCGTTGGAGCCGCCCATAATGCCGAGCCTTGCCGGCTTCGTGACGCCGCGGGCGATCAGGTCGCGCGCCACCGCTACAAAATCGTCGTAGACAACTTGCCGGTGTGTCTTGAGACCCGCCTCGTGCCACGCCGGGCCGAACTCGCCGCCACCGCGGATGTTCGCAAGTACGTACACGCCTCCGCGCTCCAACCACAGCTTGCCCAGGTTGGCATCGTAGGTGGGGATCTGCGCAGACTGGAACCCGCCATAGGCGTAGAGGATGGTCGGATTGTTGCCATCGTGCCGCATCGCGCGCGGTCGGACCAAGAAATACGGTATCTTGGTGCCATCGCTCGATACGGCTTCGAACTGCTCAACGACCTCGCGCGACGCATCAAACTGGGCGGGCAAGGCCTTCACGCTACGCGCCGTGCCCCGCACGAGGTCGGCGAGCCACAGCGTCGAAGGGATCAGAAATCCGGTAGCAGTGATGAAGGCGTGATCGCTTTGCACATCGGCATCGTCGATCTCCATCGCCGAATTGTCCGGTAGCGCCAGCGGTTTGCGCGACCAGCGACCGTCGGTGTTTCGGCGATAAACATACGCACGGCTCTTGACGTTCTCGAGCGTCGTGATGAGCAGGCGGGTGCGCGTGACGCCCACCCCCTGCAACGACTCGCGCGGTCCGGGAGCATAGATCAGCGTTGGATGTAAGTGTGCGGGATCAGCTATCGTAGCAGCCAAATCAATCGCGACCAGTGCCCCTGAAGGAAACGATGTGCCAGCCTCAGGGTGCCAATCCTCGTACAGGCTCACCAGCAATTGGCCGTCCAGTAGTCCGTCGGGATTGGACTTGGGCGGCAGGGCCAGTTTCGCGACCCCATGGGGGGGTTCGAGAGCAAAGTACTCGTGCTCGTAGGACGAAAGCTGGTGATCAATGAGCGTCACATGGTCGCCCATGCCGTCATAAAAGAGGACGGCCGCGACGGAGACGTCGGTCGGTTCACCACGGAATATCTCCACCGCCGCCGAAAAGGGTTCGCCGCGCTGCAATCGCTTCAAGATGTAAGGATACCCCGTGACGGTCACCTCACCGGTGTGCCACTCCCGTGCCACCAGCAATGCATCGCGGGACTCCCAGATTGTGGGCTGCTTGCCGCGCGGTAAGTTGAAGCCATCGGTGATGAACCGGCCCGTCGAGACATCAAACTCGCGCCAAGAGCCGGCGTCTTCGCCTCCATCTGAAAGATAGACCAGACAGCGGCGTTCTGCCGGTTGCTCGCAATTCGCGCCTTTGAAAAACCAATTGGCGTGTTCGGCGCGGGCGAGTGCATCGACGTCAATGAGCGTCTGCCAATGCGGCGCTGGATTACCAAAGTCGGCTAGGCTGGTACGGCGCCAGATGCCGTGCTCGTGTGCTGGGTCCTGCCATAGATTCTGCACCTGCCCGCCCAAGAAGCTCGGCGTGGGAATGCGATCCGGTGTTTCGGCAAATGCACGTGCCGAAGCCAACAGCGCCGGATATCTTGGGTCCTTTTCCAGCACGTCCAACGTCTTTGCATTTTCAGCATGAACCCAGTCCATGGCGCGCGCACCATGCACGTCCTCGAGCCAGACGAAGGGGTCGGCCGGGAGCGGATTAGCCAAGTCCGCAGCGAGGCCCTCACTCGCAACGAGGATCACAAAGCAGACAAGCGTCTTGGGCCCCATGTTCATGAACGTCTTCCTCGGGTACCGAGAGGTCGCGCGTTTCGTACAACGCGCACACCCAAGGCAACGGCATCGCCGGGCAGCGACACGAAACGAAAGGACTCAAGCCGGAATCTCAATTTGATTGGTGCGCTGACACTCTTTGCTGGTAACCCCTCGGCAGGAATAGCCGAGGCCAGATCCCAAAAGGGTTGCCCGTGGCGCACGCCACTGGCATTCAACGCGACCGGCACCCCGTAGTCCGAGTGCACACCGAGTCCAAACAACGAAAGTTCTCCCTTCTGGACATGGGCACGCTTGTTGATCAAGACGATCTCGGCGGTTACGATGCGAGTGGCCGCCTCATAGTTGAAATGGTCTATTCTCAGGTAAAACTCTGAACTGACATCTCGATAACCGGCGAGACTCAACCGCGGCAAGCGACTCGGCATGGCCGCCTGCAGTGCTTCGCCGCTTTCCGTGCAAGTCGCGCCGGCAGCGCTCTTCGCGAGTACCGGTTCGATTCCTGGCTCGCTTCCGGTCGCGGCAATAGTTCGCGTCAGCAGCGCGCGCATCCCCAGCGCGTCAAGCCCCGTCCAAAAGGCGTGAAACGTGCCGGAAGCGTCGGCAGCGAGCATCACATTCTCGACGCCTTCCGGTTGTGACATGCGGATACTGAGTCCCAAGTGTGAAAGGTCTACGAATTGATCCAGCGAGTGACCCTTTCTGGCTGCAATGGCCTCCGCGAGCAACCATTCGTTTGCTGCGATGGAATCATCAGCCGTAAGTGTCCCGTCCTCGTGTTGAGCGACCGTTTGACTGGGCCGGAACCGTGCTCCGCCGTCGCTGGACGAACTAAAGGACACCGTCCGGCGATCGTTCGACCAAAGTACTCCGAGGGTACCCTCCCGATTCACCGCAATCTTGACGATTGAAGGCAAGGTCCAGTCGCTGGAACATGCTCGTACGCGGGTCGCCGGCAGCGGTAGAATGGCACGCGATGACCAGTGGTACCCGTCGTCATCGGACACCGCCAACCACAGCTCGCCAGCGCCTTCTGTTCCAGATTCGCTCCACGCAGCATAGAGCCGACCCCGGTGTCGCCCCCCACTCGCGTCTTGCACCAGCGCAGGATCGACGGAAACGTAACGATGCTGACCACTTCGCAGGATCGCCCGCGTACGCAGTTTTCGGTCGGTCGGTGAAACGGCAAATAGCCTAAGATCAGCGTCGGCGGCCGCCGGACGTTCGCCTTGGGAGCCAGCCAAGAACAGCGCCGTACCGTTGGGCAGTACCACGGATCCGCCAGCAAACGTTCCCGCTAATCCCTTCCGTGGAGCGGTAGGGGTGGTTAGCGTGCGAGCCCCATCGGTGGCAGTGAGCGTGACTGGGCCCGACTTTACCCAGTGGCCGCGGGAATCGGCAGCCGCATTGCCGAAGATGACCAATGCCGGAGGGCGCTCCTGAGTTCCCGGAATGGCCGCCAGGAACGTCCAATCGACGAACCCGCCTGCTCTCCTCCCAGCTCGCCCCCAGGTCATACCCTGATCGTTCGACTCAAAGAGTTGCAGGTGTCCCCATTCGTGCCGCGGCTCGCCGCTCGTCGTATCGGATTCCCCGTCCGCAAAGTACGCGTGCCCGTCTTGCCCGTAGGTACAGGACGCCTCGGTCACCCAGCGCGTCGAGTCGTCTAGCAGAGTGCGTTGCCACGTAGCACCTGAATCGGCCGATGCGTAGACGAACGCATGCAGAATCTTCTTATTCGGGTAGGACCGTGACCCGCATACCATCAGGTGGTTGGCGTCTGCTGGGTCCGCGTGCGCCCAGGGGTAGAGAATGTTCTCTTCGGCTCCGCTTGCACGAACGATCGACCCGAGGCGCACCTCATCAGATCGGGCGCTGAGCGCGAGAAGTCCAAAACATAACACACCCAAAGCGGTGCGCGCACCATGGCACCCTGTGCACGATTCGGCGCGCATGTCAGTATTTCACGCCTACGTTCAGATGAAGGAAGCGACCGCGCACGTCATATTCACTGTAGTCATATCCTAACCCGGTGTAGGCAAACGGCGGTATCTTGTTAAAGACATTAACAATTACAAGTGAAACGTAGGAGTGCCCAAGTCGCGGAGATTGCGACGATTGCTGGTCGAGTTGGTACCGAGCGCCGGCGTCGAAGATCCACGTGTTGCCGGTCTCGTGGCTGTTTGGAACGATTTCTTGGTAGTCGAGGTAGCGTCCGATGTAACGACCCGCCACGTTCATCGAGAGCGAACCCCGCTTCCAGGCAACAGACGCCGTGCCCTTCCAGCGGGGCGCCCAACCGACGCCAGTAAAGGGCGCGAAGGTGGCTTGACTGACCCCGTCAATCGGTTCACTACCGGGCGTTAACGCGCTTTGCCAGCGGTAGATATTGGCGATTGCCAAAGCGGGCGTGAACTGGCCTAGCCGCGAGTCAATCAGGTAACTCGCATCGGCGTCGACACCTGCGACGCGCAGATCTCCAAAGTTGACATTGCTGTCGTTGTACTGCGTGATGACGCCCAGGAATCCTTGTTGTTGATCCTGCGGCGTGGGAGGCGCGCGCACCACGACGCCGGGAAATAGATTCGGGTTGTCGAGCACGGCCTGCGTATTTGGGATACCAATATAGTTCTTGATTTTAAGGTCATACCAGGTGAGCGAGGCATGCAAACCCGCTAGCGCCGCGCTCGTATAGTGGAGCCCAAAAGTAGATGAGCCGCCCGTTTCCGCTTTCAGATTGTAGTTCGGCCCGAATACGATGGTCATCGGGTAGAGGACGGCTTCGCCGCCGCGGAAAGGATCCACTCCGCCCAGCAACGCGGCCGGAATAATGGCTTGAGGCCCAGAGATTTCATTCAATCGCGGCGCCCGGTAGGACATTCCGTAACTGCCACTGATCGAAAGCGTGTTGGTAGCCCGCCATAACAGTGCACCTTGCCCCGTAGCCTTTCCGCCAAAATCGCTGGCGTGATCGTAGCGACCGGCCAACGTTAGCGTGAGTCGCTCGCTCGACTCTGGCTGTCCGCTGGCGGCCAACAAGGGCACGCGGGTCTCACCGAATGCGGCATACGTACTCCGTTGCAAGGCAATGTCGGATGCCAAACTGACAACGCTCGCGTTATTCGCCGACCGTTCCCTCTCCTGCCCCCAGTCGCCTCCCACCACGACTTGCACCGCCCCCGCCGGCAGACGGATAAGGGACCCGCGAAGAACTAACTGTCCGCTCAGCAGCTGATCGTCGTAGATTGAGATTCCGGTATCCACCGCAGGATTGGACAGTGAACTCAATAACTGTGGCGAGCCTGGCGCGCCGCTGGCGAATGGATCCAACGCGGCGGCCGGATCCGACGACGCGAGCGCGCTGGTGACACCCGATGGGTCCGTATACAAAATGGCATCTCGAATACGGTCACGAGAAATCGTCGCCGACGCCTCGTAATGCCAGTCCGCGAACAGTGAGCCACGCACGCCGATCAGCGGTCGAATTAAGTACGCCGACTGAACTTCCTGTTGCCCATTACCGGGATAGACAAAGCTCACATTGACGTCTACACCAAATGGATTGTAGGGGTTAATGGCCGATACCGTCCCGCCGAAGAACTGGGTCACCGATATCTGAGGGCCGGTCTGACTCCGCAGATGTCGATGCGATAGCAGGATCTCGGTGAACAGATCTGCGGACTTGGCTAACTCAAAGTGCCCCGACAGTAACGCGCCTTCGCGCTGGGATTGCGGAGTGATGTCCCGGTATCGACTTGGATTGCAGACGTTAAGCTTGCCGGCCGTAGCCGCAAATTGTCCGGTAGTCGGTGTACCCGTAATGCCTGTCGGAATTCCCGCTTGAGGAGAGGATAAACCCGGAAGGTTTGCACCGTCGATCGAATAGACGTTTCCCGGAGCACAGCCATCAAACCCCAAGGTCACGGCCGGAAAGGATGTTGGAAACGTCGTAAGAGATAGGGGTTGGCGCTGCGCCCCCAGAAGTTCATCGTGCGCCTCATAATTGGCCACGAGAGAAATTGCGCCGCGATCCCACTTCTTCCCCCACGCGACATTGAATCCCGGGTCATTAACGCTGGAGGCGTGATCGAGTGTCGCAGTCGCCTCAAAACCGTTTAGGTCCTTGCGCAAAATAAAGTTCACTGCGCCACCCAGCGCGTCGGCACCGTAAACTGCCGATGCACCCACGGGAAGTATTTCGACCCGTTCAATCGCAGAAACTGGAATATTCCCCAGGTCAAAGAACCCCAAGGAGCTGGTTTCAACTGACCGTCCATCCAACAGTGTTAGTGTGGTTCCAATGGGTAGACCGTGCAGTTGCACGGTTTGCATTCCGGAATAGCCCAGTTGAAATGTTGCGTTGGTAAAGTTAGACACGTCCGGCAGCGTGTTCAAAAACTCTCCCATCGTGCTCTGCCCGCTGTCCGAGATATTCTCGCGGGAATAGCTGCGCACCGGTTGTACGGATTGTTGGCCGACGGCCAACGGAATGCGCGATCCGGTGACGATCACTTCTTCGAGCTGAACAGGCTTCTTTTTAGAAGCCTGTTCGTCTTGTTTTTCTACGGTTGAAGAGCTCGAAGTTTGTCCTTGATCCACTTGAGCCACGCGAAATTGGTCGGAAGAACTTGTCTTCCCCTCCTGTTCTTGAGAGGACGTGGCCGAACCCGCGCTCTGCGCAGCGTCTGCCTTCGAGAGCGAGTTCACCGTTGCGAGCGGGCGGATCTCGATCGTCTTCGGATTGATCTCGCGCCAGGCCAGCTTCGAGTCATCGAGTAGGACCTTGAGCGCCCCATCCGCCGTGAAGCGCCCGCGCAGCGCCGGCGCCTGCCTCCCTTCCGTCAGCTGAGAGAAGAAGATGATCTGAACGCCGCTCTGCTTCGCAAACTCCTGGAGCGCCGACCCGAGAGGCTGGGGGTTAATTTCGAGGTTATAAAGCGTGGGTTCACTCGCAGCACTGGCGCGGCAGAGAGGAATGAGAGCGAGAATGAGGATGGCCAGCAGCGAGTGCGACCGGTGATGGCGCATGTGGAAATCCCCCGAGATGTCTTGTTTGATGCGTCGAGACCTCCTATAGCTAGAGAGGGGACTCGTAGCGTCAGACCCCGGTGGAACGGAAATATTTTTGCAGCACGTGCGGCGGACTGCGACAGGCGACCGGGTCGCCACTAAAGACCGCGCCTTTCCGTGCCTCACCGCGCGGAGGCACCTTAAGGTGACGTGCGCCCGCGGACCACGCGCGTGCCGTCCGGCGCCTCATGAATCTCCACCCCGGAGATACTCGCGAGGAACGACAGGAAAGAGGCCGGATCATCGGGCTGAAACACCCCCGTGACTTCCTCTTGCTGCAAGCGTCGGTCTTCGAGAACAATCGGTGCGCGGTTGTAGCGGTTGAATTCCTGCACCACTTCCGCCAACGGCCGGTGGTCGAATACGAGCCTGCGCTGCACCCAAGCAGTGGCTGCCGCGACATTCGCAACGGCCTCCGGCGCTCCGCTGCCGGCGGCCGTGATGATGAGGCGCTCGGAAGCGGCTACGATGAGCGGACTCGGCGTCCTCGCTCCCCCCGCAGAGCCCCCAGGGGTTTGCCGAAGGCTCGCCTTGGGACCTGCAAGCGCGCTAGCCGCGCGGGTCGCCTCCCCATCCGGGAGCACGGCGACTTTGCCCTCCACGACCGTCAGCGTGGTGCGGTTCGCTCGAAGATCCACGTCGAACTGCGTGCCCACGGCCCGAAGCAGCATGTGGCTGACCTCAACCTCGAACGGGCGCGCGGCATCGTGCGCCACCACGAAGAGGACCTCACCCTCCAGCAGCCGCACGAACCTGCGATTTTTTTTGAGATCCACGGCAATTCTGGAGGCGGTGTTCAGCGTGACACGCGAGCCATCCTCCAGGAGCACGGATCGCTGCTCCCCGAAGCGGGTGCGGTACTCGCGCGGACCAGTGAAGACCAGCCACGCGGCAGCGAGCGCCATGAGCAGCACAGCGGTGGTCGCGTACGGGATCCAGCGACGCACTTGGGGTGCGCGAAACAGCAGCGCGCCCGGGTGAGGGCCGCCGCTTCTGCGGGGCAAGGCTTGCGGATCAGGGACGGCGGCCTGCGCCGCGCGGATCAGGCCCTCGATGGGCGTGTCGGGCCACCGGGTCTCGCGGGACTTAAGTGCCCGCATAAGACGGGCCGTTTGCAGAAATGCCTCGACACGCTCGGGCGAACGGGCGATCCAGTCGCCAAATTCGCGGGCGTCACTCTCGGTCGTGCCCTCGCTATGCAGGAGCGCCCACCAGTGAGCGGCCTGCTCAGAAACGGAAAAGTCTGTCTCAGGCGCCATGTCAGTCCTCCAGCGCGCCGCGCAGTCGTTCATAGCCGCGTGCGAGGTATCGTCTGACCTGCCTCACGGTCATGGTGAGCTCCTGAGCGATCTCTTTCACCGCGTGCTCATCGCGCAAGCGAAGCACGAGCACCGCACGCATGGTGGGAGACATCCCCGAGAGGATCGCATCGAGGCGCTCCTGCGAGAGCGTCGCTTCGAGCTCAAGCTCCGGGCGCCGATCATCAATCAGGAGATCTTCCTCGGGAAGCGGTTCCAGGGCGAGCTGATGGTTGCGCCACTCTGAGGCCACATGGCTCGCCACGCGCAAGATATAGGCTTGCGGGTTACGCACGTCGCTCAAGTCACGCGCGCGAAGCAGTCGCAGATAGGTCTCCTGTGCCAGGTCCTGGATATCCACCCTGCGCGCGCGGCGCGAGAGGAATCGGAGCAGGTTCCGGTTCCACTGCTTGCGCCAGCCGGCCAGGAGCGAGTCTCTTGTCATGCCACCTGTGCCTTACCTTTTACCGCGCACGCCCCGTGGGCGATGCGGAATCCGAAGCGCCGGGCTCTCCTTAAATAGAGGGGAAAAGCGCGCCGCCAGACCCCCTCGCGATGAAAAAAGAAGCCGCGACCGGACCGCGCCCCTGAGTTACTGTTTATCCTGTCATTCTAGCGGTACCCAGCCCTTCGACGCGCAGGCCCAATGCGGGGCCCGGGTCCGGCCGTGCGGCGAGCGTGTTTACCGTCTGTCGCCCGTACAACGTTGGCGTCTGGGAGATATCCACAGCGACGACGACCGGAGATCGTTCAAATCCTCCTTGGTCGATACCTCAATGTCGCGATCACTCGGGGTTGAGTCACTTGATGCAGCATCTGTGATCCAGGTTTGCTCGGCGGGTTCGGTCTTGGGTCTCAGTGCGGCTTCGAGCGGACGCCAAAGGCGGGCTGTCCCGGATTCTGGGCGACCTGCGTATCGCACAGCTTTTCCCACCGCTTGTACTGCTCGCCCTTAGTGGGATCCGGGTCTTCGTAGTCCTGCAGCCAGCAGCGAAACCAATCCACGTTGCGCTGGTAGATCTCATAGCGGTGTTTTGGTTGAGTCTTTTCGTGGAGTTCGTTGGGATAGATGAACAGCTCCACCGGCTTCTTTAGCTCCCGAAGAGCAGTGACCAGCTGCATATCCCAGAGGTATTCATCATCGGCGGCATTGATCAGTAGTGGCGTGAACACGCGATCCGCGTTGAGCGCCGCCGATACGCGTTGCCATCGCCCACGTGAATCTCCAGCGGGCGATTCTAAGCTGAACTGACTTGAGACGTAAGTGCGTAGTGAATCAGCCGTAAGGTATTCGGAAATCGGATCCCAACTTGGTCCACTGACAATCGCGGCGGCGAAGAGAGTCGTATGGCTGATACCGTAGTTGACGATCTCGGCGCCATGACTCAGACCCGTAATAGCAACCCGCGAACGATCCACGATGCCTAATTCAGTGAGCTTTGTAATCGCAGCTTCTATGCCATCAATTGGAGACGCCCAATACAGGATCTGCGTTTCGAAGTCACCCGGCTTGCTGTTATGGAACTCCCCCACATCAAAGTTCAAAACGGCGAAGCCGTTCGCGGAAAACACTTGGATCGGATATTCATCGCCAACTCCCTCTCGAAGGAACGCGCCCGCGTCTCTATAAGTTGTGACGATCAAGGGATAGCGCTCATCGACCTTTCGAAGATCGAGAACGCGCGCGGGTATGGAGCTGCCGGAATACTGGATATGGCTTGAGGTAGGTCGGTCGGCCTTTTGCTGTCACCGAGTCAGGCCGGTGCGGCCTCCGCCGTCACAGACTTCTCCCGCGGAGGAGTCCTAATGCTAGTGCTTAACATTGGCCTTCGCACTCCTTTCGATTGCCAACAGTAAATCAGAGGATGGGAATTTTTCTTTCATCGCCTTGACGAGGTCATCGGGCTCTTTGGCTTTCCTGAGCTCTTCCTCAAAGACTAACAAATATTTTTCAGTAAAGCTTACGGCCGAAGTTGCGTCAATCGGGGCTCCAGCCTTGCTATGTCCAGGAATAACAACAGCAGGTTTCAACTCTCTGATTTTCTCTAGCGAGTTTAACCACCTTTTTCTTGCCCTCATGTCCGTCTCTGCGGTGTAAACATGCATGTCATTAAAGAGAACGTCACCAGCGACAAGAGTTTTCTGCCCAGGAAGCCAAAGCATGGTGTTTGCATCGGTATCGCCCTGGAGGTTCTTAAGGATCTCTATTTTTGAATCTTCAAATCTGATGAAATTATCGTCGTACTTGCTGATCGCAACGGTATGCGAAGTTGCACCCGAGCCCAAGATGCCTTTCCATTTATCTATTTTCTCTTGATAGACCTTGTTGATTCGATCCACTACCTTGGAATTCGCAAGAATCCGCGCCGTCGGATACGCTTCTCTAAAAACCTCCAGACCAAGAAAATGGTCGGCGTGCTCATGAGTGATGTAGATAATCGATAGCGGCTTCTTAGTCGCTTTGATTTCCTGCAATACCTTTTCGGCATTGGTCTTTGTTAACTGCGCATCAACCAACATCACTTCATGGGTGCCCTCAATGATAATG
>Ga0137418_10005089_pt1 | contig 12052 bp, 9 predicted proteins | sample CZODoug3_1_2_16f_FD_122242 | JGI IMG/M metagenome (GOLD analysis project Ga0137418, IMG submission 122242) | Vadose zone soil fungal communities from Angelo Coast Range Reserve, California, USA - CZODoug3_1_2_16fungal (Hybrid Assembly) | ecosystem: Environmental > Terrestrial > Soil > Vadose... | reverse complement strand
GCACGGCCTTCCAATGTGACGTCGGCATGACTGGCCCCTATGACAGCGTGATTGGCGTGAAAAAGGAACTCGTGATCGAAAAGTTCCTAAACAATATGCCGGTCCGGTTCGAGCCAGCCGAAGGCGATGTCCGCCTCTGCGCCGTAGTAATCGACTGCGACGATGCCACAGGCCGCGCCAACTCAATCCAACGCATCATGCTCCACGAATAGGTATTAAGCCCGTGGAAGTTAAGTCCGTGTAATCGAAGGTGCTAGCACTCGTGTAAAATGCCTCTAACGCTCCCTACCCCAGTTACAATCTTCTCAATAGAACATCAGGTGAACATGCGGCTAATCACGCCCATCTTGGCGTTGTTCCTGGCAACGGCTCTGGCGGACGATACTCCCGTCATCACCCAACCCTGCGCCGCAAGCCAAAGCGGCTGTGAAGTTTCCAAGCAAGTTCAAAAACGCGCCAAAAGGATCTTCGAGAAAGGCTTGAAGTTTCAGCGCGAACACCGCAACCAGGAGGCCTTTGATGCCTTCGAACAAGCCGATCAACTCGTTCCCCATAACATCAACTACTCCACCGCCAAGGAAGTCCTGCGGCAGCAGCGCATCACCGACCACCTGCGTCTAGGCAATCAAGAGGTCACCGACAACCACCCGGTCGAAGCCCTGGCCGAATTCCGCACGGCCATCCAGCTCGACCCCACCAACGAATTTGCTCTACAGCGCTTGAAAGACATGCTCGGCGATTGGACCCCGCCCGTTACCGTCGCCCCACGCGTTAACGACACCCCCGAGCCCGTAAAACTGGAGCCCGCCACGGGCGAACAAATGTTCCGCTATCGCGGAGACTCGCGCGGCCTGCTGACCCAAATCGCCCAACAGTTCGGCCTCAACATTACCGTGGACGACTCCGTCCAATCGCGTTCCATCGTATTCAATGTCGACAAGGCCGATTTCTACACGGCTATGCAGGCCGCCTGCGATCTTACGAAAACCTTCTGGACTCCGCTCGAAGAAAAACAAATTCTGGTCGCGCAGGAAAGCCCGGAAAATCGCCGCTCCTTTGAGCGCATGGCCTATCGCACCTTCTACGTCTCCGGCGCGAACTCTCCACAGGATTTGAACGACATTTCCAATCTCCTGCGCAACCTCTTCGACGTGCGCTTCGTCAACGTGCAAGCCGCGTCCTCCACCATCACGGTGCGCGCTCCCTCGCGGATCCTTGAAGCCGCCACCCGTCTGCTTGCGGGCGTCGATCAGGGAAAGCCGCAGGTTCTCCTGGATGTCAAGGTCTACGCCATCGACCACAGCTTCGTCCGCAAATTGGGCCTGACGATTCCGAATCAGTTTCAGGTTTTCAATATTCCTTCATCGGCGCTCGCGGCACTAGGCGGCCAGAATATTCAGGATCTGATCAATCAGTTGATCGCGAGCGGCGGAATCAACCAGGCCACGCAGACGGCCATTTCGGCGCTTCTGGCACAGCAGGCCAGCCAGCAGAATTCGGTTTTCTCGCAACCCGTCGCCACTTTTGGCGGCGGTAAAACCTTCTTTGGCGTTGCGCTCGGCACAGCAGGCGCTCAGCTCTCGCTTAATGAGTCCGATGTTACCAGCCTGGAACACGTAACTCTGCGCGCCAGCCAGGGCAACGAGGCGAAATTCCTGCTCGGATCGCGCATCCCCATTTTGAACGCGCAGTTTGCGCCAGTCTTTAACACGCCCGCCATCGCGCAGGTCATCGGCAACAGTTCCTTCCAGGCTCCCTTCCCTTCGTTCAATTACGAAGATATCGGTTTGGACGTGAAGGCCAAGCCCAGCATTCACACCAACGGCGACGTCAGTCTCGACTTGGATCTGAGCATCAAGGCCCTCGCGGGCACCAGCCTGAACGGTGTCCCGGTTCTCTCCAACCGCGCCTACAAAGGCCAAATCACCGTGCACGACGGCCAGGCGGCCGTGGTCGCAGGCTTCATTACGCTATCGGAACAAGGAACGCGCGCAGGAATCCCCGCCTTCGGCCAGATACCTTTTCTGCAGAAAGCCACTTCCGCCAATGAACGGAATGACACTCAGAACGAGCTGCTCGTCGTAGTGACACCCCACATCGTCAAGAACAGCGAGCGCGATTCCGCCGCCGAAATTTGGCTCTCACCAGCCCACTAGTAGTTCCCAGCCGGGCTCGCTTTCTCCGTGGTTCAGTGTCTCCGTGGTGAATCGAAGTTCTACTTCCCTTCCTTCGCGTGAAAATCCAGGATTTCGTTCATCACGTTGTCGGGAACGCCCGAGAGATTCCCGATCTTCCTCCCGTTGATGAAAAACGTCGGCGTGCTGCTGACCTCCGCGGAATTCCCCAGGTCGATCGACTTCTGCACGTGTCCATCGGTCGCCGGCAACGCCGCACAGGTAGCTATGTCCGCGCCTTTCAAGCCTGCCCCGTCGGCAATTGCGGTCAACTTCTCGTCCGCGTTGGAGGCGGTAATCTGCGCCTGCGCTTCGAATACGTCCCCGGAAAACTTCCAAAAAGCATCGGGCTTGCCCGTCTGTGCAACGCAATCGGCATAAGTCGCAGCCTTCCTCGCCCAGTCGTGCAGAGCCAAGGGATAATTCTGGAACACAAATTTCACGTCGGGATGCGCCGCCAAGAGTTTCTCGATAGCCGGTTGAGCATCCTTGCAATGGGGACACTGGAAATCGCTAAATTCCACGATGGTCACTGGAGCCGTCTTGGAACCCTTGCTGGGACCTTTGGCTCCCTCGTCCAGTAGCTTCCGCGCGGGCTCGTAGGGCTTTTCCCCAAACGGAATCACGTCCCCCACGATCACATGAGCGCCGTCAGGAGCAATCAGCAACCGGTAGAAATTCGGGGCTTGGTCCTTTTGCGCCACCGTCACGTCAGCCTCAGCCAAACCGTAAGCCGAGGTCTGAATCTTAACGATCTTCCAGGTAGTTCCTGGATCATAGCCAAACGTATACCGCATAAACCCATTGACAGTGGCCTCCGATGGAAGAAGGACCGGCCGAGTTTGTGCGACGGCAGGGCAGACGGCAGCGCCCAGCACAGCGGCTGCGAGCAAAATAAAATAAGTGCGGTTCAACATGGAGACCTTTCCTGGAGCCATTTCAGTAGCCAAGTTAAGTGTATCCGATGCATTTCGATCAGAACCTACCGCCCAGAAGTCATGTAATCCCGAACCAACAGCAAGGATCTGCAGTTGATAAGCTCGTCATTCCGCTCACAGTGGAGGGACCTGAGCAAAAGAAGCCCGTCATCCCGACCGCAGTGGAGGGACCTGCTTTTGATTTAAGAGATCTGTCATCCCAACCACAGGGGGGAGCCTGAGCAAAAGACATGGTCATCCCGACCGATGTGGAGGGAACCTGCTTTTGGGTGGAGCAGCGCTTCCAGCGCTGCATTAAAGGCCTGGCCAAACAAGCGGCTTTAGCCACTGAGGTAAGGTATAAAACGATGGGTTTTTGTTAGAACAAGCCAGCGTGAGCTTCTGGCTGCGCTCTACGCTTCCAGTTTCGCGGCAATCGGCAACCGCCTCCCCACCCCAAACGCCTTCCCCGAAATCTTCAACCCCGGAGAAGCCTGCTGCCGCTTATACTCCGCGCCATCGACCATGCGCACCACCCGCCGCACAAGGCTCAAATCGAATCCGCGTTCAGCCGCAATCTGCTCGGAGGCCTTGCTGTCCTCGACATAGTCCTCCAGAATCGCGTCCAGCACATCATAGGGAGGAAGGCTGTCCGTATCCTTCTGGTCCGCGCGTAACTCAGCCGAGGGCGGCTTCTCGAGCGTCGCTTGTGGAATCACCGGACGCCGCGAGTTCGCATAACGGCTCAAGCGGTATACCATCGTCTTCGGCACATCGGAGATCACGGCAAGCCCGCCCGCCATATCTCCGTACAACGTGCAATAACCAACCCCCAGCTCCGACTTGTTTCCCGTACTCAGAACGATCGCGCCGAGCTTATTGGACAGAGCCATCAACACCATGCCCCGAGCCCGCGACTGAATATTTTCTTCGGTAGCATCAGCCTGCCGCCCGGCGAATACATCCTTCAGAATCCCGCGACAAGCTTCATAGATTTCATTGATGGAAAGCAGCTCGAAGCGAATTCCCAGGTTCTTGGCCAACTCGCGCGCATCGTCAATGCTCCCTTGCGAAGAGTATGGCCCCGGCATGCCTACGCCGATCACGTTCTCTGGCCCCAAAGCCTCCGTAGCAATGGCCGCCGTCAAGGCCGAATCAATGCCCCCGCTAAGTCCAATGATTACCTGCTTGAATCCGCACTTCCGCACATAATCCCGCGTTCCAAGAACGAGAGCGCCGTAAGCGCTGGCGTCCTCACTCACCTCCGTCCGTGAGTCGGCGGGGGAAGCGTGGAGATCGCCCGTCAGAGTTTCCGTATCAAACAAAATCAAATCCTCTTCGAACGAAAGCGCCTGAGCAATCACGTTCCCATCCGGCCCCAACGCAAAGCTCGCGCCATCAAACACCAAGCTGTCGTTGCCCCCGACCTGATTGACCATCGCCACGGGAACCCGGTATTTGCAGGCAATCGCCGCCAGCATGTCGTGCCTCAATTCGCGTTTGCCAATCCAGAACGGAGACGCCGAGATATTCAGCATGATGTTGCCGCCAGCGGAAATCAGGTTTTCCACGGGATCGACTGCATAGAGTTGCTTTCGCCAGAATTGCTTGTCGTTCCAGGCATCCTCGCAAATCGTAAGTGCCAAATTCCTATCGCAGAACTCATACGTCTGCTGGCTGCGTGCCGGAGCGAAATTTCGCGCTTCATCAAATACGTCGTACGTCGGCAGCAGCATCTTCGATTGCAGAAACGCCACCTTGCCGTCGCGCAGAAGCGCCGCGGAATTTAGCGCAGCCTTGCCGCTACCCGATTCCGCAAGCGTGACCACTCCGCAGACCACAGCAATCCCGCCAGTCTGCTCCGCAATCAGGTTCAAGGTTTCCCGGTTGCGCAAAATAAACCAAGGCCGTTCGACAAGATCGCGCGGCGGGTATCCGCAGATGGAGAGTTCAGGAAACAACACCAGGCTCGCACCCGCCTCCCGCGCCCGGCGCGCGTACTCAACAATTTTCGCCGCATTCCCGGCAAAGTCGTTAACGGTGGGGTTGATTTGGCCTAGAGCAATCTTCACGCACTTCTAGTGTAAAGGTCAGCAGGTAAGCAGCGCCAATTCGCAAAACACGCTCGTGTAGTTGCGGGCGCCCACGCCCGCATGGTCTTGGTCGATGCATTCGATCTTCAGGAATCGGAGGAAATCCCAGCTACGCTCCAGGCCGGAAGTTCGGCGGCCCGGATGGCGGTGGCGCGCCTGGAGGAGTCCTGGGTCGCGTGTTCGACTGACTTCCGTCCGTAGCCGGATCGATTTCCTCCTCACCGGGACGTTTGAGCGTAGGCCTGTGGGTCGGCCCTGTTGGCGTCTTCTCCGCCTCAACCACTGCCGCCTGCGGCGCGTCAAGATCCACTTCCTTTTGCGTGCGAAGGATTCGCTCCCCATCAATCTTCATGATCTTCATCTGCACCACTTCGTCCCCAACCAGCCGGACAAACTCCACGTCTTTGGGAGGCTCGCCGTAAATCCACTCCTCGTATTCCGTTTCGCCGTCTTTCTCCCGAATCTTCTTCTCCGCCCGGCCCTTGGCGTAGGTCACCATCTCCCGGTTCATTCCCACCAGAACCTGATGTTTTTGAATCGCCTCTTTCACCTTGGGCGGCACCGTTTCCAAATAGGACTCAATGGCCGACTTGGCATCGAAATCAAACACAGGACGCAGCAAGGTCTTCAGCTCAGCGGGACTGAGGTCCGGAACACGATGATCGAACTGCAGCTCGACATAGGAACCACGCGCGTTGGCGTCCTGGTCCGACGGCGCCACCGGAACCTCCCCACCAGACCCGGAAACCGTGATCCGCTGGTACCACTTCGTCTTTTTTCGCGGACCGCCGTTGATCTCAAAAATAATGCTCTTGTCGCGGATGAGAACGTTGCTGATGCGGGCCTGATCCCCCGGCTTCACCGAAGGGCCAAACATCGCCAGCATCGACTGCAAGGCCTCGCCGCTCGGAGAAACCACGCCACCCCGTAAGCGTAAACCCTTCTCTCCCATGGGAAAGGGGGTGCGAATGTAGACCAGTTCCGCGTTTAGCGCGCGAATCACGGTCATCCGTGTTTCCTTGGTCATGGGCGCGGTAGGCAAACCTCGCGGCGGAGTGTCCGCAAAGCTGAACGTGGCTGGGAGCGACAGTACGAAGAGCAAAACCGAGCAGGCGGCAGGAAAGCGTGGCGTCATGGGACACCTCAGGAAATGCGCTGCCTGAATTATAGACCTGACGTCTGCCAAAGATTCCGGTCGGCAGTTCCATCGCGGACTTAGGACGGAAAAAGGGTGGCGACCCAACGGTGCTAAGAAATAGGAAGGGCATGCCCTGGGGGACATCCTGTGCTACCCAACCTTCCCTTTCAAGAACCGCAGCCCTCGCAAATTGTTGATTCTGGACAAGCTGGAGTCCTAACAGGAATAGCCGAGGTTCGCGGCCGGGACCGCCTCCGGGTTTTTAAAACGTCCAAAACCTGCCACATCCCGCGCCAAGCCTAGGGTTTTGATTGACAGTGCCGCTTGATTGTCGCAGACTCTCCTCACCAGGTTTTTCTCCGGTCGTTTCGCGCCGCCTCGTACTTAGTTTGGGAGTGACTATGCCGCAATCGAGCAACGTACTATCCTTCGTTCCTGTGCCGAATGTGGAACATGGGCAGCGGCGAAGTTCCGCCTCGCATCCCAGGCCCGCCGGAGTCGAGGACGAAGTCGTCCTCCGTAAAATCGCAGAGGCCGCGCTCAGCGCCACTGGTGCCGACGGCGCCGCCCTGGCTTTGCGCCGCGACGGAGAGGTGGTTTGCGTTGCGCGCGCCGGCGAGATGGCTCCTCCTCTTGACGCCCGTCTCGACGACAGCTCGGGAATCTCCGGAGAGTGTCTGCGCGAAGGGCAAGCGCTGCGCTGCGAGGCCACCGAGACGGACGACCGCGTTGACGCCGAGGCCTGCCGCTCTCTCGGCCTCCGCTCCCTGGCCGTCGCCGCTGTGAAACAAGGCGACCAGGTCGTCGGCATCCTCGAGGTCTTCTCGCAAAACCCATCCACTTTTACCGATCGGCATCTGGAAGTCCTGCGGCAACTGTCCGAATTAGTGATCGCCGAAGCGGAAATTGATCAAGCAGAAGTGGAATCGCCGCCAGAGGTTTCCTCTGCGGCAACCGTCCCCCAACCCAGACTCCTTCCAACCAAGGCTCCGGAAGAGTCGCCCGTCGCAGCGGTGACGGTTGCGCCAGCCCCGGCGCTCGAGTCTGAAAAACTACCCCGAACCGCCCTTACCGCGACGCTACCCGCCGACGTCAACATTTCGGCCTATATGGCGGCTCATGAAAAGGCCCAGTCCCAGGGCCCTCCGCGCATTCCGAAAATTGTCCTCGTCGGCCTGGCCACCATCGTCCTTGCTTCTTTCGTCGGCTGGTACCTTGGGCATCGGAGTCCCTCCGCTACTGTCACGACAGCCGCTGCGACGCTTGCCAACGCTGCCCCATCCACCACGACACCGCCGCCCGCTGTTTCCGAAATCAAGCCGTCACCAGGCGTTTCCTCGACAACCAACGACAGCCAGGACCGGTCGAAACCCGCCAGCGATTCTCTGACCAACGCAGCCACCAAGAATCGCATCGCCAACAATTCCGTCAGCGTCACCAAGCCCATCAGTGTGGTGCCCAACCCGCCGGCTGCTGCTGCCGAGTCCGACGCCGCGCCGGGATTACCCGTCGCCACCGGGGACGCAACGCCGAGTAATCCTGTCAGCGATCTCCTCAACGCTCCTACCGCTCTTCCCGTGCGGGCGGCTCCCGTTTCGCAGGGAGTCGAGGGCGGAGAACTAGAGAGTCAGGTGAACGCAATCTATCCACAGCAGGCTCGCGCTATGGGTCAACACGGCACCGTGGTCCTCGAGGCGCTGGTTGGCACGGATGGGTCAGTGAAAGACGTGAAGGTGGTCAGCGGCCCGCCGCTATTACGCCAGTCCGCGATGGATGCCGTACGCCGCTGGAAGTACCAACCTTTCAGGCTGAATGGCAAACGTATTGCCGCCCAGACCCAGGTCCAGGTGGACTTCAAGCTGCAGTAGCCTGAGTCATCCCCAAAAAAACTTTCAGCACAATCCGTCAGAGATCGCGTGAACGCTCGCGACCAGAATAAACTGTCATTCTCGAGCGGAGCGAAGAATCCCCGCACTCTTCGCCCCGCCGCACCATCCAACCCTTTCTCCCTGGTACTGATGGAATCAAGGGCTTTGGGGTGGAGCAGCGCTTCAGCGCTGCATAACCGCCTTTCTCCCTATACCGGCGGAATCAAGCGCTTTTGGGCGGAGCAGCGCTTCAGCGCTGCATAACGGCCTTTCTCCCTATACTGGCGGAATCAAGCGCTTTTGGGTGGAGCAGCGCTTCAGCGCTGCATAACCGCCTTTGCAATGGGCGGCTTTAGCCGCTGAGGTAAGGTGGAGGTTGCAAATAAGCTGTAGCCCGAAGCCGGAGACCCAATCGTGCTCGAAGCCGCGAAAAGCCTTCTTCTAATCCTGAGCGCCCTGTTCCCAATCGTGAACCCTTTGGGAGGCAGCCCAGTCTTCTTCTCGCTCACGGCAGACTATTCCCACGAAACGCGGAAAGCATTAGCCTTACGAATCGCGAGAAACAGCTTCTTTCTCCTGGTCGGGTCGTACCTGATCGGTACCCACGTCCTCGCGTTCTTCGGAATCTCCATCCCCGTAGTCCAAGTGGGCGGCGGCCTAGTGGTCACGTCCACGGGCTGGGCAATGTTGAAGCAGAAAGACGACGAAGAGCGTAAAGAAGTCCGCAGCAATGCCCAGCCGCAGGATCCCTATCGCGAGGCGTTTTACCCTTTTACTCTCCCTTTGACGGTTGGTCCAGGATCGATCTCCATCGCCATTACGCTAGGCGCAAACGCGCACCACAACGGGTGGGATCCCTGGACACTATTGGCAGCGCTCGTCGGATCGGCCGTCATGGCCGCGACCATCTACATCTGTTACGGGTTCGCCGACCGCCTCGCCAAATTCCTGGGACCGTCGGCAATGACGGTGATCATGCGGCTTTCGTCGTTCCTTCTGGTCTGCATCGGAGTACAGATTCTCTGGAACGGAGTCAGCGCGCTACTCGCCTCCGTACCCATTCACGTGCACTAAGCGCGGCAGGTCTTCATTCCAAAACAAGCTCGCTGTTCCGGCCAACACTCCAAAACAAGCTAGCTATTCCGACCAACACTGCAAAACTAAGGTTGTCATTCCGACCAACGGGAGGAATCTGCTCTTCAGGTACAAGCTTTTGCGCGGCGCAGGGCTTCAGCCCTGCGATGAAAACCAGAACAGAATCGGCTTTAGCCGCTGAGGTAAGGTGCAACGAGAACAATAAGCCAGATCTAACCGTTCGCCTTCGCCACCAGCAAAATCGCGAAACAATAAAAGACAAACATCAAGCCCAAATAAATCTTCGCCTTGCTGCCCGCGCCGTCGAATTCCTTCCACGCCAAGACGCCCCAAAGCGCCGCCACCATGGGCGCCGACTGGCCGATGGCATACGAAATCGCCACACCAGTAAAACTAGCCGCCACCAGATTGAACACCATCCCGGTTCCCCAGATCACGCCGCCCAGTAGTCCCAGAAGGTGGCCAGACATGGGGCCCCGGAAATACCCGCTGAAATCGACCGGCTCTCCCACCAGCGGTTTCTTCATGAAATAGACATTCCAAATCGAGCACGAGAGCAGCGCCCCCAGCGTCAGAAATACCGCGATGCTATAGGGTCCAAGCGTATTGCCGGTCGTCATCGCGTGAGCTACAAACGGCGCCCACAATCCCATCAACACGCCCGAGACGACGCACGTGATAATGCTTTTCCGCGAAACCGACCGTCCTGCGCTGGCCAGACTCCCATAAGCTTTGCCGTCCATGATCACCGCGATCACAGCGCAAACAACTCCCGCCGCCAGCAACCCGACGTTCCCTCTCGACTGCAGCGCATAGCTCGATACCACGCCCACCACCAGCGCAATCCCAATCGACACCGGAAACGCCACCGCCAACCCAGCCATATCAATCGCCGCCACCAGCAACAAATTCGCCAGATTAAAGATCGCCCCGCCAATCAAGGTCGAAACAATATTCGACGTATCCGCCGAGTGCACATTATTGAGGAAACTATTCGAATCATTCCCCGTGCTCCCCATCGTCAACGCCAGAATCAGCGAAATCAGAAAAATGCCAATCGCGTAGTCCCAATAGAAAAGCTCAAAGCGATAATTCTTCACGCCCTTAAAAGTATTCGCCCACGAACCCCAACATACAGCGCTCGTGATCATCATCAACAATGCAATTTCCAAACTGTGCGGCGTGAACATGCTTTCTCCTTAGGGAACTCTGCTTAAGGCAACAAAACTCTAACCGAGTTGCGAACTTATTTTTGTCCTGTCATCTTGAGCGCAGCATTCGCGCGCGCAAGCGCGGAAATGCGGAGTCGAAAGACCCCTGCAAATTCGGCCCAACGATACTCTCTCAAGCTTTCTCACTGTGCAGCATGCCGCATCAATGCGGTTTCTATAGACTGTAAAAGCTACTTACCTTTAATCCTCGAAACAAACATCTGCAACAACCGCTCCGCATCCACATCCACGCAAACCTTAACATTCGGCGCAACCTTGTCCACGCCCTCAATCACGTACCGATCTCCATGCAAAACATTCCGTTCAACATCCCCATGACGATTCCCCACGGTCTCCCCGCGCGTAAACTCGCCTCGAGTCTCAACATCCACGTGCATCTCTTGCACCTTCACCAATGTCGAATCCACCGCCACAGCAACAGCCGACGGGTCATACATAGGCGACCCCGCCGCTCCAAACTGTTCCGCCAACCCAATCAAAAACTTGTTCACTCCGAAAATAAAATCATTCATCGGCCCATGCGTCTTCCCCAACTCGTCAAGATATTTGCGCGTAAACAGCGCCTTATCGCCAACCTCCAACCCAACCATCGTCAACGGCCACCCAGCCTGAAAAACAATCTGCGCCGCCTCCGGGTCGTTGTAGATATTCGCTTCCGCCGCCGCATTCACATTCCCGCCCGTAATCGACCCGCCCATCAAAATCACTTCTTTCACCAGCGAAACAATCGAAGGATCCTTTTCCACCGCGAGTGCAATATTCGTCAACGGCCCCACCGGCACCAGCGTGATCTCATGCGGCGAAGCATGAATGAGCTGAATAATCAGATCCGGCCCATACCGCCCATCCACCTTGCACTTGCTGGCCGGCAACTCAATATTCGCCAACCCATTCTTGCCATGCCAAAATTCAGCCGTAATCAGCTTCTGAAAAAGAGGATGCTGCGCCCCAGCCGCGACCGGAATATCGCAGCGGCCCGCCAACGACACCATGCGCAGCGCGTTTTCCAACCCCATCTCGGCCGTGACATTGCCCGGCACAACCGTAATTGCGCGCACATCCAACTCCGGCGAATTCAGCGCCAGCATCAAAGCCAGCGCGTCATCCGTCCCAGGGTCCGTGTCAAAAATAATTTTCTTGGAAGCCGCAGCGGGAGCCGCAAGCAATGCGATCAGAAGCAGGCAGGCAGCGAACGGAAATGCGCGCAGCCACCGGACTTGACCAGGAAACGAAAGCATCATGGCTTACGCATTCAAACAGCGCATCAGCTTAGCTGCGCAATTTGCACCATGTCAAGGTCAAACGCGCCGAGGTCCGGTGCTGTCCACGCCGTCTGCCGTACAATTGCGCAGGTACTTCGGTAAGAATCGAACACGAATCAGGAAACATCCCATGCTCGTGGAGAAATTCCAACCCGCCGATCTCTCGCGCCCCGACTCACCTGTAACTTTAGGCGGACGCCCCCTTCGTCCTAACCGCGGCATCCCTCTCAACCTCGATCGCATCCAGCAAGTCCGAGTCAACACCAGCGCCGT
>Ga0137418_10005088_pt1 | contig 12052 bp, 7 predicted proteins | sample CZODoug3_1_2_16f_FD_122242 | JGI IMG/M metagenome (GOLD analysis project Ga0137418, IMG submission 122242) | Vadose zone soil fungal communities from Angelo Coast Range Reserve, California, USA - CZODoug3_1_2_16fungal (Hybrid Assembly) | ecosystem: Environmental > Terrestrial > Soil > Vadose... | reverse complement strand
GCGCCGCCACCGGCGTCATTTTCGCCGTTGAGCGGGAAGTCATCTTCGAACACAAACACGGAGAGCTTCGAGGGCGGCAGCGGAGTGGGCTGTACCAGGATCGTGACAGCCGTCTGGCCGAACCCGATTGGCGCGCCGCCCATGCCGTGACCGCAGTTCTGGGGATGCAAGGCGTGGGCCGAACCATTGGCGCAGTCGTTCGACAGATTCGCCGTTTGGAACGGAGTACCCGCGTCTCCCGGAAGTACCGAGATGTAGTAGCGCTTGGTCGGGTCCAGATGGACTTGTCTGGGATCGACCGGGGTTTGCTGGTCGCCCGGACGGCAAACGCCATTGCCGCCGTCGCAGACCACGTTCGCGCCCGCGATCGACTGTCCCGCTTCGCAGGCCAGTGTCCCGACGCAGCCAGCGGCCACAACTGGCATGTAGCTGGTGTGGAAGTTCGTTCCGAAAGTGGGAACAATAGCTCCTGCCGTCGGGCAGCCCGCCGGCGGTGGATTCGTGGTGCACTTCGGATCAACGAAGAAAGTACGGTCCTCCTCGATGATCCACCGATAATCCGTGACTGCGGTGGTTTTGTCCTGGCCGTCGATAAGATTCACGGCAAGATTGGACGGCGTCGGGAAGTTGACGGTGATGGTTCCGGCACTCGCGCTCACCGTACCCTGTGAGTTTTGAGCTCTATAGGTGAACGTGAGTGTGCCGGCGCCGGTGCCGTAGGCGTTGAATCCGCCATTGTGATCCACGGCAACGCAAGGCGGCGTCGGAGCGGTTGGAGGTGCGGGGCAGACGTTGGAGATGCTGGCCAGGTTCACAGTCAGTGGATAGCCCGCGGCGTCTTTGTCGCCCAGCAGAATTCCAGGAGACTTGATGCTCAGGAAAGTGGCCATGGTTGCGTTGTACGACTTGGGGCCGACCGTGATGCCGCTCGCATCCTCAATCGTCGCCTCTCCCAAGCTCACCGCTGCGGTAATGCCCGTGGAGCACACCCCCGCTGTGACGGAACCGTTGGCGCAGTAGGTGAAACTGTCTGAGAGAGTGCCGACATTGGGAACGTAAGTAAAGGTGCCATCACCGTTCAATGTGAGAGTTCCGCTGGCTGGCGCTGCCAGGAGCTGAACCCCGGCAACATTGGTATCGTTCGCAATCAAGCCCTTGCCAAGATCCAAGACGGCCAAGGGAGTGCAGGGAGTGGCGTTACACGGAACGAGTGCGTTATAGGTATCGGCCCTGGCCACTGCGGCTCCCGTCCCGGCGACGCCGGTTGGAACGCCGGAACCGTTGACACCGATGTAAGCCAGCATGCCTGAGTCGCGGGAGGAGGCATTGGCTGAGAGACTCAACTCACGATCGAAAATCGGAAGAGCCGTTCCGCCAGCGGCGGGAACGTTGATGGTGACGTCGTAAGTCTTGCCGGGCGCCATGAAGACTTCGCTTTGCACTCGGGTAATTCCAGGCAAGGGGTTGCCGTCTTCCGCGATGAGTCCAAGGCCCGCAGCTGCGGGCGTGCCCGTTTGCGCTCCCACGATGGATGGCACGTGCATGCGCAGGCCGGCGTTCACCAGACGAACCAGAACGTTTCCGGTTACTGCGCTGCCGGGGGCGGCCGGGAACAGTGAACCTGCAATGTTGGTCTTATTCAGCGCGACGCCATTGAAGAGGTAGTAGAGCGGCGAATAGTTCACTACCGGGGGATAGCAGGTGAGGTAAACGGCGCCCGAGGTTGGGTTACCGCAGCCACCCGGCTGTCCGGACCAGACCGTGGTCTCGCTGAAGCCCGCGGTGTTCACGGCAGAGCTGACCGTGGTGTTCTGCACGGGATCAATTTCGCTCATGAGCAGAGGAACATCCGCGTTGTAGGTGACTGCGGGAGCTGTTCCAGCTGCGGGATAAGCCGTGCCTGCGATGGTTCCGGACGGAGGGGTGGTGACCACCAGGATTCCGTAGAGGCCCATGGGGCCCTGGATGGAGGGGTGCGTACCGGACTCAATCAGGTAGGTGCCCGGACGGGGCGCGGTCCAGGTCAGCGTCGCCGCTGCACCGGCCGCGACTTCGGTGGAGAACGACTGCACGCGCGCTCCCTGAGCCGGGGGCGTGCCTGAGCCTGTGCCGACAATCGGCCAGGTCACAGTCGCCTGAGCCTGGGAATGGTCGGGACTCGCCGTCGAGGTCGCCGTCGTTCCGAGACCGCCGCCCAATTGGCCGACGATCACAAGCGAGGTAGGCACCGTGTTGCCGTTCGCGAACGAAAGATTGTTGGTGAGGTTGATGGTGAGGTCCTGCCCCGTGGGAACAGTGATCACGACGGGCGACCAGCTGGTCGCAGTCGGATTGAGGTTGGCGCAAGTCCCGATGGCGCCGGCCACGGCCGTGTCGCAGCGATAGCCCCACATCGGGACGGCCGCTCCATCGGGCGTGACCAGCGTGGTTGGCGCCGCAGTCAAACCGACTTGACCGACGGCCAGACCCACTCCGAGGAGGAGAACAGTCGTCGCAAGTACCGCAGTCTTCAGGCTGGTTTTGAGATAATTGAATCGCATTGCCGCTCTCCTCGTGATATCAGTGTTCGCAAGTTGGAATGAATTAATTGGTTTCATCGATCGGAAATTCCCGCGAATCCACCAGCATCATCATGAGCATGCCGCCGGGGAAAATATTGCTGGTGGTGATTTCGCGCTCGTTGTGCGAGTGCCACATGAAAGCAAAGCCAGCCTCAGTACTGGGGGAGTTCGCAATCGTGCCCGAGGGAGGAGTGGTGCCGGTCGTGCCGCAATTGGCGGCGTTGGGACCGGCATTCGAGCCGGCGGGGCAACCCGTTGCCCGCAGCGTGGCGTCAGGCCCCAGATAGGGACTGCCGCCGAACCAGGCGCCGTTGGTCAAAAGGTTGGGATCCGGCAAAGTCACAGGACCGCCGGCCGCCACGTCGCCGAAGGGAGCCGCTTGCACGGGTTTGTTGTGATCCTGGCACCATTCGTAGTAGTTGATGGCGGTGGGTGCGCTGGTGTTGTAACCGTTCGGGTCGGGCGTACAGGAAAGCTTCGCGGAAGGATCCATCGAGGCGGGGTTGTGACCGTACGCGTCCCAGTTCAGACCCTTGCCGGTCCAGTAGAAGATTCCGTCCATTGCGAGACCGGGCGTGGTGGTGGTGGTGAAGAGCAGGGGGCCAGCGAGCTGCGTGGCATCGCTCTGGCTGACGATCAGGTTGCCGTCGCGGCCAAGGATGCGCACGTGGTTTCCGTGCTCGTGGAAGGGATGCTGCCAACGGCCCTGGCCGATGATGCGCAGCAGAACCTGTTCGCCTGGATGCATGTGCGGATCGCCGTTGTAAGGCTGGTGCGGATATTCGGCCGCGTAGTTCGGGTCCATGTCATCCGGCATGGAGCGTCCGTTGATGAGGAAGTACGACGGGTGGTAGGGTTCGGTCGCGACCGAGAGACTGCAGCCCACGGCGCCCGCGGAGCAGCCGCCCGCAGCCAGAACCTGGGCTTGCGCCTGGGCGTGGATGCCCTGATCCATTTCAGCAAACTGGAACAGATATTCGCGGTCGTAGCAGGTCTTGGCGCTATCGTAGGCGGCAGGAGCCAGGCGGAAATCGCTCTCTCCCCAGAACGCTTCTGCCGTTCCATTCGCACCCGCAAAGCCCAAGGGTCCACTACCGTTGGTGCTGCCGGTGGAGCAGGCTGCCGGCACGGTAGCGGGCAATACGATGATGGCGCCATACAGGCCCATTTCAACCTGCAGGTCCCCCTGCGTTCCGCTGTAATACGAGCGGGTGCCAGGAGAGGAGGCCGTGAACGTATAGGTCACACTGCCGCTATGCGCAGCCTCCTGCGTCAGCAGGCCGGGTACGCCGCCGGACGCGGTGACGTTAAAACCCGGGAACAAAATGGAAGTGTTCCCCGCCGCAGGGGGCAGATTGTTGGTCAGCGTCACGGAGACCGGCTGCCCTTCCGTGACGATGAGCGTGGGTCCGGGAACCTGCATGGAGCCGCAAGTACCGGGAAGCGCGGCTGGAGCAAAGCCGACGGGCGCACCGTTGCAGCCGTAGCCCCAGGAGTAAACCATCCCTCCGTCGGGCTGGGTCAGAGCCCCAGGACCAGCGGTCAAGTTGAAGGTGGGACCGGTGATCCCCGGAGCCGCAGCATATGCCGTCGCCGTCACAAACAAGGCTAGAGCTATGGTCAGAAGAGTCGCAATTCGTGTCATGGTGATCGCCTTTTTCATGTTGGTCGCTCTCATTGCTGCGCTCCTAGTTAACGTGGACTTCGGTCATCAAGCCGCCGAAGTTCTCCGCATCGTTGGCTAAGTGGTCAAGATTGGGGGTATAGAGGTAATAAATGCCCTTGGGGACATTGCTGCTATCGAGAATGACGTCGAGCGATTCGCCGCCCGCAAGGGTGATCGAGTTCGTGGTGTAGTAGAGGTTGTTGCCGGACTGGTCGCGCAAAAGCTTGGCGTTGTACCCGATAACCTTCATCGGAATCCCGAGCGAGGCCAGCGTCTGGTATTCGGTCACGTCGAGGTCGGAAATGCGCAGCAGAGCCTTCTGGCCTTTTGTGATGTTGATGAGGGCGGGCAGAGGTTGCGAGAAGTGGTTTACGCCATCCGCCGACTGTGTCTGCAGCGACCCTGTTGTTACTGTGTCAGGGTAGCTGCGGCCATTCAGCAAGAAGTACTTATCCTTCATGTCCGCAAACCCTTCTGGGTTGAAGGTCATGCCGACAAAGTGGAAGTTGGGGTCGAAGCCGTGAATCTGGAGCGGATATTCGACGTCGTACTGGGTTGAGCCATCGCCGTCGTTGTAAGCGTACTTAGTCGTACCGCTGCCGACAACACCCGTATTTACGGCGGGAAGAGGATTGCTGCAGAGAATGTCCGCGCTGGAATCGCACTTAGTTCGCAGATCTAGCTTCTGTTGCTGAAGTCCGGCGTAGAGATCGCCGACCCAACGATTCTGCCTTGGCCGGACATAGATTTGTCCGACCATACCCATCTGAAGATGCTCTGGGGGAGTAATGTGGCAATGCCAGAAGTAGGTTCCGGCATCTGGAGCGAGATAGTAGTAAGTGAAGCTGGCGCCAATGTTGATGGCAACCGAAGCGTCCGGCACGCCGTCATAGAACGCTGAAGCGTTCGGATAACCGTGGAAGTGAACGGTGTGCTGCTCGAACAAGTCGGGACGCATGATCATGCCGACGTTGGTCAAGGTGAGGAAGAACTCGTCATCCTCGTCAATCGCCATCAGCGGGGCCGGAATGTTGCCGTTCATGACGCCGACGTCCATGATCTGGCGGGGATCGACGTGGCCGGTGATGCAGGCGGGTGGAGGATTCGCTGCAGTGACGCAAGCGTTCTTTCCTGTTCCATCGTCGACAAACGCCGTTTCATCGCCGATGAGGCCGATGGCGCCGTTATAGGTGACGCCGCTTGTCGCGGGTTCGCCCGGTTGCAGCTTCGCGCCGACGTACGGAGTGTTGAACACGCTCGGATACTGGGTGCCGGGCAAGCCTTGCGAGATGTCATAAATGCCGGACAGTGGGCCGAACGAGAACATATAGGTCTGCGTTCCATCGCCCATGGCTGCGTAACCGTCGCCGCCGGAAATCTGTTGGCACTTGATCGCCCCATTCACATGGGCGGGCGCGGCGGGGAACCCTGTTGTCCCGCTGTAAGTCGGGCCCGTGAAGGCGGGTTCGGATTCATTGTTCGCCGCCACCGGGTGAGTAACGGTACTGGTTGGACATTGAACCCGGAACGACTGTGCGTTCGCGGCACCCGTCCCGAGAGAGACGGCAAGCGTGAGGAGACAAACGTAGTGCAGCCTGCGGATCGCCATGCGACCTCCTAATCCATTTGGGAAATCAAAAGCCAAAATTTGAGTGGAACCTAACAGACCCGCATTCGGCCCCGAGTGCCGACTCCCGGAAAAGAGAAACGCAACAAATTGGAATAACCAGCGCCGTGTTCGGTCTGCGGCAATCAGTAATACCAGCGCAGTTAAGCCAACCAAGAATGCAAGGTCCATCATCACGAACTCCTGGGCGGGCAGGCACGGCTCGCGTAAGGCGATCGTGTACCCTGTTAATTGTCTAAGGGGAGGATCTGTAACCACTGCTTGTGCCCCACGACACAAGTAATGGGTGGAGCGATACGCCGGTGTCAGCGCGTTCACTTTCAACGGTGAGGCTTCGATCAAGCCAGCGAACTTGGGGGAGTTCGTCGCACCGTTAGCAAAATGAGAATAGGCAACCCTGAATTGCCTGTCTACCTCCGAATGAATGAGACTGCAAAACTTCTTGCTTCGGCATCGTTCTTCGGGGAAGGAAATGCGATGGTCTTAGTCGGCGTTGCGGCTGGGCGTGAGTTCGTTGAACTTGCGGGAGAGCTCAGTAAGCCGAACCGGCGGAATAACACAGACACTAACTGCCCTTGAGTTCGTGCCTGCGTCTTATTGAATAACTGCCTTAAGTGACTCGCAGCCGTAGAGCGGCGAATCCCCATCCGCTGGCAGCAATCCGGCAAGGTGTGGCCCTGCATCAAGAGGGTGGCGAGTTCCGTTTCCGCTGCCGTCAGCCGGTAAACTTGCTGGACATGGCCTTCCATCCCTTTCATCGGAAGTTCAGGATCCACAATGAAGACCAGGGTGGTTGTGCTGCCGACGTGCGGTTGGTCAGGCAAAAGGTTAGCCAGGGGCACGAGTACGGTCAGAGGACGCTTCCCAGACGGCCGGGGTACGGCGAGAATTGCCATCTGCTCTTGGTCTTCCGCGTAATAGATTTTCGCATCCCGCAACTGGTCGATGACTCCGGGTGCGGCCCCGCCTCTTCGGCGCCCGGTGGTTAAGGTTCGATCGGACGTCACTTCCAGTCCGTCACGCCGGCTGAGAATCTCGTCGGCCACGCGGTTGGACTGCAGCAGCCGCTGCTGCGCATCCACGATCGCCAGGCCGATACCGACGAGGTTATAGGCTTCGAGCAACTCGCGAAGCAGGAACTGCGAGATGAGGTCCGAGGAATTCCCCAGAAATGGGAGGCGTGCGACTGCTGCAATTTTCCTGGGTTCGGACTGGGGGCCCTTGGACATGGGTTGTGTGCTCCGCAGCGGTTTCAGCACGCGATATCCTGATCCGGCGGTGGAAATAACGAATCGATGGGGAGCGGCCCCTGATGGCTGCACCGAATATTTCCGAAGCTCTTAAACATCAGCGAGACGAGTTCGCTTTGGCGTTGCACACCGGTCTTGCCGTACAGATTTTGCAGGTGCATTTTGACGGTGCTGCGGCGAATCCCGAGAAGGCCGGCGCAGTCCTCGATGGTCTTGCCCTGCATCACGAAGTTCGCCAACCGGGCCTCGGTGAGGGTCAGACCATAGAGTTGGCGCAGTCCGGCGACACCGGCGTGTGCCAGTCGCTCAGGATCGTGGATCAAAACAAAAACCGTGCCCTCTTCGGCTTGCACCAGGGGAGAGGATTCCCGGTGCGTGGGTCGCAGAGTCAACGTGAGGGGCATTCTGCCCGACGGGCGCGCGACGGAGAGGATCAGGCCGTTGCGCTTCTGCGCCGCGGTCAGCATGGCCCGGAATTCTCCCACACAGCCTGTCGTGGGTATGCTATCCCTCGATCCGGCCGTAACCCGGCCGCTCTCATCGAGGGCAAGCCCGTCCTTGGAATCCAGGATTTGCTCGGCTGCATCATTGGCAAACAGCAGTTCGCCCGAGGCATTGGAGATCAAAAATCCAGCATGAAGCCAGTCGAATGCCGCCACAACGGTGTTCAGCCACTGTGTCGGCTTCGTGCTTTTACAGTCCAGCAACGTTGGCATCGCACAACTCCGGAAGTCGTCAGTGTTTGGAGGAGCATCGGTCACCGTTCCACTTGCACAAGGAACGCCATACAAACCACTTACTGAGCGGAAATCTCGCCGAACGGCGGCGAGTTGCTTGAGGACGTCCACCAGATTCGCTGCCCTGGGGGGACCTTATGAGGGGGACTCTAAGGTGCGGACTGTCTATTGGCAGCGTACCCGCAAAATGACCAAGACCTTAGTTATCTTGCGGGTTGCGATGGACTATCTTCAGAGCTAGCACTTGTCCTCGAATAGGTGATCGAATAGGCAGAGTAAGAGGCTATCTTTTGGCCAGGAACTGACAATAGGTTTGCCTGTCCGCAGGATAGGCGTCAAAATGGTTTGGCGAATGAACAACGTCCTTACACGGCTTCTGGATTTACGCAGACATCGACGGGCCTTGCTTCTGGCCACAATTTGCATTGTCGTCGTGATCGCGCTTGTCGATTGGTGGGTACGACCATACATTTCAATCGGGTTTCTCTACCTCATCCCGGTCCTCTTGGTAAGTTTGTCTCTGCAGCGCACACAGATCATCGTAATCGGGTTGGTTTGCGCGGTACTGCAAGAAACCTTGAACTTTCCAGAAAACGAGCGGCTCATCCGCTTGCTGTTCACCTCGGTTGGTTTTGTGGGTACAGGGATATTTGTGAGCGAACTGCTCCGCAATCGAGACCGGATTCTTCATCTCGCGGAGGAACTGCAAAGGTCGGTTCGGCTTCGCCAGGAGGCCGAGGGACAACTTCAGTTGTTGGTAGATACAAGTCCGGCGGCGATCGTGACGATCGACGCAAAAGGCGAAGTCCTGATCGCGAACGAAGCGGCCCTGCAACTGCTGGCAGCCCAAGACGACTCAATTCTGGGGCAGCCCATTAGTTTGTACTTTCCGGCTCTGCATGCAGCGGTTGCAAGCCGACATTCGCAGGCCTTTCGCGCCTCGCTGCAATCTCGCGGACAGCGCAGCAATGGAGAGTCGTTCCTGGCCGGCATCTGGTTTTCGACCTACCCTACCGAATCTGGTCCCCGACTGACGGCGATCATTGCCGATTTGTCAGACGACTTGGTGGCTGGGAGAACTTCCAGCCTTGACTACACTCTAAGAAATACCCGCATCCTGATGAGTGGGATGGCGCATGAAGTGCATAACGTGTGCTCCGCGATGCGGGTAATCTATAAAAACCTGGAACGGCAGCCCGGTCTGGTGCTGAGTGAAGACTTTCGTGCGCTCGACTCGCTGATTCAGAGCCTGGCCAAAATCTCCACGGAAGAAATTGGCCACCCTTCGGCTACGACGGTTTCCGCGGTGCGCTTGCCGGAGGTGCTCGATGAGTTGCGGGTGCTGGTTGACAACGCTTACAGTGACTCGGGAATCACAGTAGAGTGGAGTCTTGCGGAGTCGCTGCCGCTGGTTCGGGCCGACCGCTTTGGCTTGGTACAAGTGTTTCTCAATCTCGTCTCGAACAGCAAACGCGCCATGCTCTCCACGCCGAAAAAGGAACTTCGCGTGGCCGCCCTGTGCGAAACGAACAGTGTCGTGATTCGCTTTGCCGATACCGGCACAGGGATCAGTTTCCCGGAAAAGCTCTTCCGGCCTTTTCAGCCCGGAACCGGCGCTACTGGTCTCGGTCTGTACGTTTCCCGTACGATTATGCGGAGCTTTGGCGGCGATCTGGTGTTTGAACCGCAAAATGGGGGAACTTGTTTCGCGGTCGTCCTGCCCATGACCATTGCGGAGGAGAAGGCTCGTGGTTAAGCTTGCTACAGCAGTGATCTCCATTCTCCTGATCGACGACCATGCGCTCTTTCGCGAGAGCGTGACTCGTCTCTTGAACCAAGAGACGGGACTGGAAGTCATTGCCCATTGCGGATCGATTGAGGAAGGACTCGAAGTGCTGGCACGCAGTCGAGTCGACATCGTCCTACTCGACTTCGATCTGGGAGGAGCCCAGGGAACGGAGTTTGTCCGAGCGGCGAGGCAGCGTGGGTTCCTCGGGAAGATCCTGGTGGTCACGGCCGGCGTATCGCAAGGGGCGGCAGCACAACTGATTCGGAACGGCATTTCTGGGATCTTCATGAAGAACCAGTCGGCCGACTTGCTGGCGCAAGGGATTCACGATGTCATGGCTGGCAAAGTCTGGTTTGATCGGGAGCTGCTGCAAGCGGCGATGGCCAGCGAGGATGGACCTCGTGCCGAGCTCTCCAAGGGAGACCTTACCGAGCGGCAACAGCATGTCCTGCGGTTGGTCTTCGAAGGGTTGGCCAATAAGGAGATCGCCCAGAGGATCGGAGTGTCCGAGAGTTCGGTGAAAGCAACCTTGCAACAGCTGTTCTCCAAGATGGCGGTCCATACGCGCAGCCAGCTGGTGCGTGTTGTTCTGGAACAGCATCCCGACAAGTTCTGACGTCTTCCGAGCAATGCGTCGAGGGAATCATTCCCGCTCCGGCGAAGGGGATGGCCGAAACGGCAAAGAATGGAAGCCTCAGGCGGGTAGCCGGGCGCGGGAACCTGGGGACCTGACGGAGCGTTCCTATAATTCCAACCTAGCCAACTGCACCTCGTCCATCCAAAGATGCCCGCGCATGGCATTCCCCGCCGGAATCCGCACCATCCGCACGCTCAGCAGCTTCGCCTCTGGACCCGTTTCAAAATGTCCCGCCACTTCCCGCCAGCTCCCCGGATTCTTCAACGTCTCCGTCGTCAGATACACCACCCCGGTCAATTCATCCCGCACTACAAACGCCGGTCCCCCAGCTCCCTCCAGCTCGTCGGTCTTGAAGTGGACGCTGAACTGATACTGCGTATTCGGCTGCACCGAAACCTGCTGAAACAACCCCGTCTCCCCAAAACCCGGACCCAGAAAGGTGATCAGCAACCCGTGCGTACCCCCGGGCGCGGTGCTATCGAGCGTGATCTTCACGGCGTTCTGTTCGTAGTAGTGCCAGTCAAATCCGCCATTCAAAACATCCTGCTCAAAGCGCGGATTCACAATCAAATTCTGCCCCGGCATGTTCGGCCCAGGAAGATACGCGGTCAGCCCGCACAGGGGCGCCATTTCCTGCCAGGCGTCCCGCGCCGGATCCGCCAGCCGCTGGCTCAAAAGGTAGTCCACATACCCTATGCCCGTCCGCTGCGAAAACGGCTGCTGCAACCCAATCAGCGCCCGCCAAACCTTGGCGGCAGATTCTGTATCTTTTCTTGAAGCCAACTGGGAGAGAAATATTCCATAGGTTTCCATGCGGGGAGGAATCACCTGATCCAGCAGCGCCTGCGCATCCGGCTCCACGCGCCAGATCAAATCGAGCACGGCCGAAGCGACGATGTCGTCATTCTCCAGCACCACCCGGAATTCCCGCATGGCCGCATCGCGCTCACCCCGCAACAGCAGAAAGTTCCCCGCTTCCCACGCCACATCTGGCTTCTTAGGAGCCGCCCGCACGGCCTGCTGCAAGGCCCTACCCTGCTCCGCACTATCCCCTAGAACCTGCTCCAGGCGTGCGATGTCAAACCAAGCCGCCGCATCCTGAGGATTCAGCTCGGTGGCCATCTGATACTCCCGCAGCGCCCGCCCCAAGTCCCCATTCGTGACCTGCAGATATCGTCCCAGCTGACTGTGATACGCCGCATTCCCAGGCGCCAGCCGCGTAGCCCAACGCAAGTTCGAAACGCTGGCGTGCCCAGCCAATAAATCCGCCACACAATTCGCCAACCCAAACACAATCAACCCCACCGCCAGCCCAAACCCCAACGCCAACCCCCGCCTTCCCATCTACGAAATCGCCCCAGTAGTAGGCGCAGTCTCCTCCTCCTCCCCCCGGTAATAATGCCCCCCATACTTAGCCTGATACTCGTAATAGTAGTAGTAGTCGGGGGAGGCTAAGTCGACTGCGTTCAATAGGACGCCGCAGACGCGGGCATTGACTTGGGTTAGGAGGTCGCGGGCGCGGGCTCCAGGTCCGGATTGGTCTAGCCGGATACAATCAAAGTATTCGTCCGCTGGAGGAAGCGATCGCCAAAGATCCCTCTTTTGCGCCCGCTTATGCGGCTCTCGCCATCGCTTGCACATTCCGATCGGGTCAATCTAATCTCGATATCGCCGAGGAGGCAGCCAAGATGCGAGCCTCGGCGGAGAAGGCGATTCAGTTGGACCCGCTGTTGGCGGAAGCACATTACGCGCGAGCCATGGTGTACGCACGCGATGCGGATTGGG
>Ga0137418_10005086_pt1 | contig 12054 bp, 9 predicted proteins | sample CZODoug3_1_2_16f_FD_122242 | JGI IMG/M metagenome (GOLD analysis project Ga0137418, IMG submission 122242) | Vadose zone soil fungal communities from Angelo Coast Range Reserve, California, USA - CZODoug3_1_2_16fungal (Hybrid Assembly) | ecosystem: Environmental > Terrestrial > Soil > Vadose... | reverse complement strand
ACGCATCCGGGGAATTCGCCGCAAAGGTGTGGAAGCTGGCGCAGCGCGCGAGGCAGTTACTCCAGAAACCGCGCAAAAGCTTTTGGCCGGCGCAGAGGGAAACGGATTGTGGGAAGTGTTGCTCGCGGTGGGATCGCTGGATTATGCCGTGGACGCCGCCATCGTTGCCCAAGAGCCGGCATTTGCAGCCAAATATGCGTTTCAGTTGGCGCAGGCCTTCAACAATTTTTATCACAAGCACCATATCTTGTCGGAAGCCGACGAGCAAAAACGGGCCTTTTTATTGGGTTTAACCGAGTTAGTGGAAACGCAATTGGTGCGCGCGTTGAACTTGATGGGAATCGAAGCCCCAGAAAAAATGTAATGCTCGTGCGTTAATGAAAAGCCGCGCCGAGCAGGTCAACCATCAGGCGGATGGCGGTCTGCGCGGTTCGTCCGCTAGGGTCGCGATATGGATTTACCTCCACGATGTCCAGGCCTGCGAGCTTTCCTCTTTTCGGAATCGCTTGCATCAACTCGTCGATCTCCGCAAAGCTCAGACCGCCTGGCTCCAGAGTTCCCGTGCCCGGCGCCACAGTGGGATCCATTGAGTCCACATCGAAAGTGACGTAAATATTTTCGCTCTGAGGAATCGCGTCGATGGCCATGGAAACGCCGCGCCGATGAATTTCTTCTCCGGTAATCACTTTCGTGCCGATGGCTTTGGCGTTGCCGGCCGCCTCCGCATCATTGGCAATCCCGCGCATGCCAATCTGAATGATTTTCTTGACCGATGGCAATTTTGCGACGCGTAAGACCCAGGAGGCATGATCGAGGTTGCCCTTCGCGCCATTCCAAGTGTCGAGATGCGCGTCGATGTGCACAACGGTCAGCGGCACATCGTACGCGCGAATCACCGGGAACGTGATGCTGTGGTCGCCACCCAAAATAATCGGAAAAGATTTTTTGGCAAGAATCTTCTTAACCGCGTCGGTAGTTTTCTGTCCGGTTTCGGCAGGCACCGTCGGATAGACGATCACGTCACCGACGTCCACCCAGCGCTTGCCCTTCAGCAGCGTGCGGTCGCCGTCGATGTAATAAAAACCTTCAGTGAGATCGTGCGCGTATTCCTGCGAATTTTCGCGTAAGTCGCGTGGTCCATAGCGCTCGCCGGGCTGGCCCCAAGTCCCTTCATCGAAGGGGACACCGAGAACAGCGAAGTCCGCATTGAGCTTGTCCAGATCAGGCTGATAGGGCGCGCTAAGAAATGTTCGTATCCCCACAAAGGTCGGAGCCGTCTGCGCGTGAGAATTCGGCGGCGTTACGACGAGAAGTCCCAAAACGCAGGCTGCGCTTACAAATTTGTACATGAGGATGCTTCTAGTACGACATGACGAGGTGAATCAACGTGCGCAACGCAACGCCCGTCGGGCCCTTGGCCAGCCAAGGCTTAGCGTCATCGTTCCACGCAGTTCCGGCGATGTCGAGATGTATCCACGGCGAGTCACCGGTAAATTCCTTGATGAACATAGCGCCGGTGATGGCGCCGCCGCCCTTACCGCTGCCAATGTTCTGGATGTCGGCAACCGTGCCCTTGATGAATTCACGATATTCATCATCGAGCGGCATCTGCCACATTTTTTCGCCGGCGGCTTTCGCGCTAGCGAGGAACTTGTCGGTGAAGGGCTGGTCGGAGCCAAAAACACCGACGTTAATGTTGGAGAGCGCAACGACAATGGCGCCGGTAAGCGTTGCAGCATCGATCAAGTGGGTGGCGCCAAGCTGCTTGGCGTAGTGGATGCCGTCGGCCAGGATCAGCCGCCCCTCCGCGTCCGTGTTCAGCACCTCGATGGTCTTGCCGGACATGGCCGTCTGAATGTCGCCTGGCTTCTGCGCCCGCCCGCCGGGCATATTCTCCGTGCTCGGTACCACACAAATCACTTTGACATTTGGCTTCAGCGTCGCAAGCGCGCGCATTACGCCGAGCATGGTCGCGCCGCCAGCCATGTCGTACTTCATCTTCTCCATGCCATCCGACGGCTTGATGGAAATGCCCCCCGTATCGAAGGTGACCGCTTTCCCGATTAGTCCGATCACCGGAGCGCCAGGTTTCGGGTTAGCCGGCGTGTAGGTGACCACTATCATGCGCGGGGGCTCAACGCTGCCTTGTGCCACGCTCAGGAGAGCGCCCATTTTCAGCTCGGCGATGCGCTTTTCATCCAAAATCTCGACGCTCAAGCCGGCCTGCTTGGCCATGGCTTCCGCTTTTTCCGCCAGAGTCTTGGGCGTGAGCTTATTGGAAGGCTCGTTGATCAGATCGCGAGCGAAATTCTGCGAATCAGCGATAACGCGTCCGCGCCCCAATCCTTTCTCGGCAGCGGCACGATCAGACTCAGGAAATCCGGTCACGGCAATAGAATCGACCGACTTGGCGTCTTTCTTGTCTGTCTTGTACTTGTCGGATTCAAAATTGGCGGTAAGCGCGCCCTCCGCAACGGCTTGCGCGGCACTCTCTACACCTTCGTTTTCGCGCAGGACGAAAGCAAACTGCTTCGCGCCCCGCGACTTAAGGTAACGCAAAGCAGCGCCGGCAATTTTGCGGAGCACCGCAGAATCGAACTTTTCGCGCTTCCCTGCCCCCACCAACAACAACCGCGCGGACTTCACGCCTCGGGGCGCGTGCACCAGCGTCATCTCCAAGGGCTTACCGGTGAGTTCGCCGCTCGTGGCCAGCTTTCTCAGCAAGCCTTCCGTGAATTGATCGAGTTCCGCAATTCGGCCTTGTACGGGATCAGAATCCTCAAAAACGTAGGAGACCAGCGCATCGGTCTCGAGCGTAGCAAACGGCTTTGTTTCCAACGTGATCTGCATAATTGCGTTTATCGCCTCCGGTTGCGATACATAGCTTGATCCGCTTCCCTGCGCGCTTCTTTGGTGCGTTCGTCTTGGCGGCGGTCCCAGGTTTTCTTGCCTTGCGCCAGCGCAATTTCACACTTGGCGATGCCGTTGCGAAAGTATATCCGCAGGGGAATTACGGTCAAACCTTTGGCCTCCGTGCGGCCCGCGAGCTTGTGAATTTCGTTCTCGTGCAGCAGCAGTTTGCGGGATCCAAGCGGTTCATGGTTCCACGGGCCGCCCGGTAAATATTGCGCGATGTGCGCGTTCACCAACCAGGGGCCGCTGGGCTTGAAATCGACATAAGCGTCGCGAATATTCGCCTTTCCTTCGCGTAGGGCCTTCACTTCCGTGCCGTGGAGCACCAGCCCGGCCTCATATTTCTCCAACAAATGATAATTGTAGGAAGCGGCGCGGTTTTGCGCCACCACCTGTTCTTTGCTTTTTTCGGCCTTTTCGGTCTTTTTGGGCGGCTTGGGCACTAGATCCAATCGTCTGTTGCGGTAGCACTAAATCTTAGCTGCGAGGGTTACTGTATGCAAGGCAGCCAACCCGCCGTACCTTGTCCGACCTCTAACCCGATGCTAGACTTCGACTAGCCTATTTTGAAGAAAATTGGAGAGCGCATGCGCCGTTTCACCACGATGACTTTCTGCCTCAGTGCCGGGCTGCTGGCGGCCGGTTGTCCCAAAGGTAAGACGGACTACACACAAGGGCGCAAGGCAGAGCATCTCCAAGACTACGATGCCGCATACGATTATTACCAAAAAGCCCTAAAGAATGATCCCGAAAACGCGACATACCTGATCAAATTCAACCAGGCGAGGTTTGAGGCTAGTGCGCTGCACGTCAAGAACGGCGTAAAGCTGCGCGACCGCGGGCAATTGGAAGCTGCGGCTTCGGAGTTTCAACGCGCGGTGGCCATTGATCCATCCAGCCCGATCGCGGAGCAGGAATTGCGCAAGACAGTAAATGCCATTGAAGAGAAGAATCGGGCGAATAACGCCGCCACCGAGCCTCCCAAAGATGAGAGCAACGAACCTCCTTTAGCTTCTATGCCTCCGGAAATCAAACCCCTTTCCCGCGCGGCCATCAATTTGAAGATGACTAATGACGCCAAAATCGTCTTCGACACCATCGGCAAGTTGGCGGGATTGACCGTCATTTACGATCCGGACTTCCCGGCGCGGCGAATCCCCGTGGATCTAAACAATGTGACATTGGAGCAGGCGCTGGAAATCGTGTCGCTGGAGAGCAAGGCATTTGTGAAGCCGGTGACGGAAAATATTATTTTTGTAATTCCGGATCAGCCGGCCAAGCGTCGCGACTACGAAGAAAACGTTGTGCGTACTTTTTACCTGTCAAATACCGTGCAAGCGCAGGATCTGACGGAAATCGTGACGGGGCTCCGCCAGCTCCTGGACTTGAAGCGCATATTTCAGATCAACGGCCAGAACGCCATCGTCATTCGGGATTCTCCGGACAAGCTGCTAGTGGCCGCCAAGATGATCCAGGATGTGGACAAAGCGAAGCCGGAAGTAGTGATTCAGGTGCAGGTCGTGGAAGCACGCGTGGACAAGGCGCGTAAACTGGGAATTTCTCCCGGAACGAGCGCGAGTATCAGTGTTGTGCCGCCCGGGACGACAACCACACCCACCAGCGGAAGCTCCAGCACCAACACCACCCCACTCACTCTCCAGAACCTGAAGCACCTTACCAGCGCGGATTATGTCGTCACTCTGCCAAGCTTTACGGCGGATGCCCTGCTAACTGACTCGACCACTAAAATCATCCAGAATCCACAAGTGCGTTCGGTCGATGGGCAGCCGGCCAAGCTGCGCATCGGCGATAAAGTGCCGATTGCGACCGGCAGCTTTCAAGCTGGCGTAGGAGTTGGCGGCGCGGCGGGGGCCGGATTTGTGAATCCGCTGGTGAACACACAATTCCAGTATCAGGATGTAGGCGTAAACATAGATATGACGCCGCGCATCCATCCCAATCATGAAGTGAGCCTGAAGTTGAGCGTGGAAGTATCGTCAGTAACCGGACAGCAGCCGATCGGCGGAATTACGCAGCCGATTATCAGCCAGCGGAAACTGGAGCACGAGATTCGCTTGAAGGAAGGCGAAGCAAACGTTTTGGGCGGTTTGATAACGCGGACCGATACAAAAAGCCTGCAAGGTTGGCCGGGCCTGTCGAAAATTCCTTTGCTTCGGTATTTCGTCTCTGACGACACTCACAACAGCGAGGACGACGAAATCCTGATCATTCTGACGCCACACATTGTGCGCATGCCGGAATGGACGCGAGCTAATTTGCGGCCGCTGTACACTGGTTCGGAGTCGCAAGTACAAGTCCGTCGCGAAGCGGAAGTGCGCTCGCCGAATTCCGAGCCGCAAGCATCGACGCCGCAGGGTCCTGGAACCGCAACACAGCAAGCTACCGGCGCGGCAACAGTTCCGCCCGCGCAGGGCGCGCCTGGGACTGTGCCGACTGCTTTGGGTGCTGCGACCACCGTGCCCGGCGGTGCCAATGCGGCACAGATTCGATTCGAACCGCGCAGCTTGTCACTGAAGGTTGGACAGTCGCAAACCATTGGCGTGGTGGTCGAGAATGTGAAGGATTTGTTCTCGATTCCCTTCTTGCTGCAGTACAACCCCGCGGTGATCAGCGTGGAAGAAGTGCAGCACGGAGGATTTTTGTCCGGCGGAACGCAGGAAATCGCTATCGTGTGTTCCGGGTGCCGCTCGCCCAATCGCAGTGACAAAGACCATGGGCAAGCGATTATTTCCGCGACGCGTCAGCCCAACACGGCCGGAGTCAGCGGCACCGGCACGATTATGGGCATCGTGGTGAAAGCCATCGGACCGGGCACATCGAATCTGTCGATTGTGCAAGTGAACGCCAAGGATTCGCAGCAGAAGCCCATTCCGCTGGTAACCGGCGAGGCCACGCTGCAAGTGCAGCCGTAAGCGGCAAGAGGTTGTTTTATGCCTAGAATTAATAAGAATCACAGACATTCTCATTCGCAATGGGGCATGAGTTTGCTCGAGTTGATTATTGCTTGCACGATTCTGATGGTTTTGTCTTCCGCGGCGATGCCGATCGCACGCTACACAATCGTTCATAAGAAAGAAGAGTTGCTGCATTACAACTTGAGGCAGATGCGCGACGCGATTGACCGGTACAAAGACCTGGCGGACTCAAACAAGATTCGCGTGGAGGTGGGCACCGAAGGCTACCCACCTGACTTGGAAACGTTGGTGAAAGGCGTGAAGGTGGGCGCCGGCGACGACAAGAAAATACGATTCTTGCGGCGCATTCCGGTGGACCCGATGACCGGACAGGCCGATTGGGGTTTGCGCGCGATCTCGGATGATCCCGATTCACGAAGCTGGGCAGGAAAAAATGTATTTGACGTCTACTCGAAATCACAAGCCACAGCCAGCGATGGGACGCACTATGCGGACTGGTAGCGCAAAGCAAACGGCTAGCGCAAAGCGATCTGGTTCGGCAGCGACTCACGGGTTCACGCTGCTTGAGTTGATGATCGTTATCACTATCATTTCGATCTTGGTCGGCATTGCTGCGGGCGCTTATGTCAAATCGGTGCAGCGCGCCAAAGAGGCGACCCTTAATAGCGATCTCACTGTCATGCGGCAGGCGATCGACCATTACACTTTGGACAAGGAAGCGGCGCCGCAATCTTTGGAGGATTTGACCAATCCTCAATCACAATACTTGCGCGAAGTTCCCAAGGATCCAATTACCGATGCCAAAGACTGGCACGTGGATTTTGGGGACACGGTAATGAGTCCGGACCAGTCCACCACCGGGATCGTTGATGTGCATTCCAATTCCGACAAAGTCTCTCCTTTCAGCGGCACTCCGTACAACACCTGGTAGCACGTAATCTGCACTGTTCATATGCTGCGCATCGTCTCTGGTGCCGCTGGCGATTGCGGCTGGCGGCAAAGCGCGGCCGCGCCGGCTATTCCCGCATCGGAACCGTATTTCGCAAGCAATAAAGGAATTTCGCAGCAGCGCGCGTTGATGGACCACTTGGACAGCTCGAACTGCATGCGCGGGAAAAAATCGCTCATCAATTGCGCCACGCCGCCGCCAAAGATGATTACGTCTGGCTCGAGCAAATCGATCATGTTGCCGAGCCATACGGTCAATAAATCGGCGGTGCCCTCCAGAACATTTTTGGCGAGCGCATCGCCGGCATGAAACGCTTCCGCAACATCTTCCGCGGTCAAACTTTCTAGCTTGCCCTTGGTAAGTCCGCGCAGTTGGGACGGCGCGTTGGATTCCGCCAGGCGCGCGCGGGCGCGCTGGGCGATGGCGGGACCGGAGCACAGCGCTTCGATGCAGCCGCGTTTTCCGCAGCCGCAGCGCGGGCCGTTATAGTCGATGCTGACGTGGCCGCCTTCCGCGGCGCTGCCGGTCCGTCCGTGGTAGATGCGGCCGTCGAAAATAATTCCCGTTCCGATTCCGGTGCCGAGGGTGGCGTAGAAGACGTTGCGAAATCCGACGCCTGCGCCCCAGATGGCTTCTGCGAGTCCGGCGGCGTTGGCGTCGTTGTCGATTTTTGCGCACACGTGGAAGACTCGCTGCACTTCGTCAGCGAGACGAAAATTATGCCAGCACGGCAAGTTGGGCGGATTCAGGACCACTCCACGAATCGGATCGAGCGGACCGGGAGCGCAAATGCCAATTCCGGTGAGCGCGTCGCGCGCTTGCGGCTGCGCGGCGAATACGGCGTTAATCGCGGATTCCAACGCGGCGAAACCGGCGGCGGCATCTTCGCGGGCGGGCATGGGCACGCGGGTCTGGTAGAGAATTTTGCCTTGCGTATCGACCAGGCCGGCGGCGATTTTCGTGCCGCCGACATCGATGCCTAGCGTGAAATGATTTTGTTGCTCGGTTGCTTGCTCCTTTGCGCTCATTTGTTGGTTGCCGGAGGACAGCCATGATTGGCTGTCCCACAAGAGAAGGATGCGTCTCTGTCGGCCATCAATCAATTCCCAGGCGGTGCTGCATCTGCTCCAGGGAGACACGTTTCGTCTCGGGATAAAAGAACAGAACGACGAAGAATTGCACGATCATCATTGCTGAGAAAAACATGAAGGGGTAGGCGCCGGAGGATTTGGCTAACTGGGGAAAGGTGTAGGCGATAACTGCATTCATAATCCAGTGCGATGAGCTGCCCAGGGCTTGGCCTTTCGCGCGCACGCGATTGGGGAAGACTTCGCTGATGTAAACCCAGATTACCGCGCCTTGGGAAATGGCAAAGAACGCGATGTAGGCGACGAGAAACCACAACAAATATTCCTGATGCTGATGGGTGAGAAAGACGCGCGCGACGCCCGCGAGACACAGCGCTGTGCCTACCGAACCGATCAGCAGCAAGGTTTTGCGGCCGAGCTTGTCGATTACGGACATGCCCAGGAGAGTGGCGAGCAGGTTCATGCCTCCTACGGCCACTGCTTGCAAGTCGCCAGAGAGCTTGCTGAAGCCCGCGGCGGCAAAAATGTCGTTCAGGTAGTAGAGGATGGCATTGATGCCGGAGAGCTGGTTGAACATGCCGATGGTGATGGCCAGGAAAATTGGGAATCGGTACTTGCGGCTGAAGAGGGGCTCATCCTTTTGCAAGCTTTCGAGATGGATGGAGCTGACGATTTCTTGCAGCTCGGTTTCCGGATCGTCTGCGCCCATTTTCTGCAGGACTTGGCGCGCTTCGTCTACGCGCCCTTTGGTGACCAGCCAGCGCGGACTTGGCGGGATGCCGAAGAGCATGACCAGAAACAGGATGGCAGGCAGCGTGGCGACGCCAAATTGCCAGCGCCATTCGGTGGCAGCGAGTCCTTGGCGCGCGATAACGAAATTCGAGAGGTAAGCCAGCAAGATGCCAATGACGATGTTGATCTGAAACATGCCGACCAGGCGGCCGCGGATTCTTGCCGGCGCAAGTTCCGCGATGTACACGGGACCGAGGACCGAGGAGCCGCCGATGCCGAGACCGCCGAGAAATCGCGCGAGAAGCAACACCTCCCAGTTCCAGGCGAAAGCGCAGCCCAGCGCGGAAAGCACGTAAAAGACGGCGAGCACCCGCAGCGTTTCGCGCGCTCCGTATTTCTGGCCGGGGATTCCGGCGGACATGGCGCCGATGACGGTGCCAATCAGCGCGACGGAGACGGTGAAGCCGAGCTGGCGCGGGGTCAGACTATAGGCGAGCGTGAGGGAGTGGGTAGTGCCGGCGATTACGGCGGTGTCGAAGCCGAACAGGAGGCCACCAAGCGCGCCGACGGCGGTGGCTTTGAGAAGGTTGGGATTAAGTTTCATAGGATGTTTGCGATGCGAGTGTGCACCTTTGGGCGCTTATAGTCCTCTGCCCGTCTGTTGCCGTCAAGTGAGTGATTGCGGTTAACAATAATCATGGCCACCCCCGTGTTTTTTTGGATGTGTGGCAGGGAAAGGACTTGCGTGCATCACTTTTGCATGTGTGGCAGCGAAAGGAGTTAGTGGGCGTGGCGGCCGGCGATGTGTGACGAGAAAATTGCAAGCCGACCCCCTCACCCGGGGGGCAACGCAGATATTTATCAAACGAAAGGAGTTGCGGGAAAAGGAATTTGTAAGGCCATGAAAACAAAGGGGCGACAAATTGGGATTTCTGGCTGAGCAAAGTGGAAGGCTGGACTGGGAATCGGACGGACGTCGAAAATCACAGAAGAACTCCGAAGGCTGGCTGGGAAATCGATCGGAATCGGTGAGGGAAACTGGCTGGAGATTGGCGATCACGGTTTATTTTAAGCGGGTTGTGGAGCTGGCGAAACTGGTCGGAGGTACAAAAGATCGCCACTGGCCTAAAACATGGGAGAAGAAGGCTTAGCGTTGGGAGTTGCGGGTATCGCTTACTAAGATGACGGATTTTAGTCCTCAAAAGCGGCGGCCCTTCGAGGCTCAGGATACACAAGACCGCCGCACTCCATGTGTTGACATGCCACAGGAGTGTGGCATACTCCTGTTTGCATGCCACAGGAGGAGTGATGAGTGGGAGCCGGGCGGAGATTTTGCAGGGGACTTTGGATTTGATGGTGTTGAAGACTTTGGCGGGGATGGGGCCTTTGCATGGTTATGGGATTGCGCGGCGGATTGAGCAGATTAGCGACGAGGCTCTGCAGATCAATCAGGGGACGATTTACGCGTCGCTGGTGCGGCTGATGCAGAGGGGCTGGATTTCGGGAGCTTGGGGCACATCGGAGAATAATCGGAAGGCCAAATTTTATTCGATTACGAAGAGTGGGCGTAAGCAGCTTCAGGCGGAAGCGGAGAATTGGGAGCGGATCGCGGCAGTTGTTGGCCGCGTGCTGCGCGCGGCGGAGCGAGGGTAAGGGCTATGCTTGCCTGGATACGAACGGCGGCGTCACGCACTCGCGTTTGGCTTTCACATAACGAAGCAGACTCTGAGTTTGAACAAGAGTTGCAAGAGCATCTCGCTATGCTTACTGAAGAAAATTTGAGACGAGGAATGGCGCCCGAAGAAGCTGTGCGCGTGGCGCGGACACGATTAGGTGGAGTAACACAACTTAAAGAAACGAATCACGAACTGAAGGGACTGCCGGTACTCGAGACAATTTTGCAGGATACGCGATACGCATTGCGAATGCTGCGCAAGAATCCGGGCTTTACGGCTGTTGTGGTGTTGACGCTGGCGCTGGGCATCGGGGCGAACACGGCTATTTTCAGCGTGGTGTATGCGGTGCTGCTAAAGCCACTACCGTATGCACAGCCCGAGCAATTGGTCACCGTGTTTCAGGCGAAACCGCAGGAAGGAGTGATGGGGACCGGATGGTCGTATACGAACTTCGTGGAGCTACGCAAACAGAATCACGTTTTCAGTGAGCTGGGGGGAAGCCAGTTTCATCAACTCACGTTGACGGGGCGAGGCGAGCCCGCGGTGGTGAATGCTTCGGTGGTGACGCCGGAGGTTTTTTCGGTATTGGAGGAGAAGCCGCTGGCAGGAAGAGTGTTTTTCCCGGAGGACGGGAAACGCGGGGCGCCGGCGGTCGTAATCGTCAGCGAAGGCCTGTGGCGGGAAGTCTTTGGCGCGGATTCAAACTTGATCGGAAGTTCTATCAACCTGGACAAGCGCTCGTTCACCGTGGTGGGAATCATGCGGGGAAATTTTCGCTTTCCACAAGTGACAGAGAGCAAGCAACTGTGGATTCCGCTGGTGCAGGATCCGCTGTTCGGCAGTTGGATGGAGCGAAGGGGAGGACATTGGCTGCGGGTGATTGCACGAGTGAAGCCGGGCGTTTCCATGGTTCAGGTGCAAGCGGAGATGGACGCGATCGGCGCAAGGCTCGGCAAGGAGTTCCCTGCTGAGAATGACGGGTGGGCGGTGCGGATTGCGTCGCTACGGCAAATGATGGTTGGAAATGTGAAGTCGGCGCTGCTGGTGCTGTTGGGCGCGGTAGGACTGGTGTTGTTGATCGCTTGCGCGAACATTGCGAATTTGCTGCTTACGCGTGCAACTTCGCGAGCGCGCGAGATTGCTGTTCGCGCGACGCTGGGTGCGGGACGAGGGCGGATTGTGCGTCAGTTGCTGAGCGAGACGGCGGTGCTCGGTCTGCTGGGAGGATTGATTGGAATTGGCCTGGCGTACTGGGGCGTGCATGCGCTGAGTTCGTTGCTGCCGGAAAGCGTGCCGCGAGTAAATGCGATTGGCGTCGACAATACGGTATTGGGATTTGCGGTTTTGCTTTCGGCGGTAGCCAGCTTCGCGTTCGGTCTGGCGCCGGCATGGTTCGCGGCGAACTCCAATTTACAGGCGAGTTTGCGCGAAGGTGGAGGTCGAGCGGGCGAGAGCGGCAATCGGCGGCGCGCGCGAAATTTGCTAGCAGCGGGGGAAATCGCGTTGGCGATGGTGTTGCTGGTAGCGGCAGGCTTGCTGTTGCGGAGTTTTGGCAAGCTGATGGCGGTGAGCCCGGGATTTGATGCGCAGCACATTGTGAAGGCCGATATTTCGCTGCCGCAATTTCAGTATTCGAAGCCGCAGCAATGGACGGCATTTTCGGATGAGTTGTTGAGACGAATTCAGGCTCGGCCGGGATTGCGGGACGCCGCGGTGGCCGTTCCGAGGCCGATTGTGGATGGATTCGTGAACCTGGGATT
>Ga0137418_10005084_pt1 | contig 12056 bp, 6 predicted proteins | sample CZODoug3_1_2_16f_FD_122242 | JGI IMG/M metagenome (GOLD analysis project Ga0137418, IMG submission 122242) | Vadose zone soil fungal communities from Angelo Coast Range Reserve, California, USA - CZODoug3_1_2_16fungal (Hybrid Assembly) | ecosystem: Environmental > Terrestrial > Soil > Vadose... | reverse complement strand
CGCCAGAAATCGAAACAGCGAATTCGGTCCGTGTTGAAAGATTGGGCAAGCGAGATGCACCGCTCAAGCAACTTCTCTTGTGCGTTTGCGTCGAAGTTCGCATGAAACTGGTCGCGCTTTTCGCTCTGTGGTGACAGGGGAGCTCCGGGCCAATCTGTTTTGAATAGTGGGCTGGCGATATCGGTGACTTGAAGTTTGTGTTCTGTGAGGATCTTCCGGGCATCCTCATCTTCTTTCGCAGTGAGCTCGGTCACGTTCTTGTTCCACATCGAGCGCAACTCGATCCACCGAAGTCCGAATTCCCGGGACACGATCTGACATGCTTTCTCGAAGTCCTGCGTGATCTCGTCGTTGATTACAGCCAGTCGAAACGGGCATCGGGCCGCACCAGTTTCCGTCGCCCACAATCGTGCAAGTGGGGATGCTCCGGCTTTCCTGGCCAGTCTCGGCGTCAGCATTCCAAGTCCTACCAGTCTAAAAACCGCGAGCAAGCCGCGTCGTGTAAATGCCATAGATTGTGTCCTTCCTGCTGTTCGGAAGATTCTCAGATGCTATTCCTAATTATCTGCCATTTGAATTTGTGTTCGGGTTCGGATCAGTTCCGATCAGTGCTGAGTAGTCGGTTGGTTGGGAGGGTTTTATTGCTCAAGGATTTTCTCCCGATCATGCCAACTACGATCTGCGCTTCCCGCCGTACCATCTCGGCGGGAAGGGCTTTGAATGGCAGGCAGGATGGCGGGGCCGAGGGAAGAGTAGAAGATGACCATCCACGATATCCGAGTAATGCGCTGGTGGCGCAACTCAGAGAAAGAGTCGACCAGAGTTGAAAACCGGCCTGCCTGCCATGTGGCCGCTCGCTATGGCCGGATCTTCTCTTGCCAACCCGATAATGTACCTCCGATTTCTTTGCCCCACCGATTAACCTGTTACGTCGTCAAGTTGAAAGCGTACAAGCACTTATAGGCCCCAGCCCAACCTTCTTCGAGGTTCCGTCGCGCTCCACCAGGGACCAATGCATCCAACTCGTAAGACCGCGATGCTATCTTAAATTCCTCCGCAATCGTCTTGATTTGGGTATCGAGAGTCGGAGCAGCCCGTTCAGGTTGGAGGGCCCGTGGACAATGAAACAATCCGTCTGGGGCGGGACCGGCTTCTGAGGGTTTTCCGCTACTTGGGAGCCCTCAATGAACACCGGAATCCCGTCAAGCGGCATATTGACGAACAGTTATGGACGTTACGGCTAAGAGAGCTACCCGACCATCCTTCGATTAGGATAGGGTCCTCTCCTCCTGCTGCGCCAACCTCGGTGACGACCGAGGATGGGTCGCCCAGCGACCGGCTGGACTCGGATTTCATCCTTAAAGTTACCCGGCCGAGACTCACCAATCCACCAGCCCCTCTGGCTGTGATCGAGCCGTGGCTTCAAGCCGGCTGGGACAATCCGTTCAAGGAAGTATCGGTGCAAGAGTCAAGGCAAGAGTCAAGAAATGAGGGGCCCTCGCGCGACGCCGTATCTGTGCGATTCGGCAGCGATCCCAAACGCGTAGCGGCCCTGGAGCAATGGAAGGCACGTCGAGAGCTGTGGGCGACGGACGAGCGGCCAGCCCGGGCCGCAATGAAAGTATTCGAGGATTTTTACGAGCTTTATGGCCGGGTCGAACGCGAAGCGGAACGCGTGGAAATCGTCCTGGGCGACGGGATACTCAGCTGGCGTCGACAGGAGGGAACTGTACACCATCCTATCCTGTTGCAGCGGCTCCAACTCAGCTTCAGCCCGTCGGTCCCCGAATTCACGCTGACGGAAACAGAACATCCAGTCGAACTCTATTCGGTCTTGTTCCAGTCAATGCCCGATGTCGATGGACGGGTCATTGGACGCTGCCGCGACGAACTCGAGAAAGAAGGGTACTCGCCCCTGGACAACGGTCCGACGTCGGAATTTCTGGAACGCCTGGTTGTTCAGCTCTCTCCTCGCGGTGAGTTTGTTGCGTCGGGCGCGCCGCAAGGGGAGACAGATGATCCTCGGGTTGGGAGACAGCCCGTGCTGTTCCTTCGTCCTCGCACGCTTGGGTTTGCCGCCGCGATCGAAGCGGTTTTAGAAGACCTTCGCAGCCGGAGTGATTTGCCCTGGTCTCTTCTCAATGTCGTGGGCCTCGAACCCCCCATGCCTGAAGCTGACACTGGTAACGGCGACTGCACCCGACCCCTAGAGGATTCCGACATTCTCCTTACCAAGCCCGCGAACCCTGAGCAGATTCGGATTGCTCGACGCATCGAGCACTCCGGCGGAGTCCTGGTCCAGGGACCTCCCGGTACCGGGAAAACCTACACCATTGGAAATCTTATCGGTCACTTGCTCGCGCAAGGCAAAAGTGTGCTCGTCACAAGTCACACGACGAAAGCACTCCGGATGGTGCGCAGCCAGATTGTGCCAGAGCTGCGTTCGTTGAGTGTAAGTCTGCTCGAAAACGATCTCGACAGCCGTATGCAGCTGGAGAGCGCGGTGAGCACCATTGCCGACCGGCTGTCCAAAACGGATGCGAAATCACTGGAGCTCGAAGTCAACCGACTCACAGAAGAAAGAGCTGGGCTGTTTGGCCGCTTGACCGAGTTGCGGCAAAGGCTGGCAGATGCGCGTGCTGACGAGTATCGCGACCTCGTTATCGGAAACAAGGCGTGGTCGCCCTCCGAGGCGGCGCGGAAGATCGTACGAGAGTCGGAGACGAATGGCTGGATTCCGGGCCCAGTCCAGGCCGGTATCGACTTGCCTTATTCTGGCGGTGAACTTGCTGAATTGTATGCCACGAATCGCTCCATTTCACCGGATGTGGAGAGCGAATTGTCGGGTCCTTTACCGGACCCTAGCGAACTCCCAGCTCCCTCCGATTTCCAGGACCTGATACTGGAAAGAACACGTCTGGAACAGTCGGACCACGAATTCCGTTCCGATCTTTGGCGGAACGGCGATGGACCCGTTTCTGCGAACTCCCTGAATGAGACCGCGATCAAGATGAAGCAGTCAGTTGGAGTCCTTGCCAGCAGCGAGAGATGGAAGCTGGCCGCCGTCTACGCGGGAAAAAACGGCGGTCCGCACAGAGAGTCGTGGGAGAAGCTAGTCGCGCTGGTCGAGCAAGTCCACCTTGAGGCGGCCGGGGCGCAAGAGCTCTTGATCCAGCATGCTACTACCCTTGCAGACGAGTCGACCCTTGAGCAATCCGAGCAAACGGCCGCGGAAATCCACGGTCATTTGCGGCGCGGCGGTAACTTGGGCTTCTTTACGCTCCTGACTCATGGACGTTGGAAGCAGTTCATCCAGGCGACCCGGGTCGATGGCGCCGAGCCCCGACTCCCCGACCATTTTCTGGCCGCCAGTAAGTCCTCACGGGTCAAACTTCTTCGCAGGAACCTCGCCACTCGCTGGGACCGGCAAATGGCCCCACTCGACGCGAGCAGGTCCGTTGAAATGGGAACTGAGATCGAAAAGAGTGCAATTCAGTTTTGTGGTCCGCTTCGAGACTGTTTGGCGTGGCAGGCACACATCTGGAGCCCAATCGAGAAGGAGCTGCGGGAAACAGGATTTCTTTGGGACAAGTTTCTGTCGGAGCAGCCGGTGGTCGTTGGTGACGACGGTGAGCTAGCGAGATTGCGAACGGCTGTGCAGGGCTCCCTGCCGCCTATCCTGACGGCGCGCTGCGAACATCTGAGGTGGGTGGAAACAAACCAAAAGCTTGCCGAGCTACAAGAGTATCTCGCGGCCGCTCTGCGGGCGTTTACGGAATCACGGGTGATCGCAAGTCTCCGTGAGGCGGTAGCCTCGTTAGATTGCAAGGCTTACCGCCGCGCCCACACCCGCCTGGTGGAATTGGAGGAACTCCGCCGCAACCAGCAACGCCGGAATATTCTGTTAGCCGAGATCGAGACGGCTGCGCCGGATTGGGCTGCCGCGATTCGAGCGCGCAGAGGTCCGCACGGAAGTGCCACCGTACCTGGAGATCCTTCGCAAGCCTGGGTGTGGCGCCAAATCCATGATGAACTGCTTCGCAGAGCCAGGGTATCCATAGACGAGCTCCAAACGTCCATTGAACGGTTGGCCGCCCAGCTGCACACCGCGACGATTGATCTGATTGACAATCGGGCATGGATGTTTCAGGCGAGGGGTACCTCTCTTCCCCAAAGGCAAGCGCTCATCGGCTGGCTCGACACCATACGAAAGATCGGCAAGGGCACCGGTATCCGCGCCCCGCGCTTGCGTGTGGAAGCGGCCCATAAGATGACGGAATGCTGGGGGGCAGTCCCGGTCTGGGTCATGCCCCTCTCGAGGGTGGTGGAGAACTTCGACCCAGGCAAGTCGCGATTCGATGTAGTCATCATCGATGAAGCCAGCCAGAGCGACGTGATGGCTCTCGTTGCACTTTACTTGGGCCACAAAGTCGTCGTGGTCGGCGACCATGAACAGGTCAGCCCATCCGCGGTTGGACAAGAAGCCGTCGTCACTCAAAATTTGATCGACCAATTTCTTCGGGGAATTCCTAATGCCCATTTGTACGACGGGCAAACCTCCGTCTACGACTTGGCGCGGCAATCCTTCGGCGAAACAGTCAGGCTGGTGGAACATTTCCGCAGCGTCACCGAGATTATTCAGTTCAGCAACCAACTTTCTTACGATGGCGATATCAAGCCCCTGCGGGATACGAGCCGCGTTCGCTTGCGGCCACACCTTCTTGCTCATCACATCGCGGGCTCGTCGCGCGACGGTAAGGTCAACCGCAAGGAAGCGACTGCCGTTGCTTCTCTCATTGCCGCCGCACTTGAGCAAGCCGAATATCAGAGCAACGAGTTCGGGCGCCCATCCAGTTTTGGCGTCGTGTCCTTAGTGGGAGAGGAGCAAGCCTTGGAGATCGACCGCCTCTTAAGAACGCACCTCGCTCCCGACCTGTACGAGAGGCACCGCCTGCTGTGTGGAACGTCTGCGCAATTTCAAGGAGACGAGCGAGATGTAGTCTTCTTGTCCGTTGTGGATGCCCCGGCAAATGAAACCCTTCACCTTCGTGACCAGCAAATGTTCAAGCAAAGGTTCAACGTGGCAGCCAGCCGGGCACGAGACCAGATGTGGGTGGTGCATTCCCTGGACCCACAAAAGGACCTTCAACCCGGCGACCTCCGGAGACGGCTCATTGAGCACGCGCAGGCCCCCGAACTTCTTGTGAGTCCGCTGGAGGACAAAGAAAAATACGTCCAGTCCGCGCTGGAGCGTGACGTCATGAAGCGTCTGGTTCAATCCGGCTACCACGTCATTCCGCGGTGGAAGGTTGGCTCCCGGAGCATCGATCTGGTCGTGGAAGGTAACGGCAGGCGCTTGGCCATCGAGTGCGACGGGGACCGAGACCTCCCCCTCGAAAAGCTCCGCGATGATCTGGAGCGACAGTCGATGCTCGAGCGCCTCGGATGGACTTTTGCTCGCGTGCGGGGCAGCATCTTCCTGCGTGAGCCCGACCGCGCCATGAATCCCGTCTTCGACAAACTGCGTTCGATGGACATTCCAGCTGACGGTCCCGCCTTGGACCGCGCCCACGGGTCTGCGAACCTCGATGAATTGACCGAACGCGTTATACGGCGCGCCGACAACCTCCGCGAGGAGTGGTCGGCCCCGCATGGCAAGCAACGCCTTCGTACCCACGGAGCGGCATCCATTCGACTATAGGAACGCGGGTGGTTCAACGTGCGGCATCGTTGGAAGAACCGTTCCACCAGGGTAACAGCGCCTTTGGGCTGACTTCGCACCGAAGCGGTCTTTTGGTGTGAGACCTCCGGAGCCGGAGACCGAAAATCAGGAAGGCTGATGGCAACGCGCAGAACGAACCCATCAAGCTCCTGCCCTGTTCTCGTTCAACGCGGGGGCTAGAAAGTCAGCTTCGCCGAGAATTGAAGTTGCCTGGGATTCAATGCTGTCCGCGGAGTGCCGAAGAAGGGGTTCGCTGGATCAGAGATCCCATCCTTATAGTGCTGGGGAACCCCTGCGATGAAATCGGGCGCACCGTACACCGAGTAGACTTCGTCGATATTGGCGCGGTTCAGAATATTGAAACCGTCGACCGCCAATTGCAGCTTATAGCGTTCCCCGGGGAAAAAGATCGTCCGCGAAAGACGAAGGTCCCAGGAGCGAAGATGGTCGCCCTCAAAGGTGTTCCGGCGCGAGGTTCCCACTCGGTCGGTCACGGGGTTACCGTCGTTGTTGGCGTCAAACCCTACGAACTGCGTGAAGGGGCGCGGCGATTGGATGGTGATGATGCTGCTGAATTCGAAGTTGCGAGCAAAAGAATTCTTTGGGGCAGTGGCCACGAAGTTGGCCACAAAACGGTGGCGTACATCCTGGTTGGAAAGCGCCCTCTCGAGATCTCTCTGGGCGTTGGACTGCGGCGTGCTCACAAACGTGGTGAATGTTCCGTTATCGAAGGTCTTCGAGAACGTATAGTTCGCGTTCAACTGTAGATACTTCCCGGCCCTCTCCTTGGCCTGGAGCGTAACTCCGTTATAGGCGGAGTTTCCGGTGGAGTCCGTGTAATAGAAGATTCCCGCTGTGCCGGGGGATCCAAACGGAGGCGCCGGAATGTTGGGGTCCAGAATTCCGAAGGAATAGATGTCTTTATTCGTGCCGGTTTCCTGGCCAATCGGGGGTCCCACGTTCAAGTTGATGGGGCGCACCAACTTATGACCGGCAACCCACAGGTACCCAGCGCTGAGAGAGAATCCTTTCCCAATCTCCCTGTCGACTTGCAGGCTGGATTGTTCAGAATACGGTTCGCGCAAGTTCCGATCGACGGACGTTCCGCCTTGGGCGTAGAGAGAATTGTTGGGGAACGCGCCCGAGGTGATTAGATTTTCAAAGGCTGTGTCGACCACGGGTGGAATGTCCGAGCCGGGCGGGACAAAGGGTGCGTAGGGGTTCGGAGGGCAACCTGCGAGGACGCAGGGTGTGGGAATGGCCAGCGTGTTGAGAATCCAGGTACCCGTTGTTTGATTCGTCGATTGCGGCAAGCCCGTAATCGCGGGCTGCCGCTGTGGTGCTGCGACAAAGAAAAAGGTAAGACTGTAGGTATCAAAGAAAATTCCATAGCCCGCGCGGATGACCGTCTTCGGATCGGGGGAGTAAGCGATGCCCACGCGAGGCTGGAAGCTACGGTGATCTGGGTTCACGAAGGTTCCCAGACCCGTTTCAAAATCCCACCGCATGCCGTAATTCAACGTGAGCTTTGGGGTAACGCGAAATTGGTCTTGCGCAAAGAATCCCCACTCGCCATGGTTGAGCTTGACATCAAAATCATTGGCGAGCGAGGGGAGGTAGGCGTTTTGCCAGGTGGTTGGAAGAGGAGGCGAAGGCTGGTTGGGGTCAAAGGGCCCAGGGCCGATCGGCGCGCCCCAAAAAAATGCGGCGATGCATGGAGCCGTCAGACCGACGAGCGGCGGCGGGCACGGTGTGCTTCCCCATCCCGCCTGCCCGGAGGCTAAGAGGTCATCCAAGCTCGGGAAGATGTCTCGTGACGGAGTGAACCCGGGCCATATGACAAAATTCCGCAAGTAGCTGGTGTCAAATCCGAAGTTGGCAAGGTGCCTGCCTTTGACCACAGCCAATGAGTCGGAGAACTGGACGCGCGATTCGTTGTAGCGATCGAAGGCGCCGAAGTTATGACCGAAGAGCAGCAGATTCGGAACATCCAGATTCGGTTGACCTGTAGTGCCCGGGAAACCGTAATTACGGCGCGCCCATTGCACAAGAGCCGAATTAACCAACGACGGGCTCATCTGCGTCGTGAGAGACCCGACGAGCGCCTGATCACGCAGGAAGGCATTGTGTCCGCTGCTGGGCGCCCCGATTCCGCCTCCGTCGAGTGTGGATCCTACCAGCAGGTTCCGGTCGGTCGCGTCTTGAATGGAGTAGCGGACGGAAAGATGGTTTGCCTCATTGAATTGGTGGTCGATTTTCACGAAACCGTTATCCACATCGGCGGTTTGCAGAAGGTTCAGATTCTCATCCGCGAGGCCGAAGCTCTCCTTGACCGCGTTGATCGCCGTCAAATTCTGCACCAGGATCGCGGGATAGGTGGGCGATTGGCCCCGCCGCTGCCCTTCGTAATTAACAAAGAAGAACGTCTTATCTCTGGCGATTGGGCCCCCCAGAGTTCCACCGAACTGGTTCTGACGCAACGCGGTAAAGCCGGGGAGGGCTAAAGGCGAATTGGCATCGAACTTGTTGTTCTGAAGATAGTCGTAAAGCGAGCCGTGCAAGTCGTTGGTCCCCGACTTGGTGACGATATTGACGATTCCCCCCAGCGCGCGCCCGTATTCCGCGCCAAAGCTGTTGTTCACGACGCGGAATTCGCTGACTGCTTCCTGGGAGGGCGTCGCCCGTTGCGAGCCGGTCGCGGTGTTAATGTTGTCCGCGCCGTCGACTGTGACCATGTTGTTCAGGTCGCGCTGGCCACCGAAGGAAATGCGTGTGGTAGCTGGGTCGGTAAATGTGGATTGTAGGCTGGTTCGCCCAGTAGCGACCCCCGGACTAAGCAAGGCGAAGTCGGTAAACAGGCGACCGCTGATGGGAAGCGATTGGATCTGCCGCGTCTCGACGACCTGGCTGACTTCACTCCGGGCGGCTTCGATGAGCGGCGCCTCCGTACTCACCGTAACCTGTTCCGTTGCTTCCGCAGGCTTTAGGGTGACGTCGATGGTGGCGGCCTGACCAACGGTTAACGTGATCCCTGTTCGGCTGTACTTGCCGAATCCAGCAAAGACGGCCGATAAGTCATAGCTCCCCGGCGTGACGTTGGTAAAGATGTAGTACCCCTGCGCATTGGAAGAGACTGTGCGCAGTTGATCCGTTCCCACATTGCGCAAGGTTACGGTTGCTTGCACGATCGCCCGGCCGCTTTGGTCAAGAACGGAGCCGTTGAGTTGGGCTTGGGAAGTGCTGGCCTGTGGAAATGCTGGAGCGGCGGACACCACAAATGCGAAAGTTACGAGTATGGGTAGCACCAACCGAACTCTCATAAGCCCCCCTTCGGATGAACGCGGTGTCCGAAGAATTCCGGTCGCTGACGTGGCGGCAAATCGGCGGACAGTACGGGAAAGTCTTATCGGCATGAGGGTGAGCGTCCGCAGGAAGAGAAACCGGCTCCTGCGCAAACTCTTGAACCGTCCCCATTGTGGAGTTGTTGCTAAGGAGTTTCTTGCCCATCAGTGAACTAGTTTCTTGACTAACAGTGAACCTTCCGTTTACGGTCGTCTTCGCCCGACAGTCTAATCTCAGGGACTCCGGACACGCACTCGATCGCATTGAACGAAATACGTCGGAGCAGTTCATTGTCCGAATCCATTCGCACCCAGGTCGGAATCGTCGGTGCCGGTCCCGCGGGATTGGTACTTTCCCAGCTTCTTCATTTGCAGGGCATTGAGTCCCTGGTCATTGAAAATCGGAGTCGGCAATATGTTGAGGAACGCGTTCGAGCTGGCGTATTGGAGCAAGGCACAGTCGATCTCTTCAACGAAATGGGGATTTTCGGACGGATGAAGCGGGAGGGTCTCACACATCATGGAATCGAGCTGCGCTTCAACGGTCGCGGCCATCGCATCGACTTTCAGGAGCTCACTGGCGGGAAAGGCATCACGATCTATTCCCAGCATGAGGTCGTGAAGGATTTGAACAACGCACGGTTAGCTGCAGGAGGCCGCGTTCTTTTCGAGGTCGAGGATGTTCAGGTGTCCGGTTTCAACGGCAACAAGCCAACGATCCACTATCGGACCGACGGCGCAGAGTACGATTTGTCTTGTGATTTCGTTGCCGGATGTGACGGCTTCCACGGAATTTGCCGACCCAGCATTCCCAACGGCGTGTTGGCCGAGTATGAGCGCATTTATCCGTTCGGCTGGCTTGGCATTTTGGCGGAAGCGCCGCCAGCGTCCGGCGAACTGGTATACGCGTACCATGATCGTGGCTTTGCGCTGCTCAGCATGCGCACTCCGCAACTCAGTCGCTTGTACCTGCAGTGCTCACCAGATGAAGATATCCAGACTTGGCCGGACGAACGCATTTGGAAGGAGCTGCACACTCGTTTCTCGTGCGAAAACTGGACGCTCACCGAAGGTCCCATCGTGCAAAAGGGCATTACCGGCATGCGGAGCTTCGTCGTCGAGCCGATGCAGTATGGAAGGTTGTTCCTGGCAGGCGATTCCGCCCACATTGTTCCACCCACGGGGGCAAAGGGCTTGAATCTTGCGGTCGCGGATGTCCGTGTCCTGGCTCGTGCCATCTCGGCCTTTTATTCCACCGGGCGCCATGATCTTCTGGATGCGTATTCAGAAACCTGCTTGCGGCGGGTCTGGAAAGTTCAACGCTTTTCCTGGTGGATGACCTCGATGCTGCACCGGTTTCCGGATGACAACCCGTTCGACAGGCGCCGGCAGCTTGCCGAGTTGGACTATGTGACGAGCTCCCGAGCCGCGTCGCAAAGCCTGGCGGAGAATTATGTTGGCCTCCCAATGGACCCTGGGCCGGCAGGATGAGACAGCTTAACAAGCTGCGGTTGTGGAGCTAGAATCTTGTGGACTAGCAAGTTCGCGGTGAACTAGTATCACGGCGGACGGTGAGTGATCTGACTCAGGATCGACGTTCGATCTGCCCATCGTTGGGCTGAGTAAACCGGGTGCTGGAATGGCTTCTCTAGCGCTAGTGTCGACGCAAGACGCAACCACCAGCCACCGGCTGGACTTGTGGTGCCAACTCGTGTGTCAGGTATTCGGGCGGCTCCGCTCGGAAACCTTCGGCGATAAGTCCTTTGTGGGTAAGCTTGAGCACGGACAGATGGGGGATATCCGCGTCTGCAAGCTGATCGCGAGCCGTCACCGTGTAGTCCGCACCTCTACCTTCGCCAAACTCGATGATCGTGGCTGCCTGAAAGTCGTCCTCCAGAAGAGAGGGAGAAGCTACTTCGAACAGAATGGCCGCAGTGTTGTTCTATCTCCGGGTCAATGGAGTATTTACGACACGGGCCGCTCCTATACGGTCTCGAACCCGCAAAGCATCGAGCAGTTGATTTTGATGATTCCGCGGGAAAAGATCTTCACAGGCAGAGTGGATCTAAGTCAGAGAATCGTGCGCCATTTCCCGGGAAACACCGGCATCAACCGGCTGACCTACCAATTCATCGCCAACGCTTTTGAGGAAATGCCGGAGATTGGCGCCGAAGCCGCGTGCGGAATCAGCGACACCATCGCCGAACTGATCCGTTTAGCGTTGCTGGGACAACCAGCGGACGAGGGTAGCGACGAGTCGGCATTGCCGTTGCGGTCGGTACAACGCGATCGGATTCGGGGCTACATCTACAGCCACCTCCGGGATCCCGAACTCTCGATTGCCGAGATTGCGTCGGCCATCCACTGTACGAAGCGCTATGTGCACAAGGTTTTTCAGACGGAGGGCACAACGGTGTCCGACCAGATCTGGCGCATGCGCCTCGCCCGGTGCCGCGAGGATTTGTGCAATCCTGCCTACGCAAATCAGTCCATCACCGATATTGCTTTTTCGTGGGGGTTCAATAGTTCCGCGCATTTCAGCCGCGCGTTCAAGGATGAATTCGGCGTTTGCCCGCGGATTTTGCGCAAGGCGTTGGACCATCATGAACCTCCGGCAGAGGGGCTCCGCACAGGCAAGTCTTCGGCTTAGATCGGGCAGCTATCCGAGTCCCGTTCCTGTCCTTCACGATGGAATTCACCGGCCGTGCTCGTGGGCACCCAAATCGATTGATCTCTCATCGATTGTTCTCCGAGATTGTTCTCTCATGGATAACTCCAACTGTTCGCTTTGAGAAAAGAACCCCGCAGGATATAAGGAATAGCCTTCCCAAAGTGTCCGGAGTCAATCTCCGCGCGTGCTGTGGCGGTGTGCTCGACATAGACTCTCAGGCACTGGTGCGGGATCGCTTCAGGCGAGGAGCGTTGCCATGGTCGAGGTGCAACTACTGATTGGCGATCACGACCGTCCTGCGTCCAGCGGGGCCACTTTTTTG
>Ga0137418_10005083_pt1 | contig 12057 bp, 12 predicted proteins | sample CZODoug3_1_2_16f_FD_122242 | JGI IMG/M metagenome (GOLD analysis project Ga0137418, IMG submission 122242) | Vadose zone soil fungal communities from Angelo Coast Range Reserve, California, USA - CZODoug3_1_2_16fungal (Hybrid Assembly) | ecosystem: Environmental > Terrestrial > Soil > Vadose... | reverse complement strand
AATAACACTGTTGGCCACCTTCCGCGAAAAAGCCATTCACCGCGTGCGCGGCGAAGATCCGGTACGGCGTTTCCAGGTAGCTCCCGAAGATGTCATTGAACTGCTTGACGCTCGTGAGCAGGGTGGGTTGATTCAGCGGACCCATCTCCGCTGGGCCGACAAACGCCGCGATGCTGGTACTCACCTGAGGCAGCGGACCGGGCAGAGTGATTTCCTGGATGTACACGCCGGGCGCTTTGTTGAATGTCGAGAACGTAGCCATGAAGTTTGTTCCTACCAGGTGGTTGGCTTCGGATTACGTTCGTCGAATCCCTTCTGGTGCCAGTAGGGATAGATGGGAGTTTCGTGACTAACGGCGTCCAAGCGGGCGACTTCTTCAGGCGCCAGTTCCCAACCTAGCGCGCCAAGGTTCTGCAGAAGTTGTTGCTCGTTCCGAGCCCCGATGACGACGTTCGCAACGGAGGCTAAAACGGCACAATTGACATCGAACGAACGCCGAGGCTGACCCTCCGTGTGCGCCGCAACGCAAATTTCGCTACTTGCAATCGCTGAAGATGTAAATACACTATGCATATGCATCATGCTACTTCTTCGTTGCCGTGCGCATGTACGACCCTTCGGAAAGCCTCGCGGGCTCTCACCCGTATTTACGACGAAGCCTTGGCGCCAGCCGGATTGACGGTGGCGCAATTGGGCGTGTTGCGCGCGATTGGCCGCGGGCCCAAAGGCGGTGAGCCCTTGAGCCGTCTTGCGGAAACGCTCGTCATGGATCGAACGTCTCTGTACCGTGCGCTTGGCCCAATGGCGCGATCCGGATGGCTCCTCATCAAAGATGCGCCGAAGGGTCGCGCAAAGGTAGTTCAGCTTTCCAAAGCCGGGATCCGCGCAACCACCCGTGCCGCCGAATATTGGGAAAGGACGCAGAGCCGGGTAATAGGAGAGTTCGGTATTGACCGTTGGGCCACCTTGCAAAAGGCGATGACCGACTTGACTGCGGTCGCTGTGAGGCTCGGCGGTTAGGAGCCAGCGGCTGTGCGATATCTGGGGCCGGACAATCGATCGAAAACCTTGGAAATTTGAAGAGAGGATCGAACATGCCGTTAGCCAGAATAGACATCCGCAACGACGCATCGGTTGAATTAGTCCGCGTCGTGAGCGAAGCGGTTTACAGGGCCATGGTAGATGTCGCCAATGTCCCGGTGCACGACAAGTTTCAGGTCATCAACCGGCACGCGGCGGACGAGATCATTTACCCGGAAGAGGGATATCTCGGCCTGAACTACACGCGCGATCTCATCATGATCCAGGTCACCTGGGTCAGCGGGAGATCGACCGAGGTGAAGAAGAAGTTCTTCCATCAGATCGCTGACGAGATCCATGCGAAGGGTGGAGTGCGAAAAGAAGACGTGTGGATCAATCTCGTCGACACGAGCCGCGAGGACTGGTCATTCGGCAATGGTGAGATGCAGTACGGGCCCAAGTGACGGGGATGGTGCCGCAGGGAAAGGAGACTCCGGGGCCGTGGCACGCGCGGATGAGTTCAGGTTTATTGTTTGAAGGCAGTTGTCGCGACACATCACGAACGAAGACTACGAGGGACAATCGTCTGATTAGCGGCGCGGAGCACCGACGCCAAAATGGCCACGCACCTTGGCAATGAACTCCTTATCCGACATTTTATCAGCCGTCTGAACTGCCGAGACTTGGGCTGTCGGCAGCGTTTTAACAATGCGCTTGTGAAATTCGCCTTTTGCTTCGCCCGGACCAATGAGGATAAGGCTGACATCGCGAGGCAACGCCGTGATCACGGCATCATAGTAGTTGTTCAGGTCGCCAGTCAGCGCCCGCTGCCGGCTGTCGTCTGCCGGAACTTGCCGCGCCTCATAGCTGCCTTTCATCGGGGTGTCTCCACCTCGCTCCGGGTGCTTCTCGACTTGCGATTGCACCGTCTTGATGGTTTCTCCATCGGGCGTCAGCTCTACAATGATTGCTTTGCGATGATCAATCCAGATGCCAGCGTGATGAGTCACTACAATCTCCTTTTCCTGCGACGAAATTTGGAAGTTGTGCCATCAATCGTGAAGTGGCGCGAGTTGAATCGCATTCGCATCGGAGTTTCTATGGTCGCATGCCGCGTCGACAGACGCTAGAGAGGGACTTTGGCATAGTGATCCGAAAAGGGAAATCTGGTGCTGCGGCCTTAGCACGGCTGTTGCAAGGTACGCCAGTGCACGGCCGTCCGCGGACCACGCGAGGCCGCTGTAACTGCAGGTTGCGCAGGGATCCAGGGATACCAGCATGTGTCCGTCGCGTGTTGTGCGAGTAATGACCGGACCGTGTAGTTACTCGGCGCACGTCAGGGACTCAAGGTTCTCGACGCTCGCGACGCGGTCGCCGGCAGGCGAGATCACGAGCGACGCGAAGGTATGCACGGGGGGCGAGGAAATCGCAGGCGCCGCGAAGGGAGACGACGCATTCGCGGATGCGGCGAGCGAGGCGGCGAGAAAAAGCGCGATCAGTTTCATCGGCGAATCCTTATCGTTTTTGGAGGTTCTTGCGGCCGCCCTACGCCAGGGGAGTGCCGTCCGAGACATATTGGTCAACGGTGGCGAGCACGACGGCACCGTCATCCCGGTAAAAGCCTGTCGTCAGTACTTCAGACTTAAAACCCGCGATTCTCTTGAATCCCAAGCCTGTGACACAGATTACCTGGCGTCCGACCAACGATTCCGCGGTATAGAGGGCGGTCAGTTGGGCGCTGGATTGCTTGATGCCGAGGGGTCCCAAGTCAATCCATAACTTGAAAGCCGGATTGCGCGCTTCGGGGAACGGTTCCACTTTGCGTACGGTGCCGACGCGCAGGCCCACTCGTTCAAAATCAGCCCAACTAGGCGGTTCACCGTTTGCAATCTTCAAGTCGGAGATCTCGTATTTAAGGCCAGTGCTTCGCCAAACAGCGTGAAAAGGCGCTCCCAGTGCCGCTCCGCCGCTGGTTTGTTGTACACAGGCCGTTGCGGAAACGCGAAGCCGTGGTGAGTGCCGGGATAAATCTCCACTTCGGCGTTACCACCCTTGTTTTGGAGTTCCGATTGCAGCGCATCGATCGTCTCCTTCGGCGCGTATTGATCGGTCTCGGCACAACCGAAATAGAGGCGAGCGTCGGTGCGTTGCATGGCAAGGTGGGGACTATCAGGCTGGTCGGTCACCAGGGCAACGCCGTAAATCGATGCGGCGGCGCGGACTCGGTCCGCATGGCGCACCGCCGCATTGACGGCGTAGCGGCCACTCATGCAGTACCCGACGCATCCCATCGGTCCCTGGGACGCCGCAGGATCTTTGGTGGCGAAGGCAATCAGCGCGTCGGTGTCGTCCATGACCATGGGTATGTTGATGGTTGCCATGAGTGCCATCGCCCTCTGGCGCGTGGCCGTGTGGGCTTCGCCGATGTAGGGTACGAGCTCTTCGACATTGGAGCGGTAATAGAGATTGGGGAGCAGAACGTAGTAACCCACCGTTGCCAGGCGGCGCGCCATATCCCGCAGTTCCTCGCGGATACCCGGCGCGTCCATGAAGAAGAGGATCACGGGATGAGGCCCGCAGCGTTCAGGATGGCAAATGAAGGTATTCATCCGGCCGTCCTTCGTGCTGATTTCTGCTTGCCGCTCGATCATTGATTCGCTCCGCTGCTCGTCCGCCGTGTCGCCTCTGTTCCGCCGCCCCCGCGCCGACCGCGATCCATGCATCTTCATGACCCTATTGGCGGCAGTATTGTCACATACATGCTCAATGGCACACAGTACGTCGCAGTCGCCGGTGGCATGAAGAATCCGATCCATCAAACCGAGAGTGGGCCTGCTTGGGTCGGTATTCTTAAGCTGCCCCAAAAGAGGTTAACTAGGTCATGCGCGACGACAGGGACTTCAAGAAGCAAATGTGCGCGGTGGGGCTGGCGAACTCGAAGTGACCCGTGCGCTCTCGGCGCACCTTGGACCGCGCCCCGACTCAAGCCCAAGTGAGACATCGCGCCGTGATGCACGCACGCGATATCGATGACTTCAAGAAAGGCCCAATAGGATCAAGCGGATCCCGCACCGCCATCTTTCTGATCGCGCGCCAGCAGGAGCCTCAGTTCTCTTTTGAGGGTCTTATCAAGCAGGCCCTTCGGAAGCTCGGGGATGAAACGGATCTCTCTGGGCTGTTTGAACCTGGCAAGCGCTTCTGCGCAGAAGGCCAGGATCCGCGCTTCGAGATCGGGCGAGGGGTCCAGCGCAACGACGAAGGCGACGGGCACTTCTTCCAGCATATCGTCCGGTTTGCCGATGACGGCGCACTCGACCACGCCAGGAACGCGGTTGATGACGGATTCGACCTCCAAGGCGGCGACGTTCTCCTCGCCCACTCGGAGCATGTCCTTGGCGCGGCTGACGAAATGGATATGCCCGGCGGTGTCGAGCTTGACCTCATCGCCGGTATTGAACCAGCCGTTTGCATCGAAGGCGGCGTCCGTGGCCTCGGCGTTATTGAGATACTCCAAGAACAGCGACAGTCCGGGAACGCCCCGAATCCAAAGTCGACCGACGTCGCCGGGTGACACGTCCGCGCCGCTCTCGAATCGCACGGCGACCTCGTACTCGTGCGCCGGATGACCGATCGCTCCGACAGGAGTGTCGAAGCCGATGAACGAGTGAATGTTCTGGGTGATCGTCTCGGTCATCCCGTACCAGCTGATGAAGGGGATGCGCCAACGCTGTTGCACGCTCGGGATCTGGGCGAGCAGCGCCCAGAAGCGGAAATGGTGCTGCGCTGGATCGGGCAGGTCCTCCAAAGCGCGGATGGTGAAGAGCACCATGTTGGCCCAAGTACAGCGGTGCCGAGCCGTGATCTCCCAGAAGCGGCTCGACGAGAACTCGGGCATCAGCACGACGGTCCCGCCCGACCAAAGAGTCGGCAGCACTGTGTAGGCCAGTGCGTTGGCGTGAAATAGCGGAAAGAACACGGGCACACTGTCGCTCTCGACTAGTTGCGCGTGGCTGCTGGTCACCTTCGCCGCCCAGAGCGCGTTGCCATGCGTCCATACGACGCCCTTGGGACGGGACGTCGTGCCCGAAGTGTACTGGACATGATTCGGCCGGCGCGGGTCGCGGTTCAGGGGCGGAAGCGTCGATGCCTTCGCACAGAGATCCTCAAAGGGGATGATCCCCGGAGGAGGTGCCCCCGCGCAGGGAGCCCCGCTGTCGGTTGAGCAACATGCCACCCACCTTAGGCTCTGCGAGGCGCCGAGCACCATCGGCAGATACTTGGGCTGCGTCAGGGCCACCCCGGAGGTGCTGTTGGAAATAAAGTAGGCGAACTCTTCTCGTGAGCAGCCGGTATTGGTGGTGACCGCGATCGCGCCGATGCGCGCACACGCGAACCAGGCAAGCAGAAATTCCGGACAATTATCCAGATGCAAATTCACGAAATGGCCCGCGCGGACTCCTCTGTTTAGAAGACCGCTGGCGCAAGCGCGAGTCGCTGCGCTGAACTCGCCAAAGGTCCAGCTGCGGCGCTCTCCCTCGAAGGGTTCCCACGTGAGAAAGGTCTTGTTCGGGCGGCACTTCTCCTGGCTATCGAGCAGCCATGGCACATCGCATCCGCTGAAGACATGGAGCGAAGGAAAAGGTTTGGCGGTGCGGGCCGGCATGCCTCTTTGCTGTCGATCCAGGTGTGCTCAGAACTTCACTCGGAACGTCACGCCGTATGTGCGGGGAGGGGCCTGCCGCTGCGCATCGCCGAGTCCTCCCTGTTCGGAACGTCCTTCGTAGTACAGCGCATTGTTTAGATTTTTGCCCCAGGCTTGGACGCTCCTGCGATCATCGAACGAGTACCAGGTGAGCGTCGCGTTGAGGACGGTGTAGGAGGGCTGCGCCAGGCGATTGTCTGCATAGAAAAAATACCCGTCGTCGTAGCGAGCGCTCACGTTGGGCTCCAGCTTGCCGGTCGGCAGCCTGATCAGATACGACGCCGAGAGATTGCCGGTGACCTTCGGCGAGGCGACGGTATAGTGTCCTGTGGCGTCGACCACGCCCGATTGCCCTTCGGAGTCGATCGCCAGGGCGTTAGGATAGTTGGTGTATTTGCCATTCAGGAGAGTGACTCCCGCCGACAGGGTCAAAGGCTCGATCGGCTTGGCATCGATCTGCCCTTCCAGGCCCTTGATGCGTGCCTTCGGACCGTTGACGGTAGTCGTGCCTCCTTGGATGGGCACCTCGATCTGAATATTGGAATAGTTGTACCAGAATGCGGCACCGTTTATGCGCACGCGATGATCGAGAATCTCGGTCTTGATGCCGAGCTCGTACGCGTCGAGCACTTCGGGAAGGAACGAGTTGGTGCCCGCGACGGTGATCATATTGTACCCGCCGCTCTTGAAGCCGCGATTGGCGGACAGGTAGGCCATCACGTCGCTGGTGAAATGATGATCGAAGGCGGCACGCCATGTCGATTTGGAGAAGGTCTGCGAGGAGGAGAAGGTGCCTAGATCCGTGTCCCCGACAAAGGTCGTGCCGGAGAAGGATTGATGCTCGGTGGTAAACCGACCGCCCAACGTCAAGTTGGTGTCCGCGATCAGCGGAATCGTGGCCTGGCCAAATCCGGCCGAGGATCGAGTCTTCTGATAATCGCTGATGACGACGGCCCCATCGTCGATGTTCACCGGAGTGTAGGCGGCGTAAGCGTCGAAGAAGAAGCCGCCGACTAACCATTTGATGCGGGAGTTTTCGAGACTGTGGATCTGCAATTCCTCCGTCCAGTTGTGGGCGATGGACGGTAGATTCAGGTCGGCGGCGACAACCGGCGTGTCGTCCTGATCCAGGAAGTAGCCCACCTCGGTGTGCCGATACGACAGGATGTTCACGATGCGAAAGACATGTGCATCCTGTTCGAGCTGGAGCGAGGCGCCTTTCTCTCGCTCGAGTTCGAAGTCATTCAGATCCCCCAAAGCATTGTACGGCCCGGGATAGGTGACCGCAGGATCGACAGCGCTGTGAACGCCGGGGATCACTTGATAGGCGTAATTGCTGTACTGGCGCGAATAGTCGAGGATTAGCCGAATGGTAGTGGCGTCCGACGGTGTGAATTTCCACTTCGACCGCAGCGCATAGTTGTTCTTTGCTTCGATGCCGTTCTCGCGGCCCGTCGTGAAGTTGTGTCCCCAGCCGGTGCCTTGGTTCTCGTACATGAGCGCAAGATCCGCCGCCAGGTTCGGCAGCAGGCCCGCGGTCAGGTAGGCCTGCGAGCTCACGGTGTTGTAATTGGCGTAGCCCACGCTCACGTCTCCACCGAACGTCGTGGAGGGGTCCCTGGTAATGATCTGGACCACCCCGCCGGTGGTGTTGCGCCCGAACAGGGTCCCCTGCGGGCCCTTCAACACTTCCACTCGATCGATGTTGTTAAACGAGAAGAGGTTCGCCTCCGGGGACGGCATGTATACGTTGTCCACGTACACTGCCACGGTTTGCTCGCTCGAAGGGCCGAAGAGGTTGGTGCCGACACCTCGAATGAAGATGTTCCCCTCATTCGCCGTATGATTTATGACCAAGCCAGGTACCGCCATCTGCAGCGAAGTCGTGTCGGTGATGCCGCGGCTGAGGGCCTCGTTGGCACTCACTGTGCTATCGGAGATAGGAACGTCCTGGGCGCGCTCGGCGCGCTTCTGAGCGGTCACCGTGATCTCTGCCAACTGGGCCCCTTCCGCCAGCCCGGAGGGCGGCGCCGGCGCGGTGACTTGCGCTCGAGCAAAAGGAGCGAGCACGAGGCTCGCAAAACCGAGGCAAGCGAGCGAGGACATCAGTGTGGCCCGGACGGCACGGCGCGACTTTATCGTTGTTATCGTCATCATCTGTTCCCCCGTACTCGCCGCCATTCTTGAGATCCGACGACTCGTGCACTTCTATGGCTGTTCTTGAGTCGTAAGATCCGTGTGCGTCGATCCGATCACATGCGCATCGCGCGCGTCAATACAAAGTCCATAATATGAAACAAATGTTAAAATAAAACCCAATGAAACATAGGCAATTGCATTGCGCAGAGGCGGAGCGTATGTTCTGGTTGCACATCATGAGACACGAAGGGATGCAATCGTGACGCCGGTACGGGCGAAGAAAGTTAACGGGGCTCAGAGCATTGAGCGCGCGATGAAGGTGTTGAGAATCGTGGCAGCAGCAACGGGCGGGGCGACGCTTTCGCATGTCGTGTCCGTCAGCGGATTGAACAAAGCAACGGCGCATCGTCTGTTGACGGTGCTGACTCGGGAGGGCCTGGTTCAGCGGCATGCTGAGTCGAAGGTCTACTATCCTGGAGAGCAGCTGTATGCTCTGGGCATTCTGGCCGCGCCGCGCTTTGGCCTGCACCAGCTAGCGCAACCGAGCCTGCGACGCCTGGCCGCCCTATCCGAGGACAGTGCGTTTCTGTGCCTGTTGAGCGGCGATGATCTCGTGTGCGTGCATCGCGAAGAGGGGAGCCATCCGATCCGCACGCATGTCATGCAGGTCGGGATTCGCTACCCGCTCGGGATCGGCTCGATGGGGCCCGTAATGCTTGCCGCCATGGATGACGCCCGCGTCGAGCGAATCCTCGACGCTAACCGGGCGGGCATCGATAAATTTCCGAATTATTCGGTCGCGAAAGTGCGCGCGCTGATCAAGACTGCACGCGTCAAGGGCTACTGCGTGAATCCCGGGCTGGTTCACCCGGAGTCCTACGGCATCGCAGTCGCTGTGCTCGATGAAAAGGATCGGCCGGTTGGATCGTTGAGCATCGGCGCGGTGGCAAGTCGGTTGCAGGCCGACCGGCAGCCGAAGTTGGCGGCTGCCTTGAAAGGGGAAGCGGCGGCACTCTCGAAGCAGCTGAGAGAGATGCGATCGAAGATTGCGCCTTGAATATATCAAGTACTACTAGGCAGGAGATTGACTCATGATCGACGAAATGTTTGTCTTCAATGCGGTCACGCACGCATACAACCTGACCGATGAGAACACGCACAAAACCCGGCATGCGCAATCGTTGCGCGATCTGCTCGTCATCTTGCATCGTGATTGGCAGCCGGGTTTGGGATTGAGTCAGCGCGAGCAGGAGACCGACTGGCCGATGGAGATCGTCGCGCGAACGTTGTTTCTTGAGAGCGATTGCGACATGGCCGCCACCCATACGCTCAGGCTCGATTCATATTTCAAGGATGGCCTGTGCGCGCGCAGGAAGATGGTCGAAGCGGTGCGCCGCTGGCCGCAGCGCTTCGTGGGCTACGTGGGCGTGGATCCGACCATGGGGCTCGATGTCTGCCTGCGGGAACTCGATGAGCAGATGACGGAGCTTCCGCAGGCCGTCGGTCTCAAACTATATCCCGCGCAGATCGACCCGCTGCGCAGCTGGCGCATGGATGACCCGAAGCTCGCGTTCCCGCTGTTCAAGCGCGCGCGCGAGCATGGGATCAAGATCGTGGCGATCCACAAGGCGGCCCCCCTGGGGGCGGTGCCCTTGAACCCGTTCAAAGTCGACGACATCGACATCGCGGCGGACCAGTTTCCGGATCTTGCGTTCGAGATTATTCATGCCGGCTACGCATTCACGGAGGAGACGTGCATGGCTATGGCGCGCTACCCGAATGTGTACGGCAACCTCGAGATCACATCGGCGTTCGCCACCAAGGCACCCGGAATGTTCGAGGACTTGATGGGACAGTTCATGTACTGGGCGGGCTCGAGCAAGGTGATCTTCTCGGACGGGAACATGGTGTTTCATTCCCAACCGATTCTCGAGAAGATCCGGGATTTCAAGTTCCAGGATGCGACCATGAAGAGATGGGGCGTTCCGCAGATCACTCCGGAAGACAAGCAGCTCATCCTCGGCGGCAACTTTGCCCGCATTCTCGGAATCGACATCGCGGAGGCCAAGAAGCGCTTGGCCAACGATGAGTTCGCCAAGGAACGAGCGCGTACCGGCATCCAGCCCATGTATTCGAACTGGCGGCGCTATATCCGCGAGAGCGGCTTGGCGGTGCCGGCATGAACGCTCTGCACGATCGAGTGATGAAGGGGCTGGAGGAGGTTATCGATCCCTGCAGCGTCACGGCCGGGGCGCCCTTGAGCGTCGTCGACATGGGCCTCCTCAACGAGCTGTCCGTGGACGAGGATGGTGCGGTGCGCGTCTCCATGCGTGCCACCTCTGCGATGTGCACCATGATCGCGGGCATCATGAAGGTTGCGGAAGAGCGGTTGGCACGCGTGGAGGGCGTCACGCGGGTGGAGATCACGCTGTGCAGCGGTGCGATTTGGACCGAGGCGGACATGACCGAGCGCGGGCGGCGGACGCTCGCGGCACGACGCGAGAGCTCGCGAGCGGAAGTCGCCGTTCGGCCGCACGAATGGAAGACGCGCCAGCCGCGCTCTGCGGCGCCGTCAGAAGCGCCCTCGAGTCGGGCTTAAGCTTAAGGAGCCGCAGACATGGCACTGCACCCGGATGCGCAGGCATTTCTGGCGAAGATGGGGAACGCGCCCCAGCCTCAAGACATTCCCATCGAAGAATTTCGGGAGGCGGCGAGTGCGCTGATCCCGACGGGACCTCCCCTTAAGATCGGCGCCGTCAGCAATCTCCCGATCGCCGGAGGTGACGGCCAACCCATGCAGGTGCGGGTGTACGTTCCCGAAGGCAGTGGGCCTTTCCCGATGATGATCTGGGCGCACGGAGGATCGTTCATCCGGGGGACGCTGGATCTTTTCGATGCAGGACGCCGCGCCTTCACCAAGGCCAGCAATTGCATCGTGGTGGCGGTCGATCAGCGACTGTCGCCGGAGGCACGCTTTCCGGCGCCGCTCGAGGATGTGTATGCGGCTCTTCGATGGACCGCGGGGCACGCCCGAGACCTGGGCGGGGGAGCTCGAGCATTGATCGGCGTCGCCGGCGAGAGCAGCGGTGGGAATCTGGCTGCGGCGGTCACACTCCTGGCGCGTGATCGAGGCGGCCCACCGCTCGATTTCCAGGTGCTCATCGAGCCCATTCTCGATGCCCATTGCGATACGACCTCGATGCACGAGCTTGCCGAGGGCTACGTGCTCACCCGGCAGCAGCTGCTGTGGGCCTATCAGCAATACGCGCCCGGGGTCGAGGCGAATCGTCCGTTGTTGTCGCCGCTCCTGGCGAAGGATTTGAGCGGTCTCCCGCCGGCGGTCGTGGTCACGATCGAATATGATCCAGCGCGTGACGAAGGCGAGGGCTACGCCGCCGCGCTGGCAGCCGCGGGCGTTCGCGTCTTGAGCGCTCGCATCCCGGGCATGCTGCACCATTTTCCGGGTCCCGATCTCATCCCGACTGCCGCAAAGCTGCTGCGCGAGCTTTTGCAGCAGCGCACCCTTTGATCGGAACCTCATGACCACCGTGGTTCATTGTCAGGACTCGAGCAAGGCTAGATCCGAACGCGAGCGCTCGTATGATGCACACATCCAGTATCTGCGCACGCTCAACGATCGCATTCGCTTCGCAGGCCCACTTGCGACGGCCGATGGTGCACGCGCGCAGGGGGACGAGCACCTCGTCGGCAGCCTATTCGTGATTGATGAGCCCGCGTCAGTGACCTTCGAACTCATGCAGGGCGATCCCTACGTCAAATCCGGCGTGTGGGACCGCGTGTTGGTGTTTCAAGCCGTAAAGGCATACGGACGCTGGCCCACGGCGGTGCCGCTGAAGCCTCCGGGCCGTCTATACACAGCGCTCGCCTCTGCCGCCGAACCGCCTCTCGTCGCTGCCCCCGAAGTGCTCTTCGGTGCCGAGCTGGAGCCTCGAGCGATGCGGCGAGGAAAAGCCGGCGCATCGATGTGGCGCGCGGTGGCGATCTTTTCCGCGAACTCGTTGGAGGAGGCCCGCTCCTTGCTAGTACAAGACACCGAACATCGGACCCGACAGGTCGATAGCTGGTCGATCCCAATCGCCGTCGGTACGTGGACCCGGCCCGTGCAACGGCCTTGACGGAGATCGCTATGAGTTTCGCCGCGGCCAGTGATCAAAAGCCCTTCATCGCCGGCGTGG
>Ga0137418_10005081_pt1 | contig 12061 bp, 18 predicted proteins | sample CZODoug3_1_2_16f_FD_122242 | JGI IMG/M metagenome (GOLD analysis project Ga0137418, IMG submission 122242) | Vadose zone soil fungal communities from Angelo Coast Range Reserve, California, USA - CZODoug3_1_2_16fungal (Hybrid Assembly) | ecosystem: Environmental > Terrestrial > Soil > Vadose... | reverse complement strand
ATGCATGAAATCGGCAGAGTCATCGACGACCAGGGTCCGGATTCGCTTTTCGCCGGGCGGCATGGGGTCTCCGCAAAGGGCGCATCAGGACGATGCGACTGCCGCACTTCGAAGGCAAGAGCGGCTGGGAGCATTATAGCCTTCCTTGCGCCTCGCAAGGTTCGAGTGGGCGCACAACGTAGAGCCGTACACGGGCGCGAACAATTCGCCTGGATCAAGAAACGGAAAACGTCGTCGGCCCGTGCCTTTCCAAAAACCTCTGCCCACCCCAGGTCTCCAAGCCATTGATTTTGCGAGGGTCGCGCCGGGCGTTCCGGGCCTTGCACAAAGAACCTTGCTCAGCTTGGAAAATGGGTATCGCTTGCACTCAGGCCAGCCCCGATCGAGATTTGATTCTCCGTACAAGATTCAAGGTCTCCCAGCCCTTTCAGTTTTGTGGCCGTCTCTTGAATTGTCTCGTTCGGCTTCACGTCTTCGCTCACGTCTGCCTCCGTCTCTCAAGGGAACCCTTCTCAATTCGCGATTGCGAGCACGCCATCATCATATCACGGCCGCAAGGCACTCGCGCGCGAGGAAAGCACGACGACCCTGGCGCCTATGGGCGCGCGCTGATAGAGGTCGATCACATCCTGATTGATCATACGGATGCACCCGGACGAGACACTCTTACCTATCGTCCAGGGTTCGACGGTACCGTGAATGCGAAAGAGGGTATCCTTGTTACCTTGCCAGAGGTACAGGGCGCGGGCGCCGAGCGGGTTGCGCGGACCGCCGCGCATGCCGATGCCACTCTGCAGCTCGCTCATCATTCTCCTGATCTCGGGCTGGCGCTCGATCATTTCCTTAGGTGGATACCAGTCGGGCCATTCCTGCTTGTTGTGAATGGTGGCGATGCCCGACCATTCGAATCCGCTCCGGCCAACGCCGACGCCATAGCGTATGGCGCGTCCGCCTCCCTCGACCAGGTAGAGGAAATGCGCTTGCGGATCGATCACGATGGTGCCGGGCGGCTCGTCCGTGGGATAATAAACGGATCTGCGGAGATAGGTCGGATCGACGTCCGACAATCGAAGCGCTGGAACCGGAAAGGGCTCGCTGTTGCTCTCCGCGTAAATCGTCGAATACGGGACGTCCGGGCCGCTGAAGAATGGTCGTGCCGGCTCGCCTTGTCGGTCCGGCACCGGCGTCCCTTGCCAGTCTGGCTGGGAGCCCGGTGGACAGAAGAAGAGGAAACAGTTCTGGGCCGCCGCGGTTTCCGCGCCGAGGACGACGACGGCGACAATGCAGACGGCCATACCGACTCACGGAAACCTCCGTGGGCGCTCACGAAGCAGGATGGTCATTTCGGTCGGCTTCCGATGGGGTAGCATTAGGGAACCTCAGCCTTAGCAGACGATGCAGTCGGGGCTTCAGGCGAGGCCCTCGTTCGCGAGATACTAGCCGGCGTCCGCGTTGCTCACGGACGCCGGCCAACTTGAACGCGCTGCTGGAATCAGTAGGGGTAAGGATAATCGTAACCGCAAACCCACTGGCGGCCATACGGCGTCCACGCGTAGCAGGAACTGTAAGCGCCGTATCCAAGACCTAGGCCAAGAACGCCGAGGCCAACACCGATCCCGGGCCCGAAGCCATGACCGCGAAAGCCGTGCCCCCCAAAACCACGGCCAGCAAAGCCGTGACCAGCAAAACCACGAGAGAAGCCGCCTCCGCCGAAGCCGCCGTGGAAACCTCCGCCGCGTCCGAACGCCAGGGCATCTGTCGGAATTGCTGCGGCCCCGAGGAGACTGGCGGCAGCGAGCGCGATAGCAATTTTGCGTAACATGACGCTACTCCTTATCGCCCCACTTGTTGGTCCTGGATTGTTGGAGAGGACCTAACTCCAACGAGAAATCCGTGATCAATCGCAACGGCGCACGTGCTTGACCACAACCTCGTCACCGCGTCGTTCGCGGATGGTCACATCGCGACAGCCTCTGTCTCCGCGTCGCTCGTCGTAGCGATCAAAATAACGACGTTCGCGTTCACGGTGAACTCTGTCTCGGTCGCGGCAGTCGGGTCCGACGCAGACGTTCAGCTGGGCAAGCGTGACTTCAGGTTTGGACGGACTGGCATTATCTCCGTTTTCGGCGCCTGCCGGAAACGTCCACAGCACGCTCGCGACGGCAGCGGTAAACAGCAATTTTCCCACTCGGACCTCCTTTTGCCGACAAGTACGAGCACCGACAACAAAGGGGCTTCACATTCGTTCCCCCGACTTAATAGCGCTCCTTTCGCATGTGCGGCATCGCCGCAAACCGATCCAATACTAGAGCACCGTGAAAATCGATTTCCTTGTTGATATCGCGCGTGCGATGCAGCGTTTGTAACGAGTATTTGACGCTGGTCGCGCAAGTGTGAAGAGCAGCGCACGCTCATCGCGGCCGATGCGGTCATCCGCGAGACTCTGCTTATGGAGGCCGCCAACAGATAGGCGCATCACAAACGCTTGCGACAAGGCAGCCGATCCGGAACTTTCTTGGCTGCTCTCGATTGGGTTCAACACACTCAATCAAGGAGTTCTAAAATGAAAGCGCTTTGCACTTCGGCGATTGGACTACTATTGGTAGCCAGCCCAGCATTCGCTCACCACCCGTTCACTTCCGAATTCGACGCCAATGCGCCGGTGCACCTAACCGGAAAGGTGACCCAGATCAATTGGAACAATCCACACGTCCTGATCTTCATGACCGCAACCGCAGCCAACGGGCGATCAGATTTGGACGCTGGAAGCAGCGAGCCCGACTGAACTTAACCGAAAAGGATGGGCTCAGAACACTTTGAAAACGGGAGATCAGATCAAGGTGGATGGGTATCGAGCAGAGCCAAACCTGATGAGCGCTGCCGCGCGTATGATTGAACTGCCAGACGGGAAGAAGAAGCTGTCGGCGTCGGACGACGAAGATGGCGGACCAAAATCTCCGCCCGCTTCGTAGGTGCTTTCCGAAGTGAGCGATTACAGGGCGCGCTGCAGCTGCGCCCTGTTTTTGATAGACTTCGTCGCGATGTCAGCAAAAGGCGTCAACCTCGTTGAGGAATTTACCCAGCTCGGGTGAGCGGGACGCGGCTCGGGAGCACTAATGACATGAATAGCGACACTGCTAGTCGGAATAGCACTACGTCAGATATAATATATTGTGCATCTGACTCTCAAGGTCAGTGGGAGTTCTCTGATGGAACAGAACAGATTGGCCATATCGAGCAAGTGGGTATGCAATTCAAAATCAAGACACCAGGCTCTATTCTAGAAGGCTTGGACGACTTCTATACTTCCAAACAAAAAACAGTGGAGGCTGTAGAATTCCACACCGGAAAGACATGGAAGCCAGCCAGTAGCTGAAGCCTCTGAGGTGTTCGCAATCTGATCCCTGAACATACACCACCGATTCTATAAGTGCGATTGCTGGCACATCGGCAGCCACGAATCCGTAGCAACCGCGGTTTATTGAAAATTTGAGTAAGGTGCACCTCGTGCTCTACTTTTCTTTCAACCTCGTCCAGGATTTTTGGCAGCTCGGATGAGCCGGAACTTCATGTTATTGCCCTGGAAAGCTGGCACTGCGTCGCCGTGAACCAGCGTGATCTCATGCTCGGGATCACCGAGCATTCGATAGATCCCTGTGAGCTGTCACTGGCTTCCGGAAAAGCATCGATCCGAAAGTTTTCTCGCCGCTACACGATCGCAGCTTGAGCTGTCCTACACGGGTACCCTCAATCGATCCTGGAGCCAGAGAAGTTAGCACTTCTGATTATCAGCCAGGCAATCGACAGGTGCTTCGCCCCGCATTCCAGCGTGTCACGATAATGGTGCCGCGCATAATGAGCCGTGTCGGACACAAAAAGCTAGTGTTCCCGCTCAATGTTCCTCGCACCGTGATGCGTCTGGGGCCGCCGGCCATCGGCAGGTTACTCCCAGTCAGAAAGTAACCACCGCTGCCCGACAGGAGCGCCGGGCAGGTCCCGACCATTGACACACAACCCGTGGCCCGGATGCTTTTTCCTTGTTGAGCAAGAGCATCGCTGCCCAACAGGGCAAAGGTGCAGATAAACAACGCGATCATTCTCATGGGGAGGCCATTGGTATTTCCGAACACTTTGTAGTTCCACTCTGAGCGTTGCCCTACTCAACAAGCGCAGCGAAATTGACGGAGCTACTCGTTCGCAGGGACGAGCACGGGTCCATTGTCGAAGATATGAGGCTGGGACGGCGGGTCTGAGTGCTCGGTCAAGTTCCAGCGGTGCGAATTACCACAGTCAATGCAGCAGCTCGAACAACCTTTTCTTCCATCCAGACTTATGCCCCAAAATCGGGAGCGGTTTTGATTGGCGGCGCCATAACATATTTTCTCACCCGGCCGACACTGTCCTGCTATCGCCGTGCCCTGTTGTCCCGCCTCTAAAATCCAGCGCGTGCGGCTGCTCGGCCACCGCCAGCCATCACGGGTCTTGGAAAAAAGATTCAAATAAAGTTTCTCGGGGGCGCTGTTCGTAAATGTAAATTTCGCGTCATCGCTTAAAGCAATACCCCCGAATGAGCTGACAATTACGAGAGCACCTAGAAGCATTTTTGAGACATATCTGCACATTCGATCCTCCAAATCAAAGCGAGGGATCCCAAGTTGTACGCCGACATCGTACAAGGTGTTTGGCCGTCCGGGTGTGAGCGAGATCACATATTGGTCTGTAATTTGAGCGTAAGCCATTTCACCAAGCCGACGGCGCGACCCAGCAGCCGATCCCCATGTCAGCTTCACCCAGCGACAGACGAACGGCACGGCTGACGCCGACTTCGCCGGTCAATCAGACCATCACCGTCGATGAACCGGCGCGCCGCCAGAGCCGATGACTTTCGGGCCGCGAACTGTTATGAATTATCTCCAACGAAGAACGCACAGGTGACGATACAAACCTAAGAAATTGTGATCTACAAGGAGTTCATTGCCGTGGCACATTTTTTCATTCCCGCAGGTGAGGACAAAAGCGCTTATGGGCAGACGTCAGATGGAGGTTACCTGCACGCCTGGAAGCTGACGGTCACTGTGGGCGAGGAAGGCGGGGGCAAGATTGGACTGTATGGTGGATATGACTACCAAAAGGCTCCGCTGAAACTTTCTTCGAACAACCCGGGCGTGATCGAATGGGACGAAGCGGCTGTGCCCGGGCTTGCCGATCGCATTATCCGAGTGGTTGGAAAGCGTCCGGGGTTCACCATCTTGGATGCGGGAGATGGAGGGAGACCGTGGTGCTCGCTGCAGGTCGAAGTCCTGCCCAGACTTCATACCCCAAATATACCGGAGTGGAAATTCTATCGTATGTCATATGACTATTATAAACTTGTCGCAGCTGAAAAGATGAGCACGTATAGTTATTGCAAGAAGTGGACATTAACACAAGCGGAATATGTTACTTTCATCAGTCTTTTTGCTCGCTCGAAATTCAACAGACAATATTGGGATAATATTGACGACCCTCCCCAGACGATAAGTACGTTCACTAAAGACTTTCTGGTTATTGGCGTGGGCGGAATTACGACATGGGATAGCAACTACGGTGACGTCGTGCTTGGCTTAAAGTTGAATAGTATTCAGGCCAGGTCGGGGATTGGGAGCATCGCCGGGGCGATCGCTAGAATATTTACCGATGATCCAGACATTATTGGTGTCATTGAATCCAGCGGTGACTTAATAGAAATTGGCTTGTCTGGATTTGCGGTTGCACGCTCAAACAACCAGTCATATGCATCTCCGTCAAGGATTTACAAATACCCGACAAGAACAATCCAGCAGAAACGGCTTGTCGGCAACATGTTTCGGGATGCTGTGGCTGAAAAGGTCAGGGAGCTGCACGAAGGCACAGGTTATACAGTTGACACTGAGGTTGAATTTGAAACCGAAAAGGGTAGCAGATGGGGCGATGTTGTTCTTAGAGATCCGTCCGGAAAAATCGTATTTGTAATGGAATGTAAAACGGGACTCGGCAAGTCCGTAAAAAAGCAAGTCGTGAAGGATAGAGAATTGTATCTGGACAAGGACATACGCACGATAAAAGTTACCGAAGACTTTTTCTTCGTTCCAGAATAACGGGGCATCGCTGGCCCGGCGCCGCGCCGGCACGCTTCGAGCACTGCACGGCCTTTGACGACCAGTGGCATTTCCTAGTTGAGCATGTGGAGCGCATCGTCTACGACCGCTATCGGATGGCGGTGATCGGCTCCATTCCCATCAAAATGCAATTAAGTAAGCAATTCGCAATAAATCGAAAAGCGCAAACGTGCGTTTTGTCTTCGCGGGAGATGGACAAATCGATGCTGCACAAAAAGGCACGAAGGGAAATTCGGGGGACGGACGACTGAACGCAGTTGGCTCTGGAGGTCGCAAGGAACTATCAATTCCCCACCAATCCGCTACCGTATGCCATTTCCTCCCTCATTTACAGGGTGTACATGTACAAACAACCTAACAAACGCCCGCCCCGAGTGGCCCGGGGCTGCTTCCTACTCAGGGCTGCGGCGTGATTACAGCTATCACTTTCTTACCCTGTGGATCGACCAGGATCACTTCGCCTTCGACCAGCGCGGCCTCCAGTCCCTTCGTCTGTGGCATCAACTCCACAATTGCATTTGGCACCGGCGCAAGCTCCACGCCATTTGGCACAAGCACGCCAACGGCCGCGCGAAATCCCACGGGCGAAGCATTGTTCTTCTGAGTCTTCGCGATACTCTGATAGACGGTTTGCTTCTGCGCAATTGTGAAATCGACGTGCGCTGAAGCACCGCTATCGAGTGCTGGGGTTTGGGCAGTCACTGCAACGGGCGCAAGAGACAACACAAAAAGCGATACAAAGAAACGGTTCCAGTCCATGATCGACCTCAAGTTGCTCAACTGGTCATGCAGGACGCGCGGAATCACCAGCTCTTTTGGCCGGTCGACTGCTTCTAGCAGTCGGCCCATTTTTCGTTTTCCTCCCACTCGACCTTCGTCCGACATGATGGACCTCCCTCTCAAAGCCCTGCGACGGCCAGCCATTTGGGGAAGGGCCGCCCGCCCTCGAAGATCATCCCAAAGGGTCGTGATCCTCGTCCTGCAAAGAATTCCTGGTACGAACGTGCCGTGCGCTCTTTGCTCCCCTCTCAGCAATTCGGTACGCCCATCAGCGCCGACGACCGCAGAGAACTGCCGGCGCAGTCTTGACCCTCTTAAAAGTTGAACTGATCGGCCGGTTCGTCGCCGTGCTCGTCCGGCGTACCCCGCTGCTGCGGATTGGCCAGTTGGCCGAGCCTGTGGCTTGCGGCAGAAGCGTCGAAAGCGGCTCGCTCCTTGTTCACCTGGATGGCAAGATTTGCAGCGCTAAGTCCAATCGCTCCCGCCACGGCGGCACCAAAAAGGGTATCTCCGATTTCGTCCAAAAATTCGCTTCGCATGCCATATCCTCCGACTTGCGCGCCCGAAGAGCAACACGTGTACGCCCGAGGCACCGGACGCCGATGGCACCTCACGCTGCAAAGGCCGCGAAGCCGGCGCCTGCCCCGCTAGCAATCGCTAGCGGTGCATCCGCGCGGTCGGCCCCGCGAGGTACGAAAAGGCGGGGTGCCTGCAGAAGCAGCGCACCGCCTCAAGCTATTGTCGAACCGGTATCCAGAGTAGCGCGCTACGGCTATTCCAAGTTCAACCGCTCCAAACCCGCTTTGCGAATCTTTTCGCGATTCGCAGCAATACTTTCCGGATCGACGGCGGTCACAAACTGGGCAAATGCCTGATCGAAATCGGCGCTCGTCGAATATATCCGATTGGAAGTGAGAAATGTTGAGCGCGTGATCGTCAAGGCAAAAGCGGCGGAAGTGAGCATCGCCAACGAGACCAGGATGGCAATCAATCTTCCCGACATGTGTGTCTCCTTTTGATCTACTCCCTTTGGTCGTCGGTAACGTCTCCCGCGCAACAAGGTTCAAGCGCCGAACGAGATGCGGGTGGCGATACGGCCAATTGAAACGGTTGGCATTTCACCGCTCTGACAATCATGCCGAGCGGAGCCCGCAAAAAAGTCAACCAAAAACAGGGCATTCACCGTGGAGCGGCTCTGTACCTCGCTCCGGCTTCATCGCAGTGCAGCGATGCGGTGATGGACGATCTGATATGACAATTCATTATCATGCTGCTCGATTCCGGTCTCTCCTCACACAACTAACGACCGCCGCAATCGCAACAGCGAAAAGACACGTCAATGTGATGGGTTCGCAATGAACACAGCATCGTTGGCGAAGTTGAGAAGCACGGGGCGATTGCACCGCAGATCGGTGCAAATGCGGCCGCTGAGTACGGTCGACGGCTGTGCGATTTGAATCAAAAATAATTGCTTTTGCGCAGTGAGATTTCTTTAGCCGACGTCCCTGTCGGCGTCTGACACAGGCCAGGGCTGTTCAACGCTCTTTGTAGTAGTTGATATCGCTCAGGGCTTCGAGGCCGCCGAGAGCGGCGGCGTAGCGATCCTGGGCGATGGTGTCGGATTGATTGAACCGCAGGATATTGTAAGCGAAGCTGCGCAGTCTGGCGAAAATGCCCGGGTTACGGCGGATGCGTGAGGCATCTTCGCGGAGGGTAACGTCGCGCGTGTAGTGTTGTTTATTTTCGATGCCCCAGTGTTTGCGAACGGCATCGGCAGCCTTGCGTGCACGGATCGGGCGATTGGACAGGTAGAGAGCGGTTTCGTGTGAAGCGCTCCAAAGGCCTGTGGCGGGTTGGAAAGTCAGAACGCGTCGTTCGATCGCAATGATGGTCGCAACATGAGGCTCCCATTCGGTCCTGGCGACCGCCGGTAGGGCGTCGAACACCGCAACAGTGCGGGTTTCGTGACGGTTGCGCTTTTTTCTGTCGACCGTCTGAACGCCGGAAAGCGGCTTGGTGTCGTTGCAAACATCCTCGACCTTGCGGCACAAGGTCGGCTGGTTGTCTTTTAATTGAACGATCAGATGCGCCTGCGCTTCGGCGGCGGTTTCGAATGTTTTTTTTGGCAATGCATGGCATCGAGCGTGACGATATGGCCTGCGACATCGAGTTCTTCCAGCAGTTTCTGCACCGCCGGTATCTCATTGGACTTTTCATCGATCTCGATATGCGCCAGCACCAACGCCGTATCGACAGCAAAAGCGCTGAGTATCTGTCTTGCCTTGGCATCGTTGAAGGCGTCGAAACTGCCCTTGAGCGCCTTGCCGTCAAACGCCAAAATACGCGTGCCGGTGGCCGCTTCGCTGCTGTTGAGGTCTGCTGCGTGCTCGCGAAAGACCTTCTCGACATCCGCCGGATCCAACCCCTGCAGAATATAACGGATCGCCGTGTGCGCGGGTGGCCGCTTCCAGCCGATCTTGAACGCTTTGTTCAACCGTTTGAGGTGCACCTTGATGAACGTGCGAATGCCCCGGTACGAGTTGGCTCCCGTCACAATCGCCAGAATGGAAAACAGCAAAACATACGGCAACTGATAGAGTTTGCCCTCAGCGCGGCGCGGGTCGCGGATCGTCCCGAGGTGCAAAAGAAACGGAGCGAATGACTTGATGGCAACCTCCCCTCAATGTGGAGGCCGTCATAGATTCAGAACTTTTCTCCCTCTGGAATCCCCATTTCCGTCCCGCGCCTCAAATCCTCAGTCACTGTTGCATTCCAGACTCAGTATAGAGCGTTGAACAGCCCTGACCCACCCGCCAACAGGCCGTGGGGTATCCGTGATTTCGTGATCATCGATCCGACCGGGGTATTGTGGCGCATCGGGCAAAACATCGACGACGCAAACGCTTAAAGCTTGGGAGGAAAACGGCCGCGCTGCTGTTTGGCGGCTACCGGTCACCAACAGCCCTGCGAGTAGCACGCCTTTACGACTATGGCGGTCAGTACTTAGCCATAACCCGGAAGCCACGGCTCGGCTTCGACTGCCGCAATATCGCCCTGCGCCAGCTTGAGCCATAAATCGAGAACCCTCTCGCGGGGTACACTCATCATATGTCGTATGGCACCCTCTTCCGCCTCGACGTCCTCCCACACGAGTAAGCCGGACGAATATGCGGTGAGGCACCATTCAGTTTCGTGCTTCAGGGCAACGTCGGGATGCTCCCGATCATCTATGTCGAGCGATTGAAGAAGTTCGCGAAGCCGCTCGACCGATGGATTTGACTCCGTCGCCCCCTGACGGTCTGTTACGCTGAAGGTCATGAGTCACTCCCGGGCCACGCCAGCAATATCCGTCCGCCGCAGCCGTTCGAACGCGCCGGCGGCCATCTGTCGTCGCGCCTCACTGCCGAAATGTATTGGCAATTATTCTTCCGATTTCGGTCTGCACGGCATTGACCTGGTCGCGCGATTTCATCGAGCCGGTGTAATACACAGCAGCGAGTATGGGGGCGCCTGTGGGAGGCCAAAGTATGCCAATGGTATTGGTGGTCCCGTTCTCTCCAGCGCCCGTCTTGTCGCCGATACGCCAGGTCGGCGGAATTCCTGCCCGCAACCGCTGTCGTCCGACCTTGTTGTCAACGAGCCAGCTTTCGACGCGGTGGCGTGATGCCGCGGAAAGCACGTTGCCGAGCAGGATGCGCTTCGTGTCCTCCAAGATGGCTGTTGGGCTGGTTGTATCACGGTCATCGCCTGGGATCGCTGTGTTCAGGGTGGGCTCGGTGCGGTCCAGCCGCGTGACCTGGTCGTCGATCGATCGGCAAAATGCTGTGACTCCATCCGGCCCGCCAAGGATTCGCAAAAGAAGATTGCCGGCAGTATTGTCACTCACTACGACCGCGGCTGCGCAGAGATCGACGACGCTCATCCCTACTCCGGCGTGATCTTTGGTCACGGGTGAGTAGGTCGGTTCGATATCGGCCTCGGTGTATGAGATGATTCGATCAAGCTTTTCCTCGCCGATATCCGCCCGCCTGAGCACGGCGGCTGCCGCAAGGAACTTGAAGGTGCTAGTCAGCGGAAAGCGTTCATCGGCGCGGTACTCGACAGTCGCACCTGTCCCGGTGTCGATGGCAGTGACGCCGAGGCGCCCACCATTCCTAGCCTCGATCGCTTGAATCTGATTGCGAGATGCAGCAGGAGTGAGTTGGGCGATTGCCTCGGATGCATAGGTGCCAAGGGTTGAAAGCGAAGCCGCGCCTAAAACCGCTGCGCGGCGGGTGATAACCGTGTCCATCCGACCTCCAAGACACAATGCGCTGGCTTGAGTATAGAGCGCGTCAATTGTAGCAAGCTTGTGCTTGCGGTAAGAGTTTGTCGAAGGGCTCATGCGGTGGCCGTGGCCCGGCTGCTTGATGAAGCCCCGTCCGCTAGGACGAAGCGTGGCGGTGGAGGCGCGGCATAGTGATTCAATGCTCGCGGCCATTCGGTGATCTTCAGGTGTTACGCCAACAACGGAGGGGCTGCAATGTTTGATCACCTTGGCATTATCATCAAGGACGCCGACAAGAGCTTGCCCTTTTATGAAGCTTGCCTCGCGCCGCTGGGCATCCGAAAGACCCAAGACCAGCCCCAATGGCGCGCTGCGGTATTTATGATACCTGGTACTGGTAGTTTTCTTTGGATAGGGGCAGGGGCGGCGGGCCAGCCGCAACGGCGTTTGACCGGCTATTTCCATCTCGCCTTCAGCGCGCCTGATGAAGCGGCTGTCGGAGCGTTTTACGATGCGGCCCTTGCGGCGGGGGGAACGGACAACGGAAAGCCCGGACTTCGTCGACCCGGCTACTTCGCGGCGTTCGTCCTCGATCCAGACGGCAACAACGTCGAAGCGGCCTGGCGAAGCCTATGAAGAGCGCACGGCTGTGCCACTCGTGGCCTTCACGACCGAACGGAGTTGTCTGCAACGGCGTCGCCCACTGAGGGCCGTTCTTAGATTCGGATGTCCTGTGTGGGTAAACCCAAGTGAGCCGGTCTCGTTGAGACACAAAACACGTCTCAAAAGGGTTGGGTTGCTGTATACGAAACACCGTTTTAGTGAGGATGATCCTAACAAGACACTTGAACGGCGCCGGGGCCATGACCGAGCGAAC
>Ga0137418_10005079_pt1 | contig 12068 bp, 15 predicted proteins | sample CZODoug3_1_2_16f_FD_122242 | JGI IMG/M metagenome (GOLD analysis project Ga0137418, IMG submission 122242) | Vadose zone soil fungal communities from Angelo Coast Range Reserve, California, USA - CZODoug3_1_2_16fungal (Hybrid Assembly) | ecosystem: Environmental > Terrestrial > Soil > Vadose... | reverse complement strand
TGCACCTATGTTTATGCTCTTCAAAGTTTGCCACTATAATGGAGGTGCATATGCATACACAGCTGATAACGAAATTTGAATTACTCACTTTCAATATCAAATCTGCCGCCTGTGACCCAGTGCTCCTTTAATCCGTCCATTGTATTTCATAACCCTGTCGTGCCCTTTCCATGATATCTTCATACCAATGTCTCATGACCCTTTCTGACTTCCCTTCCACGATTATTGCAGGTTGATCTTGCCACATGCCCAAGAAATCTGGGATCTGAGAGCCTGACAACCGAGGCTAAAATGTAAGACTGCCCGCTGTATCGATGTTTTTCAGTGCATGACGAATGATAACACCTGCACCGGGCAGCCAGCGCGATAGAAGATGAGCCTGAACAGCAGGCTCCCCTTTGATGCTGTGACTTCGTGGGGAAGGCGGAATGTAATAGTCGTAGTCACTGATGACCTCTGAAGCAAGTAGAATCGGTTCAAGAAACTCTTTGCATGTCGTGATTAGGTTGTCTAGTAAAGAATGGTCGAGGATGCATCAGTCAGCTCACCAGTCAGCTGCAACCTCCAACACGTTTAGGCCGGGACAAGTAACAGATGACTAATCTCCAAATCCTGTCCCGTCGCTACAATAAGATAATGGCCGAAAAGCAAGGTCCCACAGCGTAGAAGTCATGGTTTGGAGTTATCAAGTTGTGATCGGCAATACCAAAAACTCCTGTTAAGGTAAAGCCCCTATATAAATCGTACCAATTATTAATGAACTTAACTAGTATTCTCCTTGAGTCTGTAAGCGAGACGAGAATCGTGCATCAGGAAAAATCTCAGGGTACTTACTTCACTTAGCCAAGAATCTAAGGAAATTTAAGAGAGATTTGTCTAAGTACGGCAGAGCTTAAATACAGTAGGTCCTCCGCTGAATTTAACTTAAACTAAGCAAATTCACTTAGTCTTCAAGCACATGGCTAAGTGAGCTGACTTAGATGTCAAGTGCACAACTTAATGACCATGCGGGCCAACTTAGACATTAAGTACGCTGCCTTACGCAGCCTTAGATCTTAAGCACACTGACTTAGGTCCCAAGCACGCCGACTTAGGTCTCAAGGACTTGCCTTACCTATTAAATACACCGCATTAGTGCCAAGTGTGCCACCTTAATTATTAAGAGCATGGCTTACCTGTCAAGAGGAAAACCCAAGGGTTCTTAATCACTGCTTAATACCTTTAATGTGCAAGTAAGGCGAAGTAAGGTCGCTTCAAGGAGCAGACCTTCCTTATTCACTCCTTAGATGTTCCTTAAAAGTCATTTTAAGACCGTTCAGTGCAATAAGGCCAGTAAGGTTTTGGTGATGGATTACCTTATAGGCTCTTCTGCAACTTCCGTCAATGCCAAAGCAGCCGCTGCGATCATAGCATCTATCTAGAGTGATGTCAATTTTTCCCAACGAGAGTTTTTCTGCGCAAATATCAATGACAGCTGGTACCCCAATATACCAGAGTTTCTTGCCTTATACAGATGTGCAGCCAGTCGTCGGAATTCGGGCAGTTCGTGACGTACCTAAAGAATTAGCATAAGTAAATGAAACTTGCAAGATACACAGATGTTAGCTGAAGAGCTCGATACAAAAGAACACCCAAGACCGCTTGTAGGGAGCAGAAGGAGGTAAAATTCCAATGCTAACACATCAACCGGAGCAAAGGTATATATCCGAATGGATGGCAAGCAAAACATTAGCAGAGTTGAATCTGCCGAGAGGCATGCGACGCGAAGCAACTTGCGGATGACTAGGTAAGAATGAAACGAAGTGATGAAATGAACGATGGGAAGCGGGGATGGGAAGATGATGAAACGTGCCAGTTGGACATGTATTTTTACTGTGCGGTCACACTATGATGCGGAGTATTGTCCTGGCTCCTGTAGAGCAAGATAAAGCAGTATATAATAGATGCTGAAGAGTGAACTCACAAGCATCAAGGAGTTGGGCACGCCGGCCAATGCGCTTGGGAGCATCTTCAACAGATGGCGACCCAGATCGCCCTCCCTTCCGGGTGGACTTCGACATCTGTCTAGCCCGACTGCATATCTCCTTGAAAGATTCCTCGGTAAGTTTTTTCACGGACGTGACATAGTCGCGTGTCACATCCCCCCAGCGATGATCGTTGAATGCTGTGTCCTTGAGAGTGCTACCGTCAATGCCCGGCTTGAGTACGTACGCTTTCCCGGATTTCTTGCTGTCCTGAACGCTCTCCATTGTGATATTCTGATTTGCCCATAGTGTAAATGCACGTTCGACCTAGAAACTTAAATTATTACCCCGGTTCGAGAGTGTAGCCCAAAATACTTACGCCCGCAGCTGCCATGGGGAGGGCGCCAATGGGTTGATTCTCCTTAGAGGTCACATCTCCGAGAGCAGGTATTTTCTTTGCGCCTCGGATAGCGGCGAAGTGTACTGCGAATGTTTCGATTACGAGTTCCCCACGGAAGAGACCTTTGAAGGGCTAAAATAAAAGTCAGAGTTGAGACTATTATAAATGAATGTATAGCCTACCTCCGCTTCAGTATCTTCATACAAAAATCCCAAATTCTCGATCATATTTGCGGCAAACTCCTGTCGGGTTTCATTGGTGTCAAACTCGTCGTTTGTGTCGAAGACGGCGTTGACAACGGCGAGCCCGGCTGACCCCATGGAACTACGCCAGGCGTCACTGACTCGTTGTTGGGCCTGCAAAAATAGTCAATAAAATAAACATAAATAAAATATGCTTACTTACAATCGAGAACACCGCATCATTCAAAGTGATGACATAGAGTATCGTCGCACCGTAAATCTTGTTCCATATGTCCTGCATGGCTTCAAGAGCCAGCTCGTCGTCCAAATTCCATGGATCCGGTTGAGTCGCAACCCACCACAGGTAAGTGGGGATGAAAGCACGACGCCAAGTGTCATTGTCTTGACAACCATCAGGGAGATCCCCATTTTTGAATCCCTTTCTCGAGCTCGGCTGCACTGTGCGAGCCTTGTGGCGCATGGGCTGAGGCGAGTCCTCGATTTTCACATTGCCCTAGGTATTATTATATATTAGTTACTACAAAACGACATAGCAAATTCATTAATTGCTTACCGAGCTTGTCGCTCGTGCACCATTCTTTGGCGGACTCTTGACTGCAGCTTCTCGCTCAGTGCCCTGAGTCTCGTCCTGATCAGAGAGGCCACCAATGTCACGAATGTCTAAGATGGCACCCTCTCTTTTGATAGATTTCGGCTTCAAGCCGGCCGAGGTGGCTGATGCTTGAAGCGTAGACGAGGCGCGACTATTGGAAGCGGCAGCGCCTGTGGCCTTGGCCTTAGCGACCGTGTCAACCCAGTTCTTAATGACCCCAGATGGTTTCTGACCGTCCTTGTTGGCGCTGATAGTATAATAAAAAAGAGTTGTTTCGTCAAAGTTGAGCATCATACAAGTGGTGAGAAATCTTTACCTTTGTGGTTTAAGCTTTGCAGGGGCGTCAGATGACCTCGCCTTATCGATATGCAGGTTCTGATCGATGTTCTTTTGATCAGTGATAGCATCACGAATCATCTTCTTCGGGATCTTGCCACGAGGCTTTGGCACCTCAACTATTTCAACTTCCGACTCACTGGGAATATAGGTCTCGGCAGCCTTCCCTTTCGCCTTTTTCTTCGGCCTATCCTTGCCCTCACTCGCACTCGTTTCCTGTATCACATCCTCTTCCACATCCGCTCGGGCAACCCTTCCCTTTCTCTTCGACGCCCTGGCTGGTGTCGCCTTTTCGATCTCATCGGTCACATCTGATCCCCTGGCACCATCATTGGCACCATCATCGACACCATCATCGTCCTGGTCGCTTTCGCGCTGGTCGACAACTGCAAGATCGAATTGCAGGGCCCTGCGATTGCGTGGGAGAGGCGTATCGTTAAACGCATCATCAGCGAGCTCCATCTCAAACTGAGCAACGCGGTCGACTGCTTTGTCCTGCGCAGCCTGCTTCTGCCTCTCAACTTCTTCCTTCCTCCTTTTCTGCTCTGCCTCTTGCTTACGAACTTCTATCATTTCTGCCTTGCTGCGTCGCTTCCTATCAAGAGCCTTCTGCTGTTCTCCTGGATGCTGATTGGCATTGGTAGGTCGAGTTGCGGGGCGTCGGGATCCTTTACTGACGGCACCACCAGATTTCGACTTCGTCTCCGGTTCTGCTGGCATGTCATCCCCATCCCCCCCTTCGTCATCCATATCATTATCTTCAGCAACGTCGGTCTCCCTCTCTCCATCGTCGATGTCCGCACGTGTTGCAGTTCGAGATTGAGTGGCAGTCTTCACCACTGCACCGGCCTTGGCGGTGCTGGCCTTAGCCGCACTTGCCTTAGCCGCGCTTGCCTTAGCCACGCTGGCATTTGGTTTTGCCGCTTTCGCTTTGTTGGCGGATGATTTACCAGCAGAGTTCTTAGCAGGAGCCATGGCAAGAGTAGTGTCTTAGGGAGGTAAGTGATTCAGAAGTTGTGGTGATGTGGTTGTGTTGACAAGGTGAACAGTGACGTGGCGCGTGTGTGATTCTGACTTAGTAAATTCGGACTTAGACATTTTTCGGACTTGTACGATTTTCCTTCTGCAACAACCTCTCACCTTTTGCTATTCTCTCTTCACACAATTTCTATGCACCGTACGAATAATATACGTGTTCGCAATGCACATTCTTCGGGTTCAGTATCACCCATAGTGCTTCTCTGCGACGCTCCTGGGTGCTATTGCACCTTTGCTACAACATCCGGTAAAACTCAGCATATGCGACGAATGCATCCTCTGCCTTGCCGCAATCGATCGGAGACACCCCAGTCCACTAGTTCTGGTGGCCACCCTCGACAACAGGTCTCTCCAATTGGTAGCCTGTACATCGTGCCCGATCCTAAGTCCCGAACCTCATCACCCATTACTAGCTCATGGCCAGCCACACCTGCATCTTTCATCCCCAAAATTGAGATGGAAAGTTCGCCTCAGAGGCGATCTGTTGAGATTGAGGACATTACTGGCCAGGAGGACGAATACGAAGATATCTATATGCCTTACGACGATATCTATATGCCTGAGAGTCCAAGATCATCTCCGGGCACGAGATCCGAAGAAACTCCAGTGCCTGAACACAATCGGCACTCTTCAAGTCCTCATCAAAGTCAAAGAGCAACGAGCAGAGATCATGAGGCGCGCAATCCTCCATCCACTACTCGAATATTTCATCCGGACTTAAATGGTAAGTTATTTTAATTTATATGATTATTCAAACAAATGACTCATACTTTTTCAAGGTATTCCCTGTGACAAGGACGGTAATGCCGTGCCTCAGGGCACACCACCACCACCTCGCGAAACCGACAATGGTCCCGACAATTGGACTCCATACGAAAATCGGGCACAATTTGAACTCGCCGATTATATATTCACTAAGAATCAAACTTCTGCTGGCGGCATTGACGAGCTCTTGAATATCTGGGCAGCTACACTTGTCGGAACCAACCTCGAACCCCCCTTCCTCAATCACAATGACCTTTACAGCACTATCGATTCAACTCCTCTAGGCGATGCCAAATGGGAATCATTTATTCTAACCTACAGCGGGGAACCACCTGATGGCGAGGTTCTTCCATGGATGGAGACAAAACACGAAGTCTGGTTTCGCAATCCCCGCACTCTTGTCCATAATCTTCTCACAAATGCGGATTTTGCTGGCGAAATTGACACGTCGCCTTATCAAGAATATGACGCCGACAATAATCATCGGTATCAAAACTTCATGTCCGGTAACTGGGTATGGAAACAAGCGGTTCGTTTTTTTCTTTTCTTTCTTTCGAAAATTATTATATAATTGATTATTAATTACAGGACATGATTGCCGCTGATCCCAACACACACGGTTCAATGTTTGTTCCCATCATCCTTGGAAGTGATAAGACCACGGTTTCGGTTGCTACCGGTCACACCGAATACTGGCCGGTTTATTTATCAATTGGCAACATCCATAACAATGTACGGCGCGCCCATCGAAATGGCCTTGTTCTCCTCGGTTTTCTGGCAATTCCAAAAGGTCAGTCTCAAGAATTATGTGTTATATACTGCTTATATACTTATGCTTATATTAGTTGCGAAAAAATATGCCGACAATGATGGTTATCGCAATTTTCGGCGCCAATTACTTCATACATCTCTCGCGAAGATCCTTGACCCGCTCAAACCAGGCATGACAACTCCGGAAGTAGTACGTTGCCCGGATGGACATTTTCGACGTGTCATATATGGACTAGGACCGTACATCGCAGATTACCCTGAACAGTGCCTTCTGGCTTGTACCGTGCAAGGGTGGTGTCCAAAGTAAGTTTAATTGCTCACAAGTGTGCATGATCCGGGCTGATCAAGGTTACCGAAGGTGCACTGCACCTTCACGCAATCTCGATGGAGATGCGACAAGGCGATGTCAAGCACATACAGAGATGCTTGTACAAGAGTTCGAACTTGGTACTCTATGGGACGAGTACGGCCTTGTCGGTGATATTGTGGTAGGTTTTATCTTCTCATTATCACATATTACCACAAGGTTACTGACTTTGCTATCCCCATACAGCCATTCACCAATGATTTCCCCCGCGCAGATATTCATGAGCTCATTTCACCCGACCTTTTGCATCAGGTAATCAGAGGCACATTCAAAGATCACCTAGTTACTTGGGTGGAAGAGTATCTCGTCATTACACACGGACGCTCGGGCGCAAATGAAATTTTGGCCGACATTGACGCTCGGTAAGTCATTTGCCTGTCGTAACAATAATTATGCTAAAATAATATCACACTGTAGCATAGCTCTAGTGGCCCCCTTTGCCGGTTTACGTCGCTTTGCCAATGGTCGAGGATTCCAACAGTGGACAGGTGACGATTCGAAAGCACTTATGAAGGTATGGCAGTGCATTTACTCCCACACGCTGTACCTGCACTAATCAAATGTTAGGTTTATTTACCGGCAATTGAAGGCCACGTTCCTCGGGAGATGGTGAGAACGCTCCGTGCATTTTTCAAATTCTGCTACATAGCCCGCCGCGATGTTATCGACACCAAGTCGCTTGCAGAGCTGGAACAAGCTCTGGAACGATTCCATCATTATCGCACTATTTTCGTGGAGACCGGCGTCCGTAAAGGCTTTAATGTACCTCGACAACATTTCCTTTGCCATTATGCTGCACTTATTCGAGCTTACGGCGCCCCAAATGGATTATGTTTGTCAATTACTGAATCGAAACACATCAAGGCCGTGAAAAAACCGTGGCGGCGCTCCAGCCGTTATAAAGCACTGGGCCAGATGCTATTAACGAACCAACGGCTCGACAAGCTTGCTGCATCTCGTGTTGACTTCGCTCGCCGTGGTATGCTAATAGGTACTTGTCTATCTTATGCATTGTTCACATTTGATGGTAAGTCTCAGCCTTCTTGTGTCCTCCTCTCCACTAACCACATTATATCAACAGAAGCCAGTCGCGTCGCGCAAAACGATGAAGATCACATGAACGTCGGCAACAACATTGAACGCGACAATGTAGATGCAGATGGTGGCCATGACAACGACGACAACAACCACGACGACGACGACGACGACGATGAAGGCGGTGATGTACCAGGACCAACGGTGCTTGCTTCTGTAGAGCTTGCCAAGACCATTGGTAAGTCACTTTTTAACTACCCCGAAAATACTTGTATTAATACCCATTTTCTTAGTACAACGTGATACTGCTGATAATCTAGCAGCAAGTCTCGATGAGCCAGACCTTGTAAGGCTCATACAATCATTTCTACGGGACCAGCTGCACAGCATCTCGCCATTATCCAACATTGATGACTCGGATAACGACCTCCCGGAATTCGACGAGGTAATCTCAGTCTATACATCCGTTGTGGCCATGTTTTATGCACCCAGTGACCTCAGCGGCATCGGGGGCATGCATCGGGAACGCATCCGGGCCTTATCTTCCTGGAGAGGAGAAGGCCCTCGATATGATTGCATCTTTATCAACACCGACCCAACACAGAATGGAATGCGAGGCCTCGAAGTCGCCCGTGTCCGTTCTTTTTTTTCTTTCAAGTTCCGGAACATATTGTATCCATGCGCTCTAGTTCGATGGTACTCACACAACGATGATGGACCGGACGAAGACACAGGCATGTGGGTGGTAGAGCCCGATTCTCACCCAGATGGCTCTGCTTTTACAGCAGTTATCCATCTCGATAGCATACTTCGCGCCGCCCATCTGATTCCCATATTCGGACAGGATGCCATCCCAACAGATATTCCTCTCGCATATTCACTTGATGTCTTCAATTCATACTACGCCAACAAATATATTGACCACCATGCCTTCGAGATTGCCTTCTAGTCTTCTAACTAATTCCCATCGTTGCTTTCTCCTCTCACTGGCTCGCCGTCATCGACTTCTTCGTTGTTCATTGTCTGGCTCTTAATCCTTTCGATCGAGGTGTTATAGACCCGGATTCCCCTTCATCAGATCCACTCTCGAGGCATCCACCCACGACTGGGCCATCCAAACGTCTCTAGTCCGAGTCGTTCTAGCACAAAGCCCCCTCACAGTCCCTCAACGCCTCCAGAACTCCTCCCGAAATGTCTCGCTTCGGTTTCACTTCTGTTTTTATGCCCTTAATTTCGGTCCTTAATTTGTTTTTTGCTCTACGTTGGTACTTACTATCTTAATCTTTCTTACCTTCCTTGATAAATTATTCCTACTTGACAAATACTTAGGCATGTCTCACATAATTAGATTCGGACACGGCTTATTATATATAATTCCCTCTTAAGAGTCTTAAAGTTGTCTTGATTTACTTAGTTACCTGTAGACCACTTAGCTTGCGTGACCTTGTGTTGGCCCTAAGTATAAATAAGCCGGCTTAGCCAGCTTGGCCTCCTTAGGAGGTCATTAAGTAGTGTAAGACCAGTAAAGTGGGTCTCGAATTTTCCTGATGATGTGAGTTGAAACTTGATAAATATATCTTCACAGTACCGTTTCAGTCCAACCCAGTGCATATCAACCATTGCAGTACGTTGTGGCTGATTTACAACAACACTTTATCACCACACAAGGTTGGGCGTATGATGATGAATATCCGTGGACTGATCTTGGACGATCCGAGCATACAGTCCATTTACAGGCCGTGCAATTTTCCACGCGCCTTTGTGTAAATTCAGATATCGAGGAAGTAGTTTGAGGCTAAGTACAGATTAGCGATAAGACTTTGTCGCGGGACCACCATGAGAATATGCAGGTTGACAATGAAGAAACCAGGTTTGAGAGGAGAGCTGCAGTGAAAAATATTATCATTAGCGGAGAAGTGAACAAAACGATAGAGAATCCCAACAGCTTGAATGAATGTGAGTCCGGATCATGCACATGTGCACTCCCTGCACACTATTTGATGTCCTGATGCTCCAACTTGATCAGCAAAAGTTTCAGCACGGTGAAGTTCTATCCAAAGATATGGACCCCTGGCACCAGTCACAAAGAATGGTAACGATCTAACTATTGGCGGTGTATATACAGACGGGTCGGGCCCAGCTCGTTTTCTGTGTATAGCCAAATGCGAGTAAATTTTCCTGACATCGACTGCCCACCCCTTTACTCGCCATCACGAGCTGTTGGTCACGTCACCGGCCGAAGAACCAATGGGCGCGGTGTAAGGATTCGCGATCGGCCCTCTGTTGCTATCAGGTCCATATGTGGTGACGAGGCTATTGTTCATTGCCTTCGGAAATTCTCCCGTGGCTAAAAAATTGAACTCGGCCGTTCGTGCGGGGCCGGACACTGCAAAGAAAGGTCAAGAGTCTGATTTGTGTAGCGAATGAACACTAACCGAACAGTGTTCCATGTCCATCACCGTGGCGCACGACCAGGGTCGACTGCGCAGCCTGCTTCCACCCCAATGTGGAATATTCGGTGGGAGTGCTATACTCGCCTACAGATCAGTGGATCTAAAAGCAACACAAGAAAGCAGGATACTACTTAAAATCAAAATCAGAGGTAACCAACAGTAGAGGGGCACTGATAGGCAGTGGTTCATTTGAGTTGCCGTGGTACGGCCAGCCGCCGCATAGACCCTGGTCTCCTTTCAACTTCGCCAAATAGATAACGGATTTGGTAGAGCTTACTACCACAGATAAGTCAAAGCAATACTCAAACCGCGCCGGATCGTCTTGCGCGAAGCTGTTTCTGATGCTGTCGAAGCCGAGAAAAGTGTTGTTGTCAATGTCTAGTTCGAGTATGTGAACTCGGTCTAACGGTGGTTGGGTTGAGAAAGGGCTCACGCCTGTCCAGACAAGCGATTGGTAAGATAGGCGCCAATCCTGAGCTGTAGATTGGGCCAAAATTGGCGTAAGACAGCGCATTCCAGTTGCCATTGAGAGCATCGTATAGTGCCTGATTCAATGCTGGGAATCTGGGACTGCCAGACATAAATGTTAGCGTTACCGTAGCGCGGACATCGTCAGCAGTCGTATTGCCAGCAGCTCCAGAAAGGGCGCGGTCGAGGACTGTGCTGAAAGCCTGTAGAAATAGAATATCAGAGCGCCAGAAAGTACAAAATCACGGAGGACAGCGAACTTTGACGACACTACCTTTCCCTTGAGAATGGAAAGGACAATTTGAGTCATAGATGCAGTAGGCGTCGGCACGAAGCAGAAGGCGATTGACGGCTTTGATTTGAAAGGTAGCTTGTTCCAGGTTACTCTATTCTCAATTAATATCTCGTAGGCACGAGGGTAGCCGACACACCAGACTTACAATTCCGTGGGGTAAAACGGCATCGAGGACAAAGCGGCCAACGTTTTGAGGATATTTGTTAGCATACGCCGCTGCTCCATAGGTTCCGCTATAGCGCACCGCTTTAGCAATCTAGCCAGGATTGACTATGCATGAACTCACTAAGATAAGGAAAGGAAATGCGTCTTCGGGTAGCCAAGTGCTTTTTGCAAGCTATTCCAATCTTGTACAGTATCTGTGGTACCAACATGGGCGACGATACCCTCCGGCGTGCTTAGGTCGACACAAGATTGAGCATATGTGTTAACTGCAGCTTGGAGGGCTGCGAATTCAGTTTGATTCTTAGGGCTGCCGACATTTTTCACAACTTGGCCATAAACACGAATACGTGATGCATCACTTACAGTGAGGACGGAATAAACAGATTGCCAATCGAACAATTTAGTGGATTGGAGGAGAATGTACCTCGCACATCCATTGCTGTATTGGACTTCAGTGGAGTTTCTTGTTAATTTTCACGAGTATGATCACCTAACAAATCAAAATTCTCTAAACCAGAGAACAAAGTAGCTTCCGACAGGTTGAGAGCTATTTGCCACGCGAAGGAAGATACTTCGGCGGCTGGTCCCCCTAGTTACAATGGCAGACACAAATCAGGGTCAATCGTACGAGGGTGCCATTGCATGGGAAGCTCACCGGGATTGCTGAATATTGGCTATATCATCAGTTGTCTAATCTTCCAGTGGTGCATAACTCACAAATTGACCAAGCCCTTAGGCTTATCGGGGCGATACATGGAGAATCCAAGGGTAATCATATTGTTTGCTGCTATTGGCTTTGCGTAATCCATGGGTACATTGAGGCGACCGCAATGAAGCGTTGAGGGAAGTGTGGTTGGCAGCGTGGTAGAAAGCAAGGGCTGCGGCACATTTGACGCACAGTTCACCCACTGGATGCTGGTCGTTATCTTGCCGACTTGAGATGCAACAGATATGTTGGCTAAAACCATCATCACAAATCCAGCGAGCAAAATATACAACATTTGAATTCGCAATTGGAAATCTGATTGGCGGGACTACGAAGTGTTGTGAAGGACGAAAAACGAGCAGGACAGACGAAACCAGGCCCTCATAACGTTGAAATCGTATGCCTAATGACTGCGATCAGTGATGCTATTATGATTCCATGTGGTTTTAGCCACGGGACTCAAACAGTCCGAAGAGATTATGTAAGCACACCTCCTGCTACCTCCTGACT
>Ga0137418_10005078_pt1 | contig 12068 bp, 10 predicted proteins | sample CZODoug3_1_2_16f_FD_122242 | JGI IMG/M metagenome (GOLD analysis project Ga0137418, IMG submission 122242) | Vadose zone soil fungal communities from Angelo Coast Range Reserve, California, USA - CZODoug3_1_2_16fungal (Hybrid Assembly) | ecosystem: Environmental > Terrestrial > Soil > Vadose... | reverse complement strand
CTTAGCCATCGCAGCCGCAGCTTCCGCAGCCTCCCGGTTCAGCGGGTTACCTTGAGGGTCTTTTTGCTCTGCCAGTAGTTTCCCGTCGGCGGTTTTTTGCTCAGCCTTTTCCTTGGTTCCCGCATCTACGAGCCTGGAAAAGCTTGCATCGGCATTCTGGTACAGGCCATATAAACTGCTTACCTCGGTGGTCGCGTCTTTCAGTTTCTTGGCCTCGGCCATGTGGCGGCCAGCCATCCACCCCGTCAGTAGATTGTTGGCGAAGTATGCCGCCTTGCCCGCGCCTGGAGAGTACCCAGCGCCTTGCGGCAGTTTCTGTGCGTCCTGCATCTTGGCCATACCAGCCGTCATTGCCTGCTGCGGATCGTCGCCCGTAGCGTTGGGGACTGGAACATCGTCCAACTCTCGCTGTTGTACTGGTGGCCGCTGTATGTAATCGCCTGTTGGCATAGTCTATTTCCTCTTAGGCCATCGCCGCGCCAGCGCCCTGTGCTGTGCCACTAGCTATTTGACCAATCATCCCCATCATGGCCGCCTTGCCTTGCTCATCCTGGCTGGCTATGTTGCCGGACGTGGTGCTGGCCCCGCCAAAGGCCGAGATGGCATTTGATACATCGTTGATCGACAATCCCATATTCTTGCCCGCTATGTTGGCCAACTTGTCGAACGACCCTTCATACGACTTGTTGATCGTATCGCCCACCGCCCCGGCCTTTGAGATATCGGTCTCCTCCATGGCTAAGTCTCGGGCCCCACCCCGCGGCATGGTCTCGCCGATTTTCTCTTTCTGTTTGTCAAACTGCTGGGAGATTTGCTGAGTTCCCGGACCTACGGCTCTGGCGATCGCGGTGGGATCCCCGCTGGCCAGATCGGAGTAGTGCTGGGTCGAAGTCTTCAGCCCCGGCATGGACAGGTTGTAGATGTCCTCGGACCGCTTATCTTGCTTTTCGCCAAGCTTCAACTGCTCTCCGGCAATTTTCTTTTCCGATTCCTGCGCCGCGTTTAGATCACCTTTTCCGCCCATTGCTTTTTCCCTTCCAGATGCAGTTTCCCGTTGCTTCGCACTGCCGGACTCACCGCCGCCTCGTTCCAGGTCGAACGATGAAACTCATAGCGCGGCATGAAATCGCTCTTCTTCAGGCAAATCAGGTGGCCATCCACCAGTTTGCCGCCCACCACAAAGAACATAGGCAGGTCGCCTACATCCTTGAATCCGAAATTGCGCGAGAAATTGGTGGCCATCCTATTGGTCTTCAACAGCGAACCATAGAGGATTTCAATCTTCAATTCCTCGAACCACCACGCCAGCGAGAGAAAGCACAGATCCCGGACCAGGGCGGTTCCCCATGTGGAGCGAAAGAAAGCGAATCCAAAGGCGGCCTTCCTGGCGCCGTCGGGGCCTTCGCTTTGCGTGATCCACCCAAACCCCACCAGCGTATCGGGCTTGATGACGTAGAGCACCGCTGGCTGCCGCTTCATGTGGCGGTCCAAGTCTTGGGCGGAAAACATCCCCATACCTGGAAAAATGGTCGAGACAGTGCCATCGTCCATCAGCCGGGCATGAATCCGCGGCCACAAGTCATCCGGAAATACTCCAGGAGTTTTCAGATAGGGCAACAGCACGACTTGATCGTTCTGGTATTGATGCTTGGCGAGATTTAGTTCATGGAGATTCATTAGAGACTTTTATTCACCAGAGTAGGAGCCTTGCTATGATCGTGACTCCATTCGTCGTAGCTTTGCATCATTTGCGGCTTCACACTTTCTAATAGAAACCTTTCATGATCGCCGCCATAGTTTTGCTTCAACGCCTGGATATCGGTGCCGTGCAACTCTACCGGCCCATGCTGCACACTTCCATTCTCGTCGACTTCTTCCACCCGGCAATGCCAGGTGAAATAGCCCGTAGTCGGGCTTTTATCGAAACTGATAGGAACCAGATACCTTCCGGGCTTGCGTAAGTCAGCCATGCCAGTCCTCGACGAACAAATTGCCGCGCACGTCGTAGTACTGAACTTTGCCAACGACGGCCTCACGATTGAAATGCGGATCGAACGGCCTCCGTGAATTGATGAAGCGGAATAGATAATCGGGCTGGCCCTCTATTTCTCGAATCACGGCGCGCCTAAAGATGAGACAACGCCGCTGCGGACGGACCAGTAGGAGCCTATGGAGACCGGATGGACCCGCCGACCTGAACTTCCAGATCAGGACAGTGAGCGCACGCGGAGAAACCAGGATTAGATCCGGCTCATCGTTCCCATAAGACAAGCTCTTATACACAGCATTTAGCCAGCCTAAATGAACTACGGGCATCGCAGGGGTGGCTTGGCTCTCGGGAAAGGTAATGCCTGCTGTAAGACAGGCAGCAGTGGCCCCCAGTGCCGTTTTAATGAATGATCGACGCTCCATTGATACCTCCCCTACTTCGGTTTCAGGTTGTGCAGTAGCCATTGACCTTGTCCAGCCCAGTATGTGCCATCGGGAGTTACGGTTACAACTTGTTTATAGGATTCACGCTGGATATGGCGCCGGCACACCACGCGGCCCATCCTTCCATTTCTCCTGGCCGCATACATCTCTTCGCCATCGGCCTGCATAAACATCCCTAAAAGCGTTCCATAGGCCAGCGTCAACGTTTCTCGCGGCTCAAATTCCACTTCGATCCACTCCGAACACGGCTCAATTCTTACCTGGACCTCGCAGTTAGGGGGGAACGTTAAGGGAGTTCCAATCTCAGTGCAGCCGCGATTGGGTCCGGTATCCCCTCCCATGCCTCCAGTGACATCCGAACTCGTGACAACTACTGTGCCGACATAGATTCGACCATCGATATTGGCTTTCATTTGATTGGCTGACGTATCGGCGGTTGCCGGTGGATCCACGAAGGCTAATTGCAGACCATCGTTGTTGGTGTTGGGGGCTGCGTAGTAGTAGAAAACTTTAACATTCCCCCCGGACGGCGCGCTGGTTGTATCGCTCCTGGTCGCGAATATCTTCTTGGTTCCATCGGCGAAATCCACTTCACCACCATTGATCCGCCAATGAGTCGCGTCAACGCGGGTGAAAGTCGCGGTATTGCTGGCCGGGGGTGTCGACCCGGTGGCGTTCAGGAACGTGGAATAATTCTCCTGTTGGACCCGATCGTTCAAGCGCCGGGTGGTTTGGAGGATCTGCTGACCGGTGGCTTCCACCTGGGTCTTGATCGCCGCTGGCCCAAATTGCGGCTGAGCGGCGGTGGGGGTCAGTGCGGCCGTGGCGGCTATCTTGGCATCGGTCGGAGCGCCTACATTCACGATCGAGTGCCCTTGCATATCCATGTCGTGGCCCATTGATACTGGCCCTAATTGCCCGCCCAGGCGGTTCAATTCCGTAACTACCTTGCTCACCCAGTCATTGAAAACGCTAAGGCTGTGTTCTTTTAAGTCATCAGTAGAAAACGAGATTGGCTGTATTCCTGGCATGGCTTACGCGGCAGACTGAAGCGGTCTGCGCTGATACCCTTTCTGTGAGGATAGTGGGCGAATCTCGCAAAAGCTTTCCGAATACCACATGAAGTCGCCAGTTGAGACAGCCACGAACCGGTAGGTACGGCATTTGATCGGCGCAAACCTCACCCGTAAGGGCTGCCGGACCAGGGTGGGCGGAAGGACGAACGTGAACTCGGGCGTAGTCATATTGCCGTCTGTGTAAATACTAACGTCGATCTCGCTGTTGCCGGGAGTCACATAGTTGAACCAGCCCTGCTTGAGCATCTTCCACTCAGGGTTGTTGTCGTCGATCCAGTAGGTGTCGAACGATTTGCGGGTATCGGTTTCCATCGCCCACTTGACTGCCACCTCGCGCATGGTGACTTCGGCGATGACCGATCCGGTGAGTTTGATCGACACGTTGTAGCCCAATTGCCCCAGGCCGTTGTTGATCTTGAAATTGACCTTGGCCCGGCCCGTCTGATTGACCGTTCCTAGCGCCAGGACGGCTCCAGTGCCATTATTGAACAGCAGTTGGACTGCTACGGTCTGACCGTTGGTATCGATGTCTATAGTGAATTCCTGGTAGCTTTTCTGGTACTTGGGTTTGCCCTGATCCAGATAAGCGGTTTGCAGGATGAACGGGATGGGGTTCTTGACTTGCACCAAGCCTACAATCCCACCATCGTCGAAGTCGTTGATCCGGTCTTGGAAGATGTTCCCATTGGCATCGCCATAGAGAAGCTTGTTGGTGTCGGCTTCTACAAACAGGGCGGTGGCCGGAACATCGTCATTGCGGAAGCGGGAGTAATCGTCCGACCAGATGATGCGATGACGGTTCCCGTCGATCCCAATGTAGCTGACATACATTTCCCGGTTGTAATAGGCGATCAGGGTCTGGCTGAACTTGGTTTTGTCTCCGGGCACGATGGGCCCATAGGTCTTCCCGGTTTCCAGCCAATCCACGTTGAGTGTCAGCAATTGTGAGGAACCGCCGCTGAAACGCCGTATTCCATCGACCGCCTGATATTTGATCTCACCCGCCCCCACGCACCAACCAAAAGCAGCCACACAGCCATAAGTGACTTCCGCCGTGGCTACCACCTGGGGATTGGAACCGCCTGGATCGTAGATTGAATAAATCCGGGAGACCGTCTGTACATATAGCAATCCGCGATATTCGATTACCGTCGTGATTCCATCGTTCGGCCGCCCGATTTCAAGCGTGTTCTGGGGCGGGAAGGCCGAGCAATTGAATCGTTTCGAGTAGTAGAGGACGTGCGGGTTGTTCTTGTCGCCCGCCACCCAGGCCCGGTCAAAAGCGATCGCCATCAGGTTCATGGGGGTGTTGGGCCGGGTATCGCCTTTCACTGCCACGTCCAGAACGTGACTGTTTTGAAAGAATGCCGTTATGGTTCCAGCGCTAACGGCAGCCACGTAGATCACTTCCTGCTGATCGCCGGTATCAATCGTCAAGCGCTGATTGACATAGACGTTGGCCGTCGACAACAGCGACACCGTCTGCATACTTCCGGTAGTGGCCGGGTATCCGGTCGCGGGCGTGCGCAGCGTGGTAGCGACTGAGACCAGGAGCGTGGAGGTGACCGGGGCATCGTTGTCGATAGCGAGTTGGGGCGCCGCCACAATCGCCGCATCGGCAAACGTGTCCAGGAAGGTATTGGTTCCCACCGGGATGGTCGCCACCAGATCCCAGCCCTCATTGATGCTTCCACCGCGGCGGTAGAGTCGGCTAGCTGTCACCTGGGGGTCGTTCGATCCCAGCCAAGAAATCAGGACAGGATGGCAGTTCACCAAGAGCGCCAGTGCCGTGATCTGAGTACGCGAGGGATTCGATTCTTCCCCGGTATTAGCGTTGTAGTAGGTCACCCGGTAGTCATAGGCGGTTCCGCCGATGGAACTGAGTCCCGAGCCGCCCATCATGTAGAAATCGTCAATTCCAATCGTGATGCCAGCGGTAGGGGCTGAGGTGGTGACAATGGCTATTTGCCAGGAATTGACGTTGGCCCAAGTCCGGCCCGCCGTTCCCGCCAAGCCCACGGTAATGAAGTTCCGCTTCTGTACCTGCACGAAACTCCACACGCTCTTGCCCGACGACAACTGGCCGGGAACCTGAGCGGTAAGATCAGGGGAAAGCAGTTGGCTATTGACTACTCCCAATTGCTGGGCATCCAGGGTTCCGGTAGCGCGGGATGCCACCGCCTGCGATAGAGCCTGATTGCCGGCGGGCACGCCTCCAGAAACCAAGCCTTGAATCTGGGCCGGGATAATGGTGGTCGTATAGTAATCGGCGGTGAAGGTTCCAGGAGAGGTCGCGCTTACATCGAAGTTGAGGTTGATCTGTTGCAGGTTGTCGGGGATATCGACACTGAAATAGATCACGATGTAGTCGGTATCGGGGGAAGCCGCGCTGGGGAAGTTGCTCAAATCGAGCGCTCCGCCACCTCCCAGGACCACTCCCGACAGTATCTGATACGTCCCGATGTTCAGGGTTGTGTTGTTCCAGTTCTGGGCGTAAGCGATGCCCGGGGCAAGCACCGTGAAGTAGTCCTGGTGCGCTCCTCCAGTCGACTCCAAGCCCACAAACGATGTGCCCGCCGTAAGCACGGTGAAAGTGCCATTGACACTCAGTCCCGATGGGATGGCGCCAGACTGAAGAGGACTATTGACAAACCCTTGCATCAATACAACCACGCCCGGCTTAATCTCGGAGATGGTTCCTGGGGAACCCAGAAATCCCAAGCCTGCGGGCGCGTAAAACGTCAAGACATTGCCCGGCGTCAGCAGGTCGTCGGGGTTTATGTTGTTGCACCAATTCCAAGCCATGACGGGGTGCGGGGCCTGCTGGAAGGCTTGCCCAATGGCGGCGCTGGTGGAAGGGCCGATCGAGCCGCCATACGATAGATTCTGGAGGGCCTCACTGCTGGTATGGGCGTTTTGAAAGTAGGCCGTAAAAGTGGTGGCGGTGGTGCTAATGACCTGAACGGTCTCCTGGTTGCCGCCCCCTGGACTGATCACCAGCAGCATGTTCGGAAGAATATTGATCATGCTGCTAGGGGTTGCCGTGGCCAAGGCGGCGCCCCCAACGTTGGTTCCGAGAGTAGCGCCCAAGACCCGCGTTCCCGCCACAAAGCCACTGACATTGATTGGGCCGAAGATTTGCCCGGCTAACTCGAAGTGGGCAATGTTCTTGAATAAATTAGGTTGCAGGACGGTAGTGACCGGGGCCTTGGGCAGACCGGGGATCCCCCAATTTTGCGCTTGCCCGGTCCCGTTATCCTTGAGCATCGCCGCATTGTCGGCAACGAACAGATAGGGCATCGAGGTCAAGGCCGGGCGGTAGACCTCAGCCGAGAACCGGTCTCCACTGAGCGCCGCGACGATGTTGATGGGCGTGTAAGCGCCGTTGCTGTCCCCCTCGCGCCGCACCAGACTGGTTCCTACACCCGCGTAACGCCAGGTGTCCATGATGCCTTTGAGCCGCCGTAATGTGTGAACGCTGATTGCCATAAATTAAATCATTATTATTATTTGGGTAATCAAGAATGGCCACGTATTGCTATTGAACCCGCCCACGGTAACGATGATGGAGGCCGGTCCTGGGGCTCCAATCACCACACAGACCAGCGAGGTGTCCGACCAACTGATGTAGGTAGCGACATCGATCCCGCCAAAGGAAATCGTGCTCGCGCCCTGAAGCGCCCCAAAGCCCGTGCCTATGATGGTGATATGCCAGTCCGCGGGAGCTGACCCGTGTTGAGTCATCAAGGGTACGGTGTGACTCTCAAATCCACCAGGAACGAACGTATTGATATCGGTAATCACCGGCGCTGGCGGAAGAGGTGGGGTAATCAACATCGACCCCAAGCGCGTAGAAATGGCATTCTCCTGGCGCGATTCACACGACGCCAAGTTTAGGTACGTTTGCGGCGGGGTATCGTCGACGATGTACTTGGCCACGATGCCCTTGTTGTGCAATGCGTATTCGTAGAGCTGGTAATTCTGGTCTGACATTAGCCTTATCTCATTCCCCGCCGTTTCAGTTTCGCTCCAGAAGTAGCGTGCCCCACACTAGCCAATCGACTGAAATCCATTTCGACTTGCACCGAGCGCATGAGTTTCTTGGCGTATGCGATCCCTCGCTCATAACGCTTTTCGCAGATCGCCGCCCGCCGCGCATCCCGCATTTCTCCATCCTTCGAGAAGCAGATGGCCAGAACACCGTATTTCAAGTATGGCCAGAAGATGTCCCCGGATAGCAGGCCATCGGTCAACAATGGCGTAACCGCGCATTTTCTGGAATAGATCACCTCAACATTCAGGTTGATTGGGGGACGCGGGGCCACCCCAAAGCCACCATTCCCCAGGCGATCCCAGTACCAGCGGGTCGGGGCGCTTGACTCCACTTGAACGTTCTGATCGCTCAAGTCAAGTTCCTCTTGCGATACCGCCCACAACATCGAACCATCAATTCCCACCCGCGCCAAGCGAATGCAATCGGCGGGCGCCGCCGCCGTGGGATTGTTGGCGGTGAAGGCCGCGGTGTTGACACGATAAACGGCCCGGGTACGCTCCAGAAAGTCATTCTGGACATCCCGAAAGTACCCCAATAACTCCGCCTGGGTGAACAGCGGGGCCACCAGGATGTTGGAATCGGCCATCAGTGTACCCCCACGTTAGGACTGGACACCTGATTGGTCTGGCCTCCAGGGAAGGTGGCGGCCCGCAATGTTTCACCAGCGGCGTGCGCGAATCGAAAAGTAGCCGTGAAGGTGGTAGCGGTGATCGCCGTTACGACCACAATCTCTTGCGTCTCTGATTCGGGGTTCCCGGCAATAATTTGAGCGCCTACATAAATCGCCGGATCGGCCAGTGGCACCGTACCAGATCCAGCCGTGACCGGCGCCGGGAAACTGGATAGCAGAACTTTCTCAAGCAACACATAACTCACCGCCTGCAAGACGAAGTTTACATCCAGGCGCTCATGAGGCGCAGCCGGGGGCGGTGGCGGTGGGGGCGGCGGCGGTGGGGGCGGCGGCGCATTCGACGTGTAGTAAATCGCCATCCGCACGCTATAGATTTTGACGACAGCGGTCCCAGTGGATGGACTAACGGAGTCGGCTTGCCCGAAGAACGCGGCCAGCGCGAAGCCAAAGCCATCTGCGTTTATTTGATCGACAGTTAAAGCCGGTGGCGTATAGAAGTCTTTTATCGACCGAGTTGCCGCGACCAGGTCTGCTAAGTCTTCGCTCGATCCGAACTGGTGAGTGCCGTCATTGGCGACCGACCCCGGAAATATGAAATCGTTACTTGGCCAGTTCAGATATCTATAAAGCGAGTTCGAGCTATTGTCGACGCGATCTCCGACCGCAACCGCCACGTCATATGGCGCGGACGTTATATGGTTATCGATGACCACCGCCGCGTTCTCAACCCAAGTGCGCGCTTTGTCGGTGGTCGGAGTCGAAGACCCCGAGGTGATAGAACTGCCTTCCCACATAAATGCTACGTGCTGTATCACAGCGTCGGAAGGCAAAGCGAACCCGAATCCACGGCAAACAAGCCACTCTGAATTTTTCGTAGCATACGCGCCTTCGTTCGGGTCATATTCCAGCGGAGTGAGATTTGCGGTCGCGGCATCGGAGCCGGCGGATAAGGAGCTCAACCCGGTCCATGGAGTGAAGAAATCACCGAAGCTTAAGCCAATCGCAGTCGGACCAATTTCCCGAGATCCGTACACCGCATAAATCTTTTGGCCGGGAGTGAGCGCGGCGCATGGCATGGAGCAGACACCGGTGTAAAAGTTGATGGTCCCGTTCCCCGCATTAAACGGCGGCTGATCGCCTGTCAGTCGGTAATCAACAGGATAGAAATAGACACTGCGGAGCAGAGACAAATTAGAAAACGACGGTATATCGGCCACGGTTGCGCTGAGAATGGTGGCGGTGAAACTATAGACTGGGCCAGCCCCGCCCGAGAATGTTTCAATCCTCATGTACGCGCCGCATATAGGCGCAAGAGGAGTGCCCGAACAACGCCCCAATAATATGTGACGGCCAACCTGGAAAACCTCCGATCCGGGTGGAGTCGGGCCTCCGTAAAACATCGCGTCACAACTGAGGATGTTGCCGGTCACATCTATATTGCCTTGCGCCGTGGCGGACATCAGGTTCGCGTGCGCGAACGTTTCGGTTACCGAGACATCGGGATATGGGGTGTCGGTTAGAAGGTACAGGAGAAAGTCGGTCGGGGCGTGGGCCAGCGTGAAGTTAATTACCGTCTCGCCCCCGGAGGCGGTGAATATCAATTCCCGGTTTTGCATCGCATCTCGCCGGGATTCAACAATAGTGGGGGCGTCGGCCACTGCGCATGTCCACGCCGGGTCGGGTGGATGGTCGCCTGGTCCTCCCGCGACTATCCAATAGTCATAGCTGGGCGCGTTGCTATCGCTACCATTGTCGTTCGTGGGAAACGGCCATGTAGAATCACTGACTGGTAGACTTCCGGGGGCATGGACCGTGACGGCCATCTTAAGCCCCCTGTCCGTGTATTATTAAGGAACCCTTTTGTTGGGTGGTTGAGTTTTGCTGTTTCAAGCCGCTGGGATCCCAAGTTTTGCTTGAAAAGCAAAAGGCCCAAGACGTTGCAAGCGCCTTGAGCCAACTCACGAAAGGAGGTGATGGTGCTATGGACTTACAAAAGTCTGTGCGGCTCACGGTATCAGTCGATTGGCGATTGGTACTCGCGATAACCGCACCGGCAGCGATCACTAAACTGCTGTTACTGATATTTAAGTAACGGCAAGCCCTTGGCGGTATCGACCCCGTCAAGGGTTGATTAAGTTTACCAAATCTCCCCATCACGCTTCAACCCTCGGCGACGCCAGCCGACTGAAATCCATTTCCACCTGCACCGAGCGCATAAACTTCTTCGCATATTCCACGCCCCGCTCATAGCGGCTCTGGCACAATTTGGCCCGGTAGGGATCGCGCATCTCGCCATCTTTACTGAAGCAAACGGCCAGCACTCCATATTTCAGATACGGCCAGAAGACATCCGCAACCATCAAGCCATCGCTCAATAATGGCGTTACAGCGCTTTTCTGGGAGTAGATCAACTCAGCGTTCAAGTTGATCGGCGGCTTGGGCGCTACACCGAATTTACCGTTGCCCAGCCGGTCCCAATACCAGCGCGTCGGCGCACTGGCCTGGCCTTGAGCATCCTGGTCGGAGAGATCCATCTCTTCCTGCGATACCGCCCATAGCGCTCCACCGTCGATATCGATGCGTTCAAGACGGATACAGTCGGCGGGAGCGGCCGCCACCGGATTATTGGCCGCCAGAGCCACCGTGGCTATGGCGTAAGCGGATCGGGTGCGTTCCAGGAAATCGTTCTGGACATCGCGGAAATAGTCCAGTAATTCGGCTTGGCTGAACAGCGGGGCCACGTTAGCGGCCGTTGAGATGTTAGGACTCGCAAGTTGATTGACCTGTCCGGAAGGGAAGGTAGCGCCACGCAGGGTTTCCCCAATCGCGTGGGGATGCTGAAAGGCTGCGGTAAAGTCGCTCGCCGTAACCGCCGTCACGGTCACAACTTCCTGGGTTCCCGAGCCGGGATTGCCGGCAATGATTTGGGCGCCAACGTAGAGCGATGGGTCGACCAGAGGCACGATGTTCGATCCAGTAGTCACGGCGCTGGGAAAAGTGGAGGCCACAAACTTTTCGAGCAGCACGAAACTCACCGTCTGTAAAACGAAATTCACATCCAGACGCCCCCGGCCCGCTCCCGGCCCAGGTTGTGGCGGCGCCGGCTCGTCTTCGACTTCATCCTCTTCCAACGCATCCACCAGCGATAGGGCTAACCTAAATCCATCCATAATGGTCCTCATCAATCCCTTGAAAATGCCCTCGCTTAGCGTCACAACGTCGATAAGGACGTGCCCTTTCAGACGGGTAATCGCGTCCGTGATGGACAAGGTATCGAGTATTGATCTACTGGATTTCTTAACGAACGCCTCGGCCAGCGTCAGAGCCTCAGCCGCGAGCAGCAGCAGCGCCCTACCTATCACGAATATTTCATTGATGACCAGAGATTCAGACACCGTCCGGCTGGTCGCTTTCGATACCGCATCAGCCAGAGACAGCAGGCTCTCCGTTACAGCCAGAACTCGCTGCCGGGTTGCGGAGATAGCGGCGTCGATCAAAGCCAAACTATCCGTCAACCCCCGCGAGGTGGCCCGAGTGAGGGTTTCCGTCAAACTCACCAACACAGTCAGCGCCTTCGAGCAATTGCGAATCAATTGATCCGCCAGCGTAACGGCGTCGGACATGGTCCGCGCCACAGCACGGCTCAGTAAATCCACCAGCGTGAACGCCTCAGTGACTGCTTTGCCGATACTCCTAAGGAATGATTCAGCCAGCGTGAGCGCATCGGCTGCGGCTTTTCCACCATTCTTAAGGAACGCTTCTACCAATGCGAACGTGTCAGCGACGGCTCGCGCCACGGTACGGTTCAGCAGATCCACCAGAGACACAGCATCGGTCGCTGCTTTGCCGTCGTTCTTGAAGAACGACTCCGCCA
>Ga0137418_10005077_pt1 | contig 12069 bp, 13 predicted proteins | sample CZODoug3_1_2_16f_FD_122242 | JGI IMG/M metagenome (GOLD analysis project Ga0137418, IMG submission 122242) | Vadose zone soil fungal communities from Angelo Coast Range Reserve, California, USA - CZODoug3_1_2_16fungal (Hybrid Assembly) | ecosystem: Environmental > Terrestrial > Soil > Vadose... | reverse complement strand
AAGCGGGTTTTGTAGGAGTAGGGCGTTTTGGCAAGCACACCAGAGTCGGTGGAAAGATTCCCGCTTCCATCGCGACCAGTGCCGCGCCAAATCGCTTTCGCCTTCCGTATCATGAAAGTCTCCCTTCGTAGGTTGTGGGGGTGGAGCGCTCGGGCGGAGGAAATAGGTCAGGCAGGCACGAAAATCGTAACCAGACCGAGGCGCGTCTTGTGCGCGAACAAGTAATAGCAAGATCCAAACTCGATGCCAATAGGCTAGTGTTGTGTCCCGCAGATAACTTTGCCGAGTCGTTCAAGTTTGGCGAGGATGGAGTCGGCGGTGGCGGTCCACATAAAGGGCCTCGGGTGTTGGTTGTAGTGCTCGACGAACTCATTGATTTTGCGTTTCAGGTCGGGCACGGAGTCAAAGGATCCGCGACGGATGGTGCGCTGCGTGATCAGTCCGAACCAGCGTTCGACCTGGTTGAGCCAGGACGAGTAGGTCGGAGTGTAGTGGACATGGAAGCGCGGGCGTCGGGCGAGCCAGACTTTGACGCGGGCGTGCCTGTGAGTGCCGTAGTTATCAACGACGAGATGCACATCCAGATCGTCCGGAACGTTGGCCTCGATGTGGCGCAGGAAGCTCAGGAACTCCTGATGGCGATGACGCGCTTTGCATTGCGTAAACACCTGGCCGTTAGCGACATCAAGGGCTGCGAACAACGTGGTGGTTCCGTGGCGCACGTAGTCGTGGGTAATGCCTTGCACGTAGCCCAAGCCCAGGGGCAGCATCGGCTGCGTGCGCTGCAGGGCCTGAACCTGACTCTTCTCGTCGACACACAAAACCAGCGCATTATCCGGTGGATTCAGGTACAGCCCGACCACGTCACGAAGCTTCTCGATGAAGAACGGGTCGGTCGAGAGCTTGAAGGACTTGGATCGATGGGGTTGGACACCGAACAGTGCCAGATAGCGCTGCACCGTGCTCTTGGAGATACGGGTCTCCTCGGCCAGCTCGCGCACACTCCAGTGCGTGGCGCCCTTGGGTCGGCGCGTCAGTGCCGCGTTGAGCAGCATCGCAATGTCTTCTTCTGTATGCGTGCGGGGCCGCCCCGGTTTGAGCTGATCGTGCAGACCGGCAAGGCGTTGCTCCCGAAAGCGCTTACGCCAATTCGTGACTGCCGGAGGGGTAACTTTCACACGCCGCGCGGTCTCGCGTATCGACACCCCACTCTCTGTCAGCAGAATCATATTCGCGCGCCGCACCAACCCGTGCGGCAGGCTGCGTGAGGCAACGATGGCTTCCAGATCGCCTCGTTCTTGTGCCGTGAGTTCGAGTGAAGCTCCGCGTTTGTGTGTGAGCATGAGACCGGTCCTCGAGCTAACAAAGATACCTCTTGGACAGGATTCCGATGTATTAGTTTCTTATGGGACACGATACTAGGGCTCGGATGCAAGGGGCAGCAGAACAATCCTGGCGTGCCCGGGACCCCAGCTAAACCTGGAAAGCCAAAGCTCCCTGACCCGGATATTTGTGCGAAGCACTCAATCAACTCCCAGGACTGCGTCACTTGCTGTACGGGGATCGCCGCGAGGGCTCCGCCGCTTGACTTTAATTGGCAAGGTCTATGCAACGGCGAATGTGTACTTCAGTGGGCCGGTTGCCCATTCCGACGCAAAGATCCTGTGGCCATACCAGCTTCTCTACAGAGTTTTTGAAGCAGGTGCCCTCGCGGCTGACGGAGGAGGTTGGAATGAAGAGCCGACTATTGCAGGCATGTGTGTTGCTGAGTATTGCGGCAATCTCGTCTGGCAGCTACGCCGGGGATCCTGACCCGCCTCGTCAGCACTCAGTGAAGGAAATCGGAGTCAATGCCTTACTCACAACCGCGGTTTTGGGTGGTGTTCAGAAGCGCATTCGCGACGGCAAGCTGGATGAAGCAAAGCAGTTGATTGACGCTGAGTACTTACGACTCCTTCCGCAGCTTCGTGACTTCGACTCTGAAATTGCGAGCGAGCCAACGTTCCGTAAGTTGAGAGACCGAACCGTGAAGGATTTGCAGACACGCTGGCTAAAGGAACCTCCTATGTACCTGGACGAGCAGTCTGCGGAGTATCTCGAGCGAACTTGTAACACGATCTCGGAGTGTCCCAAGGCTCGGGTTCATCCCCTGAAAGAACCGACGCTACCGCCTGAAAAATGAACAGGAGGGGGACGTTCAGCTACAACTTGCGGTTCCCCGGTCAGTACTACAGGGCCGAGACGGGCCTGAATCAGTACTACTTCAGAGACTATGACCCGCAGGTCGGTAGGTACGTCGAGAGCGATCCAATGGGGGTTAACGCAGACGCAGGTATCAATACGTTCACATACGCGCGAAACAACCCACTTGCACTAATCGATCCAGACGGCCTCTGTCCCGCGGTAGTAGATACAGGAATAACCATCGGAGCAAAGATTTGGCGAGACAGATGCATCCTAAAGGGGCGTGTCTCTCACTACGAGGGTCAATACCGCAGTCAATTCATTGGGACTCTCGTTGGACAAGAGGGAGACTGCAGCTGCAATCAGAAGACTCAGATCTGCATTTACAGCTTAGTGTTTTACCAATCGGAGCGGCGGACGCCCTGCGGCGGTGGTGCGTTCTCACCATGGGACCCGCTTACCCCCGGCTGGCCGAGGACGCTTAAAGCTCCGGTCGATTGCAAGACTGGGAAAATCGACGCAATGGGAATGACCATCAATGGGTATGGCTTTGACCCGAAGCTCCTTCCGTGAATAGGATGGCGATAGCAGCCCGCGTCATGCTCGCATGTGTCGTCGTGGTCAACGGTTCGGCGATCGCTCCTGTTGCAGCGGCACAGGACAACCCACCAGCTGCCCATGTTGGGGATAGCAAGCCGTCTCCGGACCAGAGGAAACTATACGCCGGAATTCAAGATGCGATATTCAAGGATCGGCAACAACTGTTGCAATTTCTGGGTGATCGAAAGTCGCGATCTGCTATCTGTACGCCGGCACCTAATGATTCCTACGATCTGTTTCAGGTGTCGATTCAGGAAAAGCTTGATGTGTTGTGGGATTTGGATATCTATGCGGCTAAGTACGGATTGAGCAAGAAGCAACATGATGACGTCAAGACGTGTGCTGCCGAAATGGAGAGATATCTGGACAATTTTCGTTTGTGGGAGCAGCTGAACCGCCTTCAAGAGACTAAATCACCGAAGTAAATGTTGCTGGACGACGGCAGGTGTGGCCGGTTAGCTACAACTTACGTCTCCCCGGCCAGTACTACGATGCGGAGACTGGCCTGAATCAGAACTACAACAGAGATTACGACCCGCAAACGGGCCGCTACATCGAGTCGGACCCGCTGGGGCTGAGGGCCGGGCTGAATACCTACGGGTATGTCGGCGCGCGTCCGACGATGAGAATTGATCCGCTCGGGCTCGCTCCCAACGACTTCTTCGAATGCCTTATTCAGCAGTCGGTGAGCCATTCTCCGATTAACTGCGGCGATGTGCTGATGCGAGAGGCTGCCGACGTACTGCGGAAAGGCGCGTGTAGGGGAGTGAAATGCACTTCGACTTGTGCATTCATAACTGTTGTGGGCAGAGACTTCGAGGAAGTAACCGTGAACGCCTACAAGGAAACGGCAATCCTGGTGCTGGAGCACATTGCGGAGACTACTGCTTCGAAATACGCGAAGTACGGTCTGCCGTTAGTTGGCGAGGTGGATCTTGCCCGCGACGCGATTGGGACGATCCGGTGCGTCACCAATTGCGTTAAGAACTAGGGCCGTTGCGGAGATGCATCACTATGCGCGGATTGCCTTGGTTCGGCGTCATATTCATCGCGTTGGGTCTTGTGGTACTCCGGTGGGCGTGGTTGGCAAGTCACCGAGGAGGGTTTCCCCTCTTGTCTTGGCAGACTTGGGAGGAGATCCGGATCTACGTATTTTGCGGTGCCGCGCTGATAGCGGCGAGGCTCGCGTGGTTCTGCGTGGAGGGAGCGAGCGACAAGCCATCGAAGCCGCAGGGCGAAGAATAGTTCCAGACCAAACGTGTGTGCCTGAACTCATGCGCGATCTGGCCCTCTCCATCTATATTGGCTTTGTGCGGACTTCCGGGCCGGTGGTCCTTGCAATTTTCCTGGCCGGTTGCGGCGATGCGCGCAATGCCGACGGGTCGAAGCCCGCGTTGTCCGCATCCGCAAGTGTAACCAACGTTGACGGACAACTTAGCAAGCAGACTCCGTCGACCCAGGATCTTGAGCGTCTGAAAGTTTTGGATGCGAAACTCGCTGCCATCGATGCCGAATATCCGCCACCCCATTTTGACCCGAAGGCCGAGCTGCATCGAGTTGCCGAAGTCCGGCCAGACGGCGTCATCCTCTTGCAGGGCGGTGTTGCGCTGAGGCCTGACGGCATCCACTGTTCCGCCGCCGGCATCGCGAATATGTCCAAGATGCTGCTCGACGACACCGCGCGCGTCGCGTTCAAAGTCTCCCCCGATGGCGATTCACCGATGCCGGCTGAAATTTGGCTCGCCGATGTCTCCGCCCAGCAGTGGCCCCGGTACTCGATGATCGCCGAAACGGCATTGACGTCCGGGTGGTGTGAGCCCCAAAAAACGGCCACGACGAAGCTATACCCGCGCTATGTTGCGTTGGCCGCGCTGGCTCCTGGGGAGTCGAAGTAAGGGATCCTGCCCGTGAGTCCGTGGGTGGCGCTTGAACGCCGCCATAGCCGTAAACGTCTGAGCCGATTTTGAATATATGCAGGATAGGCACGTGGCCGCTCTTGTGCCACATCGTGGACGTGAGCGGGGCTGTAGGGCGAGCGGGCGATCAGAACAGCGTGGTAAGCGATCAGGTAACTGCGTTCTGGCGGACGTCGGCTTGCCGGATGACCTCGCACTAACAATTGATCGGTGCAACTCCAACAGATGTCTTTTGGGTGAACGTCAGACTCTCGGCTTCGTAGTGTTGCCCATTAATCGTCAACGACGGCAACATCAATGTTCCGCCGGTTGTGTCTTGCGGGATTGGGCTGTTAGCTCCGTATTCATACCACAGCGTGATTCCCCGGTCCTCGCCTCCCTTCAGCGGGCCAAAGTTATCAGGAGAAGTGTACGGATCTACGCGCGTTCCGTAGATCTTGTATGGACCAACATTTCCGAAGCCGCCCGGCGTTGCGCGGAGAGTCAAGGTCGCCTCAAAGGGCCCCGTCCGTGACAGCCCTTGGACGTGCATTACTCTGTCATTCACTTGAACAACTGAGCCTGTCGGGATGTGCAATGCAAGGGTCGGTATCGCTAGATCGTCTATCCAGACTGAAATATATATCCCGTGATATGGATAGTAGCTGATCGCTGGAGGACCGAATGATCCAGCACACAGGCTGTTTAAGTACGTGGCGGTCGGAACCGTCACGCGCCAGTACTTGCCCACACTGGGGTAACAGTCGCTCAATGAGGCACTAATCTTTAGCACCAGAGCGCGGGCGGTATATGTATTGTTCGCCACCATCTTGCTAACTCGAGCTGGGTAGCCGATCGTTCTGGCGAGCGTCGATGTGCTGTGCCAGGGATGCCGATGAGGGCTTGATGTTCCAGGGCAGCATCGCCTCGTAGCCCTCGACGGTGGTCAGGTGCGGAAGCCGCTCAAATAGCCGCGACAGATAGGCGTGAGGTTCGAGACCGTTGGCCTTGGCTGTCTCGACCAGGGAATACAGGTTGGCGCTCGCCACGGCACCGTGGACGGTGTCACTGAAGAGCCAGCCTTTGCGACCGAGCACGAACCGGCGAATCGCGTTCTCGCAGCGGTTGTTGTCGATGGGCACTTCGCTCCGCCATCGCGTACCTCCACATCTCCCTGGCCGGTACACTGCCCGCATCGAGCTCACGACGAAAGAACGTGCTTCCTTAAGCGCTTACAAAGTTTTGAGTTGGCGAGTAGGGTGGTTGCGCACTCGTCTCACCACAAAAGGCCAACGTTGTGAATAGCACTTATTTCGGTTGATTGGCTGAATTTGGAGAAGCCAATATTCCGCTGGCGCGCGTCGCGCCCTAGTACTTCGGTTTGAGCTTTGAAGAGGCCCGTCGGCGGGCGCCAACACAGATGCTCCCGTGTCGGGCGTTTCGGCTCGGAGGACAGAAATCGCCCTGGCTCGTCAGTGCGGTGGATCTCGCAGAGCTGTTCGATCGCCGGCGTGGACAGGTTGCGAAGGCGCCAGAATCGCACCGCGAGAATGGTGCGGAGCGCCGCCCTGGGCTGCCGGTGGCATGAGCTCGCGGAGATTCTCCGGCTTCAGATTCGTGTAGCGCTTGAGCTCATTCCACGACTCGTGGAGCGTGAATTGCGCAACCTCGTGGATCTGGTAGCCGCGCTCGAACAGGCGGCTGGTGGCCTCGTGGCGCAGGTCGTGGAAACGAAGGTCCTTGATCCCCAGGACGTGGCACGCGCGGGTGAAGGCCGCCCCGATGCTTCGCGGCTCGACGGGGCAGATGTATGGCCCGCCTCGGGGCTGAGCCTGCACGACCGCCCAGGCCTCCGGCGTGTACTTGAATTGACGGTGATTGCCTTACTTCGCGGTCGGGTGTTTGGCGTCTCGGACGATGCCGTTTCGGGTTCGCTCGTCGTTGTCCCGCCATTCCAGTCTGCAGATCTCCGACTCGCGCCGGGCGGAGGCGAGGGCAAATTCCATGACGCTCAACATCGGAATCTGCGATCGTGTATCGCGACGCGCAAAGTAGTCCCGCAGCTGCTCGAGCTCCCCTGGAGTCGGCCGCCGAGCGCGCTTGCGCGCCTTGCCAATGAGGCGCAGCTCCGCGCACGCATTGCGTGCCTCCTGGACGATTTCGGGTCGCACGGGAAGCTCCCTGACGCTCTTGGCGGCCCTCAGTACCACGCCGGTCCAGATGAGGTCGTTCGCTACCGTCGCCGGTCCTGCGCCTTTGGCGCGCCTTGTGCGCATGTGATCAATGAGCGCCGCAGACGTGAGGGTGAGTGCGTTGGACTTACCGAGCGCGTGGCGCTCCAGGAACTCCAGGTGCGTTTGTTTGCTCCGCTGCCACTTGGAGATAGTTTCGAACGTGTCGATGTACCACCGGATGAGCTCGGCGAGCGTGGGTGCACCCTGTTGGACGCGCGTGAGCGCGGATGGATCTTCGAGCGTCACTTCGCGGTGTTTGGCCCAACTGAGAGCAGCGGATCGATGCGTGAACGTGCGGCTTTCACGATGTAGGATCGACCCGCCGCGGCGGATGCGCACGATCGCGGTATAGCGCGTGAGTCCGTTGGCTTGCTTGCGAGCTTTGATCGTCGGCATGATGGCGCTCGGGGAGACAAGCCATTCTTGTCTCCTTTACGTCTCCCCGGCAACCGCTAAACTTCCCCTAATGCCCCGGAATCCCGCAGAAACGCGCAGTATGGAAAGCACTGGAAAAACAGGCATTTCCTCCGATCAAAAGGCTGAAAAGATCGATTGGCGGATCTCAGTCGCTCCCATGATGGACTGGACCGACCGTCACTGCCGCTACTTCCTGCGCGGCTTCTCGTCCGATGTGCTGCTGTACAGCGAGATGATCACTGCGGCGGCGATCGTGCGCGGTGACGGGGCGCGACTTCTGGCGTTCGATCCCGAAGAGCACCCGGTCGCGCTGCAGGTGGGCGGCAGCGGGCCTCGCGAGCTCGCGGCGGCGGCGCGCGCCGGCGAGCAGGCCGGCTACGACGAGATCAACCTGAACTGCGGGTGTCCGAGCGACCGCGTCGTCAGTGGCGCCTTCGGCGCCTGTCTGATGCTCGAGCCCATGCGGGTTGCCGAGTGCGTGGCCGCAATGCGCGCGGCGGTGCGCGTGCCGGTCACGGTCAAAATGCGCATCGGAGTGGTGAGCACCGCGCGGCGGGAAGTGCACGGCAGCGTGGCGCAGTTCGATGAGCGCGATTTCGAAGCGCTGTGTCACTTCATGAGCAATCTGCGCGATGGCGGCTGCCAGGTCGCCATCGTGCATGCCCGCAAGGCGGTGTTGGGTGGCCTGTCACCGCGGGACAACCGCGAGATCCCGCCGCTGCGCTACGACGTCGTGCGGCGGCTGAAGGCAGCATTCCCGTCGATGCCGATCGTGGTCAACGGCGGTTTGGGCGAGCCACACGCGGCGCTCGAGGCGCTCAGCTGGTGCGACGGCGTCATGCTCGGGCGCGAGGCCTACCACCGCCCATACGTGCTCGCCGAGTTGCAGCAGGCGCTGCATCCTGCTGGTGCCGGCGCCGCACCCACGCGCGAGGCGCTCATCCTGCGCATGCAGCGTTACGCGGAGCGCGAGCTGGCCGCCGGCGGGCGGCTCGCCGCGATTACCCGCCATATGCTGGGTCTGTATGCCGGCCAGCCGGGCGCGCGCGACTACCGACGCACCCTCAGTGAGGGCGCGCGGCTGCCTGGTGCGGGCGCCGAGCTGTTGCCACTGGCGATTCCCGCCGGGGGCGCGGGCGCGGGGCGGGGCGGTTAGTAGCCCCCCGCAGCGCTGGCGTGTAATCTGAGCCATTACATGGGCAAGGACATCGAGCTCGCTATCCTGTTTGCCGACGTCGTCGGATCGACCCGGCTGTACGACACCATGGGCGATCTGCGCGCACGCGATATGGTGGCGATCTGCATCGACGTGATGCGCACCGCCACCGAGCAGCGCCAGGGCACGGTCATCAAGACCATGGGCGATGAGGTCATGGCGACCTTTCCGAGCGCCGACGCCGCCTTGAACGCCGCGGCGCAGATGCAGCAGCAGATCTCCACGCATGCGCAACTGAAGGTCGACGGACAGCCGGTCGCCATCCGCATCGGCTGCCACTATGGTCCGGTGATGCTCGAGAATCGCGACGTGTTCGGCGCCGCCGTGCACACCGCCAACCGCATGACCAGCCAGGCCAAGGCCGGGCAGATCGTGACCACCGCGGCGACGGTGGACAAGCTGTCGCCGGAGTGGCGCGCGTCGTGCCGCCAGATCGACGTCGCCACGCTCAAGGGTCAGGGGAGTGAAGTCGTCCTCTACGAGGTGCTGTGGCAGACCGAGGACGTGACCAGCATGGTGCCGGGGATTGCGAGCGAGCCACGGCCGGCGCACCACATGCGGCTGCGGTTGCGCTGTCAGGATCGCGAACTGCTGGTCGATGAGCGGCACTCGAGCATCACCATCGGCCGGGCCGAAGACAACGACGTGGTGATCAAGGGCAACCTGATCTCGCGCCTGCACGCGCGCATCGAGATCAGCCGCAACAAGTTCGTATTGATCGATCAGAGCACCAACGGCACGTTCGTGCAGAGCGCTGACGGCGAGGAGTCCTTCGTGCGCCGCGACAGCCTGCAGATCAAGGGCCGCGGCATGATCGGGCTCGGGCGCCTGCCCGAGCAGGGCTCCCCGCAGACCATCGGCTACACCTGCGAAGAGGTGTGACGGGCGCGCCCCGCGCTCACACCAGCCGCCGTTCGGTCGACTCGAGCTCCGCGAGCAGCGCCGCCGGCAAGCGGCTGCCGTACCTGCCCAGATACTCGCGCAGCTCGCCGAGCTCCTTGCGCCACAGCGTCGGATCCACCGTGAGCAGGGCGGCGAGCGCATCCGCGCCCACGTTGAGTCCCCGGGTGTCGAGATCCGCGGGCCGCGGCAGCCAGCCGACGGCCGATTCGGTGGCGCCCGCTCTGCCGGCGCAGCGATCCAGCATCCAGGCGAGCACCCGCAGGTTCTCGCCGTAGCCCGGCCACAGGAACTTGCCGTGCGCGTCGCGCCGGAACCAGTTGACGTGGTAGATGCGCGGGGGTCGCGCGAGCTGAGCGCCGACGCTGAGCCAGTGCCGCCAGTAGTCGCCGAAGTTGTAACCGCAGAACGGCTGCATGGCCATCGGGTCGCGCCTGATGACACCCACCTGACCGACGGCCGCGGCGGTGGTTTCCGAGGCGAGCGATGCACCGACCAGTACGCCGTGCTGCCAGTCGCGAGCCTCGTACACCAGCGGCGCGACCTCGCGGCGCCGGCCGCCGAACACGAGCGCGCTGATCGGCACGCCGCAGGCGTCTTCGGCGTGGGGCGAGTAGCCGGGGTTGCGCCGCGCAGACACGGTGAAGCGTGAATTCGGATGCGCCGCCGGGCCGCGCGCCGGATCGTACGGCCGTCCCTGCCAATCGAGCACCGGTTTGCCGCTCGTCAGGCCCTCCCACCAGGGCTGGTTGTCGGCGGTGAGCGCGACATTGGTGAACAAGGTGTCGCGCCGGATCATCTCGTAGGCGTTGCGGTTGGTCTCGGGGTTGGTGCCCGGAACCACGCCGAAGTAACCCGCTTCCGGGTTGATGGCCCACAGCCGTCCGTCCGCGCCCGGATGCAGCCACGCGATGTCATCACCGACCGTGAACGCGCGCCAGCCCGGGAGCGAGGCCGGTGGAATCAGCATGGCGAGATTGGTCTTGCCGCAGGCCGACGGGAAGGCGCAGGCGAGATAGTGCGTCTCGCCGCGCGGGCTCTGCAGGCCCACGATCAGCATGTGCTCGGCGAGCCAGCCCTCGGTACGCGCCTGCCAGCTGGCGATACGCAGCGCATGGCACTTCTTGCCGAGCAGCGCGTTGCCGCCGTAACCGGAGCCGAAGCTTTCGATCGCCAGTTCCTCGGGAAAGTGCATGATGAAACGGCGCTCGGGATCGAGCTCACCGACCGAGTGCAGCCCGCGCACGAACCCGCCGTCGTGCGCGATACGCTCGAGCGCGGCGCGGCCGGCGCGCGTCATGATCAGCATGTTGAGCACGACGTAAGCGCTGTCGGTGATCTCCACACCGCAGCGCGCCAGTGGCGAGTCGATCGGCCCCATGCAGTACGGGATCACATACAGAGTACGCCCGCGCATGCAGCCCCGAAACAGCTCGCGCATCTTCGCGTGCGCCTGCTGCGGGTCCATCCAGTGGTTGTTCGGGCCGGCATCCTCCTGCGAGCGCGTGCAGATGTAAGTGAGATGCTCCACGCGCGCCACGTCGCCCGGGGCCGAGCGATACAGGTGACAGCCGGGAAAGTATTCGGGGTTGAGCGCCGTGAGCTCCCCACCGCGCAGCAGCTGCGCCGTCAGCTCCCGGGCTTCCGCGTCAGTGCCCTCGCACCAGTGAACCGCGCGCGGCTGCGTCAGCTCGCGCACCGAGTTCACCCAAGCGGCCACGTCGCGGCTGAGCTGCGGAAGCGGGGTCAGTGTATGTGCGGCCGTAGCCATCCGTAGCTCCAAGTATATCCCGGGCCGATCCCTGGCCCTGATACAGTACCGATGCGGCTGCCATTCTCGTTCATCGGCGCGCCGCGCACCAGTTTGCAGGAAATTCAGCAAGATATGCCTCTCGACACGTCCGGTGAACGCGCGCCAGGATGGTCGCCGGTTAGCGCAGGCGCCTTGCGACATGTTGGATCTTGAGGACATTTTCGGTCACGGCGGACCCCTCCAGCAGGCGCTGCCGGATTTCAAGGTGCGCCGCGAACAGCTGCTCATGGCGGAGCGCGTAGCCGACGCGCTCGCGGCACGCGAATCCCTGGTGGTGGAGGCGGGCACCGGCACCGGCAAGACCTTCGCTTACCTGGTGCCGGCACTGTTGTGCGGCGCGCGTGTGCTGATCTCGACCGGCACGCGCACGCTGCAGGATCAGCTGTTCTCCAAGGACCTGCCGCTGGTGGCCGCAGCTCTCGGCCGTCCGGCACGTGTAGCCCTGCTCAAGGGTCGCGCCAATTATCTGTGCCGCTACCGCCTGGCGCGCGCGGATGAGGGCGGCGAGCAACTGATGCTGGAGGAATCGACTGCGGCACGGCCGCCCGCCTCGCATGCCATGCTGGCACGTATCCGGCGCTGGGCGCGCACCACGCAGCGCGGTGACCTGGCGGAAGTGCGCGGCCTGTCGGACTCGCATCCGCTGTGGCCGCAGATCACCGCCACCCGCGAGAGTTGCCTGGGGGTGCGCTGTCCGGAAATCTCCCGCTGTCACGTGGTGCTGGCGCGACGCGAGGCGCTCGATGCCGACATCGTCATCGTGAACCACCACCTGCTGCTGGCGGATCTCGCACTCAAGGAGGACGGGTT
>Ga0137418_10005076_pt1 | contig 12069 bp, 9 predicted proteins | sample CZODoug3_1_2_16f_FD_122242 | JGI IMG/M metagenome (GOLD analysis project Ga0137418, IMG submission 122242) | Vadose zone soil fungal communities from Angelo Coast Range Reserve, California, USA - CZODoug3_1_2_16fungal (Hybrid Assembly) | ecosystem: Environmental > Terrestrial > Soil > Vadose... | reverse complement strand
TGCCGGGCGAAGGCCACCTTGTTCTCGGTGGACGCCAGCTCCTCGGAGAGCTGGTTCATCGTCGTGTTCGACTTGAGGTCCGGGTACGCTTCCGTCAGCGCGAACATGCGGCCCAGCGCGCCGCCCAGCGCGGTCTCCGCCCCCGCCAGGTCCCGCATGGCCGCGGGCTCACCCGGAGCGGCGGCCGCGCGCTGCGCGGCGGTGCTGGCCTGGTTGCGCGCCACGATCACCGCCTCCAGCGTCTGGCGCTCGTGCTTGAGGTAGCCCTTGGCCGTCTCGACCAGGTTGGGGATCAGGTCGTACCGCCGCTTGAGCTGCACGTCGATCTGGGAGAACGCGTTCTTGTACCGGTTTCGCAGCTCGACCAGCCGGTTGTACGCGGACACGACCATCGCGATGACGAGGATCAGGACGCCGAGGACGATCCACCCGATCATGGGCTTCCCCCCACCTTGAGCAGCCGGAGATCGGCTCTCCGAACCGTATCGGCGGTTGCCGTCCCCGTCCAAATCTCGCCGGTTGCAGGGGTCGTCGGCTTCGTGCGCTGCGACCACCCCGCGTTACATGCGCTCTCCAAACTTTGACGGCGTGCGCGGGCGCGCGATCATCCGCTTCGAGGTTCGATGGATCCCGGCCAAGTTCTCTCAAACGCCTTCTTCTTGTTCTTCGTCCTCCCCGTTCCGGCGGCGGTTGTCGCGTTCAAGGGTCCACCTGCGTTCCGGCAGATTGCGCGAATCATCCTCTTCTGTGCCTGGCTGGCGCTGACCGCCGCGACGCTCGCTTGCGTCTGGTATGCGTTCGGCAAGCCGTCGTCGGGCATCGGCAACCAGGTCCTCCTGTTGCCCGCCATCCCGGTAGCCATCTTCGCTTTCATCTGGTTCGGGGTTTGGCGGGCCGCGAGGCGGCACGAGTACGTTCAATCGCTGCCGCCCGCGGAGCGCCGGGTCGAGGAGCTGGCGGACATCGAGCGCGCTCTCGAGGCGGCCACCAAGAACCTCGAGTCCTGCAAGCGCAAGTTGGACCGCTGGCTGATCAGCAGCGACGATCGCCAGCGCCTCGAGTTCGAGATCGACATGCTGGAGATGTCGATCAGGAAGCTCGAAGAGGAGCGGGCAAAGCGGGCGTCCTGAGTCTCAGCCAGCAGTCCCGGCATGGGCAGGATCTGGCCTCTGGTTCCCGGCGACGAGCGCCCGCGCCTTCTGCAACGCATTCTCCACCGCCGTTCGCTGCCGCGCGACCAGCTCGTCGCGGCGGTCGAGCGCGTGGCTCGAGGAGGGAATCGGCTCTCCGAAGACGACGGCCACCGTCCCTGGCTGGAAGAGCGAGAGCCCCTTTGGTTTGAGGACGGCCCGGGCGCCGGCAACCGCGATCGGAACGCAGTCCAGGTGCGTCTCCAGCGCGGCAACCGCTGCCCCCTTCTTGAACGGCAGCAGCTCATCGGCCACTGCTCGCGTGCCTTCAGCGAAGAAAAGCAGCGACGCGCCGCGAAGGCCGCGCCCGATCCGCTCCCGGATGGCCTTGGTCGCGCCGCTCCGGTCCTTGCGATCGATGAACACGTGGCCCATCCGCCTCGCCGCCCAGCCGAACAAGGGGATCCACTTCAGCTCCTTCTTGGCGATGAAGCGCATCGGGTGATCGTTGACCGATAGGATCGCGGCTACGTCCAGGTTCGAGGTGTGGTTGGAGACGAAGATGTAGGAGCGGTCGGGTTCCAGCTCCGCCTCGCGCCGGACGATCACCCGCGCTCCGGCGACGCGCAGGAAGCGGCGGGCCCAGGCGCGGAGCACGCGCTCGGAAAACCCCGTCTCGCCCGAGATTCCGATCGCGGTCGCCGAGACCATCGTGTCGGCGAAAATCCACGCCCAGCCGAGCACGGTGCGCAGGAAGCGGAACGCGATCACGGCGCCCTCCGCGCGGCCGGGTACTCCTCGGCGGCGGGAAAGAGCAGTACCTCCGCGATGGTCTCCGCGCCGGTGAGGAGCATCAACAGCCGATCGAAGCCGACCGCGACGCCGCCGGCTTCCTCGATCCGATCGAGCGCCGCCAGGAACTTCTCGTCCAGGGGAAACACCTCGCGGCCGAGACGCTTGCGCAGCTCCTGTTCCTCCTCCAGCCGCCGGCGCTGCTCGCGCGAGTCGCAGAGCTCGGAGAAACCGTTGGCCAGCTCCAGCCCGCCCGCGTACAGCTCGAATCGGTCCGCGACTCGCGGGTCCGACAGCTTGAGCCGCGCCAGCGCCGCCTGCGAGGCGGGATACTCGGTGAGGAAGGTCGGCCGGTCGATCCCGAGCGCGGGCTCGATCCGCTCGAGCAGCACCTGCGTGAACAGGTCGTCCCACGACACGCCCGCGCCGGGGCGTACGCCGCAGGCCCGAGCTGCCTGAGCAAAGGCCTCCGCGTCCAGCGGCAGGGGGTCGAAGCCCGCATAGCGCAGGAAGGCCTCACGGCAGGAAAGGCGTTCGAACGGCGGCTGGAGCGAGATGGTGCCGGCGCCCCGCCCATGTCCTTTGCGGGCCGGCGCCTCGGTGGCGCACTCGGACACGAGTTGCTCGAGCTCGGCCATGATCGAATCCGCGCTTCCGGGCGCGGCGTAGAGCTCGAGCAGGGTGAATTCCGGGTTGTGCGTGCGCGAGATCTCCCCGTCGCGGAACACGCGGGCGAGCTGGTAGCAGCGAGAGAATCCCTCGCGCGCCAGCAGCCGCTTCATCGCGTACTCCGGGCTGGTGTGCAAGTGCAGCCGGCGCGCGCCCTGCACGCCGTCGGGGGGCACCGGAGCATCGGGCCTGAACGTGGTCTCGAACGGGCGCAGGTGCGGCTCCTGCCCGGCGAACGGCACCGCGACGGGCGTTTCCACTTCGACGTAGCCGCGCCGCTCCAGGCCGTCGCGCAGCCGCCGCGCCAGCACCGAGCGGGCGCGGGCCATGTCGGACGTGGCAGGCACGGGTGCTACATAGCAAAAATGCTTGCTGGAGCGTCGGTTCGATGCGAGTGAACCTGGGTGCCGCTCATCGTCCTCTTCTTCGCCCTCGCCTGTGGGCACGCCACCCCCGCGCCCTCGCCCCCGCCCTCCGGCCGGCGGGTGGCACAGGGCCCGCCTCCTCCTCGCACCGCCCCCGCCAACGACGTCGCCCGGACCGCTGCGCAAGCCTCTGAAGAGACGCACGCGCTGCTTCGGGAAGAGGGCGAGCTGCTCTGGAAGCGGTGGACTACCGGATCCGGACCGCTGCCGGCCAGCGCGCTCGCGGAGCATCCCCGGCTCGCGCAGCGCGAGACCATCGATCTGGTGGAGGCCGCTGCAGCGCGCGCGTCCACGCCGGAGGCGCGCGAAGCGTGGGGGCTCCTCGTCCAGCAGCTCGCGACCTTCGCGATCGCGCGCGAGGCGGGTCCGGAGATCGACGCGCTCGAGCGGGCCCGCGTGCAGCTCGCGTTCGCAGCGCCTGGAGAGTCGCGCGCCACCTTGGGGGAGCGCGATCTGGAGCGCCTGCTCACCGATGAGCCGAACGCGCAGAAGCGCGCCGCAATCGCCCTGGCCGAGGCCCGGGCCGCCCAGCCGCTGGCTCCGCTCGCGATCGCGCGCGATGCGGCGGTGGACAAGGCGATCCAGGCGCTCGGCCTGGGAAGTTGGACCGCCCTGGAGGAGCGCGCGCACGGAATGACAGTCGGCGAGCTGGCGCAGCTTGCCGAAGCGACCCTGGTGGCCACCGAGGACGTCGGGGAGCGCGCCGTCGAGGCGTCCTCGGTGCGGAACCTCGGCATCACCTCCGATCGCTTGCGCCGCGCGGACCTGCCCCGGATGGCGCGGACCGCGATCGCGGACCCCCAATTCGTCCCGGGCAAGGCCTGGCCGAACGTGCGCGACGTGCTCATCAAGGTGGGGACGCCGCCACCCGCCGCAGTGCGCGTCGACGCGGATCCCTCGCCCTCCAAGGGCGCGCGCCCGCTGGCGCTGCTCATCGATCCGCCGCGCGACGTCCGGCTGTCGCTGCGGCCCGCGGGCGGCTTCGAGGAGCAGCGCGCCACGCTGCACGAGGGCGCCCGCGCGGTCGGTGGCGCGTTCGGCGCGACGCCGCGCTGGGAGCTGGCACAGCTCGGCGACGGTTCTGCCGCGCAGGGCGTGGCCCTGCTCTTCGAGACCCTCGCCGGGCACCCGGAGTGGCTGCGCGCGACCACACAGCTGCGCGGCGAGCCCCTCGACGATCTGGTCCACACCGAAGCGACGCGGCGCCTGCTGGCCGCGCGGCGGGCAGCGGCGATGGTGCTGTTCGAGCTCCGCCGCCGCGAGGGTCCGCGCACGGCCGAGGCACAGGCGGCGCTCTACCGGGGCCTGCTGCAGCGCGCGCTCTACTGCGTCCTCTCCGACGATGACGCGGGCCGCTGGGCGTTGGAGGCGGACAGCTTCACGCTGACCGCCACGCCGCTGCTCGGCGCGGTGCTCGCCGCCCAGCTCGAGCAGAAGCTCGGGCCCTCCTGGTGGAACGCGTCCCAGCCCGCTCTCAAGCAGCTCTGGGCGGGCGGGAGATCCCTGACCACGCTCGAGGCGGCGCACGCGCTCGGGCTGGCCCAGCTCGACCCCGCCGCGCTTGCCGCGGTGGCCGATGCGCGGCTGCGGTACTCCGCGCCGGACGCGCCGCCGGTGGCTCCCAGGCCGGACTACAAGTACATGCAGGGCGACAAGAAGAAGCGGCGCAAGGCGCGCAGGAAGTGATGCTGAAGGGAGATTGCATTGCAGGACAAAGTTCTGTCGCCATCGTCGCCGCGGAGGCGCCGCCGAGAACGAAGCCGTCCAATTACCCGGAGCCATTCGCGTCGCGGAAAGTGGCTTCACGGCACAAGGACGGAAAGCCGTACTGAACGGCCTCCGTGGTAGCCGGCCCAGCGCGCGCTGGCTCGGGGGAATGTCAGAGGGGTCTGCTACGCTCGAAACGTGAGCGAGATTTGCGCCGACATCGACACCCGGATCGATGAGATCGCGCCGGCCGTGGCCTGTCTCGGGTGGCGGCTGCCGCGGGTGCGCGACCCAGCCGTCGCTCGCCGGATGGCGCACGGCATTCACGCCGCCCTCGTCCATGTGGCCACCGGCCGCGGCGCGGTCGACATCGCCATCGGCGAAGGGCTCGCCGCGCTGAACGTCGGCCTGCGGGCGATGGACCTCAAGTACAGCAACATCAACGACTACGCCCGGGAGGAGCTGGGTATCAACGCGAGCACGGCGGCGAAGATGGAGCGGCTGGCGCGGCGGCTCCGCGATTTGCCCGTCATCCGGGACGCGGTGCGGCGCGGCGTGATCACCGCCCGCAAGGCCGAGATCATCTCCACGGTGGCCAAGGACAACGAGGCGTATTGGCTCATCCAGGCCCAGGCCGGGACGGTCCGCTCGCTCAAGGCCGAGGTCAGGGCCGAGCGCGACCCCGAGGAAGAGCGATGGGTCAACCTCTGCACCCAGGTGCCTCCCGAGAAGCGGCCGGTGCTCGACCTGGGATTGGCGCTGGCCGGAATGGTGCTCGAAAAGCCCACGGCATCGAACTCGGAGCGGGTCGAGGCGTGGTGCCAGGAGTACATGAGCACGCGTCGGGCGCCCGAGGACGAGCATGTCGACGACCTGATGTTCACGCCGGAGGACGATCTCGAGTCCTTGAAGGAGCATCTCGAGAAACTGCACCGGCAATGGGGCGACCTGGCGAAGCCCGCGCCGATGAAGGCGCCCGCGGAGAGCGGCGAGATCGATCCCTGGCGCCTGGACCGGGAGCTGAAGGGACATGTGGAGGCCCGCAGGCGCTGGGACGAGGTTTTCGGCCAGCTCGTGATGCTCTTCCAGTCGATTCGCGGCTGGGACCACCTCGGCTTCGCCACTTTCGGCCACTATTGCGAGGAGGAGCTGGGGATGGGAGAGCGCGCGGTCGCCCAGCGCGCCGCGCTGGAGCGCGGTCTCGTGCGCAACCCGCTCCTGCGCCAGGCACTGGCGGAAAAGCGGCTCAGCTACGAGAAGGCCCGGCTCATTTCCCGCGATGCCGCGCCGGAGGAGGTACCGGGCTGGATCGAGCAGGCGCAGCACCTGACTTGCGTCGAGCTACGTCGGAGGCTTCAGGAGAGCGGCGAAGCACAGATGTGCGCGCGCGGTCAGTTCAATGTCTGGATGCCGGAGAGCGTCGCGGCGCTCCTGAAAGGCGCGTGCCGCGCGCTCCGCGCCGCCGCCAAGCGCTGGATGTGGGCCGAAGACTGCCTCGTCGCCCTGGCGGAGCACTTCATCGAGACGTACAAGCACCTTCTGGCGTGGGCGAAGACACTGCAGCGGCGGATCCGCGCTCGCGACAGGCACGTTTGCCAGGTCCCGGGCTGCAGCCGGGCGGCGGTGCACGCGCACCACATCAACCCGCGCTCGCAAGGAGGGACAGACGACGAATGGAACCTGGTCAGCCTCTGCGCTGCCCACCATCTGCACGGGATCCACGGCGGGCGCATCCGGGTGACCGGCAGGGCGCCAGATGCGCTCGCCTGGGAATTCGGGCTGCGGCGGAGCTACGCGGCCACGGCAGTGGCGTGAGCGGGTGCGCGCGTGCTTGTTGCGCAACAGCCTACGTCCATCGGGCGGGCTTGTGCCCCACGAAAGCAGCCACTAAGACACGCCGCCGCGCAGCCATGACCGTCGGGTGTAAACCAGGAGCCCCGGCCCGGCCGCTAAGCCCGCGGCAGTGACAACGCGAACACCGACCCCCGGGGCCCGGTCTCGCGCAGCTCCGCGCGTCCGCCGTGCAGCTCGGCCACGGCGCGCACGATGGCCAGGCCGAGCCCGGTGCCGCCGTCCCCATGCCGGGTGGTGGCGAACCGCTCGAACAGCCTTCCACGGATCGCCGGATCCACGCCGCTCCCGTGGTCGCGCACCTGCGCCACGCACTCCGGGCCATTGCTGATTTCCAGCTCGACGCGAGCGCCTTCCGGCGAGTGCTGTACCGCGTTTCCCAGCAGGTTCTCGAGCGCACGCCGGAGCCAGACGGGGTCCCCCCGCACCGGCGCGGACGCGCCCGCGCGCAGCTCCACCCGCACCTTGCGCGCCGCCGCCGTCGGACCCTGCGCGTCGACGGCCTCGCGGGCGACCGCGCAGAGGTCTACGGGATGGTCCTTCGGCTCGATGCCACGGGCCTCGAGGCGGGCCAGCGAGAGCAGGTCCTGGGTGAGCTGCTGCAGCTTGTCGGCGCTCTCGCGAATCCGCAGCGCGAAGCGGCGGGCGGTTTCCGGCTGGTCGGCCGCGCCCTCGGTGAGCACCTCCGCGGAGGCCCGGATGGCGGCCACCGGGTTCTTCAGCTCGTGCGACACGTCAGCCACGAAGGTCTCCAGCGCGTGCCGTTCCTCCAGCTCGCGGCGCATCGACTCGAGCGCGTGCGTCAGCTCGCGCACCTCGCGCCCACGGGGTTCGGGAAGCGGCCCCTGGCGTTCTCCAGCCGCCACCCGCTGCGCCGCGCGCGTCAACCGCTCGATGGGCGCCGCCACGGCGCCGCCGATCAGCATGGCCAGCGCGGCGGAGGCGACGGCGAACATGAACGCCAGCAGCGCTACCTTGGGCGCGACGTCGCTCATCAGCTGCACCATGCCGAAAGTGGCCTTGCGGACGCGGACGCGGCCGCCGCCGGCCACCGGCGCCTCCGCCGACACCCGCGCCACGCCGGGATGCGCCTCCCCGGCCTCCAGCAGCACCTGTCCATCCGCGTCGAGCAGGGCGACGTCCGTGTCGATGGCGCTGCGCGTGAAGGCCTGGAGGATGGGCCGGAGCGAATCGCGCGGCGTCCGCGCGGCGAGCTCCGCGATCGCGCGCGCCTCGTCCTCCGCCGCCCGGGTCGCGAACAGCGAGGCGCGAGCGGTGAAGCGGTCGATCACGATCATCGCGAAGGCCGCGGAGAGCAGCAGGGTGGTCGCAGCCAGCGGGATGAAGACTTGAAGGCGCAGGGACAGGCCGGTGCGGCGCGACCCGAGAAGGCGCACGGCGGTCGCGCCGACGCCGAGGAGGAACAACAGCGCGAGAGCGAGCAGCAGCTCCTGCCTATCCATCCTTCAGACGGTATCCCACCCCGCGCACCGTCTCCAACACGCGCGGGTCGCCACCCGCCTCCTCGATCTTGCGCCGCAGCGCCTTCACGTGCACGTCCACCGTCCGGTCGCCGACCACCACGTCGCTGCCCCACACCGCCTCGAGGATCTGGCTGCGCTCGAATACCCTCCCCGGGCTGCGCAGGAACAGCGCTAATAGATTGAACTCGGTCCGGGAAAGCCCCAGCTCCCGATCCGCGATCGCCGCCTTCCGCGTGCTCGTGTCGAGGGAGAGCTGGCCGGCGCGGATCGGCTTGTCCTCCGCCTGGGCCGCCTTCGACGCCCGGCGCAGCACCGCCCGCACCCGAGCCGCAACCTCGCGCGGCGAGAAGGGCTTGAGCACGTAGTCGTCCGCGCCCAACTCCAGGCCGACCACGCGGTCCGTCTCCTCGTCCCGGCTGGTGAGGACGATCACGGGCACGTCGCTCCGTTCCCGCAGCGAACGGAGGAACAGAAGCCCGCTGCCGTCCGGCAGCACGAGGTCGAGGATCACCAGGTCAGCAGCGTCGGCGAGGCTGCGCGCTTCGCGCAGCGTGGTGGCCTCTTCGACCTCGAAGCCGTCGCGTCTCAGCGCGAACGCGAGGCTCTCGCGGATGGCCGGCTCATCGTCGACGAGGAGGATCGCTGCCATTTTGCGTCTAGGGAGGCGCGCCGAACTGACCGGGCTTCTCCGGCTCCTTCGACGGGGCCTGCGGCGGCTGCTTCTCGTCCGGCTTCTCCAGGACCCCGAGCACGAACTTGTTGTTGCGCGACTCCACCACCCGCAGCCGCGCCGATCCTCCCAGCGCGGTGCGGAGCGCACCGACGCGCGCCTGCTCGACCAGGATCCACTTGCGCGGGCCGGGGCCAGCCACGAACTCCTGCAGCGAGGCGGACGGCGCCGCCCGGCCCACCTGCCGGACGGTGTTCCTGGAGTAGAACGTCTCGCCGCGCCAGTTCATCAGATAGGCCCCGATGGGCTCGCCCGGCACGCTCTGCTGGTAGTACTCCCAGAGGAGATCGCGCTGGGTCCAGTGCGGCGAAAGCCGCCGCCAGTGGAACCAGCCGCAGAAGATCGCGAAGGAGATCGCTAGGAGCACCAGCGACCAGACGGCGACGTTGCGGTCCTGTGCCGGCTCGGCGGTGGCGAGCGGCGCGCCGTACATCCGCGCGCGCCACGCGGCCCGCAGCTCGGCGCGCCTGGGGCCGGAGGGCAGCGCGCGCAGCCAGCGCCAGAGCTGCGCCAGGCGGTCGAAGAGCCAGGGCGAGAGGGCGACGGCGGGCGCGGCGTAGAAGAGGATGGTGAAGATCTGCCGCGGATCGGTCTCCTTGTCCGGGTAGGGGCGGTCGTAGTTGTAGACGAACATGTCGGTGAGGCGCTTGGGGGTCAGCGCCAGGTCGTGCGCAACCAGCGCATAGAGCACCCCGCCGGCGAACACCGAGCCGGCGTGCGCGCGAAGTCCATCGGCGAGGACCCGCTCCAGCCAGATGGCGCAGAAGAACAGCAAGGGCGCGAGCACCGGGAACGCATAGTGGTGGAACTTCGTGACCGAGAAGGCGAAGACCGCGAAACCGATCAGGAACCAGAAGAGCAGGAACAGCAAAGCTCGCTCCCGCGGGTTCTGCGGGCGGAGGCGCACGCGCGCGAGCACCGTGGCCGCGCCGGGAAACGCGAAGACCCAGGGAAAGCAGTCGTAGCCGATCTGTTCGATGAAGTAGGTGAAGCCGCCGCCCGGGGTGGTGGTGTGCACGCCGAGGGCGAGCCGCTTGAAGTGATCGTGCAGGATGAAGCGCTCGAAGAAGGTCTTCCCCTCGTCGTCGCGACCATCGAACGCGAACATGGTGCCGTACCACGGAGCGCAGATGGCGAGGACGATCAGCGCTCCCATGCCGAGGTGTAGCCGCCGGAGGCGGTGCCACTCGCCGGTGACGATACAGTAGAGGAGCGCAACGGCCCCCGGAAGCGCGAAGCCGAGCAACCCCTTGGAGAGCGTCGCGAAGCCCACCAGGCAGAAGAAGGCCGCCGCCCAGCCTTCGCGAGGCTCATCCTCGAAGAGCACGATCATCAGGCAGGCCATCGCGCCGTTGAGCAGCCCCACGAACACCGGATCCGGCACCGCCTGGCGAGCGAGCAAGACGAAGATCGGGCTGGTGAGGATGGCGAGTGTTCCGATCACGGCGGTCCGGCGCCCCAGCAGCCGATTCGCCATGACGAAGAGGAGCAGCGCGCCGAGCGCGGTGAGCACCGCATACGGCAGGCGGACCGCCCATTCGGTGTAGATGCCGGTCCAGCGTTCGGGCCCGTTGGTGTTGGCGACCAGCATGGATGCCGCCATCAGCCAGAGATCGAGCGCCGGCTTGGAGAAGAACCAGGCCGATTCCCACCAGGGGTGGACATAGTCGCCTCTCGCGATCATCTCGCGCGCGACCTCGCCGTAGTGTGGCTCCCAAGGATCCCAGAACCCGGTCGCTCCCAGCCAAGGCACGAAGAGCAGGAGCGCGAGCGCGGCGAAGGCGATGGTCAGGCGCTGTTCGCCGCTGAGCGGCGAAAGCCAGCGGAGCCAGGTCACCTCCCGCACGAACTGCGGGAGGGTGTCGCCCCAGTCGGTGGAGGGTTGCGGTTCTTCGAGGCTTTTCTGGATTCGCGCCATCGAGTCCCCGCGCCCGTAACACGCAGGGCCGCGAGCGGCAAGCGCGCTTTCTACTTCTTGCCCGGCCAGGAAACGGTGACCGCCATCCGCTCCACCAGCGACGCGCTGGCACCCGACGCCTGCAGGACGACCAGGGCGGCTGGCGCGCCGTCGCGCATGAAGCAGGCGGCGCTGACCTGTGCCTGCCCGTCCTCGCCCTCGAGCAGCCCGTCGATGCGGGAGGCCAGGACCCCGCGCGCCGCCGAGGGTTCGCCGAGATGAAGCTGCTTGAGCCGACCGACGTCGCCCAGACGCCAGAGCTCGTCCTGCACCGCGGCGCGCACCGTGCGATCGCACGCGCAGGCTGTCCCATGGCACGGCGCAGCCTGCACCAGGCTGGCGGAGCTGCGGAAGGTGCCGGTCAGGCCGTTCGAGTAGGACACCGAACCCGGAGAGCTCGCGGCGCGGCGCCATCCGAGCGGCATCTTGACTTGAAGGCCCGCGGGGCCGTCGCGATATTGCCCCAGCGCTGGAAGGGCCGGGGCGGCGAAGACGCCGAGAGACAGCGTGCCCAGCAGCGCGCCGGCAGCCGCCGCGAGCCTGCGGGCGGCGGCATCACCGGGCCATCGCCGGGGGGTGAGGAAGCACCCCATCAGGGCCCCGCTGAACAGCCCGCCTGCATGGCCCCAGTTGTCGACGCCGGCGGATCCCAGGCCCGCCGCGAACAGGGCCAGGAGCCAAGGCACGATCCGGAGCCCGAAGTACGACCGGAGCGTCCCGCAGACGCCGCGCCGCCAGCCGAAGGTGGCCGAGGCGCCGAGCATGCCGAAGGCCATGCCGGAGGCCCCAAGCGAGATGGAATCGGCGCCGATGGCCGACACCAGCGTGGTCCCCAGGGCCGTGAAGATGAGGAGAGCGACGTAGTCCGCCGGGCGTACCGCGCGTTCGAGCGCGCCGCCGACGTTCCAGAGCGCGAACGCATTGAAGGCGAGGTGCAGCGGGTCCTTGTGGAGCAGGTTCGCCGCGAACAGCCGCCAGGTCTCCCCCCGGTCGAGGATGAGCGGAGTGGCCTTGGCGCCGTAGACCAGGAGCGAAGGCAGCGCGACACCGGATCGCAGCCCGCCGGCGGCCACCAGGACCCAGGCCGCCGACAGGAGCAGGCCGATGGTCACCCAGGGGATCCCGGTGATGGACAGGGTCTCGGGCGCAGCGGGTCGCAAGGCGGCGGGATCGCTCGCAGGTTGTGGAAAAGTGGCTTCTTCCGTCCACGCCGGCATTTGCTCTAGGATGGCCACGATGGGCCAAGGCGGCAGGCCCCCGCCCGGATCCGAGGAACGAGACGAGATGAAGCTCATCATCGAGGACGACGAGGGTCGCAAGACCG
>Ga0137418_10005075_pt1 | contig 12069 bp, 11 predicted proteins | sample CZODoug3_1_2_16f_FD_122242 | JGI IMG/M metagenome (GOLD analysis project Ga0137418, IMG submission 122242) | Vadose zone soil fungal communities from Angelo Coast Range Reserve, California, USA - CZODoug3_1_2_16fungal (Hybrid Assembly) | ecosystem: Environmental > Terrestrial > Soil > Vadose... | reverse complement strand
CGCTTTGCCCACTTCTCCCCGTCGAGCCAATCGACTACTATTTTTGCTATTTTCTTCCTACTGGTGAGAAGGACCAGCTAGCGCCTCACTTCGCTCGGGATGACCGGGAGTGGCGGGTGGAACAGTTGCCGCCTATCGCGTGTGCTTTCGCAGGTGGCGTTTTTCCAATCTGTGCGCTACTTGTCGAATCGCTCCCATCCACATCAGGGCGGCTGCGTAGCCGGCGAGCACGTCGCTCGGCCAGTGCACTCCGAGATAAATCCGCGAGAACCCGATCAGCGCAATCAGGAGCACGGCGACCGTCCACACGGCGACGCGTTGCCAGGCTTTCTCCAGCCGCCATGACAGCATGCCTGCGATCAATCCGTAGAAGCAGAGGGAAATCAGCGCGTGGCCGCTGGGGAACGAGTAAGTGTTTGGCCTTGTCCCGAAGAACGGATCGGGACGCAAGCGGTGAAACGCCAGCTTTAAGGTTCCATCTAGGATGCCCGCCCCCGTCATGGTGATCAACGTAAGCTGAGTGTAATCGCGGGCACCACGATACCAGAAAAGCACGAGCAGGCTGATCGTCCCAAACATGATCACGGGCCAGTCGCCCAGGTTGGTGATGATGCCCATGCTGGTGGTCAGCTGAGTGGTGGCGTGCTGGTGAATATTGGAGCGAACGGTGATGTCGAATTGCTGGATGCGGCTGGCAAGCATCTCCTGGGCCAGCCAAGCGAACAGCAGCAGGGAGGCGATGGCAATCGTGAGGGTCACGGGGACTACGGCCAGCCATCGAGTGTGAGGCGACCGCAGAGGGGTAGCCGGAGCGCGTACCATGCGCTCAGAGTATCAAAGTGGAGAGCTCAAGCGCCGACTCTCCAGGTTGCGGCGCACTACATCCGTGGCATTCCGTGCCGGCCGCCCGATGCCTCGTTGGCGGGGTCTGATACCCATTGCCAGGCACGGCGTCCGTTTTCTTTCACGATGGTGCGGGCCTCGCCGTACTCCACCAGGCGATTCAATACGGTGGTCACCGATGCCAAGGGATCTTTGTGGCGCGAGAGAATGGGCGGAATCTTCTGCTGGATGAGTTCACAAACTTCACGCGCGCCCAAGGGGCGATTCGCTTCCATCAAAACCATGCGGCAGGCCTTGGTGAATCCAGGCTGGCGGCCGTTGGTTTTGCGATCGACCAGTTCGAGCAATTCTTCGTTGAGCACTTCGTCCCCGAACAGATTAGCCAGACCCACGATGGTCTGTTTTACGGTGCCGATGCGTTTCATGACATCGGCGCGCTGCCGCATTAACTGCCGCAGTTCCTCGTGTGCTTGTCGGACAACTTCCAAAACGTGTGGATCATTGCTGCCCGGCATGACCTTGCTTCCATGGTTGCTGATCTCGGTGCGCCCCAAATCCATGACATCCATCCTCCAGGTGCTTCGACCGCAACGTGGGAGACCCGCGAGGCGGACGCATGCACCACCCCTAATGTTGGATACGATTCAGCCACCCGGTCAGTTCCGTGAATCCTTTCCCGATCACGTGCTCGAGTTCTGCGCTACGGGGAATTTGTGTCGAGATCCACACCCTGCCGGAATCTGCTGGCTTAGACGACCTCAGTGAAGAAGGGTGAGCACAATTAGGTGTTTATTTCCGCGAACTTAGCTGACAGCAACAAAAGTGACACGATCGATGTTATGTCAACACATCAGGTGATTCATCGATGGAACCGACTCAGGCCACGATGTCGGCCACGCGGGCCGCGTCCCGGCAAGCCCGCACCTCATGGGTGCGAATGACATGCACCCCTTTCAGAATTGCCACCGTCTCCGTGGCTGCGCTGGCATACGTGCGATCGCCGACGGGCGCATCCTTGCCATCCCGGGCAATCATTCTTCCCACGAACGACTTGCGCGACACTCCTGCCAGCAAGGGATAGCGCAGCTGGTGGAATTCGTCGAGCCGGCGGAGCAGAGGGTAGTTCTCCTCGAAATTCTTGCCGAACCCGAAGCCGGGGTCGAGCACCATTCGCTCGCGCTTTACGCCGGCCACCGTGGCCGCATCGGCCCATTCGCGCAGTTCGCGTTTTACGAGGACCACGATGTCGGCCACCGGGGGCTGATTGCGCCACTCCTCGGGGCGCCCACGCGAGTGCATGAGAACCGCTCCACACTTAAGAGCAGCCACTGTCTTGGCCATCTTCACGTCCCAGCGGAAGGCGCTCACGTCATTGACGATTTCCGCACCGACGTCGACCGCCGCGCGCGCCACATTCGCCTTGTAGGTGTCCACCGACACCACCGTATCCAGGCGCTTTTGTTTCAGCTGGTTGATTACGGGAATCACACGCTCCAGTTCTTCTTTTTCCGTGACTACTTTGACAGACTCGCCCTTCTTCCCGATTCCTGGCGCATTGACTTTGACGCCGGGACGGGTGGATTCGCCCCCGACCTCGATGATGTCGGCGCCCTCATCGAGCAGGTGGAGCGCGTGCTCCACGGCCTTGTCGCGATCGAGGAACTGGCCGCCGTCGGAGAACGAATCCGGGGTGACGTTCACGACTCCCATGATCAGCGTGCGCTTGCCGAGTGCGAGCACACGCGAGCCGATATTCCACTCAAAGACAGAACGCATCGAGCCGATTCTAAATCAGTGCTCGTGGCTGGTGGTCAGTGGTTAGCAATTCCTGTCGCGGACGCTCCTGAATTTACTTGGGGCCCACTGGGCGCTCACTACTGGATTGCTCTGCCAGAGTCAGACCACCATTTGTCCGGCGCCACGCACCGTTTGAGGTGCTAGAATCGGGCTGGAATCCGATGCGGGCATTTGGCACCCGTCGCGCCCTGTCTCTCGTCCTTTGTCTCTTCCTGGCGACACAACTCCAGGCGGCGAAACGGAAGCCGCTGCCTGCAAGAATCGCTGCCGTCCTTGCGGACCCCGATTTGGCGCGGGCCTACTGGGGGATCGAGATTGTCTCGCTGACGACCGGCAAGGTTCTTTACCTGCAAAACGGCGACAAGCTGTTCACGCCGGCTTCGAACACAAAGCTCTTCACTACATCGGCGGCTCTTGCCCTGATCGGTCCGGACTACAAATTCCGCACCTCAGTTGAGACCACTGGAAGCCTCGACAAACACGGACGGCTCAGTGGCGATCTGCTGCTCGTGGGGCGCGGGGACCCGAACCTGTCGGGACGCGAGCTGCCCTACGATCTGCGCACGCAGCGCAACGATCATCCCATTAAGGTGCTGGAGGACCTGGCCGACAGCCTGGTGCAAAAGGGCGTGAAATACGTGGATGGCGACCTGGTCGCCGACGATTCCTACTTCGCCTTCGAGCGCTACGGCGAAGGCTGGAGCCAGGACGACCTGGTGTGGGGCGACGGCGCGCCCGTCTCCGCGCTGGCGATTAACGACAATGTCGTGTTCGTGAACATTCTGCCCGCGGATCGTCCGGGTGACCGGGCGTTCGTCAGTGTCGTCCCCTTCGCGGACTATTACCGCGTCGACAACCGCATCATCACCACTCCGGCGGGAACAGCTCGGCGAATTTTCTTCAATCGCGAACCCGGTTCGACGGCCCTCACGTTGTGGGGCGAAATGCCCATCGACGACCAAGGCGCCAACCAGGCTCTGGCCATCGAGGACCCCGCGGCGTTTGCCTCCGAACTATTCCGCAGCTTGCTCGAGAAGCGCGGCATCACGGTATACGGCCGGCAGCGGACGCGTCACACCGAACTGGCCGGGCTGTCGACCTTCAGTGTGACGGCGACCGCCGAGGCGCGCGGCGGAGGGGACGAACTGCTGCATCCCGGCCTGCCGAATCAGACGCTGGTTCTGGCGAGCTATGAATCGAAGCCGCTGATTGAAGATATCCGCGTCGTCAACAAGGTCAGTCAAAACTTGCACGCGGAGATTTTGTTACGGCTGCTCGCACGGGAGAAAGGTACGGCTCCTACCGTCGGGAATGGGCTGGAGGTACTGCGGGGGTTTTTAAGCAAGGTGGGTATACCGAGCGACCAGTATGTCTTTTATGACGGGTCGGGACTCTCCCGGCAGAATCTGGTCACGCCGCACGCGATGGTGATGTTGCTGACGTACGCGTCGAACCAGTCCTGGGGCAAGGAATTCCGCGACACGCTGCCTCTGGCCGGGGTCGACGGATCGCTGGCCGACCGGCTCAAGGGGACGATCGCGCAAGGACGCGTCTACGCGAAGACGGGATCGCTCGGCGGTGTTAAGTCGCTTTCCGGATACGCCACCACGAATCACGGCGATCAAGTTGCCTTCTCCATCCTCTCCAACAACTCCAATGTGCCCGCCAAAAAAATTACAGATGCGATCGATGAAATCGTCGAGAGTGTGGTCGACGACAACGGACATCACAAGTAATGGGCGGGATTCGAGGGGTCTCTGTGTCCGTCCCGGTTGGCGAGACTAGAGGCTGGCTGTCTAAGCCGGACGCCGGGCGGCTCTACGTAAACGGGCATTCCCGGCCGCGGCTGGCCCGGTTCCCGTGGGAGGCTTTTTCATTCCGTCCAGCAAATCCTTCAGCACGATTGCGTTGTTATGCTCCTCGTCCCTGTATGCGTACAGCAGCGTCAGGCGCTTACGCTGTTGGGCCAAACTGTACAGTTCCTGCAGTTGCTCCGTCGCCTCGGGTCGGCTGAGTTCTTTGAGGTAACGCTTCCGAAACATCGACCACGCTTCACGGTGCCCGTGCGACCAGCGACGAAGGTCGTCGGAAGGGGCCAGCTCTTTCAACCATGCATCGAGCGCGGCGTCGGTCTGGGTTAGTCCGCGCGGCCACAAACGATCCACCAGTACACGGGTTCCGTCCGAGCGCGCCGGTTTTTCATAAACCCGCTTGACCGCAATTGTCATGGCTGTGCTCTATTATTGTACGGCGACAATAAGCTCTGTGGGCGAGCGCCTGCCCGCCCGATCCGCGTATTCCGAGGAACCATGAAATTTTTGCGGCACTTCAATCGGCAGTCCGTAGTCGACGGGTGTCACCTTGCTTTCTGGCTCGGTGGGTGCGCAGTATTTCTCCTGCTATGCTCAGGCTGCGAAGTGGAACGCCGCAAATCCGACGCGGAGCTGGGATTGAACGCGCAGCAAGCAGCCGGACGCCGTGTCTATGACCAACATTGCGACCGCTGTCATGAGCCCTATTCAGCGCACGGCAAAAACGGTCCCGGGCTGAAAGGCGTGTTCAAGAAAGAATATCTTCCCCTGAGCGGTCTGCCCGCCAATGACGACCGGGTAGGCGAAATCGTCCGTTTTGGACGCAGCAAAATGCCGGCGTTCGGCCAGGCGCTCGACCAGCAACAGGTTCAGGACCTGCTGGTCTACATGCATACCCTCTAGTTCGCCCGTGGGATAATCTTCCGCACGTGAAAGCCGAGTCCAAGTCGGACCTCTACCGCAAACTGCCTTCGGTCGATGAGTTGCTTCGCGGATCCGACCTCGCGCATCTGGTAGCGCGCGAGGGACGAAGCCCGGTTACCGATGCGGCCAGAAATGTTCTCGACCGCTTGCGAGCAGAGATCAATGCAGGACGTCTCGATGCACGCGCGCTCGAAGCGGCAGTGCAGCAGATTGCTAACGCCGTAGAACGCCAACTGCACGAGGCGACGAGTTTCTCCTTGCGGCTCGTGATTAACGCTACCGGTGTAATCCTGCATACCAACCTGGGACGGTCGCCCCTATCGGACGCGGCGATCGATCACATCCGCAACGTGGCAGCGTGCTATTCCAATCTTGAGTTTGACCTTGCGGAGGGCAGGCGTGGCGAACGTGACGTGCACGTCGATCGCCTATTCCGGCAATTGCTCAGCCCGGACGCTCGCAGCTCTGTTCCAGCACCGGAACCTTCCTCAGCGGAAGTCTCCACCATCGTCGTCAACAACAACGCGGCGGCTGTCTGGCTGGCGCTCAATACACTGGCGGCCGGCGGCGAGGTCATCGTCTCCCGGGGCGAACTAGTTGAGATCGGTGGATCCTTCCGCATTCCCGACGTGATGGCGCAGTCCAACGGCATTCTTCGCGAAGTGGGCACGACCAACCGCACGCGCGTGAGCGACTATGCACTGGCCATCAACGACAAAACGCGGCTGCTGCTGCGCGTGCATCGCTCGAATTTTCAGATCACCGGTTTCACGAAGCAGCCCGCACTTGAAGAACTGGTGGCTCTTGCCCAGGCGCGTGGCATCCCTCTGGTCGAGGACTTGGGCAGTGGAGCCCTCCTGGACCTGGGCTCGTTGGGAATCCCTGGTGAGCCGGGCGTGTCACAGAGCCTGCGAGCCGGAGTCCACGTCGTCACGTATAGCGGTGACAAACTGCTGGGTGGGCCTCAGGCCGGAATGCTTACCGGACGCGCCGACCTGATCGCTCGGATGCGCGCTAACTCACTGTTTCGCGCTCTGCGCGTGGATAAGCTGACCTACGCCGCTCTGGAAGCAACTCTGCTCGCGTACCTGAAGCAAGAGTACGAGGCCATTCCGATCGTGCGCATGATGCAGCAATCGAAAGATCAAATCGGACTGCGCGCACGCACCATCGCGCGCAGTCTTGCAGCATCCAACCTCAAAGTCGAGGTAATCGACGGCGAATCCGTCATGGGCGGAGGCGCCGCGCCTTCAGCGGTGTTGCCGACCAGTCTTCTGGCGGTCGCCGTCAAAGGCCTCCGCGCCGACGAGGTGCTTGCGCGTCTGCGAAGCGCGGATCCGCCCATCGTCGCTCGCGTTATTGACGAACGCGTGGTGCTTGACCTGAGGACGGTATTGTCCGCGCAGGATGCAGCCATCGGCGGCGCGCTTCGGGCGATTGCAGAATCTCAATCCTGAGTCGCACGGCTGAAAATGCCAGAGTTTCCTGGATCGCGCCGGCCATGGTGAAATATTGTCTTGGCGACTCTACACACGATCGGCCACTCGACTCGCACTCTGGAAGAACTGATTGCTGCCTTGCAGGCGCACAAAATCGAGGTACTGGCGGACATCCGGTCGTTCCCGGTCTCGCGTCGCCTGCCACGTTTCAATCGTGAGTCGCTCGAGCAAGCCGTGCCCGAAGCTGGCATGCGATACGTCTGGATGAAATCCCTGGGCGGCTTTCGCAAGAAGATTCGCGACGACTCGCCGAACATCGCCCTGCGCAGCACCAGCTTTCGGAACTACGCCGATTACATGTTGACACCCGAGTTTGACGAGGCGGCCGCCGAACTGATCCACCTGTCTGAGAAGTCTCGCACCGCCTGCATGTGCGCCGAACGTGTCTGGTTTCATTGCCATCGGATGCTGGTGTCGGACTGGCTCGTGGCGCACGGACACGCGGTCCTGCACATCGATGGAGGGGCGCCGCCCAAAGCGCATCGCCTGAATCCCCAAGCGCACCTGGTCGACAACCAGGTCATTTATGGCGAAGGGACACTGTTTTCGTGAAGGCCGACCTGTTTGCTCACTGAGGTTGTGCTAACGTTTCCAGCATGATCATTGGCACCGGCATTGACATCGCCGAGGTTCCACGAATCCGCGAAGCGATTGAGCGGCATGGGCAGCGGTTTCTTAACCGCGTGTTTACGGAAGGCGAGATTCAATACTGCGAGTCGAAGGCCAATCGCGTCGAACGTTACGCTGCCCGCTTTGCCGCTAAGGAAGCGGGCATGAAAGCGATCGGCACCGGCTGGAATCACGGCGTCCGCTGGCGCGATATTGAAGTGGCCCGCCAGCCCGGTGGACGACCCACTCTCCTGCTTCACGGCAAGGCAGCCGAATTTGCCAGCAAACTGGGCGCAACGAACATCGCGCTATCCATCACCCACACCGCCGAACAGGCAATGGCGCAGGTCATCCTGGAAGGCTGAAGCTTCTCTGCTAGACTGACGCGTTCCCACAGAACCCATGGCAATCTCTCCACCCCTCCCGGCCGACACTCAAACACCGACCCACGCGCGAACGCTGTTGTTGGGCATCGGGTTGAGCAGCTTTGCGGCGCTGCTGCTCGAGTTGTCACTCACCCGACTGTTCTCGGTAGTGCTCTTCTACCACTTCGCTTTCCTGGCGATCTCGATCGCCCTCCTCGGCCTGGGCGCAGGCGGGGTTTTTGCGTACCTGAGCCGAAGCAGACTGGCGAAGGTGGAAACGAGAACGCTGGCCGCAATACTTTGTTGCTTGAATGCCACAGCACTCCCCCTCGTTCTCGAAATCGTCCTGCACATTCCAGTCTCGCTCGACCTCTCGTGGGACAACCTGCTGAAACTGACCGTGATGTACCTGGCTGCGGCGATCCCCTTCCTTCTGACGGGAATCTTGTTCTCGGTCGTTTTCGCGCGTGAGGCGCGCGCCATCACGCGCCTCTACGGAGCCGACTTGCTGGGTGGAGCGCTCGCTTGCTTGGGAGTCGTCCCACTCCTGAACTGGATCGGCGGTCCGAACACGATTTTGTTCGCAGGCGTGACGATGGCCCTGGCTGGAGCCATGTGGGCGGTTTCATCCAGCACGCGCAAGCTCGCCGGAGCGCTTGCAGGCGCACTCCTGCTCCTGATTGCCGTCAATCATGACGGCCGCTGGATCGACGTCATCTACGCGAAAGGCATCTTTCGCGACAAGGCCTGGGTGGAATTCGCGCGCTGGAATGCCATCTCCCGCGTAGAAGTGGACAACCAAGGCAACCACGGCAAAGCAATTGTGATCGATGCAGATGCCTCCACTTATGTCATGAACGTGGATCCCCACGCCTGGCAGGGTACGGACTGGCAAAAAAATCTCATGTCCTCGCCCCCGGCGCTCGCGAACGTGCTTCGTCCGCAGGGAGAGTTCGCCATCATCGGCCCGGGCGGGGGTGTTGATGTGCTGCGCGCCCTGGCTAATGGCAGTCCGAGCGTCACGGGCATCGAAATCAACCCCATCATCGCTAACACCATCATGCGCGGGCGCTACGCCGACTACTCGTTCCATTTGTACGAGCGTCCGGAGGTCCACCTGCATGTGACGGATGGCCGTTCCTTCGTGCGGAATGCCGCCCAGCTTTTTGATGTGGTGCAGATGACTCTGGTGGACACCTGGGCTTCCACCGCCGCCGGAGCGTTCGCGCTTAGCGAGAACAGCCTGTATACAGTCGACGCGTTCCGCGAATACTTCCAGCATCTCAAGCCCGACGGAATGATTGCCGTTACCCGCTGGGAGTTCCGGCAGCCACGCGAAGCGCTGCGCGTGGTGTCGGTGGCGACCGAGGCGCTTCACCAGTTGGGCGTTGCCAATCCAGCGAATCACTTTATCGTGGTCTCTGAGGGTGATCTCGATGAAGACGGGATCGCGGTCGTGGTGCTCGCGAAGAAAGCGCCGTTCACCCTGCAGGAAGAAGAAGCGGTCCGCGCGCACCTCGATAGTCACGACGATCTGGTCGCGCTCTACCTGCCCTCCGAGGCGGGCCAAAATCCCTTCTCCGCTCTTATCGCACGAAATGATCCAACGGCTTTTGCTCGCGACTATCCCTACAATGTCGCGCCGGTCAACGACAACGCTCCCTTCTTCTTCTTTACCCTGAAGACGGACCAGATTCTGCACGACGGCGGACTGCAGCGCGGCATCGACTGGAAAGTGAACCTCGGTGTCGTTGTACTGGGGGTCGTGTTCCTCATTTCGATCGTGGCCGTCTTCGCGTTCCTCCTGCTGCCGATGGCCCTGCATGGGCGCCGGCAACAACCTGTCCTGCCTCTGCTTTACTTCGTCGCCGTGGGATTGGGATATATCCTGGTGGAGATCGCCTTCATCCAGCGCTTCGTGCTTTTCCTGGGCCATCCCACTTACGCGCTCACGGTCGTCATCTTCCTTTTGCTGCTTTCGAGCGGCGCGGGCAGCCTGTTTTCCCGCCGCTGGTTGCCCGACACCGCCCGCGGCTGGATTCCCCTGGTTTTGCTCATGGCTGCCATCCTCCTGTACACCGGCGTCCTCACGGGCCTGCTGTCGGCCCTGATCGGTCTTCCCTTCGTCGTGAAACTGGTCGTCAGCGCGATTGTGCTGATTCCGCTGGGATTCGCGATGGGAATGCCCTTTCCTACGGGGTTGCGTTTGTTTGCGCAAACCTCCATTACGGATCTGCCCGCCTCGGAACTGGGCGAACCGGTGAGCACCGAAGGCAATGCTGTGGAGTGGGCCTGGGCGATGAACGCGGGTTCCAGCGTGCTCGGGTCGGTGCTCGCGATGGTAATCGCCATTCATGTCGGCCTGAACATTACGCTCGCCTGCGGTGCGGCGGCGTACCTGTTGGCTTTGGCGCTTCTCCCCACCCTTGCGCCACGCCGCGTCTAGCGTGAAGTGGCCCTGATGGTCTGCTATGATCACCGAAAACCGTCAGCCGTTTGCGGAGAGGGATAATGGCTTTGCTCGAGTGCCGGGGCCGGACGCAAGATCTGTCTGCGCGAGGGGCGATTGCCTAGCCAGAAACAGCTGAAGTGGTCGCAACTGCGCGTTGGCCTGACCGTGCTGTGTGCCAGTATCACGTTGGCTGTACTCACTTTCCTGATGAGCGGAACGACTGGCTTGTTTACTCCCAAGATCACCCTTCGATCGTATTTCGACAATGCCCAAGGCTTGCGCAACGGAGCCCCGGTCCGTCTGCAGGGCGTCGATATTGGCAATGTCACCGCGGTTCGCGTAGTCAATAGGCCCCGCACTCCAGTGGAAGTCGTGATGCGGGTCAATACGAAATACGGCTTCAACGTTCGCAAGGATTCCGTAACATCCCTGAGCACCGCCGGCGTTCTGGGCGAAACTTTTATCGATATCGACAGCGCATTGGCCAAGGGGCCGGAAGCCCGCGATGGCGACACGCTGCCCACCCGCGACACGCCCGATATTCAGGACGTGGTGCGCGCCAGTCAGGGGACCCTCCAGAATCTGGACGCGCTCCTGAAGCGCACCGACCGCATCCTGGCATTTGTAGAAAGCGGCCAGGGTTCGATCGGCAAACTGATTTACGATCCACTCCTCTATAACCGCTTTGCCGATACCGTCAACGAGTTCAAAGGGATTGTGGACCAGATTCGCAATGGCGAAGGCAGCCTGGGCAAGCTGATCGCGGATGATGAGGCGTATAACAAGGTGATCGCGGCAGTGGACAAGGTGAACTTGCTCATCGACGACCTGCAACAGGGCAAAGGGACGGCCGGCAAGTTTCTCCAAGATCCCGCTCTGTACAACAATGCCAACGACACCATTGCGAACGTGAAAAAACTCACCGACGACATCAATGCCGGCAAGGGTCCGATTGGCAAGCTGACCAAGGACGAGGCGCTGGCCCAAAAACTCGATAACACCATCACCAAGCTGTCCGCACTCACGGATCGGCTGGAAGCTGGAGAAGGCACAGCCGGCAGGCTGTTCAAGGACCCCGCGCTTTACAACAATCTCGACGAGACGCTGGTGGAGACGCGTCAACTGGTCAAATCGATTCGGGAGAACCCCAAGAAATACCTGACCTTCAAAGTAAAGATCTTTTGATTGAGCGTGAGCTGGGCCGGGTGGAGCGGGCTCGAAACGCGCGCCCGCCCGCGATTTGAACTCCCCTCTCGCCTAACCTATACTTGTCGCCCTCCATGAAGGTGGTTGTTATCATTCCGGCCGCAGGCCTGGGAACGCGCATGACCTCCGCCAGTCGCGTGAGAGCCAAGAGACCCGCGCCCTCCAAGCAGTTCACCGAATTAGGAGGCACGCCTATCCTGATCCATACCCTGCGCAAGTTTGCCGCGAGCCCGCGAGTCTCGGAGATATTCGTCGCTTTGCGCAGAGACGAAATGGTTGGTTTTCGCGAGCTCCTTGAGGCCGAAGCCAAGGACATTCTGCGGAAGCGCGTGGAACTCGTCGAAGGCGGCGAACATCGCCAGCATTCCGTCGCAAATGCCCTGGCGGCGGTGTCAGCCGGGGCAGGAGACATCATTCTCGTGCACGACGCGGTTCGTCCCTTCGTGACCACCGAGATCATCGACGACGTCATTCGGGGTGCGGAAAAGCATGGCGCCGCGATCGCCGGGATGCCCGCTGTGGACACGGTGAAACAGGTGGAGCGCACCGCTGATGGAGCCCTG
>Ga0137418_10005074_pt1 | contig 12070 bp, 9 predicted proteins | sample CZODoug3_1_2_16f_FD_122242 | JGI IMG/M metagenome (GOLD analysis project Ga0137418, IMG submission 122242) | Vadose zone soil fungal communities from Angelo Coast Range Reserve, California, USA - CZODoug3_1_2_16fungal (Hybrid Assembly) | ecosystem: Environmental > Terrestrial > Soil > Vadose... | reverse complement strand
ATGGGGAATGGAACTACACCATAGCGCCGAAACGGAAGCGCCCAAAAAAGTGACTAAGTTATTTCTTAACAGACCCTTAGTCCGAATTCCTGAGACCGGCTATGCATTTCCCCTACGGCACTCGAACGCGCCAAGAAGGGACGATGATGCCGACAGCTCTGCCCCTCTTTTCTTGCTGAGGCCTGTCAGCGGTGCTGACACTTCATCCATACCATGCGTATCGTGGCTCGGCGGAGGTTCTAAATACCGGCGTGGGCTGCAGCGGATACAGGCGGTTTGCGCTGCCAGCTTTTTGAAGGCGGGCCGGTCCGAGCCGGCGCTCTGGCCGGTCGTCATTCGGATGATGAAGCAATCAAGGCTTGTCTGTCGCGTGCGTTCCGGATGATCCGATGGCGATAATCCGCCGTTGGACTTGCATGCTTAATTTGTCATGAAACTCGAAATTGCGTATGCCGCCCGCGCTACCGTTCCGGTAATACTGTCTTAAGCAAAGCTGCCTACCTTGCGGGTCGACGCACGCTCGACCCTTTGTGAAGGTTCGGTCACGAGCCATCTCGTGGATCTCACGATCGGCTGACGCGGGAGCGCGCCGTTTCACAAGTGCTCCCGGTCCCGCCATCATGAACACTTCCGATAATCCCAATCGCAGCCTGGTTCGTATCTTCTGTCTGTCGCTGGGCGGCTTGCTGTTCGCCTACACGGCCATCGCGGTCTACAATCTTGTTGCGGGCGAGGGCGTCAATACGACCGATCTCTCCGCCGGCGTGCTTCGGATCGGCCTTGGTCTCGCACTGGGCGTCTTGTTCTGCTGGGGCTGGCTCGTCGAGCCGTTTGAACGCCAGGTCGGCCTCATGGGTACAGCGTTCGAATCCGACTACGCCAATTTGGATGCGAAGACCAAGATCAGATCGATCGTCCTGGTAACGATGCTCAGCCTGTTGCTGGAACTTGTGCTGATCCGCTGGCTCGCTTCGGTATTTCCCGTCTTCTCCTTCTACAAGAACTTCACGATGCTGGCTTGCTTTCTCGGCCTGGGCGCGGGTTACGCGGTCGCGGAACGAAAGCCCTGCGCGCCGGCGCTGGTGTTGCCGATGCTTGCGCTGTTCGTCGGGGCCATCATGCTTTTGCGATACGATACCGGCATCGCGTACCTGATATTTTCCGTCGGTTGGCTGAGCACGTTCGACCTGCCGGTCTATTTTCTGCTCGGGGCAAGCTTCATCCTCTGCGCATGCATCTGCTATCCGGTCGGCCAGCTTTGCGGCAAATTACTGCACAGCTCGAATTCGTTGAACGCGTATGGCCTCAATTTGATGGGCAGCATTCTCGGGGTCGTCGCCCTGTTCGTGATGAGCCTCTACTGGCTGCCGCCCGTGATCTGGTTCGGCGCGATGGGCGGGATCATGCTGTTGTTCGTGCTCTCGCACGACGATTTCCTTCCAGTCGGGATCGCAAGCTTTTGCGTTCTGCTGGCGATCCTGGCTTGGCCCGTGCAACCCGAGACCCAGCGCATCTATTCGCCGTACCAGCTGCTGGAGCGAACCGCCAAAACCGACGGGCTGATGCAGATCCTGTCGGGTGGAACCTACTATCAGAAGGTCTACAATTTTGCCGACGGCAAGCGCGGTCTGGAGTCGGGCGCGGATCGCTATGTGCGCGCCTACTACGAATTCCCGTACAATTTCAATAAAACACCGGAGCGCGTGGCCATTGTCGGCTCGGGCAGCGGCAATGACGTCGCGACCGCGCTGCGGATGGGGGCTGCCCATGTCGATGCCATCGAAATCGATCCGGCCATCGCGTTTCTCGGGACCAAGTATCACCCCGAGCGGCCGTATGACGACCCTCGCGTTACATTGTCGATCAACGATGCGCGGAACTTCTTCCGCACGGCCGACCAGAAATATGACCTGATCGTCTACGGCGTGCTGGATTCGCATGCGGCATTAAGCCATGCGTCCAGTCTGCGCGTGGATTCCTACGTGTATACGCGCGAAGGAATCGCCGAAGCATTCAGGCTTCTCAAGCCCGACGGCGTTCTTTCGATCTCGTTCACGCTGGTCAACGATGCGCTGGGCTTCAAGCTGTCAAAGATTCTCCGCGACCTGCCGGGGGCCGGGAAGCCGCTGGCGGTACGGGTGCTGTATGACAGCTCGCGAACGACCGCTTTCGTCGTCAAAAAAGGTCAGGCGGTGACGATGCCGGATGCGAATGCCTTCGCGTCGATCGGCTTTAGCGACGTCTCCAACTACTTCGCGCAACCTTATCCGGAGTCCGCTATTCCGACCGACGACTGGCCGTTCTTCTACATGGTCGAGCGCGCTTATCCCTTCACATACATGATTGCGCTCGGCATGATTCTTCTTCTCAGCTATTTCTTCGTGCGCAAGACCATCGGATTTTCCGATCCCATCGACCGCAACTACCTGCCCTTCTTCTTTCTTGGCACCGGCTTCATGCTGGTGGAGACCAAGGCCATCACCGAACTCGGCTTGCATCTTGGAGGAACTTGGCTCGTCATCGCCGCAGCGATAATGCTGGTGCTGATCATGGCGTTCCTCGCCAATCTGATCGTGACGCGGACGGCACGCAGGCTGGCTGGGCCTGCCTATCTCGGACTGTTTGTCAGCCTGCTGGTTGGATACGGCCTGGCGATCAGCCACGGCCAGTGGATGTTCGGCCCGCCGGTGCTGCAACTCATGCTGAGCTGTTTCGTGCTGACGATTCCGCTGTTCTTTGCCGGCATCATCTTCTCCAGCCTGATCGGCGAGGCCAAGATCAACATCTCAACCGCGTTTTCCTACAATCTGATGGGCGCGTTGTTTGGTGGCGTGATGGAATACAATTCAATGTATTTCGGATTTGCATTTCTCTATCTGCTCGCGCTGGGATTTTACTCGCTCGCCTGGGTGTTTTCCCGGAAGTCCGGGACGTTCTCCTGGAAACTCGCGTCGCTCACTCCAACCGCACCCTGAGCCGCGCGGGCGTGATTGCGATCTTGATCATGACTGTCTCCGGTAGCTGCGCTCAAGGATCGTCCAATGCGGTCCAATGAGGACCCAAAGGCCGGGGACAGGACTGTGCTCGTCTGGCATCGCACAAGCCCAATTCGCGTCGCGAAGCGATTTTGGCGAGGTCGTGAGACGATTGTGGGGCTATGAGGCAAGGCCTTCCCGCGAGGGGCGCCGCTCTCGGGAGGGGAGGCGTCGACTGTCTGTTTCGCCTGCATCCCGTAGAGCGCGACATAATTGCATCGGTGTGACGGCCTTGTTTTCAAATGCTCATAATTCGGGCATTCGGTGATTGATATTTCGAGTTCCGCTGTGGTAGTGCAAAACCGTTCGCGTACGCGTAAGGAAAATTTTGATGAAGCTTTTGCTCGCAGGCTTTATCTCGGTGCTCGCCACCGCGGCGTTCGCACAGCCGGATAACAAGCCTGCAAACGCAATGGATTTGCGCAGCGCACAAGCAGACCTTCAGAGGTCGGACGGCGTGCCGGCGGGTGGGTGCATGCCGATCGGCCTGACCGCTCGGGGTGATCTGGTTTTTCCGATGCAGTGCCGCGAACTCATCGAGCGCGAGCGCGGCCCCATCCCGGAAGAGAAACAGCAGATATCGGAGCCGCGATCTCAGCAGGAGCCGTCCGCGAAGACAGCTCCGGCGGAGAAGGTCACGCCGGTAGCGGTGGCTCCAGCGGAGAAAGTCACTCCGGTAGCAGTGGCTCCGGTAGCGGTGACCCCGGCAGAAAAGGATGCTGCAGCAGCACCGGGCCAGGCTCAGGAACGGGCTCGCAAAAGACTTGCCAGGGCCGAGCGACGCAAGCAGCAAGGGCCTGCAACGGCGGCGGCTTCCGATCCGCAGACCACCGGAAGCACGACACAGGCGACCGGAAGCTCGTTACGGTGGTTTAGCACGACACGCTAGCAAGATGGCCGGCAGGTCCCTCCACGCGCGTGGCTACCGGTGGGACGTCTGCAAACGGCGATCGACGCCTGCCTTTGTAATAGCGGACATCGAGCGGATGTGCCGTCCGTTTTGAGCTAGCTACCGATCAGCGAATCCAGGTCGACGTCGATCTGGCCGGGCGCTTTAACGTGACGGACTTCAAAGCTGTCGGGCTGAAAGCGGTATTCGACCAGCCCGACCTCCTTGATGCCGATGACTTCCTGCCTCGCATCGGAAATGACGAAGCCGGCGGAAGGCGCCCAGACGTGGCGGATGTGGCGATAGGTAAAATCGCGGCGCTGGTGAACGTGGCCGCTGGCGACCAGCCGCAGATCGGCGGCGCGCAGCATCTCGACCACGCGGCTTCGTGCCGGCATCGGAATGTAGCGTATCGCCGACGCCGCCAGCTCCGGATCCTCAGGTGAATTCAGGTAAAGTGGTTTGTGAAGAAATAGCGCCACCGGCTTGCCGTCGGCGCTGGAGAGTTGCGAAGCGAGCCAGTCGTACTGCTCGGCTTCGCTCGCAAGTCCGGTGTTCATCACCAGCGAATTGAGCCCGATGAAACGCCAGCCGGCGGCATCGAAGCGCCAGCGGTCTTCACCGAAGACCGAGAGAAAATTCTGCCGCTCCTGTTCGGTGGCCGGTTGAGGCGGAGCCGGACCAAGCTCCGTCGGGTTGTCGCCGATGTCATGATTGCCGGGCAAATAACGGCAGGCAACGGGAAGGGCGGCATGCAGCTCGCGGGCAAATTCGAGATCGTCGCGACTGGTCGGCCCGTCGAAAGCAAGATCGCCGCTGTTGACGACGAGATCGGGACGCCTGGCGTCGATGTATTCGCTGACCCGATGAAAATTCTGGGTCAAGGTCGGCAGGCGGCGGGCAAGGTGGGTGTCGGAAATCTGGATCAGGCGAAATTCGGGCATGCAACGTTCCTTCCGGTCCGATTATATATTTTGACGGAAGTCGGAACGATGACAAATTTTGGAAAGCTATGCATAGCTGTCATCGTTGCCCAGCCGTCATCATCCGCGAAAGCGGATGATCCAGTATTCGGAGGCGGAAATAAGAGAATCGAGAAGCTGCGGGGTACTGGATACCCGCTTTTCGCGGGTATGACGACCACTTGTATGCCTCAGAGCACGCGATAGCGGATCGCGAAGACGTCATTCTGTTCGGTGCGTGTTTCTTCGCTGCCGTTCGGCGAGGCGACGCGATCGGCCAGATGCCAGGGTCCGAACTGATCCGAATGGCTCGGGCTTGCGGCGAGCCGCAGCTTGAACCGGCACTGGGCCTGGCCCGGCAGATTCAGGACCACGACGCGGTCGGTGGTGCGAAATTTGAGCGGCACCGACCCTCTGATGATGCTGTGACCGTCGTCATCAGACCCCAGCGCACCCTGCACCTGGGCCAGCGTCTGGTTGTGGTCGGTGTGCAGTTCGATCTGGCTATTGGCCACCTCAGACGCGGCGACCTTGGGCAGGCGGATTTCAAACTCGATCGCGGGTTTTGATGGGTTGATGCCGAGATAGGCGAGCGCGGCGTGCCGCATATCGGAGGCCACGAAGGCCAGAAGCGCGAGCACCGCCACCGCGGCGAGGCCGTGCCTGAACATATCGCGCGCGCTGCGATAGCCGCTCCGAAAATAGACGGTCAGGATGATGGCGACCGCCAGGGCAGTCGCAACGCCGGCAAGCCCCGACATCAGCATGCCGAGCCAGCCATCCGGGCTGTCATCGGCGAAAAGGCTCGTTCCGTCGCCGACCATTTTGAGGAACGAGGTCACTGAATTGCCGGGCAGCTCGGTCGCGTGGGCCGCGCCCTTCGGCAATGGGGTGATGATATTCATCGCAGCATCTCGCGGGGTGCGTTGGAGCCGATTCGGGACCGAAATCACTGGAACTGTCGCTAGTTGGTCACCGGAGCGTGGATTGTGGTTCAACCCAATGGGCGGGGTTTTATTGTCAGGGTGGGGTGCTGCCGCTATAGCGTGGGGCCTGGCGCTTCGCGCCGAGAGGGAATTCCGATGTCGGTTCAAATGGTTTTGCTGCCGGTCTTCGTCCTGGTGGGGCTCACCTTCGCCCTCCTGCTCTGGATGGCCACGGCGCGTGGCCGTGCGCTGGCGGAGCGGGAAACCAGCTTCAAGGATATCGCGTTGGGTCAGCAGAACTGGCCCCACGCCACCCAGATCGGCAATTGCTTCAGCAACACCGAAAGTCTTGAATGACTCCCGCAGCGCGGCTCTCCGCGGCCATCGAGTTGATCGATACTATCGACGCGCAACGCATCCCGGCGGCGAAGGCGCTGAAGGAGTGGGGCACCGCGCACCGCTATGCCGGCTCGGGCGATCGCGCCGCGATCTCCGGCCTGATCTGGGACGTGCTGCGGCGGCGCGCATCGAGCGCATGGATCATGGACAACGACACGCCGCGGGCGCGCGTGCTGGGCATGCTGAAGGCCGAGCGCGCGATGGATGTCGATGCCATCGCCGCTCTGTGTGACGGCGGCCGGTTCGCGCCGGAGCCATTGAGCGAGCACGAGCGCGCCGCGCTCATGTCGCGGTCAACCGCGGATGCGCCTTCGCACATCGCGGGCGATTATCCGGAATGGCTCGATGGATATCTGGCGCAGGTGTTCGGCGATGACCGCGTCGCCGAGGCAACTGCGATGGCGAGCCGGGCGCCGCTCGATCTGCGCGTCAACACCTTGAATGCGAAGCGCGAGAAGGTGCTGGCATCGACGGCGCATCTGGAGACAAAACCGACGCCATGGTCGCCGATCGGCCTGCGCATCGAACTCGGCGCCGATGCCCGCAATCCCGGCATTCATTCCGAGGAGGATTTCATCAAGGGCGCGATCGAGGTGCAGGACGAGGGCTCGCAGTTGGCGGCCTTGCTGTCGGCGGCAAAACCCGGCGAGCAGGTCATCGACCTCTGCGCCGGCGCCGGCGGCAAGACGCTGGCGCTGGCGGCGATGATGCAGGGCAAGGGCCGGCTGATCGCGACCGACCATGACAAGCGGCAGCTGGCGCCGATCTACGAGCGGCTGTCCCGCGCCGGCGTCCACAATTGCGATATCCGCACCCCGAAAGGTCCGAATGATACGCTCAGCGATATCCATGCTTCCGCCGATCTGGTGCTGATCGATGCGCCCTGCACGGGGACCGGCACCTGGCGGCGCAATCCGGACGCCAAATGGCGAATGCGCCCGGGCGCGCTCGAGGTGCGGCTCAAGGACCAGGTCACAGTGCTCGATCGTGCCGCCGCATTGACAAAACCGGGCGGGCGGATCGCCTATATCACCTGCTCGGTATTGCCGCCGGAAAACGGCGAGCAGATCCGAAGCTTTGTCGTCCGCCATCCGGAATTTGCGGTGGTGCCGCCATCGCAGACCGTGACGGTGCTGTGGGACAAGGCGGAGGATTTTGCCGCCGCCACGCTGCAATCGGCGGAAGGGCTGCTGATGACACCGCGCCGAACCGGGACGGATGGATTTTTCGTCTCGATCCTGAAAAGGAATACGTCGTCCTGAGAGTCTGCGAAGCAACGCGTCCTGTGTCCCGGACGCGGTGCAGCGTTCTTCACGATGCACCGCAGAGCCGGGACCCAAGCCGATGCGAAGCGTGCTAAATGGACCCCGGATCAGCACCGCACCGCTTCGCGCTGCGCAGCATCCGGGGCACGCATTTCTCATCCTGAGGCGCGAGCCACTGATGGTACATTTGAAGATTCTTCGAATTGAACGGGGAGCATGATGAAGCGACACCGTTGGATCGGTTTGTTGGGCGTGGCCGCAACACTCTTCGGCCTTGTCTGTGGTTCGGCCTTTGCCGATGAGACTGTCAGCATCGGCGGCTCCCCCGCCGTATTGATAAAACCGAAAGCGCCGCGCGCGAGCGTGATCCTGCTGCCGGGCGGTGACGGGGCGATCAATGCGGGCGACAACGGCGAAATTAACGGGCTCAAACTCAACCAGCTGGTCCGTACGCGACACGCCTATGCGGCGCGCGGGCTGGCGGTGCTGGTGGTCGACGCAGGCACCGATCTCAATAGTGCGGTTCAATACATGGCCGCGATCAAGCGGCCGGTCACGGTCATCGGCACCAGTCGCGGCACGCTGCGCGCCGCGGAGGGAATTGCGCGCGGCGCCCGGCCGGACGCGCTGGTGCTGACATCCGGATTCCTCAGCGCCGAGTCGGGCAGCGGTCAAAATGTCATGTCGATCCTCGGCTCACCGTCGTCGCTGCCGCGCACGCTTGTGATCCATCACAGCCAGGATAGCTGCAGGGCGACATTGCCGGCCGGTGTTGAACCGTTCGTCAAGTGGTCGGCCGGCCGCGCCCGGGCGGTCTGGGTGAGCGGCGGGCTCAATGAAGGCGACCCTTGTCAGGCCGGGGGCCATCACGGATTCAACGGCCTCGATGGTCAGGTTGTAGGGATTGCGGCGGGGTTCCATTGATCCGGCGCTGCAGCAAATGGCTTGAGTTTGTACCGTCATGCCCGGGGCATAGCCATCCGAAGGACGGCGGCGCTCCCGCTCGCCTATGTCCCGGGCATCCACGTCGTCCTGTCCCTACCGGCCCAAAAAAGGGCGTGGATGGCCGGGACAAGCCCGGCCATGACGGCTCTGGAAGGGTTGCTCGGCGGCTCGCCGTCGCGTAATTGCTTTCCATGATAGCAGCACAGCCAGCCCGCGAGCGGAGCGCCAAGGTGGCCTCGGCGCACGACAAGATTCTGATCGTCGATTTCGGCAGCCAGGTGACGCAACTGATCGCGCGGCGGGTGCGCGAGGAGGGCGTCTATTCCGAAATCGTGCCGTTCCAGAAGGCCGAAGCCGCCTTCAAGGAGATGAAGCCGAAGGCGGTGATCCTCTCCGGCGGGCCGGAATCGGTGCATGAGGCAGGCTCGCCGCGCGCGCCGCAGGCGATCTTCGATTCCGGCGTTCCCGTGCTCGGCATCTGCTACGGCCAGATGACCATGGCGGCCCAGCTCGGCGGCGACGTCGAAGGCGGTCATCATCGCGAATTCGGCCGCGCCGATGTCGAGGTCAAGGCCGAAAGCCAATTGTTCGATTCCACCTGGGGCATGGGCGAGCGCCATCCGGTCTGGATGAGCCATGGCGACCGTATCACCAGGATGCCGCCGGGCTTTGTTGTCGCCGGCGTCTCGCCGAATGCGCCGTTCGCCGTGATCCAGGACGAGAAGCGCAAATATTACGGCCTGATGTTCCACCCCGAGGTGGTGCACACGCCGGACGGCGCCAAACTGATCCGCAATTTCGTCCGCAAGGTCGCAGGCCTCACCGGCGACTGGACCATGCGCGCCTTCCGCGAGGAGGCGATCGAGAAAATCCGCGCGCAGGTCGGCAAGGGCAGGGTGATCTGCGGGCTATCAGGCGGCGTCGATTCCGCCGTTGCCGCGGTGCTGATCCATGAAGCGATCGGCGATCAGCTCACCTGCGTGTTCGTGGATCATGGGCTGTTGCGGCTCAAGGAAGCCGAGACCGTGGTCGATCTGTTTCGGCACCACTACAACATCCCGCTGGTGCATGTGGATGCCTCAAAACTGTTTCTCGGCGAGCTCGCCGGCGTCAGCGATCCCGAACCGAAGCGCAAGACCATCGGCCGGCTGTTCATCGATGTGTTCGATACGGAAGCGAAAAAAATCGGCGGCGCCGATTTCCTGGCGCAGGGCACGCTCTATCCCGATGTGATCGAGAGCGTGTCGTTCACCGGCGGCCCGTCGGTCACGATCAAATCGCATCACAATGTCGGTGGCTTGCCTGATCGCATGAACATGAAGCTGGTCGAACCGTTGCGCGAACTGTTCAAGGACGAGGTGCGCGTGCTGGGCCGCGAACTCGGCCTGCCGGAAATCTTTGTCGGCCGGCATCCGTTCCCGGGCCCCGGCCTTGCGATCCGCTGCCCCGGCGAGATCACGCCGGAGAAGCTGGAGATTTTGCGCAACGCCGACGCCGTCTATATCGACCAGATCCGCAAGGCCGGCCTCTACGACAAGATCTGGCAGGCGTTTGCCGTGCTGCTGCCCGTAAAAACCGTCGGCGTGATGGGCGACGGCCGCACCTACGAATACGTCGTCGGCCTGCGCGCGGTGACCTCGACCGACGGCATGACCGCGGATTTCTATTCGTTCGACATGGCTTTCTTGGGCGCCACCGCCACCCGCATCATCAACGAGGTTAAGGGTGTTAATCGGGTGGTCTATGACATCACCTCAAAACCGCCGGGGACGATCGAGTGGGAGTGAGGGGGACAGCCGCCCGAGCGGAGGTTTTTGTAGAAAGCGAAATGATGTGCGGGTCTTGTGGTTCACTTTCGCGTCTCGACCATCAAGGTCCCAATTCTAGATAGCAATCCAAATAGAAGGTCTGTTTGACTTTGGCAGTTCTGTTTAAGGCTGGTGGGTCTTGCCGAATTTTCGCATCGAAACCCGTGAAGATCGTGAGAGGCGGCTTGCCGAGATGCGAGACTATTTCCCAGGGGCTCGCTTTGGGACGCGTCGCGATATCTGCAGGGCTACTTATGATGGGCTGCGGAGCGCATTGGAGGAGGTGCTGAGGAGCCAATTCAGCGGTTTCTAACAGCAAATCCCTATGTCATTCAGTATGCCATCCCGGATTCTGGCCACCACGGTGTATGGGTCTTTCCAAAGCAGACGATCAAGCCGAACGCACAGAACGGCACTGCCGGCCTTATCCCGGACTACCTCATTGCAAGCCAATCGTCGCTCGGCTTCTTTTGGCACGTGGTCGAATTGAAGCGGTTCGATCGCCAATTCGCAAATCGGCGCGGCGACAATTTTAGCACTGATGGCGGACGCGGTGTTGTCCAGTGCCAAAAATATCTTAGCCACTTCAACAACTATATCGATGCTGTCCGCACCAATATTCAGGCGCCGGGTCTTGTGCAGCCAAGAGGTGCTATCCTCCTTATTGGAGACTCCGAAGCAGAGAGCGTCCGGCAGAATGAGTTGCGAGTGAATTTTGAGAACCCAAGAATTTCCATCGTAAGTTATCGGCGCCTCATCGGCGGGTTGGCTAACGATTTGGGCTTAAAATCTTAAGAAGCTCGTAGGGTGGATTACCCGGAGGCGTAATCCACCCCATCCTTTCGTCGAGTCGTACTCGCGATGGCGGGTTACGCTTTCGCTAACCCGCCCTACGCGCTAGAAGTATTGGACGTAGTGCGCCGCTGGTTGGAGCGCGAACATCATCTGACGGTGCGTTTCCGAACCACAGTCTGGGCCACGATCCGCCGATTGATTTTGGACTTCCACGCTATCTGTGCGGCTGAGAGGTTTCTCTTTCTCATTGTCTGCTTGAGGAAGGTGTATTCTTTCTCACCAAAGAGATAGCCCATACGATAGGCGTGCTCGATCAGGTCGCTGTTCGCATTGGCGGTGAGGTCTTTGGCGATCCGCTTCAGGCCGTCGAAGAGGTTTCCGGTGTCGATCTGAATGAACCGGTTGATGCAGACATTCCCAACATAGGTTTGGTTGCCGTTCAGGCGATTGCGGATATAGCAGTGTTCCTTAATGTCCTGGCCGCACGGACACTGGTCGAATTCCTCGCTGATCTCAACCGCAACAAGTGACCACTCTGTCCGCGCGACATTGAAGCTCTGCGACGCAGACAGGGGCAGAATTTGAGATTTCAGTCTCTCAAAACTATGCCCTTCCATAGTCACACCCTAAGCTTGCAATAGTGTTGTAAACTACTGCCGTCCCCTGCGGTAGTCTGCTCTGCCCCCGACGCCCTTTGCGGCGCTATGGATTGCGTCGCTTCGCTCGCAATGACGAAAGGGGCGTTTCGCGTGCGACCAATTGACCCGACGGGCAAATCACCGAAAGTCTGTCCAGCCCCTCGCGCAAAAATATTCCGCTTTCGCCGTCGGGCAAATCACTGATTTAACTCCGCGTGTCCCACCCCACTACAGGGGCGTATCGCGATCGTCACGGACGCGGGGAGGGATGCGGTGGACGCGGCAGCGTCAGGCGCGCAACGTGATGGCAGGGCGGGTTGGCGAAAGGCCCGTGAGCGATCAAACGGCGAGCTGACGAACGATGTTGCAGCGTACGGCGAAGTCGTGTGGTCCTGACGCCCCGACGCT
>Ga0137418_10005072_pt1 | contig 12073 bp, 9 predicted proteins | sample CZODoug3_1_2_16f_FD_122242 | JGI IMG/M metagenome (GOLD analysis project Ga0137418, IMG submission 122242) | Vadose zone soil fungal communities from Angelo Coast Range Reserve, California, USA - CZODoug3_1_2_16fungal (Hybrid Assembly) | ecosystem: Environmental > Terrestrial > Soil > Vadose... | reverse complement strand
TATGACCGCCGGTATTTCGTTGATTCCGGGAAAAACCGGCGCTCATAGAGCGCCGCTACAGTTGGGTTCAGGCGGATTTTTAGGTTTCATCCAAAACTGAGGGAGGAACGCGTGACTCTACTAAGAAATATCTTCTTCATCCTTGTAACCATTCTCATGTCGCAAAACCTCGTCTGGGCCGACGATCTGACCGGACGCGTTCTTGACCCGCAGGGAAGCGTTGTTCCAGCCGCTCAGGTCCGGCTGTTCGATCGCAAGACCGGCCAGCTCCGGACGACAGTCAGCAACTCCGAAGGCGGCTTTTCTTTCCGTGGCATTCCGCGGGGCGATTACCTGCTGGAGGCCGACGCCTCGTCGTCGGCGTTGACTGCATCCAGGCAGGTCTCATTGCGGGGCGATCAAAGTGCCGATCTGGAACTGAAGATCTCGGGCACGAATGTCGAAGTGCTGGTGACGGCGGTCGGCACTCCTCAATCCATCGAAGAAACGGCCAAAGCCATCGATGTCGTCGATGCCGACCAGATTGCGCAACGGGATGAACTTTCGATCACCGAAGCTATCCGTACCCTTCCCGGCATTCGCGTTAAGCAACTGGAAGGTCCCGGCAGCTTCGTATCGATCAGGACGCGCGGCCTTCGAAACCAGGACACGGCCGTTTTGATCGATGGTATGCGCTTTCGCGATGCGGGCAGCATCCAGGGCGATGCGACCGCATTCCTCGAGGATATGACCATCGTGGATACTGAACGTATCGAGGTTCTGCGCGGCTCCGGCTCTTCACTTTATGGCAGCCATGCGCTCGGTGGCGTCATCAACGTCACTACCCGCCCCGGCGGCGGCCGAACGCATGGGGAATTTCGCGCCGAAGGTGGCGGTCTCGGCATGATTCGCAGCGTACTTGGGATAGGAGGAGGTCTCGCTGCAGACCGTTTCACATATAGCGGAAGCGTGTCGCACCTCAACGTGACCAAGGGCGCGCGCGATGGCACTCCCTATCGCAATACGGCAACGCAGGGCGCTGCGAAATACAGCTTTACTCCCGGAATATCCCTGAATGGCAGGCTCTGGTATTCCGACAGCTATCTTGCGAGCACCGAAAATCCAACTTACAGTCCGGCGACCCTGGCCAACGGAACAGGGCCGATTTACAAAGCCGTCGCGCTTCCGCTCGACCAACTGGAGCGGTTCGAGAGAAAACAGCCCTACACCGTGGGTAATGCGACGTTTATTCCAAACCAGATCAATCCCGATGGACGGCGGCTGGGAAATTTCCTCAGCGGCGCTTTGACCTTCCAGCATCAGATTTCTCCAAATAGCTCGTACCATGTCGGCTACCAGCGAGTAGATACGAAGCGCACTTACCTCGATGGTCCTGCGGGCCCAGGTTTATTCGAGCCGGCGGGGACGTCCCGAAGCAACTTTGACGGCTACACCGACACGATTCAGGCTCACTTCGATCAACGCGCCGGGGGCTATAACTTCATCACGTTGGGTTACGAGTTCGAAGCGGAGAAGTATTACACCTTCAACGGCTCGAATGCAGGGACCAACTCGATCGATCTCCGGCAGCGCAGTAATGCGTTTTACGTTCAGGATCAGATTCGTCTCATCGAAGGCCAGCTCCAATTGACAGTGGCCGGACGGGCGCAGTCCTTTAAACTGAAGACGCCCGCCTTCGCCGGATCCCCCGGTCCGTATACTGGCGTTTCGGCAGTCGAGCCGCCGAACGCATATACCGGTGATGGTTCGCTCGCGTACTTTTTCAGACGGAGCGGAACAAAATTGCGCGGCCATATCGGTAACAGCTTCCGTGCGCCGTCGGGGTATGAGCGATACGGTGGTGGAGGAACCAGTTTCTATGGCGATCCCCGTCTCCGCCCCGAGCGATCGATTGCCATGGATGGCGGAATCGACCAGTGGCTCTTCGGATCAAGGCTGCAGCTTGGCGGAACGATCTATTACACGAAATTGCAGGAGCTCATTCGGTTCGACAGCTTCCTTCCAGGAGATCCGTTCGGCCGCCGCTTCGGCGGATATGCGAATGGCGGGGGCGGCATCGCTCGTGGATTTGAATTCAGCGGCAAAGTATCGCCAACGTCCAAAACGAATTTCCAGGCGTCGTACACGTACGTCAATGCCGAATCGCGTATCCCGACAATACCGGCCATCAATTACTACGACGTGCTGGGAAACTCCAAACACACATTCACGCTGACGGCAACGCAATGGTTCGCGAGCCGATTCAATGTGGCCTTCGATATGTCTGCAGTCAGCGACTACACGACCACCCTTTTCGGCCTGGACTTCAGTTCACGCCCATTCACTTTTAACGGTCCCACGAAAGCGGATGTCGTCTTCCATTACGAACATCCCCTGAGCGACCAGAGAAGTCTGGAGTTCTACACGAAGGTGGAAAACATCTTGAATCAGCAGGCCTACGAGGACGGTTTCATCGGCCCCAGGGCCTGGGCCGTCGCGGGCTTCCGTCTCAAGTATTAAAGCGGGCAGCGGCGGAGGATCTGCAATCAGCAAGTTGCTGATTGCAGATCCTCCTTCGACGACTACCGGTGGTATTGCGGTAGTGTTGTGGGTACGTTTGTTCTTCCCAATCCCACGATTCTTCAGATCTTTAGCGAAGGAATCGTTCTTGCCGCAAAAAAGGCAGAGACCTTTTTGCCCAAAAGGAGACCTGAAGAATGAATTCCACTTTTTATCGAGTGATGCTCGTTTTAGCGATTATGTCCGTGTTTGTCCTGCAAACGTATGCGCACCATGGGGCTCAGTTTCTAAGCCAGGCCAGGGAAATGAATACGGCCGAAGTTCAACTTGGCGAGATGGCCGCCGGCAAGGCGCACGATTCCCGAGTCAAGGATTTTGCACAGATGATAGTGAAGGATCACAAGCAGACCCTCGACAAGATTCAAGAGTTATGGGACGCCCGGTCCAGGAAGGCCGGCAACAAGACCAATCAAAACGTTCAGGTCAACGCGGAACACAAGCGGGTTTCAGATCGGCTTTCGAAACTTTCGGGCGAACAGTTCGATCGCGAGTTCATGGGCGTGATGGTACGCGAACATCAGGCCGCCATTAAAGCCTTTCAGCTGCACAGTCACGCCCACGGTTATGGAACGACTAACAAGTCGTCCTCAAAGGTCGATTACATGAAGGATACGGACACGGCGCAATTCGCCACCGAGACGCTGCCGACGCTCCGTGAGCATCTCCAAAAGGCCCAGGATATTGTAAAGGGGATGCGCGGCACAACGACGACCCAGTAGCCGGCGACCCGTATTCAATCGAGCGCGCGGCTTTTACTGTAGCGGCGCTCTATGAGCGCCGGTTTTTCCTGGAATCAAGGAAATACCGGCGGTCATAGACCGCCGCTACAGTAGACGGAACCGCTCTTCAATTCATGGCTTCTCGGTGCCGGTGTAGCTGAAGTCGGCGGTGGTGACGGCCCCGGCTTTCACAGTCACGGTCTTCGTCATCATTCCGAACCGTTCGTGCCAGATCTGAATGGTGTGTGTCCCGGCAGGTACTTTATCGATCTGATAAGTGCCGCCCTCGCCGCTGACTGTGAAATAGGGATGATTGACGACCCCGACGTACGCGGTCATCCAGGAGTGGACGTCGCAGCCGAGCTTGATCATGATTTCTTCCTGCGTCGGCTTGTAGGATTGAACGAGACCTGCCCTCGGCTGCCCAACATTGAAACTGGTGTTCTTGATGGATGCGCTGTGCAGGTTGTGCAGCCAGTTGTCGCTGTTTTTGATCTGCAGGACCTGGCCAACGCGCACGCCCACGACGCGCGGAACGTAGATACATCCATGCTGGTCGATGGTCACGGGTTGCGCGGGAACCGGTGCCTGCGGAAAGTTCCCCTGCAGTTTTACAAAAACGTTCAGCAGGCCGCCGTTTTGCGTGAGGACGGTCTCCTGAACAACCTGCTTGCCGGTGTTGACCTTCGCGCACATCGGATCGCGGCCCATCCGGATGACGGGGTTGCCGGGCGGCTTTCCAGACAGTGTAATGCGTCCTTTGATTGTTCCAGTGTTGGTCTGGGCCGCCGCGAGACCGGCGAAGATCAGAAAAACTGCCAGCGAAAGAAAAACGCGAGCTTTCATGGCCGTAAACGTCTACTGCTTCCTTGGGTTCGCCTGCCGCTCCTTCGTTTCCTTGTCGAATTGCTTCGCTTCTTCCGGGTACCAGTATTTCAGATGACAGTTTTCGCATGCCTTATCGATCGCATCGCCCGCGTTCAAAAGATCCTCTGGGTTCTTTGCGTCAACAGCCTTCAATACCGGAGCGACTGTATCCTGCAGTGCGTGCGCAAAATCAGTGAAAGCCTTCCGGTCCGCACTGATGAGAGCCTCAATCTGGTGCGGTTCCAATTCGATATTGGGGTTTTCGGACTTGACCCCTTCTTCGGCAACTTTGCGGCCCGGCATCAATAGCAGGTTTCCGGCCTCGAACAACATGATGGCGTGACGTCGAACGTCCTTCCACTCATCGGCAGTCTTCGGAGCTTTTTCTTCGACTCCTCGTTCGCTCACCGTCGTTGCAACCGACTCCCATATGAAATCCGATCCCGGGTCGACCATCGAATCCATAATGTCTTTAATGGTTGCATTTATCCGGTAATCCCCCTGCGGTTGGGCCGGCGGCTGAGCTGTACACGCAGCCAGGAGAAAAAGGCTTCCTACAAGCAATAAAGCATATCCACGCATGGCATCCCCTTTCTGAAGAGGTTCATTGTACTCCGGGTAAAATTCGGGGACAGACGTATAAATCACCTAATTAGCAGGAAACTAACCTTGAAGGCTAATTAGGTGATTTATACGTCTGTCCCCGAATTAGCCTGGCGCCTCGGTGACTATAGATCCGCGATTTGTGACGGATGCTGAAGAATTTCTGAATTTTTAGTCAGAATTGCACGGTCCACGTCCGCCTCCGCGCGACTATACCGAAGATACAGCGCCGGAATCACGATCATATTTAGAAACGTCGACGTAACGATGCCGCCCAGGATCACCACGGCCATCGGCTGCTGAATTTCCTTTCCGGGTTCGCCCGCCCCGAGTGCAAGCGGGACCAGGCCGACCCCCGTCACAAGCGCCGTCATGAGGATCGGACTGAGCCGCTCCAGCGAGCCCTGAATTATCGACTGCCGCAACGGAAGGCCCTCCTCCAGTATGAGGTGTTGGTAGTGCGTAATCAGCATGATGCCGTTGCGAGTGGCAATGCCAAACAGGGTGATGAAACCGATCAGTGACGCTATCGATAATGTTCCCCCGGCGGCAAAGACCATAATGACACCGCCGATCAGCGCCAGCGGCAGGTTGGCCATCACCAGCAGCGCCAGCCGCGTGGATCGGAGCGCCAGATAGAGGAGCAGAAAGATTCCGGCGATCGCCACACCTGTCATGATGGTGATCTTCCGCGCCGCCTCTTCCTGGGCTTCGAATTGTCCCCCGTACTGGACGAAGTAGCCCTCGGGAAGCGCCACGTCACGCGCGATCTTTTGACGGATCGCACTGATCACCGAGCCAAGATCTCGCCCTGCAACGTTAGCCTGAATGATGATTCGCCGCTGAACATTTTCGCGGTTGATGGTGTTGGGACCCTGATCGGCCTGGACGGTTGCGACCTGGCTGATTGGGACCTTGGCGCCAACCGGAGTATCGACGAGCGTCGAGGCAATCGTTTCCACCGACTGCCTGGACGCGTCATTGAATCGGACGACGACATCGTAAGTGCGCTGGTCTTCCAGGACCTGCGACACCGCCTCTCCATTGAAAGCAGTGTCCACCGCTTCGGCGAGATCGCCGGCGCGTAGACCGACCGCCGCCGCTCTCGAACGATCGAGATTGATCTGCACCTGCGGAACACCGACCTGAGGCTCAACCAGAAGATCCACGATGCCCGGCACTGTCTCCATACTCGCGCGAATTTCTTCTGCCTTGTTGCGCAGTGTTACAAGATCCGGCCCGAACAGCTTGATCGCAATCTGCGCCCGCGTGCCGGACAGCAGATGATCGATGCGGTGAGAGATGGGCTGGCCAACTTCGGAAACCACACCGGGAATCTGGGAAAGATTCTGCCGCACTTCTTCCATCACGGCGTCGTGAGAACGGCCGAGCTGGCGCGTTACCACTTCGATCTCGCTGGCATTGACTCCGGCGGCATGCTCGTCCAACTCGGCGCGGCCGGTCCTGCGCGTTGTCGAGACGACTTCGGGCGTGCGGTGCAGCGTTTCTTCGACAATTCGCCCAACCCGGTTGGACTCCTGCAAGGAGGTTCCCGGCGGCAGCGAGATGTTGATATTGAGGGAGCCCTCGTTGAAGGGCGGCAGAAATTCTCGGCCCATCAGCGGAAAAACCATAACGGCGACGGCCAGCATCGCGGCAGAGACGCCGATGATTTGTATCGGATGGCGAAGCGTCCACTGGAGAGTGGTCGAGTAACGCTGCTTCAGCCAGCGCACCAGCGCCGAATCGCCGGTTTGACGCAGAAATCGTGAATTGCCGAGGAGGTAATAGCACAGGGCGGGCGTCACCGTCAGCGCAACGAGGAGAGATGCTGCGATCGACGCGATGTAGGCAAACGCGAGCGGCGCGAACATCCGGCCTTCGAAGCCGCCCAGGTTGAATAACGGGAGGAATACGAGAACGATAATCAGCGTGGCGAAGACAATCGAGTTTCGAATTTCACTCGATGCCTTGAAAATCACCGTGGCCACCGGCTGCGGCATGCCGGACTGGGCGTTCTGCCGAAGGCGGCGGAAAACGTTTTCCACATCGATGATGGCGTCGTCCACCAGCTCGCCGATCGCAATGGCAAGCCCGCCCAGCGTCATCGTGTTGATGCCGATTCCGAAGTACGTCATCGCAATTACGGCGCTGATCATGGAAAGAGGGATCGCCGTCAGACTGATAAAGGTCGTCCGGAAATTCCACAGGAAGAGAAACAGGACCACCGTTACCAGCAGACCACCTTCCGCAAGCGCCCGCTTCAGGTTGCTGATGGCCCGGTCGATGAATGCCGCCTGCTGAAAGGCCCTGGTCTCGATCATCACGTCACCGGGCAGGGTTGGTTTGAGAGCCGCGAGTGCCGACTCGATCTGGCTGGTCACTTCCAGCGTGTTGGCATTGGGTTGTTTTTGAATGGTGGCGACAACGTCCGAGTGCATGTTGAAGCTTCCGTCGCCTCGCTTCAATGCCGGTCCGATGCGAACGTCAGCAACGTTCTTCAGGAGAATAGGCGTCGCGTTGCGCACAGTGACGACCGAGTTGGCGAGTTCCTCGAGACTGTTCACACGGCCGCGAGCCCGGATGAAATATTCTTCGTTGGGCCTTTCCAGAAAACCTCCGGACGCGTTGACGTTGGCATCGCCGGCGGCATCGGTGACCTGTTTCAGCGTCAGGCCGTAATCTCTCAGCTTTGCGGGATCCACGAGCACCTGGTATTGCCTGGTCTCACCGCCGATGATCATGACCTGAGCGACTCCCGGGACACCGAGCAGCCGCGGGCGAATCACCCAATCGGCAAGAGAACGAAGCTCCATCGCCGACGTGGTTGTGCTCGTCATCGAGATGAGCATGATCTCGCCCATTGTCGAGGATATCGGCCCCAGCACCGGAGGCCGGACTCCCGTCGGGAGCCGGACCTGGCCGAGCTTCTCCGTCACGAGTTGCCGGGCGCGGTAGATGTCGGTGCTGAGATTGAACTCGACGAAGACAATTGAAATGCCGACGGCCGAGTTCGAACGGACGCGGAAGACTCCCGCAGTTCCATTCATCGCAGCTTCGATCGGCAGGCTGACCAGAGCCTCAACCTCCTCGGGGGCCATACCGTGCGATTCGGTCAGAATCGTCACGGTCGGCGCCGTGAGGTCCGGAAACACATCCACGGGCGCGCGCAGCGCAATGAAGCCGCCATAAGCCATGAGGACCACGGCCGCGATGACCACAATCAACCTGTTTCGGATCGACCATTGAATAATTTGATTCAACATTGATGACCCCGATGAATCAGGAGACGGGTGAGAAAAATAGCCGCGGATTACGCGAATTATGCGGATGGGGCGCATCAAGCTTTTCGTTTTGCGCCCCATCCGCGTAATTCGCGTAATTCGCGGCTATTTTTCTCACCCATCTCCTGCAATTGCCCCTACACCTCATGCGTATGCGCTCCCGCGTTCGCCGGTTTCAGTTCCTGAAGCTTCAGCTGATATGCGCCCTGCGTAACCACCCGTTCGCCCGCTTTAACCCCTGAAAGAATTGCCACTTTGTTCCCGTACTCGTCCCCCACAACCACATCGCGGCGCTCAAACTCCTCGCCGGTCCGCAGCACGTACACGATCTTCCTGCCTTCGTTATCGAGGACCGACTCTTTCGGAACGAGAAGCACGTTCTTTTTTTCACCGGACCCGAGCCGCAGATTGGCCTGCATCCCCAGGCGAAGCTCGCCGCTTCTGTTGTCCACTTCGAATACGGCCCTGGCCGCCCGCGTCTGCTCATCGATCACGGCACCGACGTTGACCAGCCGGCCATGGAATTCCTTGTCCGGATAAGCGGCCGTCGTAAATCGCGCGTCGACGTTCTTTGTGATCCGCCCAAGGTCTTTCTCGAAGATGGGCGCCTCCACCCACACCTGGTCCAGGGCAACGATCTCGAGGATCGGCTCACCGGGACGGACTTCCTCTCCCACGGCCTTTTTAACTTCAATCACCGTGCCCGAAATCGGAGCAGCGATGTTGTAATTCGATGCCGCTGGAGCGGTCTGCAGTGCGCGGAGCTGTTCCTGTACCGCGGCGAGATTGGCTTCTCCAGCCTTCCTGTCGGCCTCGGCGGTCTCGAGTTGACGCTGCGAATATGCCTTCTTTTCGAACAGGCGCCTCGCGCGTTCGGCCTCCGCCGCGGCTACACCCAGCCGGGCGCGGACTTCGATTTCAGCCTGTGCAAGCCGCCGCCGTTCCGCATCGAGGCGACTGTTCTCAATGCGGATCTGCGCGGCCTCCGCGGCTGTTGGTGTCTGTACGAGTGTCGCCAGGATCTGGCCGCTTGTAACGTGCTGTCCGATTCGCGGAAGAGTTCGGCTCTCGATAATGCCGCCGACAGGAGGAGCTACCAGCGCCCGATTCGACGGCGAAGCGACGACGCGGCCCGTGGAATAAATCTGCGGCAGCGCCGGTGTTTCTTCGGCCACGGCGAGCTTCAGCCGGATCAGCCATTGCTGTTCCATCCGGAAGGGAACGATTCCATTCGATTCAGCCGCCGGACCGGCCGCTACCGTGTCCCCTTGCTCCGGACGATTCCACATCAACACAGCGGCCACAACCAGTATGACGACGATGCCTGCCGGCAATATCCATTTCATGGTCGCATCTCCTTTCCTACAGCCAATTCCAGTTCGCTCACGCTGACCTGATAATCGAACAGCGTCCGGAAGTATTGCTGCCGCACTTCGGCGCGCGTTCTCTGGGCTTCGAGCAAAGACAGCAGTTCGGTAGCTCCTTCCTGGTAGGCGGCGAGCGCAATCGATCGGGATTCGTCGGCCTGGTTCAGAAGCTCATCCCGGAAGGTCTGCACCTGCAGGCGGGCAGTTTGAAATGCTTCATAGGCCGCATCGACTTCAGCAATCGTGTGACTGCGGGCGACGTCGAGCAGGGCGCCCGCCGCTTTTCGATCGGCCTCGGCTCGGGCGATGCCGGCCTGGTTGCGATCCCTCACTTTGAGCGGGATGCTCACGCCGAACATCACGGTGTTGTCGCTTGCCAGGCGCTTGTAGCCAACGAAGGGTGTAATGTCGGGACTTTTGTGAGCCTGTTCCAGTGCAAGCCGTTCCTTCGCAGCTTCGATTTCACGCTCGCCGGCCTGCACATCCGGACGTTCGACCAGCGCGGTCTGGCGCAGCGATTCCAGGTCCGGATTCAAAAGCTGCAAGTCCAGGTCAACGGCAACATTCTGTTTCGACACACCGGGATCCTCGAGATTTTCCGCGAGGCGAATCATGGCCTGCCGCAGGCTGAGCTGAGCCTGCCGGATGGCCGAGTCGAACTTGATCCGTTCCAGGCGCACTTTGATCAGGTCCGCTTCGGGAATCGCGCCTTCCTCAAATCGGGCGAGATTGAACTGGAGGAGCTGCTCAAAGGTCTGCCGGTTTTCGGTAGCGACCTCGATGTTGCGCCGCGCCAGCACCGCCTCGAAATACAACCGCTTCACCTGGGCAACTCCAAGGCGCATGGCGTCGGCAAACTTCGCTTCCGCTGCGGAGATCGTGGCGGCGGCCACGCGTTCCCGCAGCCCGCGCTTGCCGCCAAGCTCAATTGTTTCGGAGTAAGTCGCTCCAATTTCGTTAAGCCTGGTCGCAGGAACCGGACCGGAAATCCGCAGGTTTTCTGCTGTGAAGGACAGGCCGGGATTGGGGCGAAGACGCGCCGCGATTTGATCCGCCCTTGTTCGCTCCAGCCGGTACCGCGCCGCCTCCAGCTCGAGATTTCTTTCGAGATAGAGATTGACCACGCGTGGCAGGGTCAATGGAGCAGGGGAGTCCTGGGTGTGGGCGATCACGGGGAAAAGGGTCAGAAACAGGAATAAGAAAATGGGAATGGCAAAATGGGAAAGGGAAGAAAAGATGTTTGGGGAAGAAAGGACGTGGGGAAAGGGAAAGAAGTTTGGCGAAGGAAGAATGTTGGGGAGAGCGTGAATGTTGGGGAGAGCGTGAGTGTTGGGGAAGGCATGAATGTTGGGAAAAGCATATTCCCCTCCTAATGTAGGAGGGGTGGCTGCGCCATTAATAAGAAGTTCCCGTTCCGAAAAGGCGCAGACGGGGTGGTCACTTTTGCGAAATATCTCATGACTGACCACCCCGTCCGCGCCTTTCAATGGATGCTTCGCGGCATTTTCTTGATGGCGCGTCCACCCCTCCTTTCCAAGGAGGGGAATACGTTTTCCGCTACCCGCTCCGCCTTTCCTGTCCTGATATCCGCCTCTGCCTCTCATAGCCTCACTCCACCTTGAAATCGCTCAACGGCATTCGCTCGTCGAGCTTCGCGTTCTTGATATGGAATTCAATGTCGTACTCACCGGGGTTCGGCACGGTAACCTCCGCGACGTAAATCCCCGTCACCTTGCCCACCTTGCTGATCGCCTCCGCCGCCGTTCCGGACGAACCTTTGGGACGGACAGTCAAGGTGACCTCAGCCTTCTCAATGGGCGCGCCGTCCGAGAGGTCCGTCAGATGAATCCGCACCTGGCTTGGCTTCCCACTTCGCAGCGGCTCGTACTCGAAATAGTTTTCGACACGGCCTGTGAACTCGGTCCGTGACAGAGCCTGCGGTTCCGGCGGCGCCGTTACTGCAGCAGGCTTCGAACAACCCGCCAGCAGCAACGCAGCCGCAACACATTTCAATGCGTGTTTCATATGAATCGTTTGTAGAGAAATTGGTCGAGACAGACGCGTGCGCGTCAGACAACAGCGAAGGTGTCAGGCAGGAGGGGACCGGGGAATGCGCGATCGGGCTTCAGGCGGTGCGTGGGCTCGCGGCGCGTCGATCGTGACGAAGCCGCAGGATGTTTGCCCGGCCTGCAAATCCACAGGATCGGTGACGATGACTGCGTCAAATTGAAAGGAATGCGCTGCAGTCGTCGTCAAGAAATCGATCGATCGCGCTTCTCCGTGCAAATGGTGCGCTTCCATGTGCACCACGCGTTCACTTTCCGCATTCTCCAACTCCGGAAAGTGCGCATGGACAAGGGGTGCCTCGCCCGCCTCATCGGCGTGTACGTGGAATAGCGGCGCGTAAACAGTGGCCAGGAGCAACGCGGCCACCGCACTGCACGCGATCGTTCGTCGCATGGGCGTATTCTGATGAAGCGATTCCCCGAAGTCAATCCGCGCGACGCAAAATGGCGCTTTCTGACGAAAACTTCAGAAACGAACAAGGATTGGAAGTAAGCGTTTGCAGTTAGCCGCGGATTACGCGAATTACGCGGATGGGCGCGCACTGTCCCGATACCATCCGAATACAGTGTGATAGCGCGCCCATCCGCGTAATTCGCGTGATCCGCGG
>Ga0137418_10005071_pt1 | contig 12075 bp, 14 predicted proteins | sample CZODoug3_1_2_16f_FD_122242 | JGI IMG/M metagenome (GOLD analysis project Ga0137418, IMG submission 122242) | Vadose zone soil fungal communities from Angelo Coast Range Reserve, California, USA - CZODoug3_1_2_16fungal (Hybrid Assembly) | ecosystem: Environmental > Terrestrial > Soil > Vadose... | reverse complement strand
CGCATCAGCGTGAGGCAGTCCGACACCGCGCATGGCGGCCACGATACCGGCGCCTACGGCTCGACCGGCACGTTCGTGGCCGGCAAGGCGACGCAGGCGGCCGCTGAGAATCTGGCACATGAGATGAAGCTCTTCGCGACGCAGGCGACCGGCACCAATTCCGGCACGTGCACGCTGGAAAATGATTCCGTGCTCTGCGGCGGCAAGCGGTTGTCGTTCGAACAATTGGCGGCGTCGGCGCTCGCCCAGAACAAGGCGCTCAGCGCCAGCGGCAATTCCGCCGGCACACCGCGCTCGGTCGCGTTCAACGTCCAGGGCTTTCGGGTCGCCGTGAACAAGGCCACCGGCGAGATCAAGATATTGAAGAGCGTGCAAGCCGCTGACGCCGGCCGGGTCGCCAATCCCATGCAGTGCCGCGGCCAGGTCGAGGGCGGCGTCGCGCAATCGCTCGGCGCCACGCTCTATGAGGAGATGGTGATCGACGACGGCGGATCGCCCCGGACTACAGAGCAAGCGTTAGAACCCGCGCTATTATCAGAACGGGATTTCGTCGTTGAAGGCGGACGCAGACTGCGGCGGCAGAGCATCAACCGGAAGTGGGACGTTTGTCACGACAAACAGGTTTAGGATATCTTCGCGGTCCATGAAGATTATCTGGCTGCGTTTCGTCTGGTCCAGCTTGCCGCCTAACCAATTTCTGGCCGCCTTCGTTATCTCGCCCCCGGATACAATAAACGCATGGTCGACGAGCACTCGCTTGTTAGTTTCCGGGTCGAAGATTTCATGGCCGAGCATCATGGTGGTTTGGTTCAAGATTTCCGCGACATTTGCAGTTTCAGCCTTGCTAATACCGGCGGCATCGAGCTTCGCGCGCTTTGCTTGCAGGCCGAAATAAATGAAATGCTGCGTAGGCAATATGTAACGCATCCAGACATCCTTCCCGTATTCGAGCGCCTTCAGGGTCTTTTCGAGCGCGAGCGCTCCCCTCAGGGCGAGGTAGTCCGTCGAGATGGGGATCAGAACGCGTTCGGAGGCGAAAATCCCCGAGAGCGACAGCACACCCAGCATTGGGCAGCAATCGATCAGGACGGGGCGCGCACCGTTCCAGCCCGCATCGAGCCCCAGCTTGAGCTTGTTCAGGATGTCCGGACCTTTTCCGAACAGGGTATCCACCTTGATCAGCTCGCTATGCCCCGGAATGAGCTCGCCGCCGAAGCGAATCGGCCGGACCACTTCCTTGAGCGGCTTGCCCGCGTTGTAATACGCGAACAGGCTTTCGCCGCTGGGAGCTCCCGGGTTGAGGATCGAGCTGAGATGCGACTGCGCGTCGACGTCCACGAGCAGCGGCACCTGCCCTCGCTGCGCGAGCGCTGCGCCCAAGTTGAGCACGGTCGTAGTCTTGCCGACCCCGCCCTTCTGGTTGAACACTGTCAGGCGCGTTCCCATCCCCGATCCAGTATGCTAAGCTACTGGCCCTCAAGCGAAATTCGATTATCGCACAGGGCGACGAGATGACTTCACTCCAGCTGGCGCGTCACGCAGGCGCCGCAGCTTCGCCCATTCGGCCCGACACCCGACGACGCCGAGCGCGGCAATAGCGCATTCTCGCGCGCCTTGCGGCGCGTTCCTCAGGATTTTGGCGCGCGTGTCACGTTCGCCATGAAAATTGACGGGTGATTTCATGTCTCATTCGATGAACACATATAGCCGGATTCCGGTCGCTTTTACCCATGGTGAGCGCGTTTGGGTGTGGGACGAATCCGGCAAGAAGTACCTCGATGCGCTCGCGGGAATCGCGGTCAACACGCTCGGGCACGGCCACCCGAAACTGACGCGGGCGATCGCGGAGCAAAGCTCGCGCCTGATCCACACCTCCAACCTCTACCGCATCGCCGAGCAGGAGGCGCTCGCGGACAAGCTCGCGGCGATCAGCGGCACGGAGAACGTTTTTTTCTGCAATTCCGGCTGCGAAGCCAACGAGGCGGCGATCAAGCTCGCGCGCCTGTACGGCCACGGCAAGGCAGTGGAGAGTCCCGCCATCGTCGTCATGGACAAGGCCTTCCACGGCAGGACGCTCGCGACGCTCTCGGCCACGGGCAATCGCAAGGTGCAGCAGGGATTCGAGCCTCTGGTGCCGGGCTTCGTGCGCGTGCCGTTCAACGACATCGAATCGGTCCGCCAGGTCGCGTCGCACGACAAGAGCGTCGTCGCGGTGCTGGTCGAGCCCATCCAGGGCGAAGGCGGAATCAATATCTCCACGATGCAGTACCTGCGCGATCTGCGCGAGCTCTGCGACCGCCAGGAGTGGCTCCTGATGGTGGACGAGGTGCAATGCGGCCTCGGCCGCACCGGCAAGTGGTTCGTCTACCAACACGCCGGCATCCAACCCGACGTCGTGCTGCTCGCCAAGGGACTCGCCTCGGGGGTGCCGATCGGAGCCTGTCTCGCCCGCGGAGCGGCGGCCGGGGTGTTCAAACCGGGGACTCACGGCTCCACGTTCGGCGGCAATCCGCTCGCCTGCGCGGCGGCCCTCGCGACGCTCGCCGCCATCGAGGAAGAAGGTCTCATGAAGAACGCCGAGCGCATCGGCGGGATCCTGCTCGCCGGCCTGCGCGAGGGCCTCGCGGGACGTCCGGGCGTGACGGAGGTCCGCGGCCACGGCATGATGATCGGCGTCGAGCTCGACCGGCACTGCGGGGACCTGGTCGGACAGGCCCTGGAGGCGGGCCTGCTCATCAACGTCACCATGGACAAGGTGATCCGGCTGCTGCCGCCGCTCATCATGAGCGAGGGCGAGGCTGGCGAGGTGCTTTCCATCCTCGTGCCGCTGGTGCGCTCGTTCCTCGCGCAAGCCCCGGCCGCGGTCCCCGCGCGCGCATGAAAAAGGCGCGCACCGGGGTGCGGCACTACCTGCAGTTCAAGGACTTCTCGCGCGAGGAGTACGAACACCTGTTCGCGCGCACGCGCTGGATCAAGGACAAGTTCAAGCGCTACGAGCGCTACTGGCCGCTCGAAGACCGCACGCTCGCGATGATCTTCGAGAAGCCTTCGACGAGGACGCGGCTCTCCTTCGAAGCCGGGATGCACCAGCTCGGCGGCGCAGCGATCTATTTGTATACGCGGGACACGCAGCTCGGGCGCGGCGAGCCGGTCGAGGACGCGGGAAAGGTGATCTCGCGCATGTGCGACATCGTGATGATACGCACCTTCGAACAGGAGATACTCTCGCGCTTCGCCGCGCATTCGCGCGTGCCGGTGATCAACGGACTCACCAACGAGTACCACCCCTGCCAGGTGCTTGCCGACATCTACACCTACATCGAGCAGCGCGGCCGGATCGAGGGCAAGACGGTGGCCTGGATCGGCGACTCGAACAACGTCTGCAACACGTGGCTGCAGGCGGCGACCGTGTTCGATTTCAACGTGCACGTCTCGACCCCGCCCGGCTATGAAGTCGAACCCGAGCGCGCCGGGATCTACGACGACGCCAACTACGAGAGCTTCGCCGACCCGATGGACGCCGCGCGCGGCGCCGATCTCGTCACCACCGACGTGTGGACCAGCATGGGCTTCGAGGCGGAGAAGGAGGAGCGCAAGCGCGATTTCGAGAACTGGCAGGTGGACGCGGAGATGATGCGCGCGGCGAAGAAAAACGCCCTGTTCATGCACTGCCTGCCCGCGCACCGCGGCGAGGAAGTCGCCGCCGAGGTCATCGACGGCCCGCAGAGCGCGGTCTGGGACGAGGCCGAGAACAGGTTGCACGCCCAGAAGGCGCTGATGGAATTTCTCCTGCTCGGCAGGGTAAGGAAAGGCAGAGACAAAAAGGTGAAAAAGTGAAAGACAAGGTGAAAAAGGTGGTCCTCGCCTACTCGGGCGGCCTGGACACGTCGGTCATCCTCAAGTGGCTGCAGGATACCTACGGCTGCGAGGTCGTCACCTTCACCGCCGATATCGGCCAGGGAGAAGAGCTGGAACCCGCGCGGAAGAAGGCGCGGAAGCTGGGCGTGAAGGAGATCTTCGTGGACGACCTGCGCGAAGAGTTCGTGCGCGACTTCGTGTTTCCCATGTTCCGGGCCAACGCGATCTACGAGGGCGAATACCTTCTCGGAACTTCGATCGCCCGGCCGCTTATCGCCAAGCGCCAGATCGAGATCGCCCGCAAGACCGGGGCGGACGCGGTCGCGCACGGCGCGACCGGCAAGGGCAACGACCAGGTGCGTTTCGAGCTCGGCTACTACGCGCTCGAGCCGAATATCCGCGTGATCGCCCCGTGGCGCGAGTGGGACCTGACTTCGCGCGAAACTTTGCTCGACTACGCGGAAAAGCACGGTATCCAGATCGAGGGAAAGAAAAAAAACGGCTCGCCCTACTCGATGGACGCGAATCTGCTGCACATCTCCTACGAGGGCCGCATGCTCGAGGACCCCTCGCGCGAGCCCGAGGAGGACATGTGGCTCTGGACCGTGTCTCCGGAGAAAGCGCCCGGCCGCGCCGAGTATATCGAGCTCGAATACAGGAAAGGCGATATTGCCGCCGTCAACGGCAGGAAGATGAAACCGGCCGCGGTGCTCGCCGTGCTGAACAAGCTGGGCGGAAAGCACGGCATCGGGCGGCTTGACCTCGTGGAGAACCGCTACGTCGGCATGAAATCGCGCGGCTGCTACGAGACCCCCGGTGGAACGATCATGCTCAAGGCCCACCGCGCGATCGAGTCGATCTGCCTGGACCGCGAGGTCGCCCACCTCAAGGACGATCTGATGCCGCGCTACGCCTCGCTCATCTACAACGGCTACTGGTGGAGCCCGGAGCGCAAGATGCTCCAGGCGATGATCGACGCTTCTCAGGTGAACGTGAACGGCCGGGTACGCCTGAAGCTGTACAAGGGCAATGCAATGGTCGTCGGCCGCGAATCGAGATCGGATTCGCTCTTTGATCCGGCACTCGCCACTTTCGAGGAGGACCGCGGCGCATACAACCAGGCCGACGCGGCGGGATTCATCCGACTCAGCGCGCTGCGCATGCGCACCGCGGCAAGGCTGCGCAAGAAACTGCGGCGCTGAGCTCCTATTCGAACTTGTTGGTGAGCGTGCCGACCCCGTCGATCACGATGCTCACCGTGCTCCCGGGCGTCATCGCACCCACGCCCACCGAGCTGCCGCAGGCGATCACGTCGCCCGGCTCGAGGGTCATGTCCCGCGAGATGAGGCTCACCAGCTTTTCCGGCGAAAAGACGATGTCCGAAAGCGGATAGCGCTGCCGCTCCTGGCCGTCGAGGATGGTTTTCACGACCAGCTTGCCGGGATCGAGCTCGGTCTCGATCGAGGGACCGAACACCCCGAAGGTGTCGAAGCTCTTCGCGCGCGTCCATTGCGCGAATACCGGGTCCTTCGCGATGATTTCGATCGCGGTCACGTCGTTGATGCAGGTGTAGCCGAAAATGTGCCTCGCCGCGTCGCCCTCGGGCACGCTGCTCGCGCGCCTGCCGATGACGACTCCGAGCTCGCCCTCGTAAACCACTTTGCCTCCGTAGGATTTCGGCGCCCGGATGGTCTCTCCGTGCGTAAGGAACGAGTTGCTGCCCTTCAGGAAATACAGGGGCTCCTTCGGGACGTCGTGGTCGAGCTTCGCGAGGAGCTCGTGAAAGTTGTCGATCAGCGCGATGATCTTGCTCGGCGCGCTCGGCGTGAGCAGCTTCGCTGCGGCCAGGGGAATCGCCTGGGGCGTCGCTTCCGGGCCCGCGAACATGTTGCCCGAGTGCACCCGGACGGTGTCGCCTTCGAGCTTGCCGAAGTATTCCCGCCCCTGATAGGCGACGCGCACCCACTTTGCCATGAAACCTCCTTCCAGCCGGGCGGGACCGCGCTCGCCCAGCCGGCGCAGCGTTCTGCCCGAAAACGCGCGATCATACCCGGTCGTTCCTCACCCCGCACGGAGACCGTTTGCGCATCCGGATCTATTCCGACCTCCACCTGGAATTCGCGCCCTTCGTGCCGCCCGCAAACGACGCCGACACGATCGTGCTCGCGGGGGACATAGCCAACGGCGCGGCGGGGATCGAGTGGGCGCGAGAAACCTTCAAGGGACCCGTGATCTATCTCGCCGGCAACCACGAGTATTACGAAGGCCAGTTCGAAGCGGTGCAGGCGGCCATGGGAGCGGCGGCGCGCAAGCGCTCGGTCGAGCTGCTCGATTGCAGCGAAGCCGTGGTCGACGGCGTTCGTTTTCTCGGCTGCACCTTATGGACCGATTACTCGCTCGCGCCGCAGGCCGAGCGCCCCGCCGTGATGGAGAGCGCGCGCAAGCTCAATCCCGACTATCAACTGATCCGCTGGAGCGCCCGCGCCTTCGAGCCGGAGGACGCGATCGCGCTCTGTGCGCGGCACCGCGCGTGGCTCGCCGCAGCGCTCGCCGCGCCCTTCCCGGGGAAAACCGTGGTCATCACCCACTTCGCGCCGCACCCGCGCTCGATCGCGCCCGCCTATGCGGGCCATCGCGCCAACCCCGGGTTCGTTCTCGATCTCGAGGACATGATGGGGAGCGCGGCGCTGTGGATCCACGGACACACGCACACCTTCTTCGACTACCGCGTGCGCGGCACGCGGGTGATCTGCAACCCGCGCGGCTATCCGGCAGAACCGACCGGGTTCAGGCCCGGCTTTACCGTGGAGATCTGAGCTCTTAGCCGCGACGCCAGGTGCCGAGCGAAATCGATACGGGGGCGCAGCCTTCTCCGACGGGGAGCTGCGCGTGCCTCCAGACGATCGTGTTGCCGTCGTCGGACACGCTGCCCTCGACCGGAAATTCCCCGGCCGGCGTGGCGCAGTGCCCGCCGCCCTGCTCCGACTCGATCGCGCTGCGGATCGGCAGGACGCCGACGAGGCGCCTGTCCTGCAGCCTGCCGCGGAACACCGGCCGGTTCGGGTATTCCCTGCGGATGCAATCGGGAGTGCGGCAGGTCTCCACCAGCACGATCTCGACCGCGTCTTTGGAGGAGCGCGCCTCGTACCAGCTGAAGCTGTTGCGCCACCTGCCCGATACGTCCGGACCATGCGGCGCGATCTTTTCCTTTCCGTGTTTGACCTCGTCGGCCCGGCGCACGCGCTCCGCGAGCGGATCATAGGGCACGGTCCGCGTATAGGCAGGCTCGATCTTCACCGGTGCCGAAACCGCGGGCGGAGGAGCCGGCACATCCGGCTGCCCTGCGGAAACACACGGCTGCGGGTTGAAACACCGCGAACCGCAGCCGCGAGTGGACAAACTCCCGCTCAACGATGCGCGCGCCGACTGGCAGGCCGAGCCCGAACTAAAGGGCCCTTCCCTGCCGTTGCTTCCCATCCCGATCTTCGCGCAGCCCGAGCAGGTCCAGTCGAAAGAGTACGTCACCGCTGCACGGGCGCCGGCGGGGAGCAGCAGGGCGCACGCGAGCACGACCAAAACAGAGTTTGGCGTAAAGCGAAAATTATTTGAAAAGCAACTCACCTGTTGCGATGGGAACCGTCAAGGGAAGAATTGCGATATCAAACCCGATACTCAACGGAAGATCGACCAGCGGATACCTCGGGGGATCGGCTTTGAATTTCCGCAACGCGGCCTCATCGCCCTGTATCGCGCTCACGTCGAGGCGCGTGCCGCTGAATACCTTCGGGCTCCCTTGCTCGGCTTTCAAGATCGTTCGGTACGTCGCGCAACCGGTCGACGACAACAGCAGAACCACTACAGGGACGATCGACACGGATCTTGGGAACTTCATTCCCTTCTCTCCTTGCCACCGCCCCGCCGTTCCTTCTCGTACTGATCGTAACTCGGGAGCTCCTCCTTCGATTTTTCCATGGGCGTCGATTTGACGGCCTTGTCGTAGGCCCTGCTGCCCTCGTAGACGCCTTCCGCCGTGCAGGCGGAGAGCACCGCCGATACGAGCGCGAAGGACAGGCACCGGAAGAATCTTTTCACCGGGTACTCCTTCGCTTGACGTTCATGGACGTCATTGGAGTATGTACTGGACCTTGCCGATGATGTTTCTCGCGGGGACAAATCCCCAGGCCCGGCTGTCGCTGCTGTTGTCGCGGTTGTCGCCCAGGACGAAGTAGTGGCCATCGGGCACCCGGCAAGACAAGCCTTCCGCGGTCTGAGCACACTGCTCGTTGAGAGGAAACGCCCTCGCAGGAGGCACGACGGCAGGCGCTTCCGGCTCGATGAGGATCGCGTACTCGCGGTCGCCGAGCAGTTCCAGATATTGGACGAAGGGATTCGCGCGATCTTTGCGAACGTATTCGCCGATTTTCCGGACCCGTGTCTCCTCATCGTTGATCTTGAGCCGCTTGTTGTAGTACGAAATCCTGTCGCCGGGAAGACCGACCACCCGCCTGACATAGCTCAAGCTCGTATCTTCCGGATACTCGAAGACGACGATGTCTCCTCTTTGCACCCCGGATGACATACCCGTCCTCGCAACGTGAATTCCGTACGTTCCGTAGTTGCCATACCCCCATTTCTTCACGATCAGATGGGCGCGAGGCTCGATCGACGGAGCCATCGATTCGGAAGGGAAGCGGAACGGCTCGAAAAGGAAAGCTCGGGCTCCAAACGCCAGCGCCGCGAACACGGCGACGATTAGAACCAAGCCGTACCAACGGCTGTACCAGGGCCGCTTGACCGCCCTGTAGTCCCGGGCGAGGCGATACGCATGGATCGCGCAAATGACCGCAACCAGCAACAGGATAGCGTCGCCGGCCAACTCCCTGCCGCGAAGCACGGACATGTTGCCCAGCGCGATGATCGCCGCAAGCGCAAGATATGCGGCGGCCCAGCCGGGCCGGGCGACGTACAGCATCCCCAAAGGCTGGACGAGCAGACCGAGCACGGCCGCAGTCCACTTCTTCGGTTTGCGGTATATGGCGGTGGATTCCATCTTGCACCCTCAAAACGGATCGTACTCGATCTTGTGCCGCTTCAATACCATGCGGGCAAAATCCTTCCAGTGCTCGTCCGGAACCCATACGGCGTTGACGTTTTCCCAGGCACGATCCGGAGCGGCACCGTCGTGCACCACCCGGAAAAGAAACGTGAACACGGACGCGCGCTTGTTCCGAGCTGTTCGCGCATTCCGACCTCAATTCGTTTTGTTATAGGCCAAACCGCGCACGGGCCACAGAAGAGCGAGAAACGCCAATGCAATTGCGGCATTCAAGGCAACCGCGGAGTACAGCCCATAGTACATGCAAAGAGCAGAATCCAATGGCGCCCATATCGCAATAGACAGTACAAGACTCCACCACGAACCCGTCGTAGGATTGCGAAAGAACGCCTTAGCGAGCGCGAAAAAGAGAATGCCCCAACTCGCAACAGTTGGGCCGAATACGCTAAGGAGAAACATTACCTCTTTTGAATCTTTGCCCTCTCCGAAGATCGCCACCACAAGTTTCACGTGAACTGACGGTGCGAATGGAAGAATTGCGAGCAACAATCCCGCGACGACATGCGCCAGAGCCACCATCAGTAGAATTTTCTTAGCCACTGTAGGTTGCATCTCTCTATTCCTCGATAAATCTTGCTCTTAGATCCGGCGTCGGCACCATGCATGTGGCAAAACGCCCGAACCACTTATACCTATTTCGGGCGATCACGTCGTACACCCAGTCGCGGATGGGACGAGGGACGATTCTTACCACGCCAAGGAGTTTCCACGCCCCTCGGAAATAGCGCGAGATTCGAATTGCCGCATCGGATTTCACGTAGGCTTTCCCGTCGGCGATGAGCACGAACGTCTTTGCCTCTTCAGGGTTAAAGCCGAGTTCGCGCATCAACCGAATTCCTGCCGGCGATTGCAAAGGCGTGAAGCGAAGAGTTTGGTCCACTTCGTGATCCAGGATAAACGTCACGGAATGGGCGCAGAGGCTACACACTCCATCAAAAATGACAACGTTTTCCACAAATGCAACCTACCGTCTATACCCTCACGGCCACGGAAGACCGAAGTGCGCCGCTTCTTGTCCGTTGCGGCAGAGGGCGCTGATTGAAGCCCTCTTGTCAGGCCGCATAGGAAACCTTGTTCTCTGTGAGTGAGATCTCGCCGCTCGCCTGCAACTGCTGAACGAGAGCGGCCAAGTCAGCCTCAGAAATACCCTTGGGAAATAGAGAAGCGATCGTACTCTTGAGCGTCTTGAGCGTTCGCGGCCTCGATGCGCCGCGCTGCTTCAGGTTGGCGACGCCACCAGTTCCATTCCGGCCTTCGAGAATGCGCTTCGTCTGCGGCCGGAGGATAGCGGTTACCGCACAAACCTGGGGACCGCGTACTTGCAGAAGAGTGATTTCGACGCTGCGGCCGCACAATTTCAGACCGCGCTGAAAGCCGCCCCCGACGATGCGACCTTGCACTATGACCTGGGGCTGGCGTTAAAACTAAAAGATCAGTTGCCGGATGCTGTGGCTGAATTCAAGAAAGCCGCCGCGCTGGATCCGAATCAGGCCGACATTCACTACACCCTCGGGGTCACTTTGTGGCAACAAGGCGATTTCGACCAGTCCACCAATGCTCTGCGTGCCGCCATCCAGGCCAAACCCGACTACGCCGAGGCGCACTACACCTTGGGGACGGTATTAAAGCAGCAGGGCAAACTGCCGGAGGCGGCGGCGTCTCTCAAGCAGGCAATCCGTCTGCAACCTGATTTTGCCGGTGCCCACACTACGCTCGCGGGCATACTCCGGCAGCTGGGCGATGCCGAGGGAGCCGCTCGCGAAGCACGCCTGGGAGCACAAATCAGCGCGGATAAAACCAACCTGCAGGCAGCGACGTTTGATACCAACTCGGGCATGAGGCTGCTGAAGGTGGGAGATCTTGAGGGAGCCATCTCGCAGCTCCGCGCCGCCATCGCTCTGGCGCCAAGCTATGCGCAGGCCCATTTCCATCTGGCCGAAGCGTTGCGGAGAAAGGGCGCCACGGCGGAAGCCAACCAGGAATTGCAACGAGCGGCAGAACTTGACCCCCAGTTGAAGCAGCCAGGGCCGTGATCAAACAGTTGTCAGCTATCAGCTTTCAGTAAAGACTGAGAGCTGACCGCTGAAAGCTTCTTCTACGGGTTTCCGCCGCGAATCGCTACAATATCCGATTCCACCGGAACGCCTCGGGTCACCTTCACCCTGAGCACAGCTTCAAAAGGTTTGAGTTCGCCCTGACCCGAAACTTTCAGCCGTCGCAGAAGTTCCTCGAGCGAGTTCTGCTGGCAGACAAATTCCACCGCGGCTTGCGTGCCAATGGTGGTGGTTCCGGCCAGAATCAATACCGACTTCGCGGGGTTCAACCCGCGCACCAGAGCGACAATGGAATAGTCTTCCACCAGGTTGGCATGGGAAGGGCTGCCTATCCAGTACTGCGCCTCCCCGGACTCCGGATGGACGTTCGTGATTGTCAGGTCGCCTTTCCGTGGTCCAGATTCAAGGTTACGGAAAATAAAATCCTGGGTGCTGGGAATATCGCGCAGGGTCAGGTTTTCCGCGGGCGAACCCACAAAGATCATGTTGTTGTTCTTAACGTCGTCTAGGGAAAGCAGGCTTCCGCGCTTCACTCGAATCTGGCGGCCCAGCAGTCCGAAGGTGTGATCGAGAGCATGCACCGCCAGCACTTCTCCTACGCCGGAGCCGCGTGCTACACACCTGGAACACCTGCTACGTCAGGCCAGCTCCGAACTGGAGCGGCGCTGGTTACGCTGGCTCAATACCTACGGTTACCGCCTGCCTGAGCGCGCGCAGGTTTTCGTGGAGTCCTGTCAGACGCGTCCGGACTTCCTCTACGAGGATTACCAGGCCGCCGTCTACATTGACGGGCCGCCACACGATTATGCCGACAGGCAGGCACGCGACCGGCAGCAGACAGAGGCCATGGAAGACTACGGCTACACCGTAATTCGCTTCGGTCACGCGGATGACTGGGGGCAGATCGCGGCGCGTTATCCCCACATCTTCGGTATGGCGCAGACCATGCAGGCTGCCTCGCCTCGTGAACCGAGCAAAGCCACAGGCGTAGAACTGGCTCTGGAACTCTTCGATGAAAAATCTGAGTTAACGGCCCGCTTTGACCAG
>Ga0137418_10005070_pt1 | contig 12083 bp, 14 predicted proteins | sample CZODoug3_1_2_16f_FD_122242 | JGI IMG/M metagenome (GOLD analysis project Ga0137418, IMG submission 122242) | Vadose zone soil fungal communities from Angelo Coast Range Reserve, California, USA - CZODoug3_1_2_16fungal (Hybrid Assembly) | ecosystem: Environmental > Terrestrial > Soil > Vadose... | reverse complement strand
TCTTCAAGGAGCCGATCGAGATCCCGCCCCGGAATCGCGAGATGGTCCGCGTGAACTGCGTGCGCTGCCACGAGGGCCTCGTCCACGCCGGCGCCGACGCGCCCGGGCGCAAGGACGGCGCGCTCGATTGCATGCACTGCCACGCCGGCGCCGGTCACGGCGCGGGCGGCTGAAACGAGGGAACGATGAAGCGGGGCTGGCTCCTGGGGGTGCTGGGGCTCATCGGGGTCGCGGGGATCACCGTGCTGCTGCTGGCGCTCCTCACGAACATCTTCGAGCGCAAGCAGGAGGCGCGGCAGGCCTTCGTCCGGCTCGTCGACGTCAAAGTACGGCGGACGCGGCGTCGGCGCCAGCGACGGCGGGCCGGCCGAGCAGAAGCTCGGCCGCGATCCCTGGCTCAAGCGAATCTTCGCGGGGTACGCGTTCTCCCTCGACTATCGCGATCGGCGCGGCCACGCCTACGCGCTGTTCGACCAGGAAGCGACGCGGCGGGTGACCGAGAAGCAGCAGCCCGGGGCGTGCATCCAGTGCCACGCCTCCAACCTCGCGCTCTATCGCTTCGCCGGGAAGGGCGACGTCCAGAAGGGCTTCGAGCAGGTCTCGGGAATGTCGTACCGCGACGCCCGAGAGATGAAGGACGACAAGGGCCAGCCCCTCGTCCAGCATCCGATCGCCTGCGTCGACTGCCACGATCCGAAAACCATGGCTGTGCGCGTCACCCGGCCGGGCTTCATCGCCGGTATCAAGGCGCTCAAGGCCAAACAGGGCATCGCTGATTTCGACCCCAATCGCGACGCCACCCGGCAAGAGATGCGCTCGTTCGCGTGCGGCCAGTGCCACGTCGAGTACTACATCGAGGGGCCGGGCAAGGTCGTGACGTACCCCTGGGCGAACGGCCTCAAGGTCGAGGAGATCGAGGCGTACTACGAGCGCGAAGGCCTCACGGACTGGGTGCACGCGGAGACCGGCACCAAGATGCTGAAGGCCCAGCACCCCGAGTTCGAGGTGTGGTCGCAGGGCGTGCACGCGCGGGCCGGTGTGGCGTGCGCGGACTGCCACATGCCCTACGAGCGCGTCGGCGCGCTCAAGGTGAGCGACCACTGGGTCCGCAGTCCTCTCCTCAACCTGAACCGCGCGTGCCAGACCTGCCACGCGGTGTCCGAGAAGGAGCTGGAGGCGCGGGTGCTCTCGATCCAGGACCGCCACCACGCGCTCCTGCAGCGCGCGGCGAAGGCCACCACCGACATGCTGGACGCGATCGCCGCGAAGAAGGAAGGCGCGAGCGAGCCCGCGCTGCAGGCGGCCGCCGCGCAGCACCGGAAGGCGCAGTGGCGGCTCGACTTCGTGGCCGCCGAGAACTCGATGGGGTTCCACGCGCCGCAGGAGTTCGCGCGGATCCTCGGCGAAGTCATCGACCACGCGCGCCAGGGCCAGCTCGAGGCCGAGCGGACGCTGCGCAAGCGTTAAGAGGCGACCTTCTTCCGGCCGGCCTCGAAGATCTCCCTCATCTTCCGCGCCATGACGCTGCTGCCGATGCTGCGCTTCATCGAGCCGCCAAACCCGGTGACCTGGTCGGTGAACGCGTGGCTCGCGAGGACGACGACGGTCCCGTCGGGAACAGGCAGGAAGCCCGCGACGGACTGCTCGCCGTTGTAGTTCGTGCTCGCGTAGTACTGGCGCCGGACGAGCGCGTACGCGTCACCGTCGGGAGCGGCCAGGAGGTGCGTCAGGATGTAGGTCGCCTTGCCCTCGATGATGGACTTCACCCAGAAGAAGCTCTCGCGCATCTGCGGCGCGGTCGCCTTCGGGTAGCCGAGCAGGACCGCCTGGACGGCGGACAGATACTTCTTGAGCCCCGCGGTCGCCTCGCTCGCCTTGCGCAGGTCGGCGGCGTGATCGGTGGTGCGCCCGCCGCCGCGGTCGTAGGCCGCGATGCCGGCGAGCCCGGACGTCCGATACGCCTGATGTCGGGCAAGCAGCATTTTCTGGAGCTGCTGCAGAACAGCCTCGGGGCCGCCGGTTGCGCCGGAAAAGGCAGCGATCTCGGCGGTGCTGAGATTGAAGGCGTCGCCGGCCTTCGCGGCCGAGAGCGCCCGCGCCTCGTCGCTGGTGATCTTCAGTCGCGCGAACTCGGCCAGGCTGCCCCCGCCCTTGAGCTCGCCCCAGGTCTGCACCTGAGCGTCGGCGGTGACGAGATTCCCGCTCATCACCTGCTTGCCCAGCGCGTCCGGCGCCGTCTTGACCAGGAAGGCGATGGCGAACGACAAATCCCGATCGCTCACGGCGGGCACATCGGCGGTGACGAACTCCCCGCCGAGGACGCGCTGCCGGTCGCCGGCGGACAGGTGCATGTCGCTGAGCACCTGCTCGGCGCTCGGCAGCGCATGGATGACCGGCGGCGCGCCGCACACCCGCGCACCGGCCGCGGCCAACAGGACCAGGACTCGTCGACGATGCATCATGGCGCGCTCCTTTCGCAGGTCTCCCTGCATAGCAGGGGCAGCGACATCCGAGGATGGGACCTTGGTCCCATGGTGACCCCGTCGAGTGGCCGCTAGGGTCGTGTGATGCGATGCCTCCTCGCCACCGACCGAGAGACGCGACGAAGCCTGTTGTCGTCGCCGCCGTAGCGCTCGGCGCCTTCGCGGTCGGCCTCGGCGATCAGCACGTCTGGTCATACGACGAGGCACGCCCAGGCCTCGTCGCCCGCGACGTGCTCTACGGACACTGGCTCGTGCCTCACCTGGGTGGCGCGCTCTATCCCGACAAGCCACCGTTGTTTGCCTGGATCGTGGCGCTGCTGTCTCCACGCGGGGTCTCCGAATGGTCGCTTCGCTTGCCGGCGGCGGTGGCGGCGGCAGCAACGGTGGGTGTCACGTGCGCCATCGCGACGCGCGTCGCCGGCGGTGTCGCGGGTCTCGTAGCCGCGGCGACGCTCGCCGGCAGCCCAGCCTTCGTGCACTGGGCACGGACCGGACGCATGGAATCGCTGCTCGTCCTCTGGCTCGCGCTGACGTTCTGGAGCGCGCTCGCATGGCTCGACACGACCGCGCGGCGCCATGCGGCGCTCGCGGGCGTCTGGATGGGCCTCGGCGTGCTGACCAAGGGCCCGTTCGCGCTGCTCCCGGTTCCGGCCGTGGCCATCGTACGCCTCGCGCGCCGTGCTGACCGCGTGACCTGGTTCGGCGTCGCCATCGGCCTCGGCGCGACGGTGGGGGTACCGGCGGCGTGGCTCGCGCTCTGCGTCATCGTCGACCCGACCGGCCTCGTGACCTACGGCCGCGCCGCGATCCAGGCCTTCACCGAGGAAATCGCGGCGCGGCGTCCGCGGCCATCGTCGTTCGGAATCATCACCGTGGCCGCCGGCTTCTTTCCATGGACGCTGCTGCTACCCGGCGCCGCCGTGCTGCTCGTGCGTTCGGGGCGACACGCGCGGCGCCTGCTCGCGCTGCCGCTGGCATGGATTGCGGTCGTGGCCGTCCTTCTCACGGTGGTGGTCAGCCCGCGGGAATCGTACTTGCTCATGCTGTATCCGCCGCTGGCGATCCTTGTCGGCTGGGCGTGGAGCACGGCGGCCGGACGTGCGCGATTGCTGCTGGCGGCGCCGCTCGGAATCGCCGTTGTCGGATGCGCGATCGTCGGCGTCGCCGCGATTGCGACGCCGCTCTCCGTCGAGACCCACGGCGTGGGGGTTCTGCTTGATGCCCGCTTCGGCGCAACGCTGCTCGTCCTCGTCGCCACCGCGGCCAGCGCCACCGTGGCGCTGGCGCGCGCGGGGCGCATGGCACACGCCGGCACGGTGCTGGGCGCAGCCGTGCTGTGCGCCGTGCTGCTCGTGGAGATCCACGTGTACACGCCCGCGGTCAATCAGCGCTTTCCGACCCGCGCGGTCGCCGCAGGCTTCGCCCGCGCCGCGCCACCGGACGCCATCACCGTGCTGTATGTCGACCGCCAACGGGCGCCGGCCTTGATGTTCTACCTACCGCAGCGGCCTCTGAAGGTCCGGAGCATCGCCGACCTGCGTGCGCGCCTCGCTGGCAGTGACGGCGCCGGCTCGATTCTCACGCTGCTGCCTCGCACGCAGCTCGAGGGGCTGCAGTCCGCCGGCTGCCGGCCCGCCCGGGTCGCCCACGAGGACCAGGTCAACGGGGTGTCCTATGTCCTCGCCGAGTTTCGCTCGGGGTCCGAATGCCCGCCGATAGGAAGCGTCGCCGTGGCGGGTCCATCGGACCTTGGTCCCATGGTGACCGGGTCAAGTGGTCGCTAGGTTCGTCGGATGCGATGGCTCCTCCGTCTTGGTGGAATCGCACTCGCCACCGCGGCCGGCGCGTGGTGGTGTGCGCGGCGGGACGACGTTCGCGACTGGTCGCGTCCTCGACCTCAGCGTGAAGGTCCCGTAGCCGGGCTCACTTGTCGATCCGGCTGATCTTCGAGCCCTGCAGCCCGAGGCCCGCCATCAGCCCCTTCTGGTCGAAGAAGACGGCGTAGATGTCGTGCTTGGCCGTCGAGGTGGTGAGCGCCCGGGCCGCGCCGGCGTCGAGGACGACGATGCTCGGCCCGGTGCCGAGCTCGAACCCGCCGCTGGTGTCGAGGTATCGCAGGGCGGAGTCGCTCATGAAGAAGAGCGCGTAACCGAACACCTGCGCGCCGGCCTGGAGCCCGTAGGAGGCCGCCACGGTGTTGTAGTAGCCGGTCGTCCGGCCCCGCTGTCGAAGGGCGCCCTCGCCGTATTGCGCGCCGAACAGAAAGCCCGCCTTGACGATGTCGGGGAACACCAGCACCCCCTTGGCCTGGCTGTTGAGATGGCGGGCGTCGGGGACACTGGTGAACATCAACCCCATGGCATTGTCCACGTTACGGTCGATCTCCGCGGAGGATCCCGCGACGGCGGACGGCGCGGTCCCGAGCACGGTCAACGCAAGCACGAGCGCGGCCAGATCAACCCCACGTCGCACGCTGAGCATCGTTCGTTCTCCTTGATTCAGCGGGTTACTTGATCAACGGGATCTCGCGCGCGAATTCATAGTTCACCAGCGCGCGGAGCTTGTTCTCGATCTGGTAGAAGCGCGCCACTTTGCGGGCTGGCAGCACGCGCTGCAAGCGCGGCACATACCCGTTCAACAGCGCGACATGCTCGGTCTCCAGCGCCAGGAACTCGCGGAGAAGCTGCGTCGCTGTCTCGTCCGTCATCGTTTGGTATGCCGCCGAATACGAGCCGATCAGTTTGAAGACGCGGTCGTAGTGGCCGATCATGTCGCTCTGGTAGGCGTTGTAGACCGGCCAGAAGGCCTTGGCCTCGCTGTCCGAGAGCTCGAGCGCTACGGCCACCAGCAGTTTCTTGTCCGCCCTCACCTTCTCGCGCAGCACATCCATGGTGTCGGCGGGTTTGTCCTGCGCGACGGCCACGCCACCCGCGAGGCAGACGAGGAACGCCGCCGCCATCATCACGCTCCGAGCTCGTCGTTTCATAGGCCGGCCACTCCTTTCGCGCACACGTAGCCCTCGTCAGAACTATCCCCGGCGCGATGCTGCCGCCATAGGATCAAGGTCGTAGCTCCCGGTGGGCGGTGGTCTACGCGACAGCGTTTCAATTCGCCGGAATCGTGAGCACCGGGGGCGGGGGCTTTTCACCGGTATCCGCCAGCGTCATGAGGATCAGGAGGAACGTGAACACGCCTTTGGACTTCAGATCGCCGTCGTCGATCCAGTACCAGTAATCGCCGTAGCGCACGGCCACGAAGGGCGTGCCGGGCCGCCAGGCGCCGCTCGCGACCCGGATGACGGGCGGAAATGTCTCCTGGCCGTCGGGCGGCGTCGGAGGCGTCGGAAACGCGCGGCCGCCGCGGACATGATCCTCGGGGACGCTCACGAACGCCGACAGCTCGAAGAGAATCTGCATCCCCGAGCGCGTCTCAATGGCGACCACATCGTCGCGGTCCGTTCCCGATCCGAAGACGACGCGGAACTCCGATTTCTGCGGATTCAGTCCCAGGAGCTTCCTGACCGTCTCTCGCTCGGCCTGAATGTCGGGCGGAATGGTCTTCTTGGGAAACGCCATGACGATCCCTTCGCGCTTTTCCTCCTTGTCCACCTCCACCCGGAACCCCACCGAGCCGGACTCCTGGATCCTCCGAAAGGACTTCACCAGCCGCACGAAGTCCGGATCCGGAAGCGTCCCGCGTCCCCCTCTGCCGTTCGAGAGTCCGTTGATGCTCTGTAGCGCGACCGGAAACAAGAGGTCCGCGCGGTAGCCCGCCTGGATCAGCTCCATCAGCCGGATCGGCGGAATGGGCGTCATCATGGTCCGGATGAAGCCCGATCCGGTCAGCGGAATATAGGTGACGGTGGGCCGATCGCTGTACGTCCCCCCGGCCCCCAGATTGAAAAAGTTCGGGGAGAGGCCGCTCGGGAAGACCGTCCCGTTGGCCGTCAGGGCGGTCTGCAGCTGGTAGCTGCTGACGATCTGCCCGACGTCCACGAAGATCGGCGTGTCGGCATAGCGCAGCTTGACGATGTTCAGCAGCGTCTGCTGCTTCCAGGAGTTGGCCACGGCCGCCGTGAAATCGAGGCGGTCGCGGTCGAGGGTCAATGCGCCGTAGCTCATGCAACCGGCGAGACACAGCGTACCCAGAGCCAGCCCGAATACGCCGACGGTGCGGGCGATACGCATCGCCGGTCAGAAGACGATTCTCAGCAGGCGCTTCAGAAGCTCATCGAGCGACACCATGGTCAGCACGAGCGGAGCGACCGGCAGCAGTGTGATCACCGCGAGCCGGACCACCGTGTCCCTATCGAACGGGACCAAGCGCATGCTCCGGACCACTTCAAAGCTGTTCGCCAGGTCCGCCAGCGACTGAATGTCGCTGCTCCCGATCAGGGGCTCTCCGGCCGGCGCGCGGCCCCGGAGCCATTTGTCGTCGAACTCCCGCACATAGCGCTGGGCCAGGGTGCCGTACGCGCGCAGACCGGCGCGCCGCACTTCGGCCAGATGCGGCATGAACAGCACCAGGGGTCCCAACACGGCCAGCAGCAACGCGGCGGGCACGATACCCAGCTCCACTTTGAAATCCAGCAGGGTCGCGCGCTGGAAGAACACCTTGTTGGCGATCGTCCCGGCCAGCAGCACGCCGTGGGCCACGAGGAGCGGGGCGAATGCGATGACGGTGTTCGACAGGAACCCGAGGCCGCCGGCGCGGTCCGGATGCGTGGGAATCAGGTCGAGCTCGCATCGGGTGACATGCCAGAGGAAGCGAATCCAGACGAACAGCCGGAAATACCAGCGGAGCAGGATGAACTGGAACGCAGGCAGGCTCACGTAAACGAACCACCAGCCGGCCGGTGACAGCCGGCGGCCGCCGTCCGCGGGCGTGCCGTACCAGGTCGCCACATCGAGGGCGGAGTGCCGCGGCCAGATATAAAGGATGCCGACGAAATACACGAACAGGATGAGGAGCACTTCCGCGACCAGGGAGTCCCTCAGCCGCTGGGCCGAGGCCAGAGCCGCGTCGAACCGGGTTCGGGATGCCTTCGCGATCAGGTCGCGCTCGAGAAACTGCCGCACCAGCGGCAGCATCCGCTGATGTAGCACCAGTTCCGCGGCGATCAGCAGCGGCAATGCGAAGAGAAAGCGGGCATGTGTGTCGACGTCGATCAGGAACGGCACCCTGACGGCATCACCCCACGCGCGCCCACTCAGAACGGACAGCATCAGCAGCGGCAGCCACGCGAAGAGCGAGATGACCACGATCCGGCGATGCAGCAGCTCCAGCGCGCTCCCGGACAGGTGGGCGCGCCGGACGATCTGGTAGAGCGGTCCACCCAAGACCACCGAGAAGTCGTACACGTCGGGCCGGAGCCTGTCCGCTTCCGTGGGAGAGCGGAGACCGGAAAGCGTGCTCACGAGATCGCCGTGCGCCTAGCGTGGAAAGAGGAACGTGATCGCAAAGCGCAATCCCCAATCAGGTCCGCCGATCGGCCGCTCGGCGTAGTCGCGGCCGTCGAGTGACAGGCTGATCGGCAACGGGCCGAGCTTGAGGAGCTGGGTGACGAAGACGTTCACCGGAACCGTCCATTGCTCGTTCTCCCAGTCATAGGTCGACTCCGTGTTCACTCCGAACGTCGTCGCCGTCTTCGTCGTGTACGTCCAACCGTGATCTTGCCGTAGCAGGACCGCGGTCGGCCCCGCGCCCCATTTCTCACCGGAGAATGTCGCCGATGCCGCCGACGTCCTCGCCGAATTTCGTCGGTGACTCCGCGGGGATGAGGCGAGCGTCACCACCGCCGTGAGCAGCGCGGCCATAGCCAGCTGGGCCTTCATCAGTCGCAGGTCGGACAGCCAAGCTAGGACGTGCCTGTCCATCGCATCCCCCGTCTAGCAGCGTGCACACGCAAGCCGCCTGCGATGACGCCGTACGCCGCCGCGACCAGAATCAGCCGGGCCGCATCCTGAACGGGGCCGGCGAGAGTGATCAGGCCAAAGATTATGGACAACGCGGCCACGGCAACTCGCGCGCGAGTCGCGTCGGTCGATGACAGTGCCGCGCCGGCCTCCAGCACGCCGGTGACAATCGCCCACCACGCGAGCACCGTCAGCGGCCGACGCTCGGAGAACAGGACGAACGCGCCCGCGGCGACACCTGCTACTCCGTTGGCCGCCGGCCAGACACGGAAGCCGCCACGGGTCAGCGCGACGCTCTCGAACAGCGTGGCGAGACCGTCCGCCAGCACGAACGCCGTCAGCACCAGCACGGCCATCGATGCGGTGATGTGCGGGACGCGAAACGCGAGCAGCAGCAGTGCACCTTCGCAAACGCCGAAGACCAGCAACAGCACGCCGCGAAATGCGAGCGTGCCCTGGGAACCGAGCGTCCTCTCCGGCAAGGCCGACGTGGCAGATCGCATGGGCGGAATGCAACAACGACGGTAGACGCACCGCCATCGGACAAAGGTCTTACTGGATTGCCATCCCACGCAAACCATACGACCAAGGTCCGATTCTTTCCCGCATCGGCGAATGGAACGATACGGCGCCGGCGAAACACTTCACGCCAAAGGAGTCGCACCTATGTGGACAATCGACCGATTCGCCGTCTGGCCCGTCGTGGGGCTGACGCTCGTCGTCGTGGTCTCCTCGGCGGCAGCGCAGCAGGTCTTCGTCTATCCGCAGCGGGGACAAAGCGCGGATCAGCAGGCGGTGGACAAGGCCCAGTGTCAGCAATGGGCCCAGCAGCAGACCGGCTACAACCCGGCCGCACCTCCTCCGCCGCCGCCGCAAGCCGGCGCCGCCCCCCAAGGCGAGATGGTGCGCGGCGCGGCCCGCGGCGCCGCCCTTGGCGCCGTGGGCGGTGCGATCGCCGGCGACGCGGGGAAAGGTGCGGCGATCGGTGCGGCCACCGGCGGTTTGTTCGGGGGGATGAAGCGCGTGGATCGAATGCAGCAGGAACAAACGCAGATGGCGAACTATCAGTCGCAGAACGCCCAGGCCACGGCGACCTTCAATCGCGCCTACGGCACCTGCCTGGCGGGCCGCGGCTACACCGTGCAGTAGATCTCGAGAGAGAACAGTAGACCTCGAGAGAGAAGGGCAGCCAATGGGCACGATGAAGGCCAGTGGTGCACTCCTGGTGATGGCGGTCGCGCTCGTGCCTTCGGCCGTGCGCGCGCAGCAGGCCTACAACGGCACCAAGCCGATGCTCTGCGCCATGTCGCACGTCGTCGAGTGCGACGGCATGGGTCAGTGCGAGCGGCGGACGCCCGAATCCAAGGACCTGCCGCGATTCGTGCGCGTCGATACGACGAAGCGTGCGCTCAGCGCCACGGAGGGGCCGCGCAGCGCCGAGATCAAGTCGATATCGCGCACGGACGGCCGGCTGATCTTACAAGGCGGCGAGATGGGACGGGGCTGGAGCGCCGCCATCGCCGAGGACACGGGCGTGATGGCGGTGGCCATCGTCGACCATGACGCCACCTTCTCGGTCTTCGGAGCCTGCACGATCCCCTGAGGGGCTCGGCCGCCTCCGCGTCACTCCACCGGCAGTTGAGCCGGCGTCGCCGTGCCCGATGTCAAGCTGCTGGTGCCGGCGGCCCGGCCCACCGCGGCCGCGAGAAGCTGCCCCGTCTTGGCGTCCGTGAACTTCGCCTCGGCCGGGAGGCCGCCCGCAAACACCGTCTTGCCATCGACTGGACGGCGTTGACCGTGCGGAGCTGCGGCACGACCAGCGCGACCGTGCGCAGACCGGGGTGGCGGCTTCGGCGTCGGTGATCGCGAATTGAACCCTGACGACGCCGGGTCCGGGCTCGGACACGACCTGGAACTTTTCTCCGAACTCCTTGTCGAGGGCGCCCTTGAAATAGGTGGCCAGCGCCTGCTGGTCGGAGGGCGCCACCTTGCTGGTCTCATCACCCCAGAACGTCACGGGCTCGATGACGACGCTTTTGTACTGCTGCCACTGCGCGGCCGGGTTGAAGTAGCGTAGACCCGCCTGGCCCTTGGAGACGTCGCCCGGCGTCAGCAACCGCGCATCCGGCCCGAGAAAGCTCGACGTCGGCGCCTTCACGTCGGCGCCCTTGGACGTGGCGCACGCTACGGCAAGAAGGGTCAGACCTACGAGGGCGTGCGGTGACCTGGCAATCTTCATGCCGGTGTCCTCCGCTATGGCCGCGACGTGGCCTGCAGCGGGGATCGTAGGAGCGTGCCGGCGCCGTGGCCATCGGACAATCGGGCGCATGTGGTGGGGCCTTCGTCGTACGTCCACGGCGAGGCCTACACACAAGGTCCGATACCCGGCCACCGTGCGCCTTCGTAATGTTCGGCCATGCCGACGTTGCAGGCACCCGCCGTGTGTGTCGTCGATGACGACGCGTCCCTGCTCCGGGCTCTGCAGCTCTTGCTCCGGGCGGCCGGCTTCACAGTCGGGGCGTTTGGATCGGCGGAGGAGTTCTTGCTCGCGGCCCAGGCCGTGACGCCTCGCTGTCTCGTGCTCGACGTTCATCTCGGTCGACTGAGCGGCTTCGACCTGCAGGAGCGATTGACCGCGGCGGGACTCACCATTCCGACCATCTTCATCACCGCGCACGATGACGCACCGACGCGTGAGCGCGCGCGGCGAGCGGGAGCCGTCGGCTACCTGAGGAAGCCCTTCGACGACGCCGCTCTCATCGCGAGCGTCGAACGGGCGCTAGCCGCCTGAACGGCGTTTGCCGTTCAGCGCTGATAGAGGTCGAGGCCACCTTCCCCGGGCATCCGGACGTCGAGCACGAGGCAGCACGGGCCGGCGATCGGCGGGCCGGCCAGGAACTCTTCCGCGGAGCTGTACGTCTGGGCACGGTCACCCGCCGCGCGCAGTAGGTGCTCCAGGCCGCGTCGCACCGACACGTCGTCGTCGACGACGATGATGATGGCCCCGGGCTCGGTCACGGCACCGTGGCCCCCGCCAGCGGCAGCTCGAAGTGGAACGTCGCCCCACACGTCGGATTGCTCCGCGCCCAGATGGCGCCGCCGTGTGCCTCCACGATCGAGCGGCCGATCGAAGCCCCATGCCCATCCCCGAAGACTTCGTCGTGTAGAACGGCTCGAAGATCACGACCGGAGCGCCGGGGGCGAGGCCATCAGCGTCGCGTCGTGCGCAATAACCTCGCGACGGCCCAGGCGGCGGGCGCGGCGGCGAGGACCGGCGTGGCGGCCAGCGGGGCCAACGCGGCCGGCAGCAGAGCGGAGAGAAGGGTGAGGCCGGCATAGACAGCGGCGCCGAACAGCGCGCCGATCGCCTCGAGCGGCCAGCCGAGCACGCGGCGCGCGCCGTTGCCTGCCGCCAGCCGCGGCGCCGCGATCGCCGCGCCGGCCAGGCCCAGTCCCGCCGTCAGCGGCGTCCACGGGTCCACCACCGCGACCGCGGCCGTGACCGCGGCGGCGGCCATCACGGCCGGCCAGATGATCGGAAGTCGCGCCCCGCCGGCCCCGCTGATGCGCTCGCGCAGCGCGTCCGCCGCGGCGACGAACAGCGCGAGCAACCCGAGGAGGACGACGGCGGCAAGCGCGCCGGCCGGCACCGTGCGGGACGGCGCCACCGCGCGCGGCAGCGAGA
>Ga0137418_10005069_pt1 | contig 12083 bp, 10 predicted proteins | sample CZODoug3_1_2_16f_FD_122242 | JGI IMG/M metagenome (GOLD analysis project Ga0137418, IMG submission 122242) | Vadose zone soil fungal communities from Angelo Coast Range Reserve, California, USA - CZODoug3_1_2_16fungal (Hybrid Assembly) | ecosystem: Environmental > Terrestrial > Soil > Vadose... | reverse complement strand
CGGCCTGGGCGGTTTTCCGTTCATGGCTCGCGCGGCGGAGTTGAGCTTTGACTGGCTGAACTACGAGCACCGGCAGGATTCGCCGCTTTCCAGGCGGCTGCCCGCGCTTTCCGGAGTGCCGAAATTGTTTTTGCAAGCTTCCGACGAGCGGGAACTAGGTGAAAGTACCCGCGAGATGTACATCAAGTCGCCGGAGCCGCGAGAGCTTGCGGTGCTGGCGCACGGAAATTTTGTTTCGCTGCCGGAAGACGAAAAGCGTTTGTACGAGAACCGCGTGGTCTCGTTTTTTCTAGTCCGGCTTCCGCCCGCTGCCAAGCCGGGGAAGTGAAGCCGAACGCTTGATCTCGTATTCAAACACTCCACTCACGTAAAATTGCATGGGTTCTTGGGAGCAGACATAGGGTGTAGCTACGATTGAAGAGCAGTTTTTTGCTTCTGTCAGTAGATAGCCAGCCTGTGGCTGTTTCGGATCCCAGTCTGGGATCTCTCGCCGCAAATAGAAATTTAGGCCATAGTGCTTTCCCCGGTCCATTTTTCCAATAAACATGTCCGCAGGCGCCGCACGTTCCGTTCCGATTTCATCGGCGAGCGTTCGCCCAGACGGGTCTCGAAGAAAAAAGACCATAAAATTCGAAAGTAGCACCGCCATAAGAATCGGAGGCGCGGCCAGAGGAGGCAATGAAATCTGTGAGGGAGAGGTCCGCTGCCAGCGGACGAAGATCAAGAAAAGATTAGAGAGCGCGAAACAAAGGGAAAGGAATCCCAGGATAAGGGCGGCCCCTTCACCTGAATGGACGGTAATGCGGCCAGACAAGACCAAAGCCGCGAAGACAGCCACTAGGAAAAAAAACAGAGCGCCAATCAACCCAGAAGCAATAAAAGACCTACGGTACTTCAATTTACCGGCTTGGACGGTTCTGGCAATCAGAAGAGCCATCGTTGGTATCGCAGGAAGAACATAGCCGGGAAGTTTCGATTTGGCGGCCGAAAAGAAGAGTAGGCAAAACAGTGAATAACTCGACAGGAATAAGCCTAGGGGTTGAACCGTTCTGTGCGCTCGAAATTCGATGGTGGCTGAATACAGGGCCCACAAAGCGAGAGCTATCCACGGAAGAAATGCGATGAGGAGGACGGGGACGTAATACCAGAAGGGCTGGAGGTGCTGGAATTCGGGGGTGAGGAAGCGCTTGAAATTGTGTTCGATGATGAAGATGCGGAAGAAATCGGGATTGCGGTGGGCGCAGAGGATGTACCAGGGGAGCGCGGTGACGCAGAACGCGGCGATTGCTGCGGGATGGAGCAGGCGGAAAGCGTCGCGCCAGCGTTTGGTAAAAATGGCCCAGAAGAAAACTGCACCGCCGGACAGGATGATTGCCGCGGGACCCTTCGCGAGAACGGCTAATCCGAGGAAAAATCCGAAGAGTAGTAACGCGAGCCATGGAGTCCGCGGAAGGATTGGCTTATCTTCGATACTGCGCGCAAGGCCGAGCACAACTGCGGCGCAGACCATCGCGATGGTGAGCATTCCGGCGAATGGCATGTCGGTGGCGGCGGCGTGCGAGAAGCCGATCATGCCGACGCTTGTGGGCAGCAGAAGCAGCAGCCAGCGAGCGCACTCTTCTCCGTAAGTACGCCAAGCGAGCCAGGCCAGTGCCAGCGTTGCGAGCAGCGCGGAAATGGCGCTGGGCAGGCGCGCGGCGACTTCGGGATGGCCTTCGCCTAATAGATTGAAAAACACAGCACCACCCCAATAGAGAAGCGGGGGCTTTTCAAACCAGGGCTTGCCGTAGAGCCGCGGAGTGATCCAATCGCCCGTTTCCGCCATGTCGCGAGCGATCCAAGCGTAGCGCGGCTCATCCGGGCCCACGAAACCGATGACTCCGAGGTGGCTGAAATAGCAGAAGTAGAGGGTTGCCGCGATCAAAATGGTCCAGCCGACGCGCTGCGCGGTGGATGCAGTGTTTTCGGCCGGCGGTTGTGAAGTCATGGACAGTGAAGTATTTCTCGCAAGGTGTGAAGGGTAAGTTCTAACATAATGTCCAGCGATGAAGGAATGGCTCAGCTATGCGGTGGTGTGGAGTGTGCTCAATATTACTGGAGCGCTGCCGCGCGGAATGGCGCGTTCGATGGGCGCCGCGCTGGCGAAAGTATTATTTGCGTTCACGCCAAAGCTGCGCAAGACGGCTGAGTTCAACCTGAAGCTGGCATTCCCGGAGTGGACTGAAGAGCAGCGTGCCGCCACGCTGACCGGAATGATTCGCAGTCTCGGCTGTATGGCGGCGGAGTTCGCGCGGATGCCGCGCTACACGCGCGAAAATATTGCGGACGCGATCATCCTGGATGGAAACGAAAATTTTCTGGAAGGGCAGCGCCGTGGAAAAGGCGTATTGTTCCTGACCGCGCATATGGGCGCGTGGGAGCTTTCGTCGTTTGCGCACGCGCTGTATGGTTATCCGCTGCACTACATGGCGCGGCCTTTGGACCACCCCAGACTGGACGCGCTGGTGAATCGCTATCGCGGACTGTCCGGCAACGTGCCGATATTCAAGAACGAGTCGGCGCGTGCCATGCTCAAGATTCTTAAGGAAGCCGGCACGATCGGAATTCTTGCCGACCAGAACACAATGCGCGACGAGGGCGTGTTCGTGGATTTTTTCGGGACGCCTGCCTGCACAACCACTGGCATTGCGCGAGTTGCTCTGCACACCGGCGCGGCGGTTGTGCCTGGGTACGCGGTGTGGGATGAATCACTAGAAAAATACCGGCTGCGTTTTGAGCCGCCGGTTGAGCTAATTCAAACCGGCGATGGGGAGCGCGACATTCTGGAAAACACCGCGCAATTTGCGAAAGTGATCGAAGCCATCATCCGCAAGTACCCGGAACAGTGGGTGTGGATACACGCGCGGTGGAAGACTCGGCCCAAGGGCGAGGCGGCGTTGTATCCGTTTCTCTGAGGTGCAGGACCCGCGTGTGGAGTGCGGCAGGCGGGCTGCCGCTGTCGAAGCCTGCGAGGCGGCGAGGTTGCAAGAGCGGGAGCTGGGCTCCCGCACTCCATAGGGTGCCTGCTGGTAAGGCAGGGTAGAGGGAATGCACTACGAAGAATATCGAGCGAAATTTAGGCGGAAGATTTTTTGGGAGGGGTGATGAAGCACACGGCAGAAAGTTTGGCCGCGGCGATTGGCGCGGTTGTGGAAGGAGACGGATCGATTGAGCTGACCGGCGTGGCCGCGCCGGAGCGCGCCTCGTCAGCTGATCTGATTTTCCTGGATTCGGCGAAGCATGCGGCTCGGGCGGAATCTTCCGCGGCGAGATGCGTCGTGCTGCCGCTAGGGCTAGCGGTTGCGGGAAAAACGGTCTTGCGCGCCGAAAATGCGAAAGTGGCTTTTGCCAAGGCGGCAGCGCTGTTACGCGAACTTTCGACGATCGCCAAGGGAGTACATCCCAGCGCTGTGATTGCGCCGTTGGCAAAGATTGCTCCGAGCGCAAGCATCGGGCCGTTCGCGGTGGTCGGAGAAGACGCCTTCATCGGCGCAAACACGCAGATTGGTGCGCATTGTGTGGTTGGCGCGGGTTGCTGGATTGGCGAAGATTGCCGCATTCATCCTCGCGTGACGCTTTACAACAGCGTGCGCATCGGCAATCGAGTGGAGATTCATTCCGGCGCGGTGCTGGGCGCGGATGGATTTGGCTACGCATTCGGCGAAGGCCGCCACTGGAAATTTCCACAAGCGGGAATTGTAGAAATTGGCGACGATGTCGAGATCGGCGCGAACACCACCATCGACCGCGGCTCGTTGGACGACACGCGCATCGCGGAAGGCGTGAAGCTCGACAACTTGGTACATATCGGCCACAACGTGCAAATCGGAGCGCATACTGTGATTGCAGCGCAGACCGGTGTTTCCGGTTCCTGCGTTTTTGGGCATCACGCGACTATCGGCGGACAGGTCGGCTTCGGCGATCACTGCACGGTGGAAGATCACGCAGTGATCGGATCGCAGGCGGGAATTTTACCTGGCAAGATTGTGCGCAGCGGACAGATTGTGTGGGGTACGCCGGTACGTCCGCTGGAGAAATTTAAGGAATTGAATGCCTGGTTTTCGCGTCTCCCGGAGCTGGGCGCGCGCATCAAAAAGTTAGAAGTGGAGCTCGAGGCTAAGATTGGCAAGTCCTGAAACAGCGCGAAAAACTTTGCCGTGCCGGCTGATTGTGGTCGGTGGCCACACCCGCAGCACTGGCAAGACCCAACTGGTGTGCGATTTGATCGCTGCGTTGCCTGCCGCGCAGTGGGTTGCCGGGAAAATCACCCAGTATGGCCACGGCGTTTGCGCGACCAACGGCCACGATTGCGATTGCGCGCCGACGGAGCACATTGTGGCGCTGGATTGGGAGACGGATCGAGCTAACGGGACCGACAGCAGCCGTTTTCTGCAGGCCGGAGCCGCGAAATCGTTTTGGCTGCGCACTAAGCAGGGCTACCTGGCCGAAGGTATGCCCGTGCTACGGGAAGCGCTGGCGAAATCGGAAGAAATGCGCCGCCGCGAACCGGCAAACGTGATTATCGAAAGCAATTCGCTGCTGCAATTTGTGAAACCGTCCCTGTATGTCTCGGTTTTCGATCCAAGCCGCGATGATTTCAAGGATTCCGCTCGCCAAATGCTGGATCGCGCCGACGTTTTCGTTTTCCGGCGCGGACTGGAAGACGAGGCGGTCAGCCACCCGCCGTGGATGCAACTTCCAGCCCATCTATTAAAGCAAAAGCCCTCACTGCTGCAACGCGAAGGTGAACCTTTGCCGGAGCCATTGCGGCAGTTGGTGAAACGGATTTTGGACATCCCTGCAACTGTTTCACTGTGATGACGAATCGAAAAAACGAGGCATCTTGGGCGTTGACCGTGTGGGTGAATAAGGCGATACTAAGGTGGTACTTGGGGAACGCCTGCAAGCCGTCTGCTTCGACTTTGGAACCATATGTAAAATAAGGAGTTAGCGGAGGCTTGAGGTCGGCCGGGATGTCGCTGGCAAAGTACTGCTAGAACTGCTCTTGGGGGAGCATCTGATGGCCTCAGTTGTCAGAATCGGTGAAGAGCGTTCGGCCGTTGCCGCTCCAGTTCCGTGGCACCAGCAGGAGTGGGCGCAGAAGCTGCCGGAATCCATTGAGCGCGGCGCCGAACACCTGATTTCGCTGCAAGCCCGCGAAGGCTATTGGCTGGGCGAACTGGAAGCCGATTCCACCCTGGAATCGGACTATATCTACTATCTGCACGTACTGGGCAAAGAAGAACCCACACGCGTCGCCAAGCTCGCTAACTATGTGCGCAGCAAGCAGCTCGACGACGGCGGCTGGAGCATTTACCCCGGCGGACCTTCGGAGCTGAACGCGACCTGCAAAGCATATTTTGCGCTGAAACTTGCCGGTGACGATCCGAACTCGACGCACTTAGCCGCGGCACGCGCGATCATTCACGGCCTTGGCGGACTCGAACTTACGAATTCCTACGTCCGCTTTTATCTCGCGCTGGCCGGTGCGGTTAGCTGGGAGTTGGTGCCTGCTATTCCAGCGGAGCTGATGCTCTTGCCGAACTGGTTTTTCATCAACATTTACGAAATGTCTTCCTGGACCCGCGGCATCGTCATTCCCATGGCGATTTTGAGCGCGATCCGGCCGGATTGGCGTTTGCCGTCGCACGCGCATGTGGACGAACTGTTCAAGGATTCTTCGCGCAAGAAGGCCGCATTTGCCTGGAGCGAAAAAGTCGTCTCTTGGAAAAATTTCTTCCTGGCACTGGACCGAGCATTCAAGGTGTACGAAAAGTCTCCATGGAAGCCGTTCCGCAAACGTGCGTTGCGCGAAGCCAAGCAATGGGTGCTGCAGCACATGGAGCGGACCGAAGGGCTGGCCGCGATCTATCCGGCGATGATGAATTCGATTTTTGCGCTGGTGGCCATGGGCTTTGGTCCGGAAGATCCGCACACTTGGCGCGAAATTCAGGAATTTGCAAAATTTGAAATTGAAGAAGCGGACACCATCCGCCTGCAGCCGTGCGTTTCGCCGGTTTGGGATAGCTGCATTGCGATGGTGTCGCTGGAAGAGGCGGGAGTCGCGCCCGACGATCCGTCGCTGGTGAAAGCGGCAGAGTGGATTCTGTCCAAGCAGATTCTGGGCTCCGGCGACTGGCAAGTGAAAAACAAGGATGCCGAACCGGGCGGCTGGGCCTTTGAATTTCGCAACGATCATTATCCGGACGTGGATGACACCGCGTTTGTGCTGATGGCGTTGCAGCGCGTGAAATATCCGGACGAGAAGCGCATGGAAGGCGCGATTCGCCGCGGGCTGCAATGGCTGCTGAGCATGCAGAATCGCGATGGCGGCTGGGGCGCGTTCGACCGCGACAACGACCGCCGGTTTATTTGCAATATTCCGTTCGCCGATCACAACGCCATGATCGATCCGTCCACTGCCGATGTCACTGCACGGGTGATGGAATGCCTCGGCCGTTTTGGCTGGCCCGCGGAACATCCGGCAATTCAGCGAGCAGTAAAATTTTTGCGGGAAGATCAGTGTACCGACGGTTCGTGGTTCGGCCGTTGGGGCGTGAACTACGTTTACGGCACCAGCGGTGTGCTGCGCGCGCTGGAAACGGTTTCGCTGAACACGCAGGACTATTGCAAGCGCGCGGTGAATTGGCTGAAGTCGGTGCAGAAGGCCGATGGCAGCTTTGGCGAATCGCTGCGCAGCTATCACGTCGAATCGGCCAAGGGGCAGGGAAACAGCACTCCATCGCAAACTGCCTGGGGGCTAATCGGCTTGTTGGCTTCCGCTGACGCCGGCGACCCGGCGATTTCCAAAGCGGCCGAGTATCTGGTGCAGCAGCAAAATGAGGATGGTTCGTGGGATGAAGCTGACTTCACCGGCACCGGTTTTCCCTGTGTGTTCTATTTGAAATATCACCTGTACCGCAATTCGTTTCCGGTTTATGCGCTGGCTCGTTTTCAGAACCAGTCCCGCCAAACCGAAGAATTTTGCGCGGTTAAATTCCGCCCGGAAGAGTTCCGGCTGCGCAGCGGCTTTTAAGACGCGGATGAAGTTTCCTCTACTGTTAAGCGTGGATCTGCTTCGCAACAAAGTCTCGCGTGCGTTTGCGGGAGACCGCGGCGCTGCGACCATTCTGCGTCTCTCGCCTGCCGCATTTTCTGCGCCCAGCCAAAGCGAAATCGATGCGGAGTCCGATCCGCAGGCAGCGCTGATGGAAATCCCGGCGCACCTCGCGTCGCAAACGTTGGCGCCGGTTTTGTGGATTAGCGGCGAAGAGCCGCTAACCAACCCGGTGATCGGACGGATCGCCGCGGCGCTGAATGCCGCCGGGCGAAACGTTTTTCTGCATACTAATGGCGCACGGTTGCGCCAGCGAATTCACGAATTCCGACCCGACCCGCGGCTGTTTCTTACGGTGGAGTTGGCCGGCCGCGAAGGAATTCACGACAAGATAACTGGCGAGTCTGGATTATTCCGCCGGGTGATCGAAGGCATCCGTGCCGCAAAACTTTCCGGCTTTCACGTATGCACTCACGTGACCGTTGGCCCGCTGACTGATGCTTGCGAAACCGGTGAGCTGTTTGATTCGCTGGATCGCTACGACGTCGATGGCTTCATTGTTTCGTCGGGCGGCCGCGTGGCCGAGTCTGCACACCCCGCAGGAATTCTGGAAAAATTGAACGAGATTCGCTCGCTGGTACGTTGCAGTCGGTGGGAAAAGTTTTCGGAGCTGCTGGAAGCTTCTTACGAAACTCCGCATGAAATACAGAAAATGATTCTCGCTCGCGCCAATGAAGCGGGCTCCTGCGAGGAGCGCGCATGAGCGGCGACAAAATTCTAGTTACCGGTGCGGCAGGATTTTTGGGCAGCCACGTGACCAGGCAATTGGTCGCGCGCGGCGCTGACGTTCGGGTACTGCTCCGCGCTTCGAGCAACAATCGAGCCATCGCGGATCTTCCGTTGGAATATGTGACCGGAGATTTGCGCGATCCAGCTTCGCTGGAACGCGCGCTGGCGGGCGTGAAGCGCGTTTTTCACGTGGCAGCGGATTACCGGCTGTGGTCCAAGCGCTCCCAGGATATTTACGATTCGAACGTTGGTGGGACAAAAAATCTGCTGGAAGCCGCCAAGCGCGCCGGCGTCGAACAATTTATTTTCACCAGCACCGTGGCCACGATTGCGGTGAACCGTCCGGAATTGCCAAACGAAAAAACGGAAGCGAAGCTTGCAGAGATGGTTGGACACTACAAGCGTTCGAAGTGGATGGCCGAAAGGGAAGTGTTGGACGCAGCGAAGGCGGGTTTTCCGGCGATAGTTGCGATGCCGACGACGCCTGTTGGACCGTGGGACTGGAAGCCGACACCGACTGGGAAAATTATTTTGGATTTTCTGAATGGAAAAATGCCGGGTTACGTCGAGACTGGCTTGAATTTTGTAGGTGTTGAGGAATGCGCGGCGGGCCACATCCTGGTTTCGGAGAAAGGTGTGGCCGGCGAGCGGTACTTGTTGGGCTCCGAGAATTTAACTTTGAAGGCGATGCTGGATATTCTCGCCAAGATTACCGGGCTGCGCGCGCCGTCCCGGAAAATTTCGCATCGTGTGGCGCTGAGTGTAGCCTATGCGGAGACGGCATTTTCGCGGCTGATCGGCCGCGAACCACAGATCCCCGTGGAAGGCGTAAAGATTGCGCGGCACATGATGTTTGTGGATTGCGCTCGCGCGCCGCGCGAACTTGGTTTTCAGCAAGGTTCGGTGACCGCCGCGTTCGAACGCGCGGTTCGCTGGTACCAGGCTAACGGTTACATCAAGCCGAGCCGCGCGAAAAAGATTGCTCGCAGCGAAGCCACGTGAAAATTGTGGCGGCGCCTCGACGCCGCGGTTCGCTGGTCCTTGGTCAGTGTAGTGCCGGGCTTTGGCCCGGCTGCCGTTTTGGAAGGTTGATGCGCATCCTGGTCACATTCGCGGTGGAAGCCTAATTCGCCCCCTGGCGAAAACTTCGCGCTTTCCAAAAAGTGCGCGCCGAGCAAATGGATTACTTCACCTCCGAGATGAACGGTTCTCGGATCGACGTTTTTTTGATTGGTGTCGGAGGCCGGAAACCGTGGCTCGAAGTCACCGGAAACATTTACGAGTCGGAAATCCAGCTTTGTGTCTCCAGCGGGCTCGCCGGTGGCTTGCGCCCCGAACATCGAATCGGCGAGATTTTGGTGGCCGAGAAAGTCTTGGCGCCCCCTCGTGACATCAGCGCTTTCAGCGAACGTGCGATGGTAGATGCCGCGGTTTCGGCTGGCGCGAAAAAAGTTTGGTGCTTTTACACCACCGACCGTGTGGTATTGACGTCCGCCGAAAAACGCGAACTCGGCGCGCTCGCCGATGCTGTTGAAATGGAAAGTTTTGACGTGCTGACCGAAGGCGGAATGTTCGCGGAGAAAACGGTGGCGATTCGCGCCATAAGCGACACGATGGATGAAGATCTTCCCTTGGATTTCAATCGCGTCACCGACGACTCCGGCGACGTCAGCATCACGCGGATTTTGGGTCAAATTGCTGGTTCGCCAACTATGGTTCCGGCCCTGGTTCGATTCGCGCGGCGAAGCAACTCCGCAGCGGAGTCGCTGGCCGGCTTCCTGGAGCGCTATCTGCTCGCTATCGTGACCGCACACGCCGCTGAATTTGATGGAGCCCGAACGTCATGACTCGAAGTGCCACCGCCATCGATTCGGTCCGCGCCCTCGGCCCCATCCCCAAAACCATGCGCGCGGGAGTGTATCGCGACAAAGGCGTCGTCCGCGTAGAAGAAGTGCCCGTCCCGGAAGTCGGCCCCGGCGAAGTGCTGATCAAAGTTGCCGCGTGCGGCGTCTGTGGCACCGACATCAAAAAAATCTTTCAGCGCTACGTTGAACCACCGCAAATCCTCGGCCATGAACTGGCTGGCACAGTCGTCGCCACCGGCCCAGGCGTAACCAAATTCGCTCCCGGCGACCGCGTGATGAGCTTTCACCACATCCCGTGCGAAAAGTGTTTTTACTGCGAACGCCGCCAATTCTCGCAATGTAAGCAATATAAGACCACCGGCCTGACCGCGGGTTTCACTCCCAACGGCGGCGGTTTCGCCGAATACGTGAAAGCCATGCCGTGGGTTGCCGAGCGCGGCATTATCGCGCTGCCGGACAACGTCTCCTTCGAAGAAGCGACATTTCTTGAGCCGATCAACACCATCCTCAAAGCCGTACAAAAAGCGCGCATCGTCAGCGGCGAAACCGTGCTGCTGGCCGGCTGCGGCCCCATAGGCCTGCAGCTGTTGATGGTTGCCAATTTGACCGGTGCGCGCATCTATTCCAGCGACCCCATGCTCGAACGCCGCGCCAAGAGCTTGACGCTGGGTGCACTTGAGTCTTTTGACCCCACAAATGGTAAGCTGGTGGAAGAAGTCAAGACCCGGACTGAGGGACGGGGTGCGGATGCGGTGCTGGTCGCGGTGGCCCATCCGGCGGTGGTGGAAGAGTCTCTGGCAGCAGCGCGGCCTGGTGGACGTGTGCTGCTATTTGCCGCCAATGATCCTGTCACTCGGATAACGTTTCCTGCTTCGGCTGTGGGGATCGACGAAAAAGAAATTCTGGGCAGCTACAGCGCCGCGGTGGACATCCAAGAAGAAGCGGCGGCACTGGTGCTGCAGAAGAAACTGCCGGTGACGGAAATCGTCACTCATCGGTTTCCTTTAGCTAGAATCCAGGAGGGTCTGGAACTGGCCGCGAACCCAACGTCGGAGTCGCTGAAGGTTTTGATCACGCATCAATGAAAACGTCCGCAAAAAAGACGATTGAAGCCGCGATCGATGAAGTAGTAGCGCTGGCACGCCGGGTCGTGCCGCAAAAGATGACCGCTGCGGTGCTCTACGGCAGCGAAGACCTTCGCATTGAAGAAATTGACGTTCCCTCGCTGGCCGCCGACGAAGTTCTGCTGCGCGTGCGCCTGGCGCTAACCGATGGCACCGACCTGAAAGTATGGAAGCGCGGTTATCACGCCAAAATGATTCGTCCACCCGCGGTGTTTGGGCACGAAGTGGTCGGCGAAGTGGTTGCCGTAGGCAAGCGCGTTGACGCTCGCTGGCGCATGGGAGTTCGTGTGGTCGCCGCCAACTCCGCGCCTTGTTTCCGCTGCTATCACTGCCGCCGGGGCCAGGAAAACCTTTGCGAAGATCTTTTGTTTAACAATGGCGCTTACGCCGAGTACATGCGCATCCCCGGCCGCATCGTCACCGAGAATATGCTGGAAGTGCCGCACTCCGTGGACGATCAGAGCGCCGCGCTGGTTGAGCCATTGGCCTGCGTGTTGCGCGGCATTCATGAAATGGAAGTTCGTACCGGCGATACCGCGGTGGTCATCGGTTGCGGCCCGATCGGACTGAAATTTGTGCGCATGCTTTCGCGCCGCGGAGTTCGCGTGATTGCGCTGGCGCGCCGCGATGCGCCGCTGGATGTGGCTAGGCGGCTTGGCGCCGTCGCCACCATCAACGTGAGCGATACTGCTGACGTGATCGCAGCGGTCCGCGCGCTGACCGAAGATCAGCGCGGCCCGGATGCGGTGGTCGAAGCCGCTGGAAATCCCGCAGCGTGGCAAACGGCTTTGAGCCTGGTTCGTCGCGGTGGCGTGGTTAATTTTTTCAGTGGCCTGCCTTCCGGCACCAAGGTGGACATTGAACCCGCTACCATTCACTATTCCGAAATTAAAATTATTTCGACTTTTCACCACACTCCGCGCTTCATTCGCGAGGCTCTTGAAGCCGTCCGCCGCGGCGACATTTCCGCGCACGATTTCGTTACCGAAGAAATTCGCCTGGCCGACTTGCCGCAGGCCTTCGAACGCATGAAATCGCGCAGCGGTGAAATCAAACTAGCCGTCCGCCCGTAGGCTCTTCTTAGTATTTTCAACGTATAATTTAGACGTTGCCTTTGCCGACATTCCGAGCGGTTTTTGCGGGAGAATTTCTCTTACTGATGTTGCGCCCAGGCGAACTCGAAATCGCGCAAAACGCCCCGCCTGCGGG
>Ga0137418_10005068_pt1 | contig 12083 bp, 10 predicted proteins | sample CZODoug3_1_2_16f_FD_122242 | JGI IMG/M metagenome (GOLD analysis project Ga0137418, IMG submission 122242) | Vadose zone soil fungal communities from Angelo Coast Range Reserve, California, USA - CZODoug3_1_2_16fungal (Hybrid Assembly) | ecosystem: Environmental > Terrestrial > Soil > Vadose... | reverse complement strand
ACGACGTGAGCCGATGGGGAAGATTTCTTGACACTGACGAGTCTGCGCACTACGAGTATCTTTGCAAATCGACGGGCGTCCCCGTTCATTACTGCGCGGAGATCTTCGGGAATGACCCCTCGCTAGCGAATCTGATAATGAAGGCCGTGAAACGTTCAATGGCAGGAGAGTATAGCCGGGAGCTCTCCGTTAGAGTTCATCGCGGGATTGAGCGCATCGTACGCCATGGATTTCGCGGCGGGGGACCACCCGGATACGGTCTCCGTCGCCTGCTGATTGGCCCGGATGGCGGCAGAAAGCAGCAGCTTAATCGCAATGAGCGCAAGAGTATCTCGTCCGACCGGGTCGTCTACGAACTTGGGCCGCCCGAGGAGGTGGAGTGCGTCCGCGACATCTATCGGATGTATATCGATGCGCGAATGTCTCACAGTGCAATTGCAAGAGCACTCAATGAGCGCCAGATTCCGGCACACGCTAAGAGAGGGTGGACACACTTTGCCGTGCGCTCAATCCTCACCAAACCTAAGTATATGGGAGCCTTGGTCTACAATCGCACGACGCAGTATCTGCAAAGTCCACAGAAGCACCGTCCTGAATCCGAATGGATTGTTGTTCCAGACGCTTTCGAAGCAATTGTGGATTAGACACATATGAAAGCCTTGCTCCGTACCGCGATCGGGAAAAAGTGTCGGCCCGGGCGGGATTGGACCCAGCGGGGACGGACCGGGGCGCGCGAGCTTAGCGGGGCGACGATGAGAGGAATCGTGAGGCTGCGCGATTGTGAGTGTAATCGCGGTTAACGACAGTAACCCACTGCTCTATTCCCCGATAAGGGCTACACTTCTCTCCAGCTTCGCGAGGTGTTTATGAAGATCATTCGGATGATGATGCTGGGATTGTTGATGTGCGCGGTAGCGCTCGCTTCAGGCCTGAATTCGGGGGCATTGTTCGCAACCTGCACTGGTTCCGATCCATGCAATGCCTGCAAAAACTGCAAGTATTGTCAACACTGCGCTAAAGACGGCGGAACATGTGGTGTTTGCAAGAACCGTCTTCGGACAGAACGTGCGTCGCTAAAATGAAAACTGTCTGCGGACGACAAGGACTCCGGTGCAAGCGAGTCAACTGTTGAAATATCGCCATAGCGCTCAATGGCCAGGAGACAAAGCGTGCTACCGCCTGCTAACAACAGTTGCTTATGAAATTGACGTAGCTATAATGCTTTGAATCGAGGTGAATCATGTCCAAATCGTCCCTTAGGGTGTTTCTAGCTGTGGCGTTTCTGCTGATCGGGTCCGCGGCTGCTGTCACCGAAGTTGCGATGGTTATGGCTAAGCAGCGCTCACCCCCAGCACACTTTGTTCGGACAGCTCTCGAACATCCCAACGTTTTGAAAGGCGCCCGACTGAATAACGACAGCGGGAAGGCGATTGCTTCGTACCGGATTGGCTGGGCAAACGTCTATCCGAACGCAATTGAACTCCGCCGGGGCAGCCCCATCAATGTTCGGAGGGGGATAAAGCCAGGTGATACTCATGACGTACCGGACCAAGTCATACCTTTCAACGAGAGCGCCCAGAGTGTCATTTTCTTTGTCGCGGAAGTAACCTTTGCGGATGGCAGCAACTGGGAGGTAGACATCAAGGACATCGCCCCCGAGGCTGGGAGAGAGCGTTCCTTCGTTAAGATAACGGAGAGAACGTATGAGAAAAGAGCGCAAGCACTACACCGCAGAAGAGAAAGTAGCCCATCCGGAGGCGACATCTATTAGACCAAGGTCCCCGTCTCCGATCTGTGTGAGGAAAATGGACTGCAACCTACCGTCTTCTATCGCTGGGCAGAAGGACTTTTTTTGAGAACGGTGCTTCTGCCTTCCAGGCAAAGGAGCGTCCGGCCCTGCCCGGCAGTTACGAACCATACAAGCCCAAAACTGCTAGATACCGGCAACACACAGGCAGCCCGCTACTTCAGAGGGTTCAGCGTGAAGCCTTGGGTGGCAGACCAAAGCATCGTAAGCAGCACATAGGCGATGGGGAGAACAGTTATCAGATTCAGAATGAATCTGTTGTCCTTGCTGAATTCGAGCCCGTCGTCTGTGCAGCGCATCCAGTAGGAAAAGTAGACAAGCCCCGCGAAGACTATCCAGCCAAGCCAGCCGGTAAAATGTATTGGGTTCAATCCTGTTCCCCCGTCGGAATAAACAGGCTACCACGGCAGCAACAACCTCCGCAGAAATAGCCAACACCCACCCCCACAGCAGCCCACAGCATAAGAAGACCACCCACACTGGCAGCCAAACCTACCCCTGCCAGTGACGTGCGCCCTGACGCCAATCTGACCCGACTCCGGGAGAGAAGAGTGCCCAGCAGACCTGCGCTGCGGTCATCGCGCCCCACTTCAGTTCGCGACGACGCAAAACCCCTCCAAAGTATTCGGCTCCCAGCTCGTCATCACAGAAAGAGCTGTCGTCGAGTATTCCTTTCAGCACCTTAGGGGGAACAGTTCCTGGCGTGTCGATCTTGTCTGCGAAGATTCGCTCTGCATTCTCGAAGATCGTTCCGACATTCTTAACCCGCTGATTGGTCCAGTTCTGCACGCCGCCTCCGATGTAGTCAGCACTAGAGCCAAGAATTTTCTCGATCACTTTTGCGGATACCAAAGCCGTGCGCCCATCACGTGTGATAGCCGAGACTTGCCCGTACTACGCCGCCGTGAGAGGGCGTCGAGGCTGGCCTGCCAGTTATCCGTCTCGAACTCCAAAATGATTGAGGATGTTCCTAGCAATCCAAGGCGCTTCTGACGGCAAATAGACAAGCGGATTGGGAGCATAATCTAGCATCATGGCGGCGCGGTAACAGGCAGGAGTAAGACTGGCTTTTACCCTGATGCTGTCCGCTTCTGGACACGATCTTTCACCAGCGAACATTCTCTGTGATTCCCATCACCGGCGGTTCCGCTGCAGCGCCTTTGTTGTCCATGGTTTGCAGTTCTGTGAGGATGGTAGGAAAATTGCTCTCTAGGCTAACACGCGCTTCCGGTGTCCTTCAGTTCTTGCGGGAGGAGGTTGTGTGATGTGTGGGCTCGTTCAAGATGTCCGTTATGCGCTGCGGCAGTTGCGCAAGTCCCCGGCGTTTACGATCAGCGCCGTTCTAACGCTAGCGATGGCCATCGGCGCCAACGCGGTCGTGTTCAGCGTGATAAATGGGTTGATCCTGCGTCCGCTCAATGTCCCTCAACCTGAAAGCCTCTATTCCCTTCAGCGCACGCGCCAAAAAGACCCCAGTCAATCGTATCCTGATTATCTGGACTTACGTGACCGAAACCACAGCTTTGAGGATCTTGCAGCCTACAGCGTCACTCAGGGGGCGGTCGACACGGGTAATAGTCCAACGCCCACTTGGGGCTTGGAGACGAGCGGAAACTATTTCGACGCCCTTCGGGTTCAGCCCTACCTCGGCCGTTATTTCCACGCCTCCGACGAAAACGGCCCTAACAGCGCCCCTTACATGGTGCTCAGTTACGCCTATTGGCACTCCCGTTTTCATGATGATCGTGGGGTCCTGGGGCGCACCGTCCAGGTGAACAAACATCCGTTCACCATCATCGGCGTCACGCCGCCCAGGTTTCGCGGGACATTAGTGTTCTTGTCTCCTAATTTCTTTGTGCCGATAGTGGATTGTGAGCAAGTGGAGGGTACCGATTACCTCAACGACCGCGGTGCCCGCTCTGTCTTTCAGGTGATGGGGCATCTGAGAGCTGGGCTCACTCCAGCCCAGGCGACTGGCGATCTGAACTCCATTGGCGCGTATATCGAAAAAACTTATCCCCAAGACGATGGCCAGATGAGCTTCTCTTTGGCGCGGCCCAACTTTTTTGGTGATCAGTTTGGCGGACCCTTTGCCGCATTCCTGGGCGGACTGATGCTGCTGGCCGGACTCATCCTGCTGGCCGCCTGCGCCAACCTGGGCAGCCTGTTTGCCGCCCGCGCCGCCGATCGCTCTAAGGAAGTCGCTCTGCGCCTTGCGCTCGGTTCGAGCCGCAAACGCATCCTCCGCGGACTGTTCAGTGAAGCCGTGCTGGTCTCGCTCACCGGCGGCGCCGTCGGACTATGGGCCAGCACTGCGCTGTTGCGCTGGTTGAGTCAATGGCAGCCCTTCGGCAACTTCCCCGTGCACTCACCCATAAACCCGGATGCCACCGTTTATGCCGTCGCTCTGCTGTTGAGCCTCATCAGCGGATTCGTTTTTGGCGCGGTCCCTGTAACCCAGGTGCTTCGAACCAATCCGTACGAGGTCGTCAAGGCGGGATCAACAGCTCGAGCCGGGAGGCGTATCACTACTCGGGACGTTCTGCTGGCCGTACAGATTGCAATCTGTGCGGTGCTAGTCACTTCTTCCATGGTTGCCCTTCGCGGCCTGTCCCGCTCTCTGCATGCCCATTTTGGGTTTGAACCGCGGAACGCGCTGCTGGTGAGCGCCGACTTACACATGGCCGGCTACACTGGCGATCAGCTGCCGCCCATGCAGAAGCGTATGCTCGATGCTGTTTCCGGCATTCCCGGCGTAGAGTCAGTGGGATTGAGCGCTCCGCTCCTTTTAAACGACACCCAGCCGTCCGATGTCTTTAGCGACCAAACGACCGATCTGCGGCCCGCAAATGCCGCCGCCAATGTCTACATGTTCCACGTTTCCCCCGATTACCTTCGCGCCGAAGGTACAACGTTGCTCTGTGGCCGGGATTTCACCTGGCATGACGCTAAGAATGCGCCGCCCGTCGCTGTCGTGAATCGCGAGTTTGCGCGCAAAATCTTCGGCTCCGCTGAAAATGCACTCGGCGGCTATTTCAAAATGCGGGATGGAACTCGCGTCCAAGTGGTGGGCATCACGGAAAACGGGAAGTACAGCAGTCTGACGGAAGATCCCCATGGGGCGGTCTTTCTTCCCATTCTGCAATCACCTTCCAGCACCGCCTTTCTGGTCGTGCGGTCGAGCGGGGACCCCCGACTCTTGGGCCCGGCGATAAGGAACACGCTGAACCGATTAGATACGGCCCTGCCGGTTGACATGGAAACCCGCTACGACGAAATGGTCACCGTCCTATTTCCCGCTCAGATGGCAACGATCGTGCTGGGAGTAATGGGCGGAATAGGTGCCTTGCTGGCAATCACGGGAATCTTTGGGATGGCAGCATATTCAGTCAGCAAACGACTGCGCGAGCTGGGCGTACGCGTTGCCTTGGGCGCGCAGCGTAAGGAAGTGTTAAGGGCAGCTTTGGGACGCGCCTTCAGATTGCTAGCTTTTGGTTCGGCCGCAGGGCTGCTGCTGGGAATTCTGGCGAGTCGGGTGCTCGCTTTCATGGTGTATGAGGCAACTCCTCGCGATCCCTTGGTATTAGCTGGCGTGGTGGTCGCCATGGCGCTACTGGGCCTATTGGCCACGTGGATCCCAGCACGACGCGCGTTGTCGATTGATCCGATGGTCTTGCTTCGCGAGGAGTGAACTGCCCAAGCACAGAATAAGACTATGTTCTTAGACTGGAGAGATGGAGTCGCGCGTCTATCAACGTTCCCTGCCATTGTTTGACTCAAATCAGTTCTTGCGATCAGACGACAACAGTCATTGCGGGGGACTATGCTCTTCCTTCTCGATTTCCGCGAGATTGGCCGGCAATGCTGAAGTTGAGTTTCTGCAAACCGGTTGTCGGACAAGGCGAGCGAAATTCAATCTGTTCGACAGCTGAAGTGCAACCATTTCATACTACCGTGTGCGGTTAGGTGAATCGTGGACCTCCATCGGAGATTTCCGATTGGCGGTTTTTCATGCTCGAAGACTATGAAGACTATTACGTTCAGCCGTCAACCATCGACAGAATCCGTAGTAGCCGGCTGGCTCCGCAGGTAGAGAGCTACTTGGAATGGCTGCAAACACATGGTTACGCTTGCCTCGTTGTGTATCGCCGCCGGCTACTGCTTCTTCAATTTGCCGAGTTCGACAGAAGAAGGGTTGCAGAGATATTGCTTCTTGCAAGGCTTATACGAAGCACTTCTTATCGCAGTGGTTGGAGCAACACGGAGCCTGGAGAGCATGCGGTTCGATAGAGGTTGGGACTCTTTGGATCCGTAATTTGGCACGGTGTTTGGCTTCCGGCTAGTGCCTCAAGAGATGTGAAGATCCCCGCCCCGCCTCAACAGGTCGAGTTCTCCTAGCCAAGCCGTGATCTGGTTCCATCTCGCGACCGTGTCGGCTTTCGTCGGACGCAAGTTCTTGATCTCTGCGCCACATAGTGTGTTTATGTTGTCGACAACATAAGCACACGAGTTTCTGTAAAGCCAGGCAGCGCCAGGACTCTGTGTGGAGCGTCAGCCCACGGTTGACTGAGCTGGGAATCAAGTTCTGCTATCACGCGAATACACTGCCCTAACTACATCTTGTAAGGTCGCCTTTCCCTTGGCTACTGTGAGGCCGCGCGGGAATCGACGCTATTTCAAGCGGCGGCCCATTGAATCTGTAAGGAACCTTTCCCCTCGCGTGGGTCAACGGAAGATTAATCTTCACCTTTCCATAAGGAGGCATGTGATGGAAGCCACGCAGCTTTCTCCAGAAATCCACAGAAGCGAGGGTGAAGCGGAGCTGCAGACTCCTCCTCCAACCCGACGGAAATTCATGGGCAAAATCGGCGGCGCAGCCGTAGCTACCGCTGCCATAGCGTTATCGCCAACCCTCGACTCTCCCAGTACAAGAGCAGAGGCGGAGACGCCAGCCGGAGTTCGCGATCCGCGCGTGCTTAAGTCTTTTGCGATGCGCGTTGGGACGGCGAGTGCAGATGCCCTCGTTCCCGTTCCGCCACACACTACAAATGGCGATGAGGGCCGTTATGCGGACCATTCGGCCAGCTATAGCAAGGGCCTGCTACAAGACGACATCGGAGTAGTAAATCCGGCGGCTTGGGCGTCCTTTAAGAAGGCACTAAAAAGCGGGAGGAATAGTGACTTCGAGGCCATAATCATCGGCGGTACGCGCACCCAGAACGGTCCACAAGGCTCCTATGCCTTCGACCTGGAAGGTCTCGACTCGGTGCAGTTCGGCAATGCTCCGTCCCCCGGTGATCCGACTGGTCTTCCGGTCGTACCTCCTTTCGACCAGATCACCAGTCCCGAATACGGTGCACAACTCGCGGAGATGTACTGGTCCTCTCTGTTGTACGATGTGGCCTTCACCGACTACACCTCAAACCTCACTGCAGCCGCAGCTGCAACCGAACTTACGACGCTGTCAGGCTACCGCGGTCCGAGAGACAGCCACGGAAACGTAACTCCGGATCTGCTGTTCCGCGGCACCTTCCCGGGGGAAACGGTGGGCCCCTACATATCGCAGTTGATGGTGACCCCCACGCATTTTGGCCAGCAGCCGATCGACCAGTTGATGAACACGTACCTGCCGGGCATCGACTACATGACCGACACTACGACCTTCCAGATGGTTCAGAACGGCATTCCCACCGGACTCAGCAATCAAACTGATTCGGTTCGTCGTTACCTGCATGACGGGCGTGGTCTGGCGGCTTGGACGCACACGGACGTGCTGTACCAGGGTTACCTCATCGCCTTCTTGGTGATGGCCGGCCTGAGAATGCCCGTAAACCCCGGGAATCCTTACATCGGGTCGAGGACGCAGAATGGATTCGGTACCTTCGGTGGACCGGATTTCGCCGCGTGTATGGGAGAAGCTGCCGCTCGCGCTCTCAATCGGGTGTGGTACCAAAAGTGGCTGGTTCACCTCACCCATCGCCCCGAGTCGGGTGGCGCGGTTCTGCACCAGATCCTGAGCGGCAACCAGAACAGGATCGGCGCCCGGTTAAACAGCAACATTCTGAACTCGCGAGCCCCTCAGCAGGTCTTCAGCAAGTATGGAACCTATCTACTTCCGCAACCTTTTCCAGAGGGCTCGCCAACCCACCCGTCCTACCCCACCGGTCACGGAACAGTTGCCGGCGCCTGTATTACCTTCCTGAAGTTCTTCTTTGACGCCAATTACGTGATTCCCAATCCTCAGATGCCTACGAACGATGGTCTTGCGCTGATCCCCTACACCGGTCCGGATGCGGGACAGATCACTATCGGCGGCGAACTGAACAAACTCGCGCGTAACGTCAGCTTCGGCCACGGTGTCCTCGCCGGCATCCACTGGCGCACAGATACCGATTGGTCCATGACTCTAGGAGAGGCCTTGGCGATTAGTATCCTTCAGGAAAAAGCCAAGACCTACAACGAGAAGTTCACTGTCACCTTCACCAAGCTTGACGGGAACAGGGTGACCATCTCGAATCAGTAGTCCTTGCCCGTGTTGGGGCGGTCCGGTCACCAGGACTCGGAGCTCGGACGCGACCGTCCTGCCACATGGAACTGTGGCAAGTTCCTGTTCATTGCTCGCGCAATATCCAATTCACCAATAGTCCGGGTTGTGACGCAGATCGCATAAGCGGCGCGATCGGGCGGAATCGCCACGAAGACCTCGGTCGCTCGATATCGATTCCGGCCGCATCCGCTCGCATGACCGGCAGCACTCCCTGCTTGCCCGAACTGTCTTGCTTGCGCTTTCTCGCCATCGTCATTCTCCTCGTCGAGAACGACGGCCCAAGTCGCGCAAACCGGGTACTCTCTTAATCGGGATCGCTGTCGACTTAAACACCAGTCCTCAGCGCCACCACTGCATGGAGCACGAGAGTTGGAACGAGGCTCGTTACCGGGCTTCGAAGCTCCATTGCTTGGCCGGTCTCAGCTGCCGCCGCCATCGACCGCGCTATCCTACTTCTGCCCGTTCCTTCCCTGCAATGACTTCTTCCAGTGTCGCCGGGCTCGTTAGGAGCCGACACGGTGATCTCATCAGCCCGACCACTGTTCCTATTCCGTGCGCAGCGCCTTCATAGGTTCAATACTCGCCGCCCGCAGGGCGGGAATGAACCCGGCAATGGCGGCAAACATCGATAGAACCAATGTGGCGGCTCCAAGCGACACCGGGTCATAGGTCCTCACCCCAAAGAGCTGGCTCGACAGCAGCCGCCCCGCCAGAAGAGCCACAGGGATCCCGATGAGCAGGCCAAGTCCCACTTGTCGCGACGCGCCACCCAGTATTAGAGCGACGACGTTACCCCGGTTGGCGCCCAGCGCCATACGCAAGCCAATCTCGCTCGTTCGTCGCGCCACGGAATAGGCTGTGATTCCGTACAGACCCACCGATGCCAGGATCAGCGCCAACGCACCGAACAGAGTGGTAAGGCGGGAGATGAGGCGTTCTTGGTTGAAGTTTCTGGCGACCTGGGAGTCCAGGGAGAGGAAGTCCAGAACGGGGAGGTTCGGGTTAATGCCGGAGAGCGTCCGCCGAATCAGCGGTTCCAGATCCGCAGCATTGCCGACGTATTGAAGGGTCACGGAATTGGGGAACAGGGAGCGCGTCTCACCGGTCACAGCGCTGGCTTCCTGGAAGGCGGTATTCAATTGAGTCATGGGACGGAAGTACATGGGACGAACAGGTTCGCGGGGGTTGTTGTACTTCGCGTCCGCCACTACGCCCACAATTTCATAGCTTCCGGCGTATTTCTGGTCGAATGATCCGAAGCGCTGGCCGATCGGGCTTTCGTTCGGAAAGAATTTTCTGACGAAAGCCTGATTCACCACCGCAATCAGGCGAGAGGTCGCGGTGTCCTGCTCAGTTATGCCACGGCCGCGGAGCACGCTTTGGCCGATGGTCTCAAAAAAATGCGGGCTCACCCGGTCCCACGAAGCCTGGTTGTGCTCCCCCGGGCCCGGCGGCTGGCGGCCCTCGAAGTGGAGCCCTTCGCCCCAATTATTCCCTTCAAGGGTGCTGTAAAGCGCGACGCCGACGCTCCGCACGCCGGGAAGCGCAGAGAGTTCCCGTTCCACGCGCTCATTCATTGCCGGGATGGTGGCGAGTGTGTACCCAGCGCCGGCGGGATCGAAGTGAAACACATAGCGGTTCGCGGTGGCAATCCCGAAATTCTGGTGTTGAAGGTTGCGCAAGCTTTGGGTGAGCAGACCAGCGCCGACCAGCAGGACAAGGGAAAGCGCGGCCTGGAGGACGATCAGTGTCCTCTGCGGTAGGGAGGTCATGTCTCGCGTCGTGCGGTTGTGCCCCGACAAGGCTTCTGCCGGGTCAGAATGCGAAGTGATCCAAGCGGGCACGATTCCGAAGATGATGCCGGTGAGGATCGACAGTACCAAAGCGAATCCGAGAACGATCCAGGATGGGGTGGCGTGAATGGTCAAATGAGGTGAGTCGGGGAAGGCCAGCGCCAGAATCATCCTCGCGCCAGCATAAGCCAGCGCGATGCCGAGCACGCCGCCGCCCCCGCCTAAGAGGAGGCTCTCGACCAGCATCTGACGGATGAGGCGGGTTCGAGCGGCGCCCAGAGCCATGCGGACGGAGATCTCGGCGCGGCGGGTCGCACCCGCTGCGAGCAGGAGATTCGCGATATTGGCACAAGCCACCAGAAGAACCAGTCCTGAGATGGCCATGAGAAGCCGCAGACCGCTACGAATGGCCATCTGCATGTTCTGGATACCGGCGCCTCCCGGAGTGACCAGGACGTGCTGCTTGGGAATCTCCTTCTCAGCGCCGTTTAACGTGTATGCGGTTTGCGTCGGCAGCCATTGGCGCAGGGTGTTGGAAAGCTTTTCCTGAAGCGGGCCAGGCTCGACTCCAGGCTTGGCGCGGCCTAGAACGTACAGCCAGTTCGTGTCGGAGTGCTTGAGCAGACTGTTCTCGCCTTCAATGATTGGTTCAGTGCTGAGCGGAATCCAGTAAGCGGGTGGACGGCTATCCATCCGGTCCCCGAAGAAGTTGGGTGACGAGATCCCGACAATCGTAAAGGGCTGGGTCTGAAGATAATAAGTGGAGCCAATCACATCTGGGTGGGATCCGTGGGCGGCTTGCCAGGCTTCATAACTCATGACGGCGACGGGCTGGGACCCCGGGGTGTCGTCCGATTGCTGAAGGAGACGTCCCCGGTAAGGACGCAGGCCGAAAGTTGAAAAATAGTTGCCGGAAACGTATTCGGACTGTTCTGCTTTTGCCAGTTCGGATCCGGCGCGAACATTCATGCTGTTGTGCCCAGCCTGGAAGGCAGTCAGTTGTTCAAATTCGGGACTCGTGTTCTGGAAGTGGCGATAGAGGTCGTAAGAGAACAGACTAAAATCGCCGTTGTCGTTCATGAACCCGCCATTGACGCAGCAGTCGTCGAGGTCGCCGACGCGGTACAGGCTGGCTGGATTGACGACCGGCAGCGATTGCAGAAGAACGGCGTGGACCAAGGTGAAGATGGCAGTGTTGGCGCCAATTCCAAGGGAGATGGTGAGGATGACAGTGGCCACGAAGCCCGGAGACTTTCGGAGGCGGCGCAGAGCGAAGATTAGATCATGCATATCGTTATGGGATGGACGTCGGAGCCAGGCTAGGGTGAGCAGTCCGGTCGCGAAGAGCTCGCGGATGCCGAGGGACGTTCTCAGTGCAAGCAAAAGATTGTGTTCCACACCGCAGCGATAGCGGAAGCCGCCCGGCAGGGTTACGTCGCCACGCACAAGACGGACAAGCGCAACGCAAGGCTGATGGCATATCCATGTCCCCACTGCGGCCTATTTCATCCCGGGCATCTGCGCCGCAAGCCCGTGGCCGTGCAGGCCGCGCCGCGCAGAAAAACACGCCGCCAAAAAGGCTGAGCGCAAGGCTGCTACGTGCGCTCCAGTATGCCGCTTGGGCCGAAACACTTCGCCATGTTGCTTGGTTGATTGACCGAGACTTTGCCAGCCGCGCAAAACAAAACCCGGAGCACACGCCTGCTGTTCCATACCCCTACTGTGAGGGCCAACCGACAGGCGGCGCGGAAGGCCAGCGTCGTTTCGAAATAGGCCACGCCCGCGTGCGGCGACCGCCAATGGCGGAGACACGCAAACCTACTCGGCGGGCTGGTTCCCACGGCCACGGGCAGCCCGCGTTTTTTAGGGGCGGTTCGATGCCTGCGGCGCGAACCTCGGGGAAATCGAACTAAGTTTCTCCCAAGCCGCCTTTCCT
>Ga0137418_10005067_pt1 | contig 12084 bp, 12 predicted proteins | sample CZODoug3_1_2_16f_FD_122242 | JGI IMG/M metagenome (GOLD analysis project Ga0137418, IMG submission 122242) | Vadose zone soil fungal communities from Angelo Coast Range Reserve, California, USA - CZODoug3_1_2_16fungal (Hybrid Assembly) | ecosystem: Environmental > Terrestrial > Soil > Vadose... | reverse complement strand
AGCGACGAGAATCTTGGCAAAGCGCAGGGGAAGATTCTCCATATTCCGACCGTCGCCGGCGCGGTGGTGCTGACCTACAATTTGGCAGGCAATCCAAGCTTGAAACTCGATGGAGATAGCATCGCCGGAATCTTTCTTGGTCAGATAAAGAAATGGAATGATCCCAAGTTGGCGGCGTTAAATTCGGGCGCAAAATTACCCGATCAAGATATCGTGGTGGTACACCGATCTGACGGCAGTGGAACCACATTTATTTTTACCGATTACCTCAGCAAAGTGAGCAGTGAATGGAAGCAGAAAGCCGGTAATAATACATCGGTTAATTGGCCGACTGGCATCGGCGGCAAAGGAAACGAGGGTGTGTCAGGGCAGGTAAAGCAAACTCCCGGTGCGATTGGCTATGTGGAATTGATCTATGCCATACAGAACAAAATGCCTTACGCAGAGGTGAAAAATTCCGCAGGACAGTTCGTGAAACCGTCGATCGATTCAGTGACTGCTGCGCTCGCAACGGCCGAAATCCCGGATGACTTCCGGTTCTCGATGACAAACGCGCCGGGAAAAGACGCCTATCCGATTTGCGGTGCGACATGGTTGCTCGTTTACGAGCAGCAGAAAGATTCCGCGAAGGGGAGAAAGCTCGTGGAGTTTCTAAAATGGGCTGCGAAAGACGGTGAAAAGATGGCCAAAGACCTTGATTACGCTCCTTTGCCAGAGACCGTACAAGAGCGTGTCTTGAAGCGGATCAACGAAATCAAAATGTGATGTGAGGAAGCATGGAGGTTGCTACAGCTCCAGCCTCGAAAGCTTTCGGGGCACCCGGTGAGCCCCCATCAGCGCGCCAGGCGATGGCGCGGCCCTCGCGCTTCGGCGACAAAGCGTTTGAGTGGCTCACATGCGCCATGGCGCTGACGGTGGTTGTGCTGGTGATTCTGACCGGGTGGGAGCTGTGGATCGGGTCGGTGGGAGCCATCAAAAAATTTGGGTTCCATTTCCTTGTCACATCCACCTGGGACCCAGTCGCGGACCAATTTGGCGCTCTGCCATTTATATATGGGACACTGGTTTCTTCTCTAATTGCGCTGTTGATTGCGGTCCCGTTGGGCATCGCAACGGCAGCGTATCTGACGGAGCTTGCTCCGCTCTGGATTCGGCAGCCCCTAGTGTCGTTGATCGAGATGTTGGCTGCAATTCCCAGTGTCATCCTTGGGCTCTGGGGCATTTTCGTAATGATTCCGTGGCTGCGCGATTATCCCTTCGCATGGCTCAAACGGTTCTTCGGTTGGACACCCTTGTTCAGTGGATCGATTTACGGTCCGTGCATGCTCGCCGGAGGAATTATTATCGCGGTTATGATTTTGCCGATCATCGTTTCGGTCTCGCGCGAGATTTTGCGCAGTGTTCCGGACTTGCAAAGAGAGGCCGCCTACGGTCTCGGAGCGACTCGCTGGGAGGCAACGCGCATTGCAGTGCTGAGTTACGCAAAGAAAGGGTTGTTCGGCGCCGTGATTCTTGGGTTGGGTCGTGCTCTGGGCGAAACGATGGCCGTAACGATGGTGATAGGCAACACCCCGCAGATCGTCGCGTCGCTATTCCAGCCCGGATATACCCTGGCCAGCGTGCTTGCCAATGAATTCACCGAAGCGACAACTGATATTTATCTGCAGGCGTTGTTCGAAATTGGGCTGGTTCTTTTTGGGATAACCATCTTGGTGAACCTTCTCGCACAACTGCTTCTACGGACCATTGCAACAACGTCAGCAACCCGCGCGGTGCAATAGCCATGCATTTGGAACGAGCACACAATTACACCTGGCGCAAAATTAAAAGCGCGCTGGCATGCGGGATCGCCTTTGTTTCTGCGGTTCTTGTGATCACGCCTTTGGGGCTGGTGTTCTTTTATCTTGTCATCAATGGCGCCAGTTCCGTGAACTGGGACTTTTTCACAAAATTACCGGCGCCGGTTGGAGCCGTTGGGGGCGGCATGGTGAATGCGATTGTCGGCTCACTCCAATTGCTCGCACTTGCTGGTGTCATTGGGATACCGATTGGCGTTTTGGGCGGAGTTTATCTGGCGGAATACGGCTCGGCGCGGCTCAACTCGGTTCTCCGTTTCTTGGCTGATGTGCTCAACGGCGTTCCGTCAATCACCTGGGGTGTCGTGGTTTACGGTTTGGTAGTTTTGCGCTTCAAAGGCTTCTCGGCGTACGCCGGCGGGCTGGCGCTTGGTCTAATCATGATTCCACTGATCCTGCGCACAACAGAAGAGGTTGTTCTGTTGGTACCTAATGGTTATCGCGAAGCCGCCCTCGCCCTGGGTGTTAGCCGGTGGAAAACAATTGTCCACATCGTGATGAAGACCGCGTCCAAGGGGATCATCACCGGGATTTTGCTCGCCCTCGCCCGCGTGGGCGGCGAGACGGCCCCGCTTCTTTTCACTGCTTTCGGCAATCGTTTTTGGAATCACAGCCTCAGCCAGCCCATCGCTGCGCTCCCATTGCAGATTTTTACCTATGCGATCTCTCCCTACGATGATTGGCATCGGCAGGCTTGGGCCGGTGCGCTCGTGCTCGTCACCGGAATTTTCTGCGTTAATGTGCTTGTAAGAATCCTGACTCGCGGACGCGGCGCGCCAGTCGTGTAGCATCCTAAAATATGGTTAACGTCATTATGCCAACACCCGAACAAACGGTTACGGAGCGTGTCGAGCGGCCTGCCCCGCCGCCCGCCAGCGCCGAGCCCGCACGAAAGTTAACTTTTGAGGCGAAGAATGTTTCGATCTGGTATGGGGAGAAACGGGCGATCGAGAATGTGAGCCTCGACATCGCTTCCAATGCCGTGACAGCGATCATTGGGCCTAGCGGTTGCGGAAAATCAACGTTTCTCCGGGCCCTCAATCGGATGCACGAACTGGTGCCAAAGACGCGGATGGACGGGACGGTCCTTCTTCATGGCGAGGATCTTTATTCCAAAACCGTTGATCCCGCAATTGTTCGACGCCGAGTTGGCATGATCTTCCAGAAATCGAATCCATTTCCAACCATGACGATTGGCGAAAATGTCGTCGTCGGCTTGCGATTGAATGGAGTGCGCAATCAAAAATTTCTCAATGAACGGCTGGAAAAATCGCTGCGCATGGCTGCTCTTTGGGACGAAGTTAAGGACGATTTGCACAAGCCAGGCACCAGTCTTTCGGGTGGCCAGCAGCAGAGGCTCTGCATCGCGCGCTCGCTGGCCGTGGAGCCGGAAGTGATCTTGATGGATGAGCCTTGTTCGGCGCTCGATCCGATCGCCACGGCGAAAATCGAGGAACTGATCCACGAACTAAAAGCGAAATACACCATTGTAACGGTGACGCACAACATGCAGCAAGCCGGCCGCATTTCGGATTACACCGCCTTCATGTATCTCGGCCGGCTGATCGAGTTTGGACCGACAACCAAGATTTTCACAAATCCAACCGAAAAACAGACGGAGGACTACATTACTGGCAGGTTTGGTTGATGAGTTGGCGGGGTGTGCGCAGGAATAAGAATACGAGTGAGAACAGGAGCGGGAGCGAAGAAAGGTAAAGGTCGATAAACGATGGTCGCAAACAGGCATATTCTTGGAACATTTGATGAATCGCTGTCGGCGTTGCGCAACAACGTGCTCATGATGGCTGGGTTGACTGAGCGTAGCCTTGAGCGAGCAATGAAAGGCTTGCTCGATCGCGATGATGATCTTTGCGCAAATGCGATCGCGGATGATGAAGAGATCGATCAACTCGAGATGCAGATCGACAAGGATGGCGTGGCAATTCTGTTGCGGTTTCAGCCGGTCGCGTCGGATCTGCGTCGCGTCGTCGCCGCAATGAAACTTTCGTCAAATCTGGAACGTATGGCCGATCAAGGTACCACGATTGCGCGGCGCGCGCGCAAGTTGAATCAGCATCCGCCCCTGCCCGAAGTCGACTTAATTCGCCCAATGTACAAGCATGCCATGTCGATGTTCAAAGACAGCATCGATGCGTTCGTGCGCGAGGATGTTGATCTTGGCTGCGCGGTGGTTACGCGCGACGAAAAACTGGATGAGCTAAACCATGAAGCCAGTCGCAAATTAATCGAGCGCATGGCGCAGGACCGTGAACAGTTGCGCGGCTACTTGAACCTGATTTTTATTGGCCGCTGTTTGGAACGCGTCGGCGATCACGCTACCAATATTGCCGAAGAGGCAGTTTACGCCGCCGCCGCCCAGGATATTCGGCATCCGTCCCTAACTGCGACAACATGAGGCGGGCCAACAGTCGCCTAACCGGTCTTGCGTAATTTTCCAAGCAGTGGTTGCTTGAATTTGCGCGGGCCCGCCGTAGCAGGTGACAGACTGTCTGGAAGGCTGCTGGCCTCCCAGGGGGGCCAGCGGCTTCCTCTACAGAGTCGCCGCTCGCGGCGGTCGGCGACTTATTCAACCACGACGTAATATGCCTACAGCAATCGCCAAAACCAGCGTTGCCCAGGAGCCTTCTGCAAAGGTCGAGCTGCTCCCGAAGGATGGTCCCCAAGAAGCGCGTTTTTCGGATCCTGAAAATTTTATCAACCGCGAGCTGAGCTGGCTTGAATTCAACCGGCGTGTTCTCGAGGAAGCGCAGGACCCCACTCAGCCGCTTATCGAACGAGTGAAGTTCCTTACGATCTTCAGCTCTAACCTGGATGAGTTTTTCGAGATTCGAGTAGCCGGGATCAAACAGCAAATCAAAAGCGAAACGAGCGACATCGGGCCGGACGGTCTAAGTCCGACGGACACATTCGATCGTATCCAGAAAACGGTGCGTGAGCTCGTGGCGACGCAATGCGCCCTGTGGAAAAATGAGCTGCTACCCGAACTTGCGAAGAACGGGATTTACGTGCGCGAAATGGCGGAGCTGTCGGCAAAACGTGCCGCATGGGCGCATCGTTATTTTCAGCAGGAAGTTCTTCCCATGCTTACTCCCCTGGCCGTGGACGCCAGCCATCCATTTCCACACCTTTTGAACCGAAGCCACAACCTCCTGGTTCGCGCAAAATTGCAGCGAGGTGGCGAACCGCTGCATGCCATCGTGCAGGTGCCCAGGGCGGTATCGCGTCTGATCGCACTGCCACGCGGTAAAAGCGCAGACGAGCCATGGGAGTACATTTACCTCGCCTCCCTTATCAAACAGCACATCGGCGAATTGTTTCCCGGTTTGATCCTGGATGAGGTTCACGCGTTTCGAGTCACGCGCAACAGCGACCTGTATATCGATGAGGAGGAAGCGGAAAACCTGCTGCGCACCATCGAGCAGGAGCTGCGTCGTTCAAGTCGAGGCAATGCTGTTCGGCTCGAAGTGGAAGCGGATTGTCCAAAAGATATTTTGGAATTGCTGCTGCGGTTCTTCGACTTGACGGAGGCCGACGTTTACAAACTCGACGGCCCACTTTCGATGACGCATCTCATGCCCCTCGTGACTAACGATGCGTTTGCCAGGCTAAAGGACCGACCCTTTCAGCCGGCGCGCGATCCGGCGCTACCGCCGCACGTTGATTTTTTTGAGGTCCTGCGACGCCAGGATGTGTTGCTTCATCATCCTTACGACAGCTTCGATCAAATTGTCGAATGGATCGAGGCCGCCGCACGTGATCCTCAGGTGCTGGCGATCAAAATCACGCTGTACCGCACCAGCGGTGATTCGCCCATTGTTGAAGCGCTCATTGAAGCGGCCAATACCGGAAAGCAAGTCACAGCGATTGTTGAGCTGCGCGCTCGCTTTGATGAGGCAAGCAATATTCAGTGGGCCCGGCGTCTGGAGGAAGCCGGCGCGCACGTCATCTATGGCGTGGTCGGCCTGAAAACGCATTGCAAAGCGCTGCTCATCGTTCGCCGCGACGCAGACCAACTCCGGCGCTACGTCCACCTGGGCACTGGCAACTATCATTCGCGCACCGCGCGCATTTACACCGACTTTAGTTTGCTCACCAGCGAACCGAAATTGACGGAGGAAGTAGCGACCGTTTTCAACACGCTGACTGGTCTGGCCGGTTATCCAGGACTCAAAAAAATAATGGTCGCGCCATTTGATATGCACAGTCGCCTTATCCAATTGATTGAGCGCGAGCGCGATCATGCCCGAGCAGGCAAACCAGCTCGCATTGTGGCGAAACTGAACGCGCTGGTCGATCACGAGATCATTGAGAAACTCTACGAAGCTTCGTGCTCAGATGTGACCATCGACCTAATCGTCCGAGGTATCTGTTGCTTGCGGCCCAAAATGTCCGGCTTGAGCGACAATATCCGTGTCATTAGCATTGTGGGCCGGTTTCTTGAACACAGCCGAATTTTTTATTTTGAGAATGCCGGTCAGCCCAAGGTTTTCCTTTCAAGTGCGGATTGGATGCCGCGTAATTTCTATCGCCGCATCGAACTGGCGTTCCCTGTCGAGAATCCGGCGTTGCGCGACCAGATCATCAATGAAGTGCTTCCCAGCTTTTTGCACGATCGTGTCAAGGCACGGGAGTTGCAGCCCGATGGAAAGTACCGTCGTTTGAAGCCCGAAGGGTCGGAGCCGCGTGCGCAGGCGCAATGGCATTTCCGCGAAGTCTCTCGCGAGCGCGCGAAAAAAATGAGCGGATCAAAGAAGAAATTGCGTGCGGCCAAATTGACTCCGATCACCGTCGCCAGCGACAACCCAGTTACAACGAATCCAGAGACTGAAAGCGCTCAGAAATCGGCGCGCTCGGCTATGCCGGAGTCCGCTTCATCCGGCCCGGCTAACACCTCAAAGAAATCTTGAAGAATAGAATCCTCGTTATTGACGTCGGTGGCTCAAACGTGAAGTTGATGATCTCACGCGCGGCGAGGAGAAAATTCAAGTCGGGGCGGAAGTTGACGCCTCGCGCGATGGTGGACCAGATCAAACCGCTGGTAGCCGATTGGGAATTCGATGCTATCTCACTCGGGTTTCCTTCTCCCGTGCGCAACGGCAAAATTGTAAGCGAGCCGAAGCATCTCGGCCAAGGCTGGGTGGGATTCAACTTCGAGAAAGCGCTTGGCAAACCAGTGCGCATCATCAACGACGCTGCCATGCAGGCGCTCGGCAGCTATCACGGTCGCCGGATGCTCTTTCTCGGACTCGGGACAGGACTTGGGTCAGCTCTGGTTTGGGACAGCTACGTTCTTCCTCTCGAATTAGGCGACTTGCCCTATCGCAACGGCAGCATCATTGAGGATTACCTTGGCAAAGCCGGCCAGGCACGACTCGGCGAGAAAGCGTGGCAGCGCGATGTTCAGCACGCCCTGGTCCAATTAAAGAAATCACTCATTGCCGATTATGTTGTGCTCGGTGGTGGAAATGCCAAGGAGTTGAACGAGATCCCGAAGGGAATTGAACTTGGACATAACCGGAATGCGTTCGCAGGTGGAGTTCGACTCTGGCAAACTAACTCACGCACACGTCGACCGAAGTGGCACATATTATGAGCCGAGTAGGGTTATTGAATAGGAATAAGAGTGAGCGAGAGGCGCCGCTGAAAGCCTGCAGAGTTGCTTCTGCTATTGGTACTCCTTATTCTTACTCGTTAGGATAAGGTATCCCGATGAAACTCTATTTTCTCAGACACGGTGAAGCCGACTGGCCGGGTTGGAAAAAGCCCGATGACGAGCGGCCGTTGACCAAGCGCGGAAAAAGAGAAATGCGCGACGTAGCGAAATTTCTGGACCACCTGAAAGTGCGACCCGACTTAATCGTGACCAGCCCATTGCCCCGGGCCGCGCAGACCGCCGAAATCGCCGCCGACTATCTCAAGGCGAAGGTGCGCAAGGATGAATCGCTCGCACCGGGATTTGGGCGAAGCAAATTGCGAACAGTGGTGAAGCGGCATCGAGCAAACGTTCTGATGCTTGTCGGCCACGAACCGGACTTCACCAATGTTATTTCAGGATTAACCGGGGCGTCGCTCAAACTTTCCAAGGCTGGCGTCGCGCTGGTCGATGCGGATCCTGAATCCGAGAAAGGAAAACTTCTTTGGCTTTTGACGGCAAAGATCGGCAAGAAATAGGCCCGGCTCGGTAATGTGTAACTATGCGAGCAGATAAATTGTGACCAGCGTCAGCAAGAAGTACGGAACAAGCACGGCTCCGCCAGCGTAATCCTTCGCCATGCGTTGCCCGAAGAACAGCGCAATGAGGACAACTGCTGAAGTGACAGCGCCGTAGAAGGCGACGGTCGTTTCTCGCGAAACGATTAGCATAAGGCATCCAATCGCGCTTAGTGCTCCGGCTGCAACTTCGAGAAGCGTGACCGCCGTCAATAGAACGGGCACGACTCCGGCCAGCGGGCTCTTGGCAAAATGTCCCTTCAACCATTCAAGGTTACCGCGGTGATCGATGATCTTATCAATCCCTGATTGAAGAAAAAGAATTGTGAGAAAAACGGAGCCGAAAATCTGCATCAGATAAATTGCTCCCGTATGTGTGTGCAAATATGGCATGGCTCACGAATCCTAGCCGGACGGAGCCAGTTTTGTCGATCCAACTATTATTTTCAGTCACCTTGGGCGACTGCATCAGCGAAGGCAACGTCTCCAGATTTCAAATCCAACTCCGCTTCCGCAGCCGTCCCAAAAACGCGGGCGCGGCTTTCATCGAATTCTTTTTCCCAGCGCGCGACGACCACCGTCGCCAGGCAATTGCCGATCACATTCACGCAGGTGCGGCCCATATCCATCAATTCATCCACGCCGAAAATAATCGCCACCCCAATGGGGCCCAGTCCTGACGGCACAAATGAATTCAATGCCGCGAGCAAAATAACAAGTGACGCCCGCGGCACGCCGGCCACGCCTTTGGAGGTCAGCATCAACGTTAACATCATCGTAATCTGTTGGCCTAACGACATGTGCCATCCCATTGTTGTCTCGGCTGCTTGCGCTACAAATACCGAGGCCATTGCCAGGTATAGTGTCGATCCGGTGAGGTTAAACGAGTAGCCGGTTGGCATCACGAACCCGACAATGTGCGGCGGCACGCCGAAACGCTCCATCGATTCCATCGCCTTTGGCAATGCCGATTCGCTGCTCGTGGTCGCGAATGCAAGTGCCGCAGGTTCCCGCACCGCCCTGACGAATTGCCGCACCGGAATCCTCGCTATCCAAATCACCAATCCGAAAATTGACAGGATGAAAATCACTAGTGCGAGGTAAAGCGAGCCGATCAATTTGCCGAGATTCACCAGAACGCCCGGACCCTGAGTGCCAATCGTGTGCGCCATCGCCGCTCCTACGCCGATTGGTGCGAAGAGCATCACGTAATTCGTGAACTTGAACATAACCTGGGCGAGACTCTCCATCGCCCGGACGAGGGGTTTCCCTTTTTCGCCGATCGCTGATACAGCGAGCGCAAACAGCACGCTAAACACGACGATTTGCAAAACGTCGCCGCGCACCATTGCTTCGATCACGCTTGAGGGGAACGCATGGACGATCGTTTCGACCAGAGTCTTTGGATGACTTTGCTCGATTGTTTTAATTACGTCGGTGCTGGTAGCGGCCAGGGTTACGCCTGCGCCAGGCTTTGTGAAATTGACCACAGCCAGCCCGATGAATAACGCTGCTGTAGTGACGATCTCGAAATACACGAGCGCTTTCACGCCCATCCGTCCTACTTTTCGCAATGCACCTGCGCCCGCGATTCCAACCACGATGGTCGAGAACACCAGAGGCGCGATGATGGATTTGATCAGGTTAATGAAGATGTCGCGCAAAAAATAAATCGCGTTCCCCCAATCGGGCCTTAGCCACCCGATCGCACCACCGACAACCAACCCGATCATGATCTGCACCGTTAACGATGGCCGATACGATGGCCGACGTGTGCGCTGAAAAACTCCCGTGGTCATCGCCACCGTATTAACACAACGCTGAAATCGGAGACAGGCGTTTGAGGCTTTGGCCGTTAGCCGGGCGTGCAGCGGAGCCCCCGGGGATCAATCTATCATCCGCTGGTCAAGCCCACCGTAAGCATCGACGCGCCGATCCCGCAAAAATGGCCAATGCGTGCGCTGCTCGTTTACGCGGCTCCATACCACATCGGCCATCACAATCTCTTCTTGATCGACGGAACCTTTTGCGATGATTTCGCCGTCTGGTCCGCAAACAAAACTTTGTCCCCAAAATTCAATACCATCGCCGCCCGCAGGCTTTTCATGGCCCACGCGGTTTGGCACCGCGACATAGCAGCCATTCGCGATTGCGTGACTGCGCTGGATCGTTTCCCAGGCGGTATGTTGCGCTGCGCCGAACTCCTTCTTTTCCGAAGGGTGCCAGCCGATTGCTGTAGGATAAAAAATAATCTCTGCCCCGTGCAATGCTGTCAGGCGCGCCGCTTCCGGATACCATTGGTCCCAGCAGACGCAAACGCCAATCTTGCCGCGTGCTGTTGGCCACGCCTGAAATCCGAGATCGCCTGGCGCGAAATAAAATTTCTCGTGATACAGCGGGTCGTCCGGGATATGCATCTTGCGGTATTTGCCGAGCAATTTTCCATTCGCGTCAATGATCGCCGCGGTGTTGTGATAAACGCCGGCGCTGCGTTTTTCGAAAAGTGAAGCAATAATTACCACGCCGGTTTCTCGCGCCACTTCTCCCAGCGCAGATGTTGATTTGCCCGGAATTTCCTCGGCCAGGTCAAAATTCTTGTGATCTTCCGTCTGACAAAAGTATTGCGACCGAAAAAGCTCCGGTAAACAAACGATCTGCGCGCCTTTTTGTGCTGCCTCGCGAATGAATTCAACTGCGTGCGCAAAGTTCTTTTCCGGCTCGGGGCCGCAACGCATCTGAATAAGAGCTATTCTTGTTTTGGAACGGTTAGTCATTGACTGATGTGATCAGTGAACGGGGCGACTGATCACCGATCACTATTCACTGATCACGCGACTATTTTTACTTAACAGAGTTCGCCGGCACGATCTTCACGCTTTCGATAACCACGCGTTTTGTCGGCTTGCTCATTTCGCCCTGTGTATTTCGCTCGATCGGCGTGCTGCCGATTTTATCGAGCACCTCATCGCCTTTGATCAATTTGCCGAATGTCGTGTATTGCCCATCAAGTCGCCGAACGGGGGCGAGGCAGATGAAGAATTGCGAACCGGCTGAATCTGGATCAGGCCCGCGTGCCATCGAAATGACACCGCGATCGTGGGAATGATTATTAAATTCGGCTTTAATTTCGTATCCGGGGCCGCCTTGTCCGTAAGCGTCTTCTTTTGCCGTGTCTTTTGAGTTCGGGTCGCCGCCCTGAATCATGAACCCTTTGACGATGCGGTGGAAGATGGTGCCGTCGTAAAAGCCTTGACGCGCCAGCTTCTTAAAATTCTGGATTGTATCTGGCGCGGCATCAGTCCAAAACTGCACCACCATTTCGCCTTCGTTAGTTTTGATGACAGCAACTTCGTTTGAAGCATTCATAGGAGAAGTTTCTTTCTTTTCTTCCGCGGTTACCGCTGCGACAAGCGTAGACGCGATCAAGCAGCAAAATAAAAGTTTCATGTGTAGCAATGGTAACGCTCAGCGATGAACGTTCAACATGACATAGAACGCGCGGTCATCCCGGTTCCGCAGTCGCGGGAGAAGGATCACACATCAGATCATGGATCAGGCAATCTATGGAGGTAATCGACGACGCTTTGCGAGATCCCTCGCTTCGTTCGGGATGACGGAAGTGAACCCCTGGGGCATTTGTCATTTCGGTCATTCGAAGGTCGTCGTTCACTTATGGTATTCCTGCAGACTGCGCACCTGAACTTTCCGTTTTTGCAATGACCGTATTCCGTTCGCGCTTGCAAGCGCCGCGCGCACCGTCGTCATGATGGGAATCTTCGCCGCTAGCGCCGCATTGCGAATGACCACTTCGTGTTCGCGCGGAATTTTCCCGCTCGGCGTGTTGATGATGAAGTTGATGTCGCCATTCTTGATGCGGTCCAGGACGTTTGGGCGTCCTTCGTGAATTTTGAAGACCTTGGTGATCTTGATTTTCGCTTTCGTTAACGCTTCTGCGGTTCCGCTCGTGGAAATGATTTCAAAGCCGAGTTTCACAAAT
>Ga0137418_10005066_pt1 | contig 12084 bp, 15 predicted proteins | sample CZODoug3_1_2_16f_FD_122242 | JGI IMG/M metagenome (GOLD analysis project Ga0137418, IMG submission 122242) | Vadose zone soil fungal communities from Angelo Coast Range Reserve, California, USA - CZODoug3_1_2_16fungal (Hybrid Assembly) | ecosystem: Environmental > Terrestrial > Soil > Vadose... | reverse complement strand
CAGCTTTCGACGTCGCTCTCCGCGTAATCTTCGCGGCGCAACCGCAAATAGCCGTAATCAGTAGTGACAACCTTTGGCGTCTCCAGCTTTTCGGTGTCGGCAATACAAAGCGCAGCGCTGCACGCTCGCAACGTTTCAAAGACTTCATCGTTAAACCACGATTCGTGACGGAATTCGAACGCAGCGCGCATTCCACCGGGCAGGCCATTCAAGAAATCGCCCAGCACCAGAGTGTCCTTCTTGAAATTGGGCGGGAGCTGGAAGAGCACTGGCCCTAATTTCTCGCCCAGCGCCGAGACTACATCATGGAAATATCGCAGGGTATCCGCACAGTCGCGCAGCTTCGACCAATGCGTGATCTTCTGCGGCGCTTTTAATGCGAACCGAAAATTCCCAGGAGTTAGCGCTTTCCAATTATCGATCGTCTTAGGTGCAGGAATCCGGTGAAACGTGTAATTGATTTCCGTAGTCGAAAGGCGTTCCGCGTAAAACGGCAACATTTTTGCCGTGGGCAAATCTTCCGGATAAAAGTTTCCCTTCCACTCGGCGTACTGAAACCCTGATGTTCCAATCCAAAATTTCATAAAAAGGCTACAGAATGAGAGACTTCTCCAAGTAAACACAGGCTTCAACAAGCACGAGAAGCTTTTTAGGCGTCCGCTTCGCCGGCCGCATTCGAATTTAGTATAGCGGCGTGTTCTTTAGCCCGTTCGATTCAGACCGGAAGAGAGAACGCTTGTCAGCGCCGCAACTCAACTAAGAAGGAGGGAAATCATGAAGAAGATGCTCTTGAGCATTGGCTTGGCAGTAGTCGCATCGCTGGCATGGGGGCAGACCACGCGGCAGCCGCTTATGAATGAGCGACAGGTACCGCAGCAGCAGCCGCAGCGGACCACTACCACAACGACGACCACTACTGAAGGAACGGGGACAATTACGGAGTTCACTCCGGGGAGCGCAATTGTGCTGAGGGAAAGCAGCGGACCTGTCCGCTATCGCTTCGGCAAAACCGTCACTTACGTGACACGAAGCGGAAGGGTTCTGGATGAAAACACCGTGAAAACGAAGATCAGAGTCGGTGTTCCAGTCCGGGTCCATTACGCTCGGACAGGTGCCAACATGGTTGTTGATCGTGTGATCCTCGACGAAGACTAATATTAAGCTCGTTTGTCTCCATCGCGCCTTTCTGTTCTGCCCGGTTTGGCGGAGCAAGAAAGGCGCGTTTTGTTCCCCACAGCCAACGCCACCCGTCACTGCGATCAAGTTAAGTGAATGCCGTTTTTCGTTTCGCACTCATCGCGGTAATAGTCTTAGGCAGTATCTTGCCAGTAGCTGGGAGAAAAAGGTCCAGCGCCTCACCGTCTCCAAACAAGGCCGACGTTGAAGCGGCCACTCGACTCCAAGTGTTTCTCGACCGCGCAAATTTCAGCCCTGGCAAAATCGATGGACGCTATAACGATCTAACGGAAAGAGCACTCGCTCGTTACCGGGAGTCTCGTGGAGAGCAATCGCAAATTCCGCCACCACAACGCAAAACTAAATCAAATGTCGCGCCAGACGTCTCCGGCCTCGATCTCGGCAGTGTGGAGCCTGTGTTGATTCCGTACACCGTTACTGATGCAGATCTCCAAAGTGTTGGTCCGTTGCCCGGCAAAGTGGCTGAACAAGCAAAACTAAAATTTCTACCTTACCACGATGCTGCAGACGCAATCGCCGAGAAGTTTCATAGCGATATTCATTTTTTGGAGCAGCTAAACCCCAACAGAATGAAAGCAATCAAGCCCGGCGACCAAATCATCGTCCCCAATGTCGAACCTTTTGAGCTCGCTTCAGTAAAAAACATTAAGCCCGGCAGCGAAATCAGTTTGCAGGCAGCTAATGAAATCGAAGATCAACCCGAAACGCAAACTCCAAATCCGGACGAAAGCGCAGACGCACCCGGAAATGTTGCCATTAAGATCGATACAAAAACGAACATTCTCGAAGTGCGCGAAGGCGAGAAGCTTCTCGCGGCCTATCCGGTCACGGTCGGCTCTGCGCATACCGCCTCGCCTATTGGAGAATGGAAGGTGCGCGGGATCGCGAAAATGCCTACGTTTCGTTGGGACAAGGAAATGCTCAGGCACGGAAGGCGCAGCGGCAATTTTTACGTGCTCAGACCCGGCCCGCGAAATCCCGTCGGCGTGATGTGGATAGCGCTTAACAAAAAGGGCATCGGTATTCACGGCACCAACGATCCCGGGTCGATTGGCCACGCCGCCAGCCACGGCTGTATTCGTCTGGCCAATTGGGATGTGGTCCGGCTTGCGACAAAAATAAAACCGGGTGACAACGTCTCAATTCACTAAAGTTCGGTGATGAACGAACCGCTCGTCGCTCGCGCGTCAAATATTCTCCGCGACTGGGTCCAATCCGAAAGCCTGCGAAAACATTGCTACGCAGTCGCCGATTCAATGAAACATTTTTCGCAACTACGCGGCGAAGACGCCGATCTTTGGGAAGCCGTGGGATTGTTGCACGACATGGATTATGAGCGCCACCCGAATCTCGAACGCAGCTCGACCGAAGGCCATCCATTCGTCGGTGTTGCATGGCTTCGCGACCACGGATGGAGCGAAGAAGTCTGTCGCGCAATTCTTTCGCACGCGGATTACGCAAACGTCTCGCGCGAGACGGCGCTTGAGAAAGCGCTCTACGCTGTAGACGAACTAAGCAGCTTTGTCGTAGCCGTCGCACTCGTTCGTCCCACAAAAAGCATTCAGGATGTCGATGTGCGCGCGGTAAAAAAGAAAATGAAAGACAAAGCGTTCGCTCGCGCAGTGAATCGCGAAGACATCACGCGCGGCGCCGAGGAGTTAGGAATGCCGCTCGACACTGTCCTTGCCGAAGTGATTATGGCGCTAAAGGCTGATGCAGAACGCCTCGGTCTGCTGGGAACAATCCATTGATTACTACACCAAGATTGTGCCCTAGAGTTTTTCGGCGACAATTTCCAAGACCAGAGGCGTAATCATTAGCGCATTTGGATTCTTTTCCGCCTTTGCCAGGTCGTTGCGAACGCGATCTGCAAATTCGTGATCGATCCGCCCCATTTCAATCAACCGGGGAAGGTAAATCTCAATGAACGTAGCGGGCCATTGCCACGTGTAATCTTCGGGACGCACACAAAACATGTGTGGTCTTGCGGAGCGAATTGTGAAGCCGTTCGCGGGAAGCAGCGTTGCCAGTGCCACTGCTCCGTCGGGCTCGCCTCCTGACTCGCGCCACGTTGCGATCACATGTTCGCGGAAGCGCTCCTGATGCGCCAAACGCGGGAAAAAATGCCACGTCTCGTAATGGCCGTATTCATGGAAAATCGCCACGCTGCCTCTACGCATCACGTCGCCCAGCTTTTTGATGAACAGCGCAGGATCATTCACAAATGACATGACCCATCGGCACCAGGAAAAATCGTAATTTCCCTCGGGCAACTCGTCCGTCACTAAATCCAGTTGGCGAATCTTTACGTTCGAGAGCGATCGCGCGCGACAGGCGTGCTCCATTGCGCGGATGAAGTTTTCGGAACGTTCAAGCGCGATGATTTCACCTGTGGGGCCGACAATTTCGGCAAGATCAATAGTTGCGTAGCCAGGGCCGGCGCCCACATCGAGCACGCGTTTGCCGACCGTGATACCGGCTCTCTGCCAGCAATCCAAAACTACCGGACGCCAGACACGATGTTGCAATCCGAGTCTTGCTAATTCCTCTTTGTGCGTACCCAAGACGTAATCTCGATCCATTATTAAAAACTAATCGGTTACAGGCATGGACGCATCGACGAAATTCAGGCACGAAATTCACTTGTCCGCATTAGGGGTGTAAATGATGCGGTTCCAGCGAACGTCGGACTGGCGTTTTCCCCGCATATCCGCGACAATAGAAAACCGCATTTTATCCATGGAATACGAGATTCGACCACTTCTTGCCAAAGATGAGCCGATCCTCCGGGAGATGCTTTTTCAAGGACTATCCTCCGTTGGTAACCACCAACCTTCACGCGAGATCCTGCAGCGGCCGGAGTTCGCGCATTATGCCGAGAGCTGGGGCCGGGCGGGCGATGCCGGATTTGTGGCGCACGATAAGAAAGACGGATCAGTGCTCGGCGCTGTTTGGCTGCGCAAGCCAATCGACAAACCAGATGCACCGCCAGAACTCGCCTTTGCCGTGAGACCGGAGCACCGTCGGCATGGAATTGGCACCGCTTTGTTGACGCAACTGGTCCGAGCGAACCCTCATGAATCAACAATTTCGGTCAGCCTCGTTGCAGGCAAACCGGTGTTGCGCCTATATGAACGGTTTGGATTTAAGGTTGCCGAAGAAGGACCCAACGCCATCGTGATGCAAAGACACGTGTAAAGTGCTGCCCTGAGAAGCGGGAACGGGAAGCCCTGTGGAACCGCTCCATGACGAGCAGCTCAAGGTGCAAAGATCAGTAACACAAATACCGCGAAAAGGAGCAAGTGAACGCATCCCTGCAAGACATTTGTCCTTCTGCTGGTAAATGTAACGACACTCACTGCCAGCGTTAAAAGCAGCAGCGGAAGATTGCCGCCTTGCACCCCGAGCGTCACCGGTCGTTTCGTGACCAAACTGATTGTCAGCACGGCGGGAATTGTTAGGCCGATGGTCGCAAGCACGGAGCCGAGCAGAATATTTATCGAACGCTGCAACTGATTGCGAAAAGTGGATTGGATTGCGCCGATTCCCTCTGGTGTAAGCACCAGCGCAGCGATCATTGCGCCGCCAAACTCCTGAGGCAGGCCAAACTTCTCCATGCTGTTGTCCAAAGGGATGGCAAACTTTTCCGCCAGCAAAATCACGACGACCAGATAAAGGAGGAGCATCGGCCCATGAAAAGCCGTTGATTGCACGTGCAATGAGTGATGACCTAAACTTGCCGCCACACCTGCCTGCTCCGATTCCATGAAATAGCCGCGATGCCGCATTGTCTGAATCACCAGAAAAATCGCGTACAGAACCAACGACACTACAATGAGAAAGATTTGCTGTTCGGTAGAGAATGTCGGGCCCCCCGTTGTGGTAGTAAAGTTCGGTAAAACCAAACCGAGCACCGCTAGCGTCATTATGACGTTGAGATAGGAATTGACGCCTTGCAGGTTGTAATACTGCTCGCGGTGGCGTAATCCGCCGATTAGCAGGGACAGACCAACGAACCCGTTGAGAGCAATCATCATTACGGAAAAAATCGCGTCCCGCCCGAGCGTGGGATTGTTTTCGCCATGCAACATCGCTGTCGAAACCATCACCACCTCGACGGTAATCGCGGACAGCGTTAGGACTAAAGTTCCGTAAGGCTCGCCCCATTTGATGGCAAGACAATCGGCATGCCGGGCAACGGATACGGCAGACCAAAGGATAACGGCAAAAAGCCAGAGGAAGACAACAATCAGCGCGATAGGATGCGCGATGATTTCGACCAGCCGGCTTCCGGTGCTCCAAAAAATGGCCACGGTTCCCAAGCCAATAAGCAGTTGGAATTCTCCGCGTATGTTATCTGCTAAAGGCTGAGTGCTCTTCGGCTGGTGGCTTGGCTTCGCCTTTTCAGACATACGCGCGAGCATATCGAGCCCGTCTCGGCCATGCAATCAAGCGATAGCCCTCTCGTAGTCTAAACAAGCATCCCGCTTGCGCACCGTGGACGTTTCACAAGCGGGACTCTTAGCGCTCGTTTCGCGTGACCCTTGACTACTCCTTCTTTTGGGCAAGGGGCAGAAATTTCTCGTGCGTGACTTTGCCGTCTTTCACTTGATAGATTCCCACCTCGGACATCTGCATTCGTTTCTTCGAAGCTTTCTCAGTCACATCCACATCGAATTGCACGACGAAAGTGTCCCCAGCTACAAACGGCCCGCCGACTTTCGAGCTGTGCACCTCGAAGTTTTTCTCCCACCACTCGGTTTTCCCACGAACTTGATCGAGTCCTCGCATTTCCGCCGGCATATTTTCCATCGCGCGCGGCTCCACGCTGACGACGTCTTTTGCGTAGAGATCGTCGACCGCGTTCGTCCATTCGCCTTTGCGACAATAGTCCACCAGCTTTGTTGCGACTTCTTCTGTAGTATTCATTCTTCTTCCATATTTTTAATTGAGAATTGTTCAACCGATATTTGTGTGACATTCGCGGGTCGACTTTTACTAAGCGCGATGGCTCGCCGTGTTGAAAAGCGATGCGAAGACGCATCGCACTCCAAAAGTACTTTCGTTCGCAACCCACGGGAATCGGCGCATCCTGGAGTGCGCACGCGCTCCCTCGTCCCTTTTCGGAAGCTCCTCTCAACTATCCACCCGCAATGGCACCGATGATTACAAACGGCTCAGATCCCTTTGCAATGGTTTCGGGCAGCGGAGCATCAGGCGATTCATGTGATAAATCTTCTCCACAGACAAAAAACCGTACGAGCGGCCGACGCAGTTGCGTGACGTGGTCCCGCATCGTACCGCGCAACATGGGATATCGAGCTTCGAGCTCGTCGAGTATAGACCGCTGAGTCACGGTGGCGTTGACGTCGAGTTCTACGTCGCCATCGACGCGTGCCAATGTGCGCAAATGCGGCGGCAGAACGACGCGAATCACGGCAGCGTTTGAACCTCCACTGAAAGCACCGCCGGAAGATCGCGCACGATCGGCTTCCAGTTATCGCCCGCGTCGGGCGATGCGTAAACTTGACCGCCGGTCGTTCCAAAATAAATGCCACACGGCTCGAGCGAATCCACAGACATCGCGTCACGCAAAACATTCACGTAACAATTGCGTTGCGGCAGGCCTTTCGTGAGCGCTTCCCATTCGTTTCCACCGGCCCGACTGCGATACACGCGCAGCCTGCTGCTGGGTGGATAATGCTCGGAATCGCTTTTGATCGGTACGACATAGATTGTGTCCGGCTCGTGCGCGTGCACGTCGATCGGGAAACCGAAATCGCTCGGCAAATTTCCGCTTACTTCGCGCCATGAATCGCCAGAATCATCGCTGCGCATCACGTCCCAGTGTTTTTGCATGAATAATGTGTTTGGCCGCGAAGCGTGCATGGCGACGCGATGAACACAATGGCCAACCTCGGCATTCGGGTCCGGTATGTATTGTGAATGCAGTCCGTGATTGATGGGTTTCCACGTTGTTCCGCCGTCATCGGTGCGGAGCGAGCCTGCAGCCGAGATCGCCACGAATATTCGCTGTCGTTCCTGCGGATCCAGGAGGATTGTATGTAGACACATTCCACCTGCGCCCGGTTGCCATTTCGGGCCGGTGTCGTGTTTTCGGAGGCCGGACAATTCTTTCCACGATTCGCCGCCGTCCCTCGATTCGAACAACGCTGCGTCTTCCACGCCGGCGTAAACATGCTCGGGATCATGCAGTGAGGGCTCCAGATGCCAAACGCGCTTGAACTCCCACGGATGCTGGGTGCCGTCATACCATTGATGGGTCCCCGGGACACCATCGTAAACAAACTTGTTGCTCTCACCTTTCGGGTTGCCCTCAACGCTTTTCAATTCCTCGGGGTTGCTTCCGGGCGTGTTCCAGGTTTTTCCACCGTCATCTGAGCGTTGAATGATTTGGCCGAACCACCCACTGGTTTGCGATGCGTAAATGCGGTTCGGATCGACTGGCGAACCCTTCACGTGATAAATCTCCCAACCCGCAAAATGCGGCCCGCTAACCTTCCATCGTTTGCGTGCGCCATCCGCTGTCAGGATAAACGCACCTTTCCTTGTGCCGACTAAGACTCGAACTTTGCTCATTGATTTCTCCTTACTGATTTAATGATCTACCAAAACGTCCCAACCAAAATAGACCTCTACACATCGAGCGGACTCGAGAAAGTAAAATTCTCCGCAAGATGCTGCTCAAAAAACTTCCGATCCCCCGCTGCAAAAGCTTCGTACGATCGCTGTGCTAAACGGCGTGGGCTGATTTTCGGCATAAGCTTTCAAGCCCGGTTTTCCGCTATCCGTTCTTTGACCAGTTTTTTCACCAACGCGATCGGCAGCGGGTTATCGAGCGAGAAGCGAATGGTTCCCTTGGTAATCTGAAAACCTTTCAGATCGCCCCGAAATTTTTTCAGCGTCGTGGAACTGCCCGGATAGAACGAGCAGTGATTGGCCCATGCGCCGAAGAAAACGAGCGGACGCCCATTCAAGCGAAATGCAGGAATTCCATAGCTGATGCATTCTTCCGCAGTCGAGGCAGCAGCGCGGATCGTTTGCCGAAGCTTCTGCAAGGCGGCACGCTGTTCAGGTTTCACGCTTGCGAGATATTCATCGATTGTTGTGGGTTTTTGTTTCACTGACACCATAAAGGCCGTCTCGATTGTCATTCTGAGCGAAGCGAAGAATCTCTGATCATTTTCGGATCGATCGCCGCCGCATGAATAAATAGAGATGTTTCGCTCCGCTCAACATGACAGCGCCATTTATGAGAAACGACTCGAAAGCATCATTTCCCGGCATAAGCATCGTTCAATTTTTTGATGTCGAGCTTCTGCATTTGAAGCATTGCCTTCATAACGCGTTCGGTCTTTTCGGAATCTTTGTCATGCAACATCTCGATCAAAACCGTGGGAACGACCTGCCACGACACACCGAATTTGTCCCTCAGCCAACCGCACTGCGATTCCTGTCCGCCATCGACACTCAGTTTCTCCCAAAAATAATCCACTTCTGTTTGCGTGTCGCAGTTCACCACGAACGAAATCGACTCGTTAAATTTGAACTCCGGACCGCCGTTGAGGGCCGTGAATTTCTGGCCCTCAATCTCGAACTCAATCGTCAAGACCGATCCCGGCGGCCGGCCACTCTCCGATATTTTGGCCGCCTCTTCGCCGTAGCGGAGAACTCTTCCAACTTTCGAGTTTTTGAAGATTGAGGTGTAAAACTTTACCGCTTCCTCAGCTTGATTATCGAACCACAAAAATGGAGTTATTTTTGGCATGCTGTCTATTCTTTGGTTGATGATGGCGGATACTCGTCAAATTTCGCAATTGCGGGATCCATTTGATCCCACGGTTGTGCGTCCGAAACGAAAATATCCATCTGCGGCTGAAACCAACTCGGATCATCAAGACTGCCAGCAAGGACTCCGACGAATGGCGAATCACCCGCTTCAAATTCCGCTCCGCTAATTCGCGACCCGCATTCGGGACAATAACCGCGTTTATGTTTGCCTCGTCTGATGCTGGGCGTGAAATGGTAACACAATTGTCCGCGAGTCAATCGAAACGCCTCTGCCGGCACCACCACTGCCGCAGCGAATCCGCCGCCACTCACCTGCTGACAATCGCGACAGTGACATTTGAGCATCATGATTGGCTCTGCAGTACATTCGTAACGAACCGCGCCGCAAGAGCAGCCGCCGGTAAAAGGTATTTTCATGGTCCCTCTTTCGCGAGTCATTTGGTTGCTTGGGCTTGAGCTGTGGTTTTCCGAGCAATCACTCTCTTTGATGTTCGTCTTTCGCTACTTCGCGTTTGTATCCGGCTCGATGATTCCAAATACGTTTCCCACCGGATCCTCCGCGTAAGCCAACCAGCCGACTTTCGGAATTGCTAGCTTCGGCATACAGATTTTGCCGCCGCGCTCCTCGACTTTCTTGATCGTTTGATCGAGCGACGAAACAGAAATCGTATTTAAAGTGCCGGCGCTTTGCCCTGCGCGTGGACGCGTGAGACCGCCGTTGATTCCCGGCTTCTTATCATCGCCTGTCGTGACGAGCCAGTACTCGATCGGGCCGCCTTCAAATTTCTGGAACTTCCAGCCGAAAACGTTCTGATAAAACGGCTGCACCGCCTCGGGATCATCGGTGTAAATCTCAAAATGTGTGACGCGATTCATTCGCCGATGCTTATTTGTTTGCCGTTTCAATATTGGTCATGGCGCCGGACCCACTCCATCGTGAAGTCGAGCTGGTCCTCGTCGCGTCCCTTGGGCACGAGATCGAGGAAGTTGTAGGTCCCGACGAGATTATCGAGCCCGCGCGCGTACGTGGAATAGGTGTGGAAAACGTCGCCGTTTTTGTCCTTGTAAAAGACGCTAAGCCCAGGCATTTCCTCGTCCACCCAATCCTGCGTTTTGTAATTGTAATACATTTTGCCTTTGGCTTGTTCTTCCTCAGTCGTCGAGACGTGATAATCAAAATTGAAATCGGTGCCGTGCGATGATAGCCACTTGAAACGCCAACCCATTCGCTTCTTGTAATCTTCAAGTTTTGGCAAAGGTGCACGCGAGATGACAAAGAACGCGACGTCGCGATGCGGCAAGTGCCAGTTAGCGCCGTCGAAATGGTCGGCGAGATACGAGCAGCTCTTGCAGCCCTCCTCCCAATCGGGGCCAAACATGAAGTGATAAATAATCAATTGGCTGCGACCGTCGAAAAGATCGGACAGCGTTTCTTTACGATTCGGTCCGTCGAACACGTATTCCTTGTCGACGTTAACCCATGGCATCTCCCGTCGGTGGCGGCTCACTTCATCGCGCAACCGCGTCAGTTCCTTCTCGCGAGTTAGCAGATCCTTGCGTGCGACGAGCCATTCAGCTCCTGAAACAACTTTGGATGGGTTCGGATCGGTTTTGTCTGTTTTTGTTTCCAATGTTTCGATTTTCATTTTGTCTTGTTTCGTTTGTTTGATGATTTCGGCCGGGTCGAAAAAAGAATCGTTTCACGGCAAACGCGGCGAGCCCGCCAGTTGAAGTCGCACCGGCGGCGGTCAGCATGGCGTTTGCTATACAGGCGGGACACATAAGACTTTTCGGCGGTTTTTTACGGTGGCGTCATCGGCTTCACTTTAATGGTATAACGAATGAATCGCTGTATTCAGGACACCACGCCTGATTTAATCCTCCTGCTCACCGACATCCAAACGTGGATGCGACCTGGTAGGATGTTCTTGCTTGCTGCGAGCAAGTACCGGAATGTATTAAACTGGCCGAATTATATTTCCGTAGTATACGCCAAATCACGCTTATGTTGCTCCAATCGAAGAATTAACTCCGTGTAAGTTGAGAACACATGGCTTCTCGATCCCACTTCGATATGTGTTAAACAAAAGAGCCTTTAAAACCTCTTGTTCAATATCCAGTCAGCAGCCTTTGGGTAAGTCCACTTGACCAGCTGCATCGAGCCTTTCCACAGACGACACCAATCCGTGCCTGAAGCCCAGATTGCATCGAAGCTGAATCGATATCAAAGAACTCACGCTTCGACGATCGTCTTGAATCCGCCGTACATCATGCGCTTTACATCGAACGGCATGGTCTTTGGCATCTGTGCAATGCGCCGGTCCTTCATGACCTTCGCGTTCACGCGATCGCGATGGTCGCGCGACTTGTAAACAATCCATGAGAAGACGACACTTTCGCCAGGCTTGAGCTTGATACCGCGCGGAAACGGCAAGCCCATCTTCACGTTCAGATCGTCGCCGACACACTCGCGAAATTCGAGTGCTCCGTGCTCGCGCCAGACTTTGCCGGCCTTCTGCGCCATGCGGCGATACGCGTTAATGTTCTTCTTTGGAACTGGTAAGACGAATCCATCTACGTAATGAGCCATAATTAATTTCTCCGGTTATTGGTTGAGTACTCGTTTGTCGTGGGGGCTTTATTCGTCGGGCCGTGGATTTCATAATAGATCCAAGGCCGTTGACGAACGCCTATCCGGTCTGTTGCAGCGTGCTGGAGCGCATGGCGACAGAACAATCGTGGCGCAATGAAAGCGATCAAGCCTTCAAGTTGCGCCACTTGGGTGAGCGCGCTGTCAGACTTGTGCGAACTGTGCTTCTGCTCGGAGATCCGCTGCGATGGGGCATTCGCCGGCCACGGGCCTGACTTCCACGCGAATACCGTACGGCAGACCTGGGCATTCCTTCGCAATAGCAATCGCCTCGTCTATCGTGGCAACGTCGAGAAGGAAATAACCGCCAATTGCTTCTTTGGATTCGGCGAACGGACCGTCGGACACGATACGGTCCTTACCTGAAACAATTTTTCCCTCGCGTTCCAGTGGATTTCCAGCCACCGCTTTTCCTTCTTCGGTTA
>Ga0137418_10005065_pt1 | contig 12085 bp, 10 predicted proteins | sample CZODoug3_1_2_16f_FD_122242 | JGI IMG/M metagenome (GOLD analysis project Ga0137418, IMG submission 122242) | Vadose zone soil fungal communities from Angelo Coast Range Reserve, California, USA - CZODoug3_1_2_16fungal (Hybrid Assembly) | ecosystem: Environmental > Terrestrial > Soil > Vadose... | reverse complement strand
TCTTCTCTCTGAGATGCGGCACGTTTTTCGTAAACGACGCGGGGAGTGCTACTGACAGCCGTTGGGGTCTTCTTGGAACCTCCATCATAGAGGTACACGGCTAAGACCATAAGATATTAGCCAATCTCGGGAATGGTTTCAGCGAGGAAGGCCGAAGATGCCTGTCGATTTGGACGATGTTAAGCAGCTCTCGAAGATAGATCAATCTAACATGATGGCTGCCGTCGATCGGTTTCCCGATATTTTTCTTGGGCCCCGGAACGAGCCGCAGGTTTCTCTGAAAGAAGTAAGATCCTCGTTCAAAAGCGTCGTTCTGATGGGGATGGGTGGATCCGCGAGTGCAGCCGATGTTGTCTTGGATTGGCTCAGAGCGGCGTTACCAATTCCAGCTTTGGTTCATCGCGAGCCGGAGTTGCCTTCCTTTGTTAACTCGAGAACGCTGTTCATTGCGCTAAGTTACTCGGGTGAGACATCAGAGACGCTAGCCGCGTTTCGAGAAGCAAAGAAAAGGGGTAGTTCGCTTGTGGGTATTGGCCATGGAGGATCGCTTGCCTCGTTCTGTTCTAACTTCCAAGCGCCATACATTCGGGTCGATGCCTCTTTGGCTCCGAGAGCCGCACTTGGCCAGTTGATTGTTGCCGCCGCAGTTGCTCTGGAAAAAGCTGATCTAATTCGTTCAACTAGTCGAGAGAGGTCCAAGGCTGCTCGGGAGCTTGTTCGAATCAGACGTCGCTGCCGGGTCGAGACTCCTATAGAGGACAATCCGGCAAAGGGCCTCGCTCTAAAACTGCTGGGCCATTTGCCTGTACTGTATGCTCTGCAGAGGATGTCTTCTGTCGCCCGTAGATTCAAGAATCAGCTTGCGGAGAATAGCAAATTACTCGCGAAGTACGATCTGCTGCCGGAGGGAGGGCACAACGAGGTTGAAGCTTGGCACGAGAGAGACAACCTGTTGCCGGTGATCATTCGCGACGCTCAGGAGACCGCAGTTGAGCGTTCAATCCTCCGTGCTTTCCGAACTACCATAAGTTCGGCCAGCCGAGCTCATCCATTGGAGGTCCGTGTTGCTGCTAGAGGAAACCTTTCGAAGCTGTTGTCTCCAATTCTCCTTCTCGACTACGTCTCCGTGTATCTTGCTATGCTGAGGCGAATTGATCCAACTCCTAACACTCTGATCAACGAATACAAGAAAAGAATGAGTTGGTGAAGTGTCGGAAGGTCTATCCTTTCGCTACTCCGATGGGGGTCATGCGCACAACTTTCTTTCCGATTCCCAGTTGGTGGCTCACTTCGGCGACTCTGTCGACATCCTTGTAGGCGTCAGGGGCTTCCTCGGCGACGACCTCCATGCTTGCTGCTCTGATGACTATTCCTCGACTTTCTAATGACTTCTTCAAGTCTGCTCCCCGCCACTTGCGTTTGGCCGCTGAACGACTCATGAATCTCCCGGCGCCATGTGCGGTGGTCCCGAAACTCAGCTCCATTGCTTTGGGTGTTCCTATCAACACCCAGCTGCTAGTTCCCATGCTTCCCGGAATGAGGACTGGTTGTCCAATGTCTCGGTATTGGGCCGGGACATCCGGATGGCCGGGGGGGAATGATCGTGTCGCGCCTTTTCGATGGACGATGACTTTTGTTGCCTCGCCGTCGATTTGATGTGATTCAATTTTCGCAACGTTGTGACAGACGTCGTAGACGATGCGCATGTCCATTGAATCTGCTGATTTCGAGAATACCTTCTCAAACGCTTGTCGGGCCCAGTGAGTGATCATCTGCCTGTTGACCCAGGCGAAGTTACATGCAGCAGACATGGCTGGGATGTAGTCCTCTGCTTCGGGACTCTTACTAGGGCAGGCGGCCAGTTCCCTGTCTGGTAATTGGATGTTGTATTTTCCTATCGCTCTCTCCATGACCTTCAAGTAATCGCTACATATCTGGTGCCCATATCCTCTGCTCCCGGTGTGGATGAGCACCAGGATCTGTCCCTTGTTGTGAATGCCTAAACGTTGGGCGACTTGTTCATCGAAAATCCGGTCTGCTCTCTCTATCTCGACAAAATGGTTTCCACTGCCCAAACTTCCGAGCTGTGGTGCTCCGCGCGATCTTGCGCTGCTCGATACTTTCGACGGATCGGCCGCTTCCATGCAGCCTTCCTCTTCGATAGTCTTCGGATCTTCAGGCCAGGCGTATCCTTTGTCGACGGCCCAATCGAGACCATCAGTAACCGCCTTGTCTAGCTCGATCGAGGAAAGTTTGATCTGGCCTCGACTTCCGAGGCCTGAGGGAATGAAGTTGAAAATTGTGTCAACTAGCTGCGACAGTGCTGGACGGACCTGGTCCTCACTAAGATTTGTACGAATCAGCCTGACGCCACAGTTCGAGACAACGAAGCCATTCGCGATGAAGTTGTGCGCATCAGACGCGGTAGTGAAATCAAACACATTCTCGTTGAAATTATCAACTTCCTCAATACTTACAACTTCATCCCAAACTGCACCAGAGCCCCCTAGCCCTTCCGTAGCGGCTGGAAGGAACTCATCGAACTTGGGAAAGTAACTTCCAACTCTGAAACCGGTTACACTGGGAGGAAGAGCTGGAGGTCCCTCCGCGGAGTAACGAGTGTCCAACTCGGAGTGGATATCGTTCGAACTTCCGGCAGCTATTTTCTGAGCTATCGCTATCCTGGTGGCAATGGTCTTCTCACCGAGGACCCTCTGTTTGAGTTTCAAATAATGAACGGCAACGTTTGCCAAGAACGCCTTCCGCCTATTGTACTCATACCCTATCATGGACCAAAACCGGATCAAATTCGCGGGTTCGGTGGAGACTAACAGTCTGAATCTGTTCGAATACCCGTCGATCCCTGTGTGAACATTCTTTTCAGGAGAAGTAACTTGGGCCTTGACGTCGAAGTCCTCGATGAGCTCAACAATTTCTGCTAGAAGTTTACCGCCCGAATCAGAGACGGCCGCGTTCTTGTTCTGTCCCAGCTGAGGCATGTAGAAGTTGTAGCCGTGTCCGGTTAGAGTTGCAGGGGCAGAAAGCTCAGCGCCAAAGAGAGTGCTCAGAAATAGTCTCTTTTGCCATTTCTGCAGGCCAAACAACCATGGAGGTAATGAATAAGCCTGTTTTGATTTGTTTCCCAGCGGGACACCTAATGCAAAAAGCAAAGTAATGAAACTCCTCGCTCTCACAGTAAAGGAGAATTCTTCGTGTTCGAACTGGTACTTACCGTACTTGGTTTCTATTTTGTGGGTCCGACTGCGATGATAGACTCTTGATGGGTTGAATCCAAGCCTTTTGACGTCGGATCGAATTTCCTCTAGATCTTCCTTGTCTCCGTAAAACCATGCATGGCGGCTCCTCGATGTGAAAACCAATGTTCCATCTCCAAGGATGAATCCCATTAGCTTTAGCAAAACTGGAAGTTTCCCACTCGTCGAGGTAAGAGGTAAAAGGTTCCTTTTTTCTAGCTCGTTGCAGATTTTTTGACGATTTCCTGGAATGGAAAGGGATTGGATGTCACTCCTGGCAACGATCTTGAACTCGGAGGGCTCATCGTAGTTAACACCCTCGAATGGAAATACTGCGACCCTTGATTTGCCTAGCTTGCCCAGCTCGACCATGCCCGTCGGTGTTAGGAAAGGATGATCCTCGGTTGCGAAAATTTCATACCCAGTCAAAGTCCGCACTTTGTACACTCTCGAACTCGGCTTCTGCTCCATGAATTGGACGATGTCGGTCTCTCCGACTCTCGACTGCTTCTCTACGCACCTCACGCGCTGGCTTTTCCAGTCCAAAGATAGACTCGAAATGGGCTTTCTAAAACCATAATCGCTCAAAACAAGGCTTGAACCGCGAATGCAGTTGATATCGTAACCTACTCCTCCGGGGCTTATGAGGCCTTCGTCGTAGTCTGTTGCTGCTACTCCTCCGATGGGAAATCCGTAGCCTTCATGTCCGTCTGGCATCGTGATAGCGTACTTGTAGATGCCGTTTAGATGGGTGACGTTGACGCATTGTTGAATTGTCCTGTCAGTCCGCATTTTGGCTAGTAAGTCTTCGTCGGCGTAGATTCGCGCTGGGACCTTCATGCCGGGTTGGTAATCTTGTGGTACTTCCCAGATGTTTTCAGAAACTTGTTTAATCGGAATGTCTGCGCTCGATTTGTTCCAGGAGTTCAAAGCTTGGGTGCTCATTCGTTAGCCAAAACGCTGATCGACGGCCTGAGCTATAAGTGTCGTTGGGTCGGTTGGAAGACAGGGTGGAGTCCGTTTCAAAACTGCTCTCCGGCCATGGCCGGACCTAGAGATCTAGTATGAATCTGACTCGGGCTTCCTTCTCGCTTTCTTCGATTGTCATTAGATGGTAGGTCACTCCTTTTACCTCGGTCTTGGCTCCATGTTTCGACCGGTCATATTTCTCGCCTCTCACTTTCGCGAGAAGTTTGAACAGTGTCGGCCCGTCAGACGCGATGCTGATGTCATACGAGGCATAGACCATGTCTTTGATGTCGAACTCTAAGAGCAGCATCTCTAGCCAATTGTATAGGAGCTCTTTCTCGTCGTGCCCATCAGCTTTGACCTGCTCTTCTACGATGGGGTCGATTCTCTCGAGATTCAGCATCGTCTCGTAGAATCCTTCCGCGGCTTGAGCAAAAGCCCGCTCAAGGGTTGGACCCCAAGCTTCAATGTAGGCGTCAGTCGTATGTTCGAGAAGTTTGTGTCCCTCCTTCTTCCGATTTTGCACGAACGCCGGACTCGAATTGATCGGGTTCGTAGGAACCGTTTATTAGGTGAGTTGAGGATGAAAGGTCTCTTTGACTTGAATGCTGCTTCGAGCCGGGATGGCTGAGTGGTTAAAGCGACGGCCTTGAGATCCCGATAGGGCATAAGTTGGGCTATTGAAATGACAGCCGTTGGGCGTCACGCCCTCGTGGGTTCGAATCCCACTCCCGGCGCCAGAGATACCACGAGCTGGCTCGAGACTGTGAAGGATCTCTGGAGAAACGACTAGCCCCCCGGGGGTCTAGAAAAGAATGCTTGTTTTGTTCCGGAGAATGTAGGTTTACGTCTGTCTCAGACGTTAACCGTATTTGAGACCGGATTTGTTGGCAAGTTCAGTACAAATTCTACCGTACATAGCGGGGTGAATCCTGACGTAGCACATTTTCCGTGAGTTTGGCGCAAAAAATCATTCTCTCGGAGCGTTTCTAAAGCGAGTCTGTTCTAGAGCATAATAGGCCAGCTCGACGTTCCGCGCGATCCATTGTTCTCGGAGCTAAAGTTCTTCAGAGCATGCTCTACTACGTGTGCGCGATCACAAGGGTGTGATTCTCGCTAGACCTTCCGGGTCCTATGCGGGAGTGCTCGGAGCTATTGCCGGTTGGGGACAGGTAGCGATGTGCGCCGAGTACTTGTCGAGTCGGATGTTCTCGTGGCAGCGCGGGCACTGGAGTACCTTCATCTCCGATCGGATGTTTCTTCCTTTCCAGTTTCTTCCTCTCAGTTTCTATACACCTCGATTTGTTTCCCTGCTGTCTACAAAAATCCGTCTTTGTCGGCGCGGGATTTCTGCACTCAGCAACAGGCGTTACATCGACAATACGATATAAGGACTCTTTCACTCCCAACTAGAGTCCCTAGTCTCCGCCTCCTTCGGTGGGTGAATTACTGATAGTATTCGGGATGGTTTTTCTCCTTGAAGGCAGTGGCGCCTTTCACGAAGTCAGGGCTTGTGATTGTTCTGAAGAGTTCCCTGTGCGCAAGGTCGACTACGCGTGTCGTGAAAAGGCTATGATGAATACGTTTGAAGCTCGCGTTTGAGATCGGTGAAACATTGCGCATTTCGCCCAAAAGCTGGTCTACACGTTCACGCAGATGGGTATTCTCTTCAACATAGTTGACGAGTCCGTGAGATCGCGCTTCGTCCGCGGTGATTGGAGTCCCGGTCAGATTCATCTCAACGACCTTTCTGCCGATCATCGCGAATTGACCGAAGGCGGCTGAAATGCAACATAGCGCACCCACCCTCCCTCCGGAGAAGGCGAAGGTGGACTCCGTAGACGCCACAACCATGTCGGAGGCTAGCGCGATCTCTGCGCCCGCACCGTAGGCGGGTCCGTGCACCATCGAGAGAATCGGTTTCTCGGATTCCAAGAACCGTTTCCAAAACGGCTTGACGAGGCTATAGACGAAATTGCGAGCTTCTTGTCGAGATACGAATCCGCTCACTTCTTTCACGTCTAGTCCGGCTGAGAATGCTCTTCCTTCTCCCTTGATGATAATGGATGATACGGTTCGATCTTTCGAGGCATCTCTCAGATTCGCTTCAAGTTCTCGGAACATTCCCTTGGAGAGGGCGTTGAGCGCCTCCGGCCGATTCATCGTCAACCATGCGGTGCGATCCTGAACCTCGTATTCGACATTCTTGTGAGGCAGCCTATTTCACACTCCTATCATGGGACGAGGTTGGTCCCGAGTATTTTTCGATTGTTTCCTTGAGTTCGAGAACATTTTTGAAGTGCCTCCACGATATGCTTCCCATCGCGGTGCGAATTTCTGATCAATCTGCCGTATAATGCGAATCTCAAGCTGAAAGCCGTCCTGGATCGCGTCAACGGTGACGAGTATCTTCAGAGTCTCTGGGAATGCATCAACGTTAACGCAGTGAGAAGACTGGGTCTCTCCGACCACGGACCAGTTCACTTCGCAATAGTATCAAACATTGCGCTGAAAATCCTACGCAATCTCTTGGAAGCCGATGTCAAACCCAACATAGTCACGGATCACAAGATGACTAACGAGGATGCAGAGGTAGTCGTATTCCTCGGCGCCGTTCTTCACGACCTAGGAATGATAGCCCACAGAGAAAACCATCACATGTTCAGTGTTCCGCTGGCATTTCAGTTGTTGCCAGGGTTGCTGGAAGGCATCTACGATGAAAAGGAACGAGCAATCATTACGTCCGAGACTCTTCACACAATTTACGCTCACGAATCCGAGATTCCTCAACTAACGCTTGAGGCAGGCGTTGTCAGAGTGGCCGACGCCCTGGACATGAAGGAAGGCCGCGCGCGCATTCCTTTCATCGCAGGGAAGAAGGATATTCACGCCCTGTCCGCGATGTCGATAAGAGATGTGAAGATACGGAAGAGCAAGCTGAAACCCGTTATAGTCGAGATTAGCATGTATAACGAGTCGGGAATATTCCAAGTCGATCAGCTTCTGAGAAAGAAGATCGCAGGCACGAAACTAGAGGGATTCATCGAAGTTGTGGCACAAGTCGAAAATCAGCAAAGAAAGACTGTGCTCTCTAGGTATACGTTGGGCACCGCTGCTGAGGCCCCCACTGCCGAAGTCTTTGTCCAGAAATAGACTCTATGAATTCTAGTATAGACGCGTCCCGGTCAAAAAAAAGTTGATGCTAGGTCTTACTCTACCTTTGCTAGCTTTCCGTATCTTCCGACGTTCAGCTGCAGTTCTCCTCTGAAAGAGTCAACGTAGCCGTTCTGAATTTCAATTGTGTCGTTGACTGCAACCTTTGATATGTTCTCGTTCCACAATGTGACCTTGACTGATCCGGACTCGTCTTGAAGAGTCGCGGACGCAACCTGGCCGGGACCAAATTTGGTCTGTACTTCTCTCGGGCTCTCAACGTCAACGATCTTTCCTTTCACATCGACTCTTCTCATTCCCGGTTTCAGCTCTGCGATTTTCATTCCGATGCTCCTGTGACGACTTCACCGGTTGCGAAGTTGTTCCTAACGCCTGTTATTCGCACTTTGACCTTGTCACCAGTGTTGGTTCCCGGGACGAATATCACAAAGTTGTTGAAGCGGGCGATCCCATCGCCTCTCCTACCAACTGAATCAATCGTTACATCAATCTCCTGGCCCTCTTCCACAGGTACTGGGCCTCGATCGCGTTCGGAGCTTCTACCGCCACCACCTTCGCGGCCGTAGCCGCCGCCTCGTCCGTAACCCCCGCCGCCTCCTCCACGGCCATATCCGCCCCCTCCACCTCTGCTACCTCCACCGTAACCTCCTCCACCGCCTCCACCTCCCCTTCCATAACTGCCTCCTCTTCTACCGTAGCTTCTTCGAGGTCTCTCTTCTCCTCCACCTTCCATTTTTGGTTCTACTCTTGTTTCCTAAAGTCGAGTCGAACAATCAAAAGGTCAGTACCACAGCAGTGTCCTGAGCAAGGCTTGCTTCCAAGACCACTTTCATACCGCCCGAGCTTGTTTCAGACCCGTCCTTGAGTTCTGGCGCTTCTGATTCGATATTAAAGATTTGACCCTGCCTAACGGGCGCACTCAATCTGCCGGTTGCATGAGTTATCGTTACTCAAATTCTGAACCCCTGTAGTGTAACAAAGCCAGGGCGTCTGCTCTCGGTTGATCGACCCTCTACGCCTTAAATGGAACATGGAGCGGGCGGCTCTGCGGAAGCTAATGTCGGCTGCTTTACCGTCAACCTCGGAGGACCCAGCCGACTCTAGGCCATCGTCGTCTCCCGATTCAAAGGAGTCTCTTTCTTCGACACCGATTGTGAACAAGGACAACGCATCATCCGCGGTGTTTTCGGCGTTCACACCCAAGATTGTGGAGAAGAGATGGGACCATAGCACTGAAGTCCTGACCCAACAGCTCTGGGAGAAGGAAGGACTCTACAAGTTCAATATCAACACCAAGAAGTCCATCTTCACAATTGACACTCCACCCCCCTATCCCTCTGGGAGGCCCTGGCACATCGGAGCGCTGGCCCACTATGCGCAGATAGACATGATCGCAAGGGCATCCCGCGCTCTGGGCTATGAGACCCTCTTTCCAATAGGCATTGACAGAAACGGGTTGCCTGTGGAACGCTACGTTGAGACAACTTACAAGATCCAAATGCGGTCCCAGGATCGAGAGAAATTTATCGAATTATGCGCTCATGCCCTAGATGAATTGGAAGCTGAGATGGTGGCGCTGATGAAGCGGGAGGGTCTCAGCCCAAATTTTGCTAACAAGTACAGGACAGACGGGGAGGGTTATCGAAAGCTGACCCAGAGGACCTTCATTGAGCTCTGGGAGAAGAAGCTCATCTACGAAAGCACGTATCCAAGCAACTATTGTCCCGGGTGTCAGACGACAATCGCGGATGCTGAAATCATCTACCAGGAGAAACCCACCAAACTAGTAAGCATCGCCTTCAGAGTCAAAGAAACCGGCGAGGATTTGCTAATCGCTACAACTCGGCCCGAGCTAATGAGTTCATGCCAGCTTGTCATTGTGAACCCAGAAGACGAGAGCTACAAGAAACTACACGGATTACACGCAGTCGTCCCAATTTTTGGGAGAGAGATGGAAATCAGGCCTCATCCGAGCGCAAAGCGTGAGAAGGGCACGGGTGCGGTGATGATTTGCAGCTATGGTGATTATCACGACGTTACACTCTTCCGAGAGCTAGGTCTTCGAGAGATCATCTCGATAGACGAGAGAGGACGAATGACCGAAGCCGCCGGCCAGTTCCGAGATCTCACAGTGGAAGAAGCCAGGCGAAAGGTGGTCGAGGAGTTGACCGCGAGGGGCATGGTGAGAAGAACATTGACGATCACGCACGAGGTGCCCACCTGCGAGAGATCAGGCGATCCGATTGAGATCATTCCAATGAGGGAGTTCTACCTGAAACAGCTCGATTTCATCCCGCAACTGACCAAGATCGCCAAATCACTCAAGTTTCATCCGGATACTCATCGGCAGATTCTACTGGATTGGATAGGGTCCATCACCATTGACTGGCCCATCTCAAGAAGAAGATACTACGGGACTGAGATCCCGATATGGTACTGCAAAAAGTGCGGACGAGCTAACCTACCGAAACCCGGCAAGTATTATCGGCCTTGGCGGGACCCACCTCCATTCAAGAAATGCGCTTTCTGCAGCCACGACGAATTCACGGGAGAAACAAGAATTCTAGACACTTGGATGGATTCAGCCATCTCACCACTCTACAACTCCAAATATGAAGAAAAGAACAAACGATTCTATCGGCGAACATACCCGGCCACAATTCGGCCTCAAGGTAAGGACATTGTCAGAACCTGGCTTCACTACACAATCCTACGTTGCTTCCAGCTTACGGGAAAGAAACCATTCACCGACGTTTGGATCACGGGAATGGGCCTAGACGAAAAGGGAGAACGCATGAGCAAGAGCAAGGGCAACGTGGTGGATCCACGGCCAGTTCTTGAAAAATATGGGGCTGACGCGTTCAGACTCTGGTCTGCCCTCGAGACAAACCTCGGGTCCGACTATCGCTACTCAGATGCTAGAGTTGCTGGCGCGAGAAATACTCTCACAAAAATTTGGAACCTCGCTAGGTTCATATCCAGTTTTCCCCAAGTCAAAACCGCTAGGCTTCGACCAGCGGATCAGTGGATTCTGTCCGAGCTATCCCACCTGACAAAGCGGTGTCTCGAAGGATACAAGGAATTCAACTTCTTCATCCCTGCAACCGAATTACGGGATTTTCTCTGGGGAAGCTTTGCATCACACTATCTCGAAATGGCTAAGGCGAGAGCTTACGGGATCGCCTTTACGAAGGCCGACCAGAGAGCCGCGTGGAGCACGCTACATACCTGTCTTAGGACGATGCTCCTCTTACTGGCGCCAATCGCGCCTCATTTGACAGATAGCATATGGCGAGAGATCTACAGTAGGAAGAGCATTCACTCGGAGGCGTTTCCGAGATCGGCATGGAGAGAGATCTATAGGAAATACACTCGGCCGTTGGTAGATTTCAATAGTGAAGTTTGGAAGACGAAGAAAGAGAGGGGATTGTCACTATCATCGCCGGTGGATCGCGAAATCCCTTCAGGTCTGCGACTCTTTGAAGACGATCTCCGTGCAATGCACAAAATTTCCCAGGTCGCTAACCAGAGGAATTAGGAGGCGTCGCCGTTGGCAATGTGTCCGCAGACTGGAATGTCCCAGGCATGATCGATGGTGGCTTCTCTAGTAACCACGAGATTCCGACAATAATTCCCCACACGCCAAGTGCTAGGATCCCTAGAAATACTAGAACGTTCAGAACGAATGGAGCGAACGTGCCGTAAACATACAGGTAGAAGTTAAAGAACCAATGGAGTAGAATATCAGCGTATGGTCCGTAGGCGATGTATGTGAGCGCAAGGACAAATCCAGACAGTCCCGCGGTCAACACCTTTCCTGGACCCCACCCGGAACCTGATGTATAGTGGTCTAACCCGAAAATAGCCGATACGCCAATGACGGCTAGCCAATCTGCCCAGTGAATACCCTTCCAACCGTTGTTGGCGATTGTTGGGAGGCCGACTTTTCCCTTCGCGTAGTCAGGAGAGATCATCGTAAGTATGATCAAGCGAACAGGGTTGGGGACGACTGCGCGGATGCTACTGTTTGTCCCAGAAGTTCTCAGGTAGACTCTGATCACTGCGATCACCCCAAGCGCCAGGCCGAGCGCAGTGATTCTGAAGCCTATTTCTTCAGCTATTGGCGAATATGTGAGGTCCGCGAACAGGAGTGCAGGGCTCTCAGTATTCAAAGAACCCGTAGGAAGGCCTGCCGTGCTCTGAATGGTCGTCAGCAGCAACACGACGATCAAGAGGGACGAGGCCACAAGCGGCATCACGACAAGCCAATTCGGGATCGTAGATGGCCTCGATCCACTGGACACTTGCTTCAGGCCTAAGAAGAAGCCTCCTTTTTCATTCCCAGCTACGATGAAGCAGATGCAGAAGACAATCAGGCAGACAAAGATGAGTACTAGGAGATTGACCGGAAGAGGCGTTGGAATGAGAAGCAGAAACGCTTCAACAGGTAGATGACCGTTGAGACTGAGAAGTTGGGATCCGAGCTGAGTCCCAATAACGGTGGCGAAGCCGATAACAATCGCGAGTCCGTAGGTAAATACGGCTACGACGACTGCTACAACTGTTATCCAGCCGAACGCGGCTCTTACATTATAGCCCATACCGCGGCAAGGCTAGCAGACTTGTATTTTACCTTCCGTCAAACGCTTCGTGAAGTCGTTTATGCTGTTCAGTTCTGATCTTACAAT
>Ga0137418_10005064_pt1 | contig 12086 bp, 13 predicted proteins | sample CZODoug3_1_2_16f_FD_122242 | JGI IMG/M metagenome (GOLD analysis project Ga0137418, IMG submission 122242) | Vadose zone soil fungal communities from Angelo Coast Range Reserve, California, USA - CZODoug3_1_2_16fungal (Hybrid Assembly) | ecosystem: Environmental > Terrestrial > Soil > Vadose... | reverse complement strand
AGTCCGCTCTTCCGTGCGGTCGCGGTGTCCAAGCCGCGGCGACCGCTGTCGGCCGGGGTCCCTCCCCCCGGCGGCTTGACGACCGCCGCCGTGTCACGCCGCGCCGGCGGTGGAGGAGGATTCTGCGCGTGCAACGACGCCCCGCCCAGACCAAGGACGAGCACCACCATGGTCGCGGCGGCGATCCGGCGGGCACGCCTGCGGCTCGCGACCCACGCGCACCAGATGCTGAGCTCGTACAAGAGCAGCAGCGGTCCCAGCATCAGCATCATCGACACCGCGTCGGGCGGCGTGAGGAGAGCCGCCAGGAAGGCGGCGATCACGATTGCGTAGCGCCGCTGCCGTCCCAGAAACTGCGGCGTCACGATGCCCAGCGACGCCAGGATCGTCACGACCAGCGGCAGCTCCGCCACGAGGCCGCAGCCCACGACGAACGGAACCGCCATGCCGAAGTAGCGGTCGATCGTGATCATCGCCGTCAGATCGGTGCGCTGGAAACCGAGCAGCACCTTGAGGGCAGCCGGGAGCAGCCACTGGTAGCACGCAATCGCCCCGGCGAGAAACAGCACGACGCCGACGGCGAGGGCGGGCACGATCAGCCGCCGCTCGCGCTCGTAGAGCGCCGGCGACAGGAACGCCCAGATCTGATAGATGACGACCGGGGAGGCCACGACACAGCCCAGCGCGAACGCCACTTTCAGCGTGAGCATGAACGGCTCGGCGGGGCTGGTGAAGACGAGGCGGCCACCCGGCAGGTAGGGCGCGATGGGCCGCTTCAGTATGTCGATGATGTCGATCTTGTCGAGGAGAACCCAACCGAGGACCGTCCCCACCACGATCGCGACGAGGCTCCAGAGGATGCGCCAACGCAGCTCCTCGAGATGGTCGAGAAACGGCATCTCACCGCGTGGCGTCATCATTGGTACGGCCGGACCGCGTTACGGCTTGAGACGCTGCTGATTTTGCCGCGCGAGATCGGCCTCGGGTGAGCGCGGATAGGTCGCGATCACCCGGGAATAGAAGGTCCGCGCCGTCGGCTTATCGCCTCGCTGCTCGGCGAGGAGGCCCTGCTTGTAGAGCGCTGACGGGGCACGCGGCGATTTGGGATAGGTCTTCACGACTTGATCGTACACCGCGGCCGCGGAATCGGGTGCCGCCTGTTCGAAGCTTTCGCCGATGTAGAACAGGGCATCGGGCGCGCGCTCATGGGTGGGAAAGACGCGCAGGAACTCCCGCAGCCCCAGCCGGGCCGTCGCGAGGCTGCCACGGCGGTACTGCTGCAGCGAGATGTCGTACATCTGATCGGGACCGGGTCCGGCGGGATTGCCCGAAGGTCCAACCGGCGCGCCTCCCGCCGTCGGAATTCCAGGATCCGGTTGCTGCGCTCGCGACTCGATCCGCGATCGCAGCTCCGTGATCCGCTGCTGGCTGACACCCGCGAGCTCCTGGAGGTTCGTGAGCTGCTGCTGTACCGCCAGCAGCTCGGTGCGCATATCGCCACGCATCTGGACGAGATACGCCTGCTGGGTCGCGAGCGCCTGTTGCAGCAGCCGGACGGCGGCCAGGATCGTGTCCCGTTCCGCCGCCCGTGCCGCATCACTCCGCGCGACGTCGGCTTGCAGCGCCTGAACCTGGAGCTCGACTTTCCGGACGTCGCCTTTCAGCGCGCAGCCGGCGACGAGCCCCAGCGTCAGGACAAGGGTGCTACGGACGGCGGAGGTTGTCGCCACCGCTGATCACCTCGAACTCGTCGCGCCGGTTTTGCGACCAGGCGGACTCGTCGTGACCGTCCACTGCCGGCCGCTCCTCGCCCCACGACTGCGTCTCGATGCGGCTCGCATCGATGCCGTGGCTCACGAGATACTGCTTGGCGGCCTGCGCGCGGCGATTGCCGAGCGCCAGGTTGTACTCGTCCGAGCCACGCTCGTCGCAGTGCCCGCCGATCCGGATCCGCAGATCGGGATTGGCCTGCAGAATCGCGACCTTCTGATCGAGCGCACCCATGTCGTCGCCGCGAATGTTCGACTTGTCGAGGTCGAAGTGGATCATCGCCGCTAACGAACTGCGGACCTCGTCGCCCGCGCGTGCCAGGGCGGCCAGAGAATCCGCCCGGCGCTGGTTTTCGATGCGCTCCCGCTCGGCGGCCGCCTGCCGTTCGGCTTCGGCATTGGCCGCGTTGATCGAATCGCGTATCCGCGCGTTCTCGGCTGCGGTGTCGACCGCCGGCGTCGTGTTCTGCGGGGCCGGATTGCCGCCGCACGAGGTCGCGACGGTGGCGACGCTCAAGCCGAGCATTAGGAGCAACGATACCGATTTCATCCTGTCTCTCCGATCAGGGGTTGGTAGATGGGGCCTCCGAAAGCCGTGGAGACCAAGCCGGCAAACGCGCCCCGCTCTGCTGCAGCAGTGGCCGAATTCGGCCGGTGTCGAGATCGATGATCCACAACTGGCGGTAGCCCGACCGGTCGGAAACAAAGGCGAGATGACGGCTGTCGGGAGCCCAGGTCGGATCCTCGTTGCGCCCCACCGAGGTGAGCTGCCGGACCGTGCGTGTCCGCACGTCGAGCACGAACACCTGCAGTGTGCCCGCCACGTCCCGGTGAAATGCCACCGATTGCCCATCGGGCGACCACTCCGGCGCGTTCGACGACCCGGTCACACCGTAGTCGAATGGTGCGAACAACTGCTGGTCCGTTCCATCGGCCGCCATCACATACATCTGCGGCAGACCCGGGCGCGTCGAAATAAATGCAATGCGCTGCCCGTCAGGGCTGAACGTCGGGGACAAGTTGTCTGAAAAGCGCCCCACGGTCAAGCGGCGTAAACAACAGTTGTTCTTGATGTTAATCGTGTAGAGATCGGTCCCTTCCTCCGTCGCGCGGCTGAACGCCAGGGTTTGGGCGTCGGGCGAAAATGCCGGCGTGAAATCGAGCGCCGACCCAGTCGTCGATACGGCGGTGCGCTTCCCCGTGGCCATATCCTGCAGATAGAGCCATCCCTTCCCGGCCTGGAACTCCATGTAGGCAAACTGTCTACCGTCCGATCCCCACGCGGGCGACATCGCCTGCCGATTCGTCGACGACACGAGCTTTTGATCGGCGCCATCCTGATCGATCTGGTACACCTTCCCCTCTCTGACGAACAGGACGCGCGTGGCCGCGATTCCCGGCGTGCCGATCGCAGCCTGAAGCGCCTGATCGGCGAGCCGATGGACGGCCTGGCGGAAATCGGCATCGCCGGGCCGGGGCAGCTTGACGCGCAGCGTGCGGCGAATGCCCGTGGCCGCAATGTCGTGGAGCGTAGCGACGGTGGTGTCGCCCAGGGCGGTGATGTCGAGCGCGAAGTCGGCACCGAGGGCCTGATACAGCGGATAGTTGAGCGTCCCGGACTGGGCGCCGCCCGTGGCTGCGGTTGCCGTTCCTGGCCGTCGCGTACTCGTGCCGCGCGGCGCGGTTGACGACGTCGCGAGCCGAATCGAGTCTCCGCCGGGAAGCGTGATCACTTCGAAGCGGTCACTGTAGTCGAGATCGCGCGCGACAATCAAACGCACGGAATCGAGCCCCATCCCGGTGCGCGGCAACATCACCAACCCTGGACGCACGCCGGGTCGATAGATGATGCCGATGCGGACGCCGCGGTCGATGGCTGATGTGTCCTGTCCGGAAAGTTGGAACGATGGAACGATGGAAAGAAACGCCACCGCCAGAACACATTCCATCATTCCAACATTCCGTTCTTTCACTGTCTCTGTCCCGAGAAATAGAACCGAATGAACAACACGTCGGCTGACCAACCTGGCGGCAGTGGTCCGAACGCCCTGAACCGTCCTGCCTCCTCGATCGCGCCCTGCGCCTCAAGATCGAATGTGAAGCTGCCGGAGCGATGGATGAACTGGATATCGCTGATCGAGCCGTCCCGATGAATGAGGAATCCTATCTCCGCCTGTAGCGCCGATGCACCGTATGGGCGTTGCCAGCGGCGCGCAATCTCAATGACGATGTTGTTGGTGTATTCCGGAAATGGGAACGCGACTCCTTCAGTTGAAACCGTCAATGGATCGTTGCCCGTCGAGGGCTTCTCGCCCGGCAATGGCTGCGTGGTGGACGTGGTCCGCGGCGCCGCCTCGCGGTGCGTCTGATCCTGCGTCGGCGGCGGCGTCGCCCGCGAGACGGTGCTTTGCGGGCGCTTGGCAGCGGGAATCGGCGCGGGTTTCTCCTCGGCGGGCCGATCGAACGCCTCGGGGGCCTTGCGCGATTCCATGTCCGGCGCCGGCGCGGCCACCAGATGCACCCGATAGGTCGGCGGCAGCCGGGTGTGCGCGGTGCGCGTGCCGAACAACAACACGATCAGCAGCCCGTGAATCACGAGCGTGCCCGTCATTGCCATGCCTACGGGGGCCGGAGTGCGGCCGCGTCCTCTCATCGATTGATCGTCTCCGGTTCGGCTACGAGTCCCACGTCCTGTACGCCTGCGCCGCGAATCACCGCCAGCACCTGCACCACGCGAGCGTAGGCGACGCGGCCATCGGCCCGCAGATACACCCCGGTGGGCCGTTTCGTTCGCACAAAGGCTGGGAACGTGGCCTGGAAATCGTCATACGAGAGCGCTGCCTGATCGAGATAGATCTTCCCGTCCATATCGACCGTGACGACCAGCCCCTGTTTCGGCTCGATGGCGCGCACCTGCGCGCGCGGCAGTCGCACATCGACACCGCCCTGCATGATCGGCGCGGTGATCATGAAAATGATGAGCAGCACGAACGCGACGTCCACGAGCGAGGTCACGTTGATGTCGGCGTTGAGCGGCAGCTCTCCGTGTCCGCGGAGGCCACCACCACCACTGCTGCCGAGGAGTCCTGCCATTAGATCCGTCCTTCCCGGGCCAGCGTGCCGACGATCTCCTGCGCAAAGCCCTCGAGCTCGCCGGCGAACAGCCCCAGACGATTGACGAAGAGGTTGTAGGACATGACCGCCGGCACGGCCACCGCGAGGCCGCCAACGGTGGTGACCAACGCTTCCGCGACGCCGGGCGCGACGGCCGTGATGTTCCCCGAGCCACCGACCGCGATCCCGATGAACGCGTCCATGACGCCGAGCACCGTGCCCAGCAGGCCGAGCAGCGGGCTGACCGACCCGAACGTCGCGAGCCAGGGGATGAAGCGCGCGGCCGTGTCCCGCTCCGCCGCCACTTCCTTTGCGAGTACCATGCGGAACGCTTCGAGTTGAGCCGGCGTGAGCGTGCCAGATGCCGTGGCCGCTCCACCCGCTGGGTTGGCCGGTCCCCCCAAGCCCTTCAGGCTTCCCGGTTTCAGCTCGGAAAAGAAGTGGACGGCCTCGCGCAGCAGCCGGTTATACGGGGATGCGGGCAGCCGCATGGCAGCGTGATATGCCTCTTCGAGGCGCGGCGCCTTCTCCACTTCGGCGAGAAAGCGGTCGCCGAGCTGTCGCATCCGGCGGAATTGCCACCACTTCAGAACGATCAGATACCATGACACGAGCGAAAAGACGGCGAGCACGCCCAGCACGAATTGCGTTTCGCGGCTGGACGTGAGTACCAGCTCCCACGGCGTCGTCGGGATCGCCCCTCGGACCTGAAAGAGCACTTAACCTCCTCGATATCCCTGCGGGTGTGCCTGATGCCAACGCCACGCGCTGCTCAAGATCTCCTCCAGGCTCGAATGCGATGGACGCCACCCGAGCAGCGTCGCCGCGCGGCCCACTGCCGCGACCAACTCTGGCGGATCGCCCGGCCGGCGCGGCCGCTCGACCATCGGCACCGCCCGCCCCGTCACGCGGCGGGCCGTCTCCACCACCTCGCGAACGGAGCGTCCGGTGCCCGTTCCCAGATTCACGGCGACAGGGGCGCCACCGTCGAGCGCCACGTCCAACGCTCGCAGGTGCGCGTCGGCGATATCGGCGACGTGGACGTAGTCCCGAATCGCGGTCCCGTCGGCCGTCGGATAATCGGTGCCGTACACCTCGAGCGCCACACGGTTGCCGAGCGCCGCAGCGAACACGTTGGGGATCAGATGGGTCTCCGGATCGTGGGCTTCTCCCCGTTGCTCCGTGGCCCCCGACGCATTGAAGTAGCGCAAGCTCACTACCCCGATGCCGTGCTTCGGCCCGACCTCGGCAAGCAACCGCTCGTAATCGCGCTTCGTCTCACCGTACGGATTCACCGGCGCGAGCGGCGCGTCCTCCCTGATGGGAGTCGTCGCCGGATGGCCGTACACCGCGCACGACGACGAGAACACGAAGCGGCGGATCTTGGCACGGACCGCCGCCTCCAACAGTACACGGGCGGCCGTCACATTGTTGGTCACATACTTCTGAGGCTGGGCGACCGACTCCGGGACCAGGGCGAAAGCGGCCAGGTGGATGATCGCCTCGATGCGCTCCCGCTCGAGTACCGACTCGACCAGCTCGCGGTTCCCTACACCCCCCTGGATGAAGCCCGCCTCCCGGGCAATCGCCTCCCGATGCCCCACACTCAGGTCGTCGAGCACCACGACCGTGAACCCTCGCTCGAGGAGTTGATCTACGACAACGCTGCCGATGTAGCCTGCACCCCCGGTGACGAGAATCCGTCTCACGCCGGCGGCTCCATTCCGAAGAGGCGGCGGACGGCCTCGAGCAGGCCATACCCGCGGCCTTCTTCCGCCGCCTGCTTGAGGGCGATGGTCGGCTGGTGCAGGAACTTGTTCAGCAGCGCCTGACTGAATTGTTCGACGTGCGCGCGATCCGCGGGACTCAGATGATCGAGCTGGCGCAGCACGCGCTCGACCTCGGTCGCGCGCACATCATCCATGCGGGCGCGCAGCTCCTTGATGGTCGGAACCACGCCGAGCCCGCCGTACCACGCCCAAAAGAGATCCGTCTCCTCTTCGACGATGCGTTCGGCGGCGGGGATCTCATCGCGGCGCCGCGCGGTCGCCTGCGCCGCCACCGTCTGCAGATCGTCGACGTCGTACAGGAACACGTTCTCGAGCTGCGCGATCGCCGGATCGACGTCGCGTGGCACCGCCAGATCGAGAATGCACAGTGGTTTCCCCCGACGCGCGCCGATGATCGTCCCCACGCGCTCCCACGTGACGACCGCATGCGGCGCCGCCGTCGAGCAGAGCGCGATGTCCGTGGTGGCGAAATGCGGCCACGCTTCCTCGAGCGACACGGCCTTACCGCCCAGCCGCTCAGCGATCGCGCGGGCGCGCTCCTGCGTGCGGTTGGCGACCAGGGTGATCTGGACGCCCTCATCGCTGAGGCAGGTCGCCGCGAGCTCGGCCATGTCACCCGCGCCGAGGATGAGCGCGGTGCGGCCGGCGAGGTCACCAAAGATCTTGCCCGCGACGGCGACACCCGCCGAAGCGGCGGACGCCGTTCCCATGCCGAGGCCCGTTTCGGTGCGCACACGCGCCCCGACGTGCAGCGCCGTCTGAAACAGCCGATGCAGCACGGGACCGGCCTGCGCCCGCGATGCTTCCCAGGCCTCCCGCACCTGTCCCTGGATCTGCGACTCGCCGAGGATCATCGAGTCGAGCCCCGACGATACGCGGTAGAGATGGCGGACCGCATCACGGTCGCGGGCGATGTAGCCGTACTCCCGCGCGCCGCCGGTCACGGGCGGGGGGCCACTGGTTGGAAGCCGCTCCGCCAGCAGTGCCCACACGGCCTCCAGCGCCGGCTCGTCGTCTGCGACCAGATAGAACTCGGTGCGATTGCAGGTGGAGAGCAGGACACCGCCACTGGCGCCCGCCGCCATGACGCGCGCGAGCGCGCCCGGCACCTCGTGCGCGCCATGAGCGAACCGCTCGCGCACATCGAGCGGCGCCGTGCGGTGGTTCACGCCCAGGACCTTGATGCCCATCTCCGTATGACCCGTCACAGGAACCGTGCGGCACCGGGCTGCGTCAGCTTCAGCGCGACGTACACCAGCAGGACGGCGCAGAAACCGGCGATGCTCGCGAGGGCCGCGCGGCGGCCGGCCCAATGACGGACGACCCGGACCCAGACCGCCCAGCCAAGGACCACCCAGGTAAAGATCCCCCACACGATCTGCGCCTTGGCGACATGCAAGCCACCGGAAAACTGCGCGCCGTAACCGAGCGCGAGCAGGACGCCGAGCGTCAGTGCGGGGAACCCCGCGACCAATGCGACGCGATTGAGCTGATCGAGCCGCTCGAGCGGCGGGAAGAGCTGGAAGATCTGGCCGAAGCGGCGGGCCTTGAGCTCGCGGAATTGCAGCAGGTAGAGCGCCGCGGCGATGAAGGCAAGCGCCATCAGGGCGAGGCCAAGGACGCTGAGCGCGACGTGGAGCACAAACCAGGTGTTGCGGGCCCCCACGGTTTCCACGCCGGGCGCGAGCCCGCTCAGAATGGCGAGTCCCACGAGGCCCGTGGCGAGGGGCCCCGCGAAGAACGAGACGGCCGAACCGCGTAACAGTCGCTCGCTCGCGAGCTGGAGGAGCACCAGACACAGTGCCAGCATCGAGAGCGCCGGCCCCAGACCAACGAGCGTGAGCTGCGAAACGGCGACGACGTGAACCGCGGCGCCCGCGCATGGAATCGCGATCGTGAGCGCGCGCGGCGCCGGCCGGGAGCCCATGAACGGCGCCAACGTCAGCGCCGTGGCTAGACCGTAGAGCGCCAGAGCAACGAGATGCAGAGTGACAATCACACCAGATACGGGCCAGGCCCACGAAGTGGGGCCCGGCCGCCTTTCAGGAAGGCATCTTCTTGATCAGCCGTACCGGCATACCCCGATCGATGGCAGGATTCACGATCTGAATCAACAGACCGGTGGCGGACTTCTCTCGCGTGTGCACGATCATCATGACCGCGCGGACTTCCTCCGATGCCGCTCCCGCGTATCCTCGTGCCGGCTGAAACACCTCGAAGACATCGCCGAGGCTGACGCCATCGCGCCGGCCCTTGTCGATGAAGTAGTACTGCTGGGCGCCGGCGATGGAATGCGGATCGCGCGGGGCAAGGAGCCGGCCGGTCATCCCCTTTTCGACGGGCGTCGGACGGACCTCGCCGGGGTTGCGGAACGGCTCGAGCGCCATCGCCAGCTGGCCCTCATGAATGCGGTCGAACTGCGTGACGACCTCCGCGAGCACCTGCTCTTCCTCGATCGACGTAACGCGGGCAATCCCGACGGGAACGATCACGTCGCCCCACCTACCGAACTCGAGGCCGCGATCGATACGCGCCACAAGCAACGAATCACCCACGTGGTACGACGCGTTGCGCGGCGGCCGGACGGCGATCTCTTCGAACGTGGTCGCAGACGTCCGGTCCGTCAGCCGGGGAATCGCGGGCGTGGCGGTCGCGCCGATCACCCGGCCCCACGGCAGCCGCTCCTCCTCGCTCAAGAACCCGGCGGCGTAGAACTCGCCGGCGCGGAGCGGACGGTAGGGCTGATGCGTGTAGGCGCGCAGCACATCCTGCACCACCTGCTGATTCGTGCGACGGCGGTCGAATATCGTCTCGCGGCTTTCCGCGACGGTGGGCGGCGGCGGCTCAACGACAAACTGTGTGGTATCAGACGGAATCGTGTCGATCGCCGCCGTGTCGAGCGGAATTACAGCCCCGACCGTGTCCGCGCGGACGGTGTCCGCGGCAGCCGCTGTCGTATCCGGGCGTGCGCCCACGGTGTCGGGACCCTGCGCGATGGTCGCCATCTCCGAGAGATTGAGCACCTCACCGGGATAGATCCAGTGCGGGTCTTCAACGACGGCGGTATTGAGACGGTAAATCTCCGGCCACAGCAGCGGGTCGTTGAAGTACATCTGCGAGATGGACCAAAGAGTCTCACCGCGTGAGACTGTGTGACTGGCGGGAACCTGTCCCTGAAAAGCGGCGGCCGCTTGCGTCGTGTCCTGTTGTTGGGCCGTTTGCGTGGTGTCCTGCGCCGGCAGGACTCGCCACATGAGCGGCAACGCCGCCAGGGCCAGCAGAATGGCGCGGTCAGAACGGCAGATCGTCGTCCTCCTCATCCAGCGCCTCCGGGAACGCGTCGAGCGACTCTGGGGCTTTTCCGCCTGCTTCCGAGGCCCCCTTCACTGCCCCCGCTCCCACCGGAGCGGCTCCGCCTCTTGACCCCAGCATGATCAACTCACGCGCGATAATCTCGGTGACGTAGCGCGTCTGCTTCTCGCGATCTTCCCACGTCCGGTACTCAATCCGCCCTTCGATATAGACCTTGTCGCCCTTTTTCAGGTACTTCTCGGCGACGTCGGCCAGGCCGGAACCCTTGTTGTTCCAGCAGATAACGCGGTGCCATTCCGTCTTTTCCTGCTTCTCGCCCCCGTTGCCGGTCCACTGGCGGCTGGTCGCCACCGAGAGGGTCGCTACGCGGGAGCCGTTATTCGTGCTGCGTACTTCGGGATCCGCACCCAGATTCCCGATGAGCTGGACCTTATTGAGACTGCGGCTCACAACAACCTCCGACGATGAAGCGGGTTAGGGCCCAAGGGTGCCACACACTATATAAATCGCAAGTCATTCTGTCAACCAAAGATACGCCACTCGTACCGAAGTTATGCATCAAGTCTCAGCACGATGGCGTCCTCGACCGGCCGCCGGTAATACTGCTTCCGGCGACCCACCTCCTTGAAGCCGTGGGCGGTGTAAAGGGCGCGCGCCGGGGCGTTGGAGTCCCGCACCTCGAGATAGACCTGCTGGACGCCGCGCGCCGACAGCGCCTCGAGAATCTGACGCACGAGCGCGCGTCCCAACCCGGCACGACGGCCGGTGGGGGCGACGGCAAGGTTGAGGATCTCGCCTTCGTCAGCGGCATCGAGCGCAACCACGTAGCCCAAGATCGCACCACCATCTCCCTCCGCGACGAGAAACTGGGCAAACGCCACGCAGTCGCGGAAATCCTGCGTGGACCACGGATCGCTGAAGACCTCCTGCTCGATCGCGTGAACGGCTGCGACATCGCCCAGCTTAGCGGGACGAATGCGGCAGGGGGCGGCCGTGGCGCGTCTCCCATTTCACTTGAGCCTCTGCGGGTCGTCCGTAGACAGGCTCGGCGACGCTCGTGTCAGCGCGGGGGCTGCGCGCGCCCTCGTACTCGTAAAGCGCAAGCAACGATCCGGCGCTGGGCGGGAGCGCGTCGAGGCCGACGGGTGGACGTCGGGTCCATTGCTGGACCTCAGCGTGGTACCGCACCGCTCCGTCTCCGACGGCGAGCTCGGGCCGGCGCGGTGCTGCTGCGGCAAGTTCGGCGATCGTAAACACGCCGGCAGGAACGAGCGTCTTCACGGCGTCCTCCGTAAAGGCGTAGACCGCTCCGTATACCTGTCCGCGTAACGCGTCGTAGCACGCGGCGACGGTGTGCACGCCGGCTGCGTGTGCTGCGGCGAGCAGTGAGGGAATCGCGATCAGCGAGGCGTGGCGCCGGCCGTGGAGCAGACCTTTGGCCGCGGCCCATCCAATGCGCAGCCCAGTGAAGCTGCCGGGTCCATCGGCGACAATGATCCCGGTGACCTGGTCGAGCGGGAGTTGCGCAGCTTTCAGGACCTCATCGATCAACAGCACAATCTGCGCGGCATGCTGCCGCGCGCCGCGAATCGACCGCGCGAAGGTCTGCTCGCCGACCCGGACCGCCACACTCGCCACGTCTGTCGCCGTATCGATGGCCAGCCACGTCGCGTCGCTCACGCCGTCCCCAGATCTACGACGACACGCCGTGACGGATCGTCATCGTATGACAGATGAAAGCGCCGGTCGAGCGGCGGCGTCCATGCCCCGCCGCGCTCGGGCCACTCGATCAGCATGATGGCACCTTCGCGAACCATGTCGTCGAAGCCGAGATCGCGTGCTTCGTCGGGATGACGGAGGCGGTAGCAATCGATATGGTAGACCGGCGTCGCGCCGGCATGGTAATGATGGACGAGCGCGTACGTCGGGCTCGTGGCACGCGCTTTGGCTCCCAGGCCGCGGCAGATGGCCTGCACGAGTGTCGTCTTCCCCGTCCCCAGGTCTCCCGACAACCCGATTACCGTGGGTGCGCGGAGCTGGCGGCCGAGGTCCTCACCGAACCGGCTGAGCTCGCTCGCGGAGAGGCGCATCGGCCTTGAGC
>Ga0137418_10005061_pt1 | contig 12088 bp, 9 predicted proteins | sample CZODoug3_1_2_16f_FD_122242 | JGI IMG/M metagenome (GOLD analysis project Ga0137418, IMG submission 122242) | Vadose zone soil fungal communities from Angelo Coast Range Reserve, California, USA - CZODoug3_1_2_16fungal (Hybrid Assembly) | ecosystem: Environmental > Terrestrial > Soil > Vadose... | reverse complement strand
TGCGCGGTTTGCATAGGATTTCGTTAATCGCCAGTCCTTCGGCTGCCGAGAGAAATTTTTCTGTTGTCGATGCTGTAATGATAGCGGCGATATCCCCAGTTACAGCTATCACTCGTTCTCCGAGTGCAAGCTCTCCGTGGTCGCACGCAGACAGGACAGCCTGAACGCACAGGTGAAATCCTCCGCCGAACATCCTCAAAACGTTTTGGATGAGGCGCATGTCAGCGTTGTGGTGGTCAGCGTTTGCAATTGGGTCAAAGGGGAGTCGGGCAGTAATGATCTTGAACCCGACGGCTTGAAAAAAGATTCGCAATTTTTCGGGTATCTCCGGCTTAACGATCTCTTCTCCTCGTTTGACTGAATAGCCCGGTGGAAACGTAACCGCTATGACGTGCGGCTCGAAATCTGCCAATCGGGCGTACGCAAGGGCGGGGCCCTCGCCGTTTGCCGTCAGCATCACAATTTTCAGGCTCCGAAGTTCGGGTCTTTTTGTGAGTGCTTTCTTCAGCGCGCGCAACACCTGAGTAAGGTTTTCGCGCCCTTCTCTCTCAAAGTAAATGATAAAAGTCGTTTTATTCACTGCGTCTCCCACGGCAACCTTTCATCGTAGAAAACCAAACGATAGGCAAGCTGAAAAGCTCTCAAAAAATTCATTCCGCACAGGTCGAAGCCGCATAATTTCCCATGACCATTTTCTAGCACTTCGTGGTCATCCCGAGTGTGTACGTGACACGGATTGGTCATGGGGCACATGACCCCGTGAGTGTCAAAGCGGAAAATGCGATTTCCTTCTGAATCCATAAAGTGATAATTGATAATCTGACGAATTTCTCCGCTCAAATTGCGGGAGTAGGTCTCTGCTACCTCCAACCGGTGCCGAGTGGCTTGGAATGTGACACGGGCCCCCCAACTTGCCACTCTCCAATCGAGTAGATTGGGAAATACGACGAACTGTTCGGGACTATCGTGTTCAACCTCGATCCGGTCGACGTTGCTCCACAGCATGTCGTTTACGTGCCCTATGTATTCCCCAAGATCGAGCAAATCGTCTCCCGAAAATAAAAAAGCCCGAGGTTGTCTCGGGCTTTTGACTTTCGGAACTGAGGTCTTTTCCGGGCGGGCTACCTAGCATTAGTAGCTCCGTCTCGAAACTCGTACACAGAAAGTCCCATTCCGCGTAGTCTGGATTCTCACACCCGGACAAAGTACGTCTGGAATATTCTGCCACAAACTGTTGCCAGGGTATTTGATACTTTTCTTCAAACCCGTGAACCCGGTTTAGGAAATAGTCCGCATTTACATAGCTAATCGAAACCATTGGTGTACGCTCTGTGTCACGCATGTCGCTCCCCCCAGGTCGCTTCCCTCGCGACCCGAACCCTTTTGTGGACACACACTAACCCTAAGAAAGATTGAGCATTCTATAGCCCATTCTGCTCAAAATGTAAGTCCTTTTTTTTCAGTACCTCATATGAGGTGCCCTAAGTTACTACGACGTAGGCTGGCTCAAAGTGTCACAAAATGAGTCGATTAGGGCCGGTTGTCTGCCGCGGACTCACGTGTATAGATTACAGGCGGTCGGAATGGGTTGCAAGTAGGGTGATCCGGTACTGGGTTTTTGCGGGGGGACGCGGGTGCGGGACAGACGCGACGATTCCGGCTTGCCGCGCGTGCAATTTCGATTGACAACACGTAACGATATGGTATAATGGGTTGTGACTGGCCGAATCCAGCCCGCTCGGCGCCCTTCCTCAACCTTCCCCACCAGACTACATGCAACTCATTGCAAACAAAGCCGCTTTAAGTCCTTTACCTTCCACACTTACAGGCAATTCCGTGCTTCGCCGAGCTTGCTGAGGCGCCAAAGAAGAAGACCCGCACGCCTTTTTTGTTCCTGTAATCTTCCGTCCCTAACTCCTTTGTTTACCACACTTATAAGCAAGTTCCGCGTTTTAGCCGAAATTGACCGAAATCGCCGCCACGTAACCTCTTTATTTGCCACACATCCGAAGAACGCGTCTGTAAGTCCTTTACTTGCCACACATTTTCAAAAACATACGGGGTGGCGGCCGGGTGCCGCGGGTCGAGCCCTCCCTGCGATTCGCGGCGCGGACGACACCGTGCACAGCCCCGCCTGCGCGAGCAGGCATCAGTGGCTGTGTTACTGAAGAGAAAAGCGGAAGCAGCGGCGTGGGAGTTGTGGGGGTTGAGAGCCAGGGATTTTTCGTTGACCCTCACGGACTGGGCTAACTTGTGCCGCGCCTCCGGCGCTGTGGAAAGATGCAAAAGTTGGAGAAAAGACCCAGGTGTAAACCTGACACTTGGGTCACCCGGCGCAACTATTTAGACTTTTACAGAGAGTGGCGAAACATACTTTCGTGCGGACCCAGAAAGCATAAACAAAATTGCCCCTAAGCTGACCAGCAGCAAACTGGGGGGCTCTGTCACCAAAGTGGTCTTAGACTCAAGGGTTCCTATGTCAATCGGACCGCCTTCGCCAATTGCGAATGAGGGGTCGAATGCATCGAGACAGGCCTGAGTCAGGCAGGACCAGATATAAGCGCCGGCAATGAATTGCGGCGGGGTGCTAGGGGGACCCGAGAAACCGTAAAATGTCTCAGGAATGGTATTGGTATAAAATTGGCTGATACCGCCGGAAGTTGGGTCAAACCCTACGTATCCTGGACCGAGGAACCCCGCTAGATTTGTAAAGGTGCTGAAAGGGCCGGTTGCGCTGGCAAAAGTAGTACCGGGCACTAATCCGTCGAGTTCATAGACGACTGATCCGTCCGCAAAAGTCACGGCTGTATACATACTCTCGAACGAAAAGGTCACGGTCTCTCCGTGTGCAAAGGTCATTGTTCCGGTGACCTGGTACGTAATCGAGTCGGCGTTCGCAACGCCCGCGAAAAACAAAATACCTAGGATTGCAAAGGCAATTGAATTCAATTTTGAGCCCATGGCCGCAGCTTTCCCCGGAGCAATGGAGTCATTCGGTCAGTGGTGACCAGAGGGAATGAACGCTCCGCGTTAGCGTAGGTTAGTTCAACGAGCAGTATTCATCAATTTGAATTATCACGAAATCCGAATTGACCTGAAGAGGAGATGAGTCGGCGTGGATGGGACGAGTGGGCTGGTACGCTGAGGCGGAATGTCCAAACGGGCAGTTACGGCGGCTGTACGAAGTTGGGTCGCGGGTACCATTCGCGGCGGCGAAGCGGCTGGCGAAGATGGGGCGTGCGCCGATTGATCCTATTTGCGGTTACGGTTCTCGTTTTGCTGGGCTGCCTGGAGGTGGCTCTGGGACACTCGGTCTACGCGGCCGGGGTTCGGGGTTTGTACTTACAAAACCCCGAGATGCCCGAGATGAAAGAGACCGATTTGCAGCAGTTTTATCACGAGATCAATCGCCAGTCGTTTGATGGCAAATTGCCGGACGTTCCGGTTCGCTGGGGCAATCTGACCGAGGACGACGCGTACGGGATCACGCACTTCAAGAGTGGAGTGCCCTATGCGATGGAGCTGGACCGGGAGACGGTGAAGAGCAAGAGCTTTGCGCTGGATGTGATTCGCCACGAGAGCTGCCACATTGCGACCAACGGCGAGGCCAAGCAGCGGAAAGAAAATCCGCACGGGGCCACTTTCGTGGCTTGCATGGCCCGGATCCAGGATAGCGAACAAGGCGACTGAAGTTCGCGGCCAGAAGTTCGCGAGCAGAACTTCGCGGACGGAACGACGAACAGCAGATACCTCACACCTCAGATTTCACTCCTGATGACAAATTGGAAAGCATAGAAATCCCTCACCTTGGTCGGGATGACAAAAGGTGTTGTGGGCGGAGAATCTTCTAGCGCCAGGAGAGGAAGGTGTCGGGGCCGAGGGTGCCGGGGTTGGTGAGGCGAGTGATTTTGTGGGAGCGGAGATCGATGGCGACAAGCGGGGAATCGCTGCCGGTGTAGTCGGTGTAGAGGATGGTGTTGCCGTCGGGGGACCAGTGAGCTTGTACGCTGAGGCGGTCGGCGGGAGAGATGGGAGTCAGGGCGAGATCGGAAAGATCGACGCGGTAGATGCGGGCGATATCGCCGGGGTAATCACAGCCGGTAACGCCGAAGGTGACGGCGATGGAGCGGTCGTCGGCAGAAAATGCGAAGTCGAGCACGGAATCGTATTCCTTGGGCATGGGGATGGTGACCAACTGGCCGGTAGAGGCGCGGTGAACGATGAGAGCGAAGGAGCCGCCGGTGCAGTCGGGTGTGTCGTCGTCGGCTGGCGGTGCTGCGGGAGGCGCGGCGGGGGCTGGCGATGCGGTAGCGGCTTTGGGCGAATTCGAATTTGTAGCAGGCGCGGCGGGAACTGAAGCGGTTTCGATCCTGCCGGGAGCGGAGACCAGGATGCCGAGCAGCGCGCCGCTTTGCGAGTAGGAGGCTTCGGCGGGATAGGTGGCGGGCGCGACGAGTTCGCGGGCGCCGTCGGAGAGACGGAAACGGACGACGCCTTCGGTGGCGACCGCGGCGACGTAGCCTGGATCGGGAGAGGCGAGTAGCGAGACAAAGTTGTCGGTGAAGATTTTGCGGGAGCCGGAATCGAGATTGATTGCGCGGAGGCCGGGTGGCTTGGCGCGCGAGGGGAAATAGGTGAGGGTGCGGCCTTTGCTGGACCAGACCATGCCGGACATGATTGCGCCGGGGAGAGTGTCGATCAATTGACCGCTGGGGTGATCGCTGGCGCCGTTGATGGATTTGATACGGAGCTCGTGGCTGTCGGGATTCCAGTAGGCGATTTCGGATTTGGAGGCAGAAGAGAATCCCCAGGGGAGACCGTCGGCGAGTTGCTCGGACTTGCCGTCACTGTGACGGACGCAGATCAGGCCTTCGCGGGAGAAAAGTAGATCGGGCAGGATCGGCGTGGAGTTGGGGGCCGGAGTTGTGCCTGGCGAATCACATGTGGGTTTTGGCGGCGGGACTTGGACGGACTGAACCCGGGTGCCGATGGCGGAGCCGGGAGTGGCGCTGACGGCAGTGCCGGTTTGCTGGGCTTGGGCACTGACTGTGATGAGCAGGGGCAGCAGCAGAATGGACAGCGTAGAAAATTTGGTACATAGAGGCATCACGCGGCTCCGAATTTATCTTTCCGATCGCAAGTGGCAGCAGCGACCGGTGCTAGCGAATCAGACTCCACGGATATACTCCGACATTAATTTTCATGATGAAGTAGCTGAAGCCGCCGAGATCCGGCTTGGGCTGGTGCGGCGTGTCGGGCGGAATCAGCAACCAATCGCCGGCTTTTACTTTGAAAGTTTGCGCACCGACCACCGGCTGGCCGCGGTATTCGCCTGGAATGATGCCGTCCTTATCCTGAAGATTCTGGCGATTGGCAATCTTCCCGCCGACAATCATTTCGCCGGTACCCCCGGTGAAAATATAAAAATCGTAGGCGCCGGCGTGTTGCTCGGCATCGTCAAGGACACTGCTGACTTTGGTCAAGCTCAGAACCGGCTTATCGCGAAACATGCGATAGAGCATGAACATGCTGAAATTGCGGGTTTGCACGTGCACCGGGCCGCCGCCGAAAGATTGTGAACTTCCACTGCCGGCTTGCTTGGCCAGTTTCGCGGCCTTCTCGGCCATTTCGGTGTGCGCTTTGCGAATGTCGTCGATGTTCCAGTAGGCGATCGGAGGTGCGTCCGGAGCTAGAGCCGGTTCTCTGGAAGAATTGAAGCCGAAGGGCATGACCTCGGGCTTGTTGTCCTGAGCGTTGGCGCTGGGAATCATCGAGAAATCATCGAAGTGGCCGCTCAGAACGGGTTGCGGAGCAGGCTTCGAAGCGTAGCCGACGATATAGCCGACCAGCGCAGCCGCGAGCAAAAGTACGGGAAGCATTCGTTTCATAAAGCGATTCCTCCGTTGATGAAAACTGAAAAACCGAGTTGTGTCGACGGCGATAAAATCAAATCGTGATTCCCGCTATTTTTTGGGAGCCGGCTTGGTTGATTCAAAGCGAATTTCCTTGAGCATTTCAGCCTGCCGATAGAGCTCGATCTTTCCTGCCGGAAATTTATTCATGCTGAGCATGAACGCCAGAATGTCCGAGCCTTGCTGGCGGGTGAGGCGGCCTGGCGCGGTCTGGGGCATGGTTTTGCGAATTCTGTCGAACAGGTCGCCCACCGTGAGGCCATTCCAGTTTGCGAGGAAAGCGCCGCCGGTGAGCGGAGGCGCGGATTCGCCGCCGGTGAGCATGTCGCCGTGGCAGGCCGCACACTCCTTGTGGTAGATCGGCTCGCCGCGCTTGGCTTGCTCTTCGGTGTATACGCCGTCCCAAACGGATTTTGATTGGTCGGAAGTTTGCAGCACGCGAAGATTGCCAATCGGCGAAATGAGCGCCGCGAGAGCGAGGATGGCGATAGCGTTCGTGGGTATCACGTGACGATTATTCCTCTGTCGAGGGCAGCGTGTAAGCGATGTACTCGCCGGAATACGGCCCGCCGCTGACGGCGACGACGATGTACTGCTTGCCGTTCAGCATGTAGGTCATCGGCGAGCCGGTCTGGGGAGCGGGCATATAGACTGCGCCGACTTCTTTTCCGGTCAACTTGTCGTAGGCACGGAGCATCGCGCCGCGGGGATGCTCGGAAGATGTGGTGACGTGCCCTTCACCAGCGATAACCAACGTTTTTGTAACTAGTGTGCCGATGTTGTAGGTTTCCTGGCCGGTGCGCGGGATGTTCAAGCCTTTGAGAGCTTCGGAATTGCGGACCACGTCGGGAGTTTCACCGTGCGCGATTTGCCAGACGAATTCACCGTTATCGAGATTGATCGCAGTGATGGTGCCGTACGGCGGTCTGACCAACGGAAGACCATCAAGGATCAAGGAAATGTAACCACTGCCCGCGCCTTTTTTCGGAGGCTTCGGAGAATCGGCGCCGGCGTTCTCGCCGGGACCTTTCAGGATTTGCACTTCTTTTCCGGCGGTGCCCGCGATGTAGTTGAGATCGGAAATCTCTTTCGGGGCGGGCACCAGTCCGATCGGTTCGATGCAGGAGTTGCAGGCGTAAACATAAACGTTGTGGGTTTCCGGATCGTACGAGCCGCCCGGCCAGTTGGTGCCGCCGGAGGCAGTTCCCATGGTGAGAGTGCCAAGAGTGCCGTCGAGTGCGCTGACGGTTGGGGGAGTGTAGACCGGGCCGAGATGATATTTCGATGCGATTTCTTTTGCGCGATCGCGCAGCGCGGGCGTGAAGTCAATCAAGTCGTCGATGGAAACGCCGTTGCGGCTATAGGCCGACGGCTTGGTGGGAATGGGTTGGGTGGGCGAATACCACTCACCGGGAACGTTGCCGACTTCAACCGGCCGTTCGGGAATCGGCCAAATGGGTTTACCGGTGATGCGATCAAATACATATAGAAAACCTTGCTTGGTCGGCTGAGCTACAGCCTTTACAGATTTTCCATCGACAGTGATGTTGGCCAGAATCGGCGCGGAGGAAATGTCCATGTCCCAGAGCGGGTGATGGACTAATTGAAAATGCCATTTGCGTTCGCCGGTCTTCAAATCAACGCAAACCAAGGATTCGCCGAACAAATTATTACCGGGGCGATGGCCGCCGTAGAAGTCACTAGTCGGCGATTCAACCGGCAAGTAGACCAGGCCGAGTTGCTCGTCCACGGTGATCTGGGTCCAGACGCCGGTGTTTCCGGTGTATTCTGCCGAGCCATTATCCCAAGTGTCGTAGCCAAACTCACCCTTTTTCGGAATGGTGTGAAAGATCCAGAGGCGTTTACCGGTTCGAACGTCGAAGCCGCGCACATAACCTTTGTTGTTGCGCATGCTTTTGGGCGTCATGCCTTCGCGAAATGCGGCGCCGATGATTACGGTATCTTTGGCCACGACCGGAGTGGACTGAATGCCTATTTCGCCAGTGACCAAATCCGGAAGAATTTCCTGATCGTCATTCAACTTCAAATCCACTTCGCCATGATTGGCAAAAGAGGGAATTCGAATGCCAGTCTTGGCGTCCAGACAGATCAGGCGAAAGCCCGGCGTGACGTAGAGAATTCGCTCTTCTTTGCCGTCCGACCAATAGGCCAGGCCGCGGCCGGAGAGTTGCCGTGGAGCTGCGCCGCCGCGTTTTCCTTCATGCTCACCGTGGATCCAAAGCAATTCGCCGGTGGCCGGGTCAAGAGCGATGACCGCGCGGCGCGATCCAGCAGTGGCGTACAAAACGCCGTTCACCATGAGAGGCGTGCCTTCGAGTTTGTACTCCAGCCGGTCGCCGAAATTATCGGTCTTGATGCGCCACGCAATTTCAAGATCATTGAAGTTGCTGGAGTTGATTTGATCCAGCGGCCGGTAACGAGTACCCGCTAGATCCGCGGCGTAGGACGGCCACTCGGTGCTTTTGGGTTGAAACTGTGCGGAAGCGACAGCGGGAAAAAACAAAAGCAGAGCACCCGAATACAACAGCAACATCGCTAGAGGCTTTGAATGACGCATCATGGAATCTCCGCCGCAACTCAATTCATTTGCTTGAGCTGATCCAGGGCCTGCTTGATTTTTGCTTTTTGCTCGTCGGTAACGTCGGAGTTTGGCGGGCGCTGATAAAACTGGCGGGTGCCCATCTGCAGGCTGAGCGCGTACTTCATGGGGCCGTATTCATCGACGCCGCCCGCCCGCAAAAGTTTTAGCGCAACTTCGAGTTTGGCAACGGATTCGGTAAGGTCTTTGCCAGCGCGCTTCGCGGCGAACACCGTGGCGATCTGCTTGGTGAAATTGTTGCCTTCGGCGAGGATGGCACCCATGTCGTGGTCGAGTGCGTACTTTAGATTTTCGGTGGTTCCAGTGCGCATATTGAGCTTGGGAAACTCCGCGACGAAATCGTGGTAAACCTTGGGATCGCTGACAGAGTCCTTGATGCCGGTGAGGTTCGGATATTTTTCCATGGCGTGCAGCAAATCGTGGCTGATGGGGACGCCGGTGGCGAATGGAATGTGGTAGAGGTTAATGGGAATTTTCACCTGTTCGAACAGCATGGAAAAGTAGCGCGTCAACCCGTCAAGGCTGGGATGCTTGTAATAGAACGGCGGTACAACGAGTAAACCGTCAGCGCCATTGGATTCGGCGTGTTGAGAGAGTTCGAGGGTTTCGGGGAAATTCGCGGTGCCGGGCGAGACGATGATGTTTAGGCCGTTGCGGTGTTTGAAGGCGGTCTCGGCGATTTTTTTCCGTTCGGCCACGGAGAAAGAAGGGAATTCGCCGGTGGTTCCGAGCACGACAACGCCGTCGGCGCCATTGCTTTTTAGATACGCCAGCAAGTCCTTGTAGAGCTCTTCGTCGAATTTGAGATTCTTGTCGCAAGGGGTCGAAGCCGCGACCCAGAATAGAACTTTCTCTCCCGCTGGCTCGGGTGCTTTCATGCGGTATGGATCTGCCGCCACCATCTCCGGAAGTTTTGCGCCGGCGGCTACTCCAAGCGCTGCCGTCGCTCCGACGGCTCCCAGAAAAGTTCTTCTCGTTGTTTGCATGATTTCCTCCCGGCAAGAAGCCCGCGGAAGTCTATGCCAGTGGCGCGCAAGAAACAATCACTAGTGAGGATCGCAGACGGTGAGAATCGAAATGCTACGGTGCGGAGGAATTTAGTTTTTTGAGTTGATCAGTGGCGTTGGAGTTTTGCGGGTTGAGGGCGAGGGATTTTTCGTAGAACTGAATGGCGAGAGTTTTGTCGCCGGAGTCCATGTAGGCTTCGGCGAGACTGTCGTAGGTATTGGCGGATTGCGGGTGGAGGTCGACATTGAGTTTGAAGATGCGGATGGCGTCGGCGGAGCGCTTTTGCCGGAGGAGGCGATAGCCGAGCGAGTTGACGGCGGATTCGGAGATGGCGCCGGATTTGAGAGGCGCGTCGAATTGTGTGATTGCGGCGTCGATGGTGGAGTCGCGCGCGATTTTGGCGAAACGGAAACTGTCGGAGTCGTAGGCGTCGTATTTGATCCAGGTAAAAGCGAGTGGAGTTTTGCCGGTAGCAACACGGAAAACGGCGGGAGCGATGGCCAATCCGTTTTCGCTGTTGGTGAACATGATGACCGCGGATTTGTGGGCAGGATTGGCAACAACGAAACATTTGAACGCGCCGTTATCGCCCCAGTGCCAAAGCATTTTCGATTTGCCGTTCTGCTCGATGCCCCAGCCCAATCCCCAGAAAATATTCTTAGAGAGTTGTTTCGGAGCGCGGTCGGTGCAATTGGTGCATTCGGGGTCGACAGCGATTTGGGGAGTTTCCATTTCGCGGAGAGTGGCGGGTTTGAGGCCGGTGCCGTTGAGAACGGCGGAAAGGAAGAGCGCGTAGTCGTGCGCAGTGGTGTTGAGAGTAGATGCGGAGCCGGCGTGATCGGGCTTCCAGAGATCGGTGGGACGCGCGTCGAAGTCATGGCCGGTGGCAGTGAGGGCGTCGAACGCGGGGCGCCAGACGTAGCTGCTGTTGGTCATGCCGAGGGGAGTGAAGACGAGATTGGTCATGACGTCGTTCAGGGGCTTGCCGGTGATTTGCTCGACGACGGTTTGCAGGTAGATATAGCCTTCGCCGGAATAGCTGAAACGTTCGCCGGGAGTGAAATAGATTTTGAGCGACTGGTCGTTACGCCAGTTGCGGAAGCCGGTGCGATGGCTGAGGACGATGCGGGCGGTGATTTTGGCGAGGAGTGGGTCTTCTATATATGGTTTTGGCAGATATGAGGACAGCGGAGTATCGAGGGCGAGTTTGCCCTGATCGACGAGTTTGAGGACGGCGAAGGCGAAGACGGGTTTGCTGAGGGAGGCGGCTTCGAAGATGGTGTCGCCGGTAACGGGTTCATTGGTTTTGGTGTTTTTGACGCCGAAGTTGTGTTGCGAGTGGATTTGGCCATTTTGGAGGACGGCGATGGAGAGGCCGGGAACATTTCCAAGGCGCATGAGTTCCGGAATTTCCTTTTCGAGTTGAGCAGGGGAGGGGTGACTTGCGGAAGCGGCCGGATGGCCTTGCGCGTTAAGCGAAACGGCCAGAAATACCGAGCAGCCGAACAAGGCAAGCGATCGTTGAGCCAGGAAGAGTCTCATCGGAATCCGTCCTTTAGCGAACAGAGAATAGTGTATCCAGTGATTCGGGTATATTGCCGAGTGGCAACAGAATGTACGCTGTAATTAGACGAAAGGTTCCGGAAGCGGTCTTTGCAAGGATCGGCAAGTTAAGAGGCTTTTTTTGGTAAGCGGGTCTACTAGCAAAGGGTAAGGCAGGGAGCGACACAAGAGATTGAGGTTTGAAGGAGGCTTTCGATGAGCCCGGGAAAACAGCGTTTTTTGATATTGGGGCTGGTGGCCGGTTTTGCGGTGATGGGCGGGTGCAGCAAGGCGGACACGGAAAAGTTGGAGAAGGACGCGAAGGCTACCGGGAAGGATTTGCAAAAGACGGCTTCGGATGCAGCGGAAGCGACGAAGAACGCAGCGAACGACGCGGCGGACAAAGCCCAGAAGGCCGCGGATGAAGCGAAGAAGGCCGCGGAAGAAGCCAGAAAGGCTGCCGAGAAAGCTAAAGCCGCGGCGAGGGACGCGACGAAGAAGACTAACTAAGGCATTGCGGAGGGTGACAAGAAAATAACAGGCGAAAGAGTTGGACTGGGCACTGCGAGACGCGAACCGCAGCGGCTAAAGCCGGATTGATCTTGGGGCGTCTACGGCACGACTAAAGTCGTGCCCTCCCGAAAGACTAGAATTCCAGTTGATACGCTGGCGTGGAGTTGAGGCACATTCGCACGGATTTGGCTGATGACTGGCAGCCGCGATTGACCGGCTTGCGCCGAGCCGTTAACATTCTCCTTCCACGATGGACGGCGAACTGATTGGACATTACCGAATCCTCCGCAAGCTGGGCCGCGGAGGGATGGGCGTGGTGTACGAAGCCGAAGACACCAAGCTCGGGCGCAAAGTTGCGTTGAAGTTCCTGCCGGAAGACAAGCGACGCGATCCGCAAACGCTGGAGCGTTTCTTGCGCGAAGCGCGAGCCGCATCATCGTTGAACCACCCCGGAATCTGCACGATGCACGCGATTGAAGAGGACAACGGCGGT
>Ga0137418_10005060_pt1 | contig 12088 bp, 6 predicted proteins | sample CZODoug3_1_2_16f_FD_122242 | JGI IMG/M metagenome (GOLD analysis project Ga0137418, IMG submission 122242) | Vadose zone soil fungal communities from Angelo Coast Range Reserve, California, USA - CZODoug3_1_2_16fungal (Hybrid Assembly) | ecosystem: Environmental > Terrestrial > Soil > Vadose... | reverse complement strand
GGTAGGGATTGGGTAGCCAGGCGGCGAACTGTCGCTAATATGAATTGATGATGACAAGTCTCGAGGTGCGACAGGGCGCATTGGGCGCGCAAGGATGAATATGAAAGGTGGTATGTTATGGGTATGGTGGAAGTGAGTAGGTAGATTGATGCTTTGTATGTCCAGTAGTTGGATGAACAGGGTACCTTGGTGAGGAGTGGTGTTGTCGGCGAAGGGGATATTCGATGTTACTGGAGTTGGGAGTTGGCGCGGTGGTGTGGCAGGGTTTCACGATGATGCACTGGGACGTATGGGACCAAGGTGGTATGTGTCATGTTGTTTGTTGGGATTGGTGATGACAGGCGTTCTATGTAGCGTGGGTAACTCGGCGTACTGTAAATGGACGTCCCTGTGAGTTAACTTCTCAAATTCGACATAGGTGAGGGGGGTGCTTGGGGGTGTTGCGTCGACAGATTTAGTTGTTCCTCGATGGAATGTACACGTTGAGTTGCCTTTGTGTACCGGATTGCGTTATCAACGGAGATGTCCCTGACGGATTGTAGAAAGGCTTTGTAATTGTCTCGGGTAGTCTTTGTGTCCGAGATGCAGTCGAGAATGCCTTCTGGGAGATTCTTGCCAATGTCATGGATCAGTAGGCCCTTGTAGTCCTCCATAAATTTCCAGATCGCTTCGGCTTTGTCTGCCCAGATCGTGTGTGCAAATTCTCTACGTTTACCCGCTACTATCTTCTCTACATCCTCTTCTGTTACTTCAAGAGGGATTTATGTCTCTTGGTGTGCATCTGTCGAGACGTCGATGGTTCGGACCAGGGGTCATTCGGTTTTGAACTCCCCCTTTACATCTGTCCATGTAGTCTTTCGTCCTGCATTCAGCTTCGACCACCATTCCTCCGCTAAACTGTCTGGTTCTAGTACCAACCCGAAAGTCAATATTTTGTCTGTGTCTGTCGCATTTGAGCGGCAGAGCCATACGCCCGGTTTGTCGTCCTCGGAGTCATCAGGAAAAAAGGATAAGTTCAGGGGGACTGTTTGTGTCTGGTTCGCCATTGTTGTGATTATGTTCGGTAAGGGTGTATGTGTCTATGGTGGTGTGTTGTGCGTCAAAGTCGTTGGTGTCGTTTGGTTGTCTAAGAGGGTGCGTGTATCGGAGTTTGACTTGCGTTCTGACTGGTCTGCGTTTTCTGTGTGCGTGATTGGGAGTGTGTTACGTCATTGTGTGTATCAGATGTGTGGTTGTTGGGCTTGTATGTTTACCTTGTGTTCTCGAGTCATTTGTTCTGTGACAAATTTGTCGTAGTCCCTTAGGATTGCAGAGGATTTACGCGGCATCTGTTTGGTCGGATCCACACCATATCACCATGTTGGGAAGCACCCCGATACCGCAGATGATGGAAGGAGAGAAGATGGTGATGATATGTGGCTATGATATGATAGTGATCCTGTCAGAGTGCGTGGGACCGAGATTGAGAATTGACTGTGCACAGCGAGAAACGGAGCTGAACAAATTTGAGGTGTAGCTGGGAAGCATAGTTGTCATCGGATTCAAGTTGAATTCCAAGTGGCGGAGTAGTGATGGTGCATGGGCGCCTTTTGTCGGCACGGAACATGTATTACAATATTTCAAACTCAGATGCATGCTGACTCGTCGTCGCGCGACTTCATTTTGTCACCCTTCAACATGACTTTCAATTCAATATTCCTCGCTATCCTCCTACTTGTTCTTGTCTTCATCTTGCCGGTTGGCCATGTAGGTTCAAAGCCACCATGCCAATTCTCTGAAATTGGGTTTTTTGCCTGGCATGTGTCTCGTTCCTATGCCTTATATTCGAGGATTTGGAATACAGGTGAGTTCTTTTTGGTTGTAAATTGGTACTTTCACTTGCCTATTGCTACCAGACTACGATACCAGTGACTATGATAATCTGGTATTCTGCGTTGACGCCAATCCCAAACTGGTGGCTGTGTCAGAAAGTGCTGGTTGTAAATCGATACACTGCATACGTTATTTTGATAGTATATTTATGTTTTATGATGCTAAATGTACTTGTTTTGCAGTTCATGAACAAATCTTGTATGCAAGCTGTGTCTCAGCTTGTAACCATCTCCATGGATGTACCTGTCGGACTTTCACTCTGCCAAAATCATGAATTTTTGGTAAATACTTTCTCTGCACAGTTTGTCCTAAATACCAAGGTTATTTTACCTGCTTGCGTTGTGGAGACATTGCCTACAGATGTCGAGGTAATTTTGCCTGCCCGTTTTCAGGTGAATGCTGTCCTCAAATGCAATGATGCATTTGCTACCCTTGAACAGGTGAATGATGATGTAGCCTTTGAATGGGTGAATAAGTCTGCCATCCTTGTGTGGGTGAATGCCTATGTTCAGGTGAATCTCGCCTCTGAGTGGGTGAATATGTTTAATACCCCTGTTTGGGTGAATCCCACTACTATATGTGCAAATATGCTAGCTACTTGTATTTGGGTGAATACCTGTAACCATGTGAATCACATTGTGAAAGTGTCCATCAGCCATGCTCAGGTGGTGGAGCTTGTGAATTATTTTATTGTCTTCAGATGTGTGAATGAGACTGTTACTGATGTTTGGATGATCATGTCTGCTCATCCATGGGCAAGTAAATTCATGAATTATGTACCTGCAAATGGAATTTTGATGGACATTGATCTAGCTGAATATAATAATTGTTCAATGCTAGAATTTGATGTTCAGATGAAAAACCCATACAATTCAAAATACTTATACTCTTGGTTTGCTATGTGTCTCTTGAGCAATCAGCAAGATTTCCCATTATTTACAGAATTTCAAAATGTGTTATGGCTTGCCCCAACTGCAAGATATGATGTCATGGATTATCCATTTTTTGTATTTCATCAGAAACAAAACTTTTTGAATTTTCATCAAACTTTAAAATTGTATTCACATCATCTTTCAAAGTACTGGTTTGTGAGGATATTTGAATTTTCAATTCATTGGTGTAATCATTGGTATTATTTTGTATTGCAAAATGTGACTTTATTGGTCAATTTTGACTTAACACCTCATCAGCAATGTAGGAGAACATATTTGATCATGTGTCGATCATTACATTATAAACATAATTTTGTAGTGATATTATCTGCTCTTACTTTCTCAACTAATCTTGTTACAGTAGGGTTTGTGAAATATGTGGAAAATATACTTCGTTTGGTATTCAAGTGTAAATACACTTATATGATGGTCGTCACACCTAGTTACAAATACAATTTCAAAAATCTGAACCACAATGCTTTCACATTTTCTACAGACAGTATTCCTCACAAAATTGGTGGTGGACATCATGGAATGAGTGTAGAAAATTTGGATATGCAATTTGTCAGTCCATATGTCATATCTGCCCCTCTTGATTATTCAAAGTTTAAGAAATGTAAATTTGTAGATCATGTGGAAATGTCAAAAGCTCTAACTCAATATGACACTTCTGTTTATGTACTGGTCAATATCCCTTTGCACTTGCTAGTCTCTTGTCTATTTCATGACAGAAAAACTTTAATCGCAAGCCAACATAATATTTGTATTTCAAAAAGAATGTCAATGTCTGAAATTACACAAAAATTAAAAATTCATAGTGAGATATGTAAGCATCAATATGTATCAGTGTTACAACCTTACTGTAAAATCATGAACACAGAAGAAGATTTAAAAGACACTGAGATGGACAACAATTTAGATGAAAATGACATTTCCACTGAACACCCTGCAAATACAGATTTTCCTCCTACTCCTGCTGATACTTCATTAAGAAAAAAATAATCAGTGACTTCTGTGAAGCCACATCACCTTCAAATTTTGAAGAAGCTGGATGTGCTGTATGTGGTTCACTTACTCTACGATCAGATCTTTCTGAGTTAAGTTCTTTTGACAATGACTTGAAAGTTTTAAATGTTGCTGATCATGGTTTTACTCGAAAAGAACGAAAACTTTCAACAGAACCAATTAAAGAACTTGATGGTCATATTATAGATACTACATGTCACTATATTTGCACTTCTTGCAAAGAGACAATCAAACATAGAAAAATACCTAAATTTTCTCTAGCAAGAGGTTTATGGCTGGGAGAGGTACCAGAAGAACTTCAACAATTAAGCTTTGCAGAAAAATTGTTAGTTAGCAGGGTCAGACATAATCAATGTGTTGTGCGTGTTGGAAAAGGTATGCATAAGATGATTGCAATGCTATAATGTTTGAACATCCAATGCAAAAAAATATATAGTGTCTTACCACCACCAATTGAAGAAATGGATGAATTGTTAGCATTTATATTTACAGGCCCTTGTCAACCAACTGAAGATGACTTTCGTAGGACACCATTACTGGTACGGCAGAATAAAGTTGCCAGAGCTCTTGAATGGCTCAAACTTAACCATACAGACTATTCTGACCTTGAAATTTCCTATAAGAATCTTGCATCCTATCCAGAAGATTTGCCTCCTGTTGTAGTCAACTACCGACATTCAACAACAAATAAAATCCCTGAAGCAACAAGTGTTCATGACATGGAACTTGAGCATGGCACATCTGAAGGCAAGTGCCCATTTACAATACATACACTTACAAGTGAGGAATATGAAACTGCTAATGTGGAAACTCTAAAAGCAGTTGCTGCAAAACATCTAGATGATGGTGGAAAAGTTCTTGCAATCAGACATTTTAAAGAACCACAATCTATTTGGAAAAATCCAAACCTTTACCCTCAAATGTTTCCATGGCTGTTCCCATATGGTTTAGGTGGCATTGGTCATGAAAGGCAAAAGCATAGATTATCAGATGTTGAGCACAAGCGACACCTATTGATGTACCATGATAAACGCTTTCAAAAAGACTCACACTTTCCCTTGATCGCATTTAATCATGAACAGATCAAGGATTGTACTACAGCTGGTTTTATTCTGACAAAACAGAAATCATTTGACAACATTGCAAATCATCTGCTCCAAATTAACAGTGATGTCTTGACAGATATTACAGAACACATGATAAAAGGTGAACGAGTGAAAGGTGACACCCAAGAAGAAAAAGACTGCCTTCAACTGATACATGATCTTGATCACATTGGAGGCCATGTTAAAGGTTCTATTACAAGCAAAAAATATATGAAAAATGAAATCTGGTCATTAATTTCATTCCAAGGTGCACCATCTTGGTATATTACCTTATCTCCTGCTGATAACAAGCATCCTATCTCTTTGTACTATGCTGACACTAAAGAGGAGTTTACACCTGTCATACGAAGCAAATCTACAAAAGATAGCCTAATTGCTGACAATCCAGTTGCCAGTGCTCGATTTTTTCATTTTATGATTCAGGCTTTCATTGAGCATGTACTTGGAGTGGGTACACACCATCCTGGCTTGTATGGAAATACATCTTCATATTATGGCACTGTAGAACAGCAAGGTCGTCTTACTTTGCATTTGCACATGCTGTTATGGATCAGGGGAGCACTGACACCACAAGAAATTCGAGATCGGATAATGGATCCTGAGTCAGACTTTCAAAAGAAAATGGTTGAATATCTTGAAAGTGCCCATATGGGTGAATTTATCACTGGAAGCCTGGAAGATGTGAAGCTTAATCTAGACAATGCTGAAGTGGATGATAAATACAAAAATCCAACTGAAACACTTCCAGTACCACCTCCACCTGTGTGTAACCAGAATGAATGTGGTGAATGTAAGGCTTGTAAAGCTACTAGTTCTTGGAAAGCCCAATTTAATTCTACTGTAGACGACATTCTTCTTCGATCCAACCTTCACAAGTGTACAGGAGGTACAAAGCAATACGAAAAGAAAAAAATGAAACATAGAAGTAAAAACACTGTTGCTATGTATCAACCTGTTACAGGCTGCTTGAGCAATAAATGGGGAAAATGTAAGGCACGGTTTCCTCATAAGACATTTAAGCATACTGAAGTCAATATGAATAATGGTGCTCTCAATATTAAAAAAGGTGAATCAATGCGTAATACTGTGACTGCTGAAGTTACATATCTTCTTCGTAGCAATACTGATGTTACATGTCTACTTTCTGGCACTGCAATAAAGGCTGTGGTGGCATATGTCTTTGACTACATTAGTAAACCTTCTCTGAAAACCTATTTAATTTTTGAAGCAATCAAAAATGTATTTGATAGAAACTCTGAAATGCTTGGAGGTTCATTAGATCAAAAAGAAAAAGCTCGTAGGCTACTTACTCAGATAGTTAATAATCTCACTTCAAAAATGGAAATTGGTGGTCCGATGGCTTCTATGTATCTTCTTAAAAATCCTGACCATTACACAAATTGCAAATTTCATACTTTCTATTGGCCAAATTTTGTACGAGCTGCTAGATATGCATGGAATACTGACAGTGAAGAATATACAGATGACCAATTGATACTACTTAAAATAAAGGGCAAGATTATAGGCCGTACTGTGGTACAAGACTATGTGTTCCGACCAATTGAATATAGTCAAGTGTCTTTGTATGACTGGATATGCTTATCAGATATTGAAAAATGTTCTAAAGGAACCAAGAAAAACTCACCTTCTCATGATTTCAATGCAGCTGAATTAGATGCTGAAAATTCTGCTGATTCTGATGATGAACATAATAATGTTACTTTTTATCATTTTTTGGAAGATCATCCTTTGCATCATTCACATCAAGTGACACTATTAGATGACATGCATGAATGGGTTCCAAATTTCATTGGTGGTGCAATTCCAAGAAGTGATCGTGGAGACAGAGAATATTACTGCTCGACCATGTTGGCTTTTTTTAAGCCATGGCGAACAGGAAAAGACCTGAAATTAGAAGACCAAACTTGGGATGATGCCTTCAGAACTTATACATTCAATACAAGACAGCTAGAAATAATGAAATATTTTAATGTAAGATATGAATGCTTGGATGCAAGAGATGACTATGCAGCACAACTGAAAAAAGGTGAGAATGTAGGAATTTTTTCTAACTGGAATATATATGAGAGTATAGATTCTGCTCCTGTTGATGTTAATTCCTTTGAAGGTGATGACTTCACATGTGATATTAATATTCCCAATGAAAATGATATTGGACCTAAGACTGCAAAGCATAACAGAGACATGTTACATGTGGAACAAATCATGTGAGAAGCTGGATGGTTTGACAAAAGTCCAAATGGACCTGCTGATGTTGGTGATCTTACTCCTGTAATACCTGATCAGCTTCAATCAGGAAAAGACTGGACAGCAGTTGTTCAACATAAGCAGCGTGAACTAATAGATGAGAGACATGCAAACATTCCAGGAAATATTGATGGCATAGGTAACACAAATAATGATCAAGAATCTTTTGCAGAAGTCAAAATTATTGATAAAACATATTTAACTGCAAAATTTAAAGCAAAAGTGGAGAAAGAACAGAATATTATAAACAATACTGTATCTGAATTTTCACTGAATGATGAACAAGAGAGAGCCTTTCGCATTATTGCGAATCATGCCTCAACCAAACAACCTGAACAACTAAAAATGTATCTTGGTGGCATGGCAGGAACAGGAAAATCACAAGCGATTAAAGCTCTCATTGCATTTTTTCAGGCACGTAATGAATCTCATCATATCATTGTTCTAGCACCTACTGGCAATGCAGCTGCATTATTTGGAGGCTCTACATATCATTCAGTTCTGGGCATTAATGATACAGTTGATTCCAATATATCTATAACAAAGGTCAGAACTAGATTAGATGGTGTTGATCACATATTTTTAGATGAAGTTTCTATGCTTTCCTGTCATGACTTGTACAAAATTAGTGCTCAACTTGCAAAGGCCTTTAATGAACCAAATAAACCTTTCGGAGGCATAAATATTGTTTTTGCTGGTGATTTTGCACAGTTACCTCCTGTAGGTGGAGGTGAAGCTGTTTCTCTGTATAGTGATAGAATTGGTACTCAGATTTATTCAGGATTAAATCATTATGGACAAGAATCTGCTATAGGAAAAGCCTTATGGCATCAAGTGACAACAGTAGTAATTTTAAGAGAAAACATGAGACAGAAATTACAGTCTTTGGAAGATGCAAAGTTTCGTAAAGCTCTTGAAAATATGCGTTATAAGGCTTGTACTAAAGATGATATTGAATTTTTACGTACTCGTATCACAGGGCCTGGAATAAATAAACCCAAACTAGCTGAAAAAGACTTTAGAAATGTCTCCATTATCACAGCTTGGAATTCACAAAAAGATAGAATCAATGAATTAGGCTCTGCTAGATTTGCAAAAGAAACACAGCAACATCTTGTTGACTTTTACTCCATAGATAAATGGATTGTTTATGAAGACATCCCTGAAAAAGTCACAGGTCGTAAGCGCAAAAAAAGAGTGAAACCTACTGAAAGCGGTACAAACATCACACAAGCTGACCAGGAAAAGTTATGGGACCTTCCACATCATGCTACTCAGCACTTTCCAGGAAAACTTTCACTATGTATAGGCATGCCTGTGATATTACGAAACAATGATGCAACTGAACTATGTATTACCAAAGGACAGGAAGGGACAGTTGCTGGTTGGCAATCTTATATTGGGTCCCATGGAAAATTAGTACTTGACACTCTTTTTGTTCGATTAACAAATCCTCCACATATGGTAAAATTTGATGGACTTCCTGAAAATGTTGTTCCCATTGCCAAAATGTCTCAAAACATTGATTGCACTATGAAATCTGATCTGATTAGAAAGGTTGAGCATGAGCAATGTTGTGTGCTTCTGAATTTCTCCATGACTGATTATGCTTCACAAGGAAAGACACAACCGTATAATCCTGTAGATTTGCAACATTCTAATACTCATCAGTCATATTATACTTGTTTGTCCCGTTGTGCATCTGCTAAAGGTACATTAATAGTGCAATCTTTACAACCAAGTGTAATTACTGGAGGATGTTCAGGGTGGCTAAGACAAGAATTCCGTGATTTAGAAGTATTGGATGAGATCACAAGTCTTGTTTTTCACTCCCAACTTGTTCCAGAAATTGAAGGTTGTTGTCGAAATACACTTATCAATCAGTTTCGCATATGGAAAGGCCTAGATTATGTGCCTGGAAATTTACACCCAACAATCAAATGGTCTGTGCAAGATCCTTATCCTCATAAACCTCAAGTACAAGATATTCCATGGCAAATTGTGAATCAGAAGGAAATTTTAAATCCTGTTTTAAACACATCAATTACCAAATCTTCAGATTCATTTGTAACTGCGAAAGGTAGCATGCCACTCCCTGATAAGATTACCATACCTACTGGACCTAAATACAACTCTGATAATCATCATGAAGCAAATGCAATTAAAAAACTTAAAACATTCCACAATTCAAATGAAGATATCATAAAATGAAAAAATGAAAAAGAATCTGATAGACCAAAGAAAAAACAGAAAGTGACAACATGTGATGAAGATGATACACCACCTGGCACTCAATGGGATGCAAATAATTATAGTTGTGCATATGATGCTTTATTTACAATTCTGTTCAATATATGGTCTGCAAATCCGAGAAAATGGAAGAAAATATTCCAAGAGTCAAATCAATATCTTTCTACACTACATGATGGATTCCAACACTATCTGAAGGGTGTCAACACTCTTGAAGCCACACGTGATAGCGTTAGAACTCTGTTGTATGAGAATGATCCTGTTCTTTTTCCATCTGGACACACAGGCTGCAGTGTCTCTGCATTAACCACTCAAATGTTTTATCCCATATACAAAGTACCACAATTGCACCTTCAATGCTCTCATTGCAATAATACAATCATGATTAATAGTAACCGTATAGGTAGACTGATGCATGTAGCTCACAATGCAACAGGCACAATTTCACAAATACTTGACAATCACTTGCATCACCAATCACAACATGTTTGTGATAATTGTAATGCTCCTTTACATACAACAATACGTTTTAGTGAAACACATAAAATATATGCTGTTGATGTAACAGACAGAGATGTTACACTTAGTGAGACTATCAAAATACACGGACCAGCACATACCACCATTCTTCATCTCAAAGGTCCTGTGTATCATGGTGGCTATCATTTTACCTGTCGGATTATAGATAACTCTAGCAATATTTGGTTTCATGATGGTATAAGTACTGGGAGGACTTCTATAAAAGAAGGTAAATTTGGAACTGTCAGTCAACCAAATTTGAAAATGTGCAGAAATAAACAGTTATGCCTTGTAATATATGGCCACAAATCTTAAATGACTCAAACACCACTAAATATATGTTTTACCTCCATTTTTGTGTGAATAACTAGATAATCAAAAGTGAGGACTCGTTTCTGCCGTGCGAAGCATCGGCCTTCTTCCAGCAAGTCCGAACATGATCAAATCGACTGCCAAGTCGAGGGCGAAGCTGGATCACTTTTCCGGACACGCAGCAGCCCCACGAATTTTCGGATCGGACAAAAAGTAGCAGATTTCTGCAAATTCTGATCTGGCCATCAGACCTATTAACGGGGGTCCTGAAAAACACCTCGAGAGCTGTTTTTCTTGTTGCGCACTCTCAAAATAGCGAGGAAGTGCCAATTTGGGACAGTCCCGCTCCTACTTATTGCCGTCGGTCTTACGTCGCGATTGCAATATTTTGCAGTGTGTTCGGTCGGGCAACGAAAATAAAGACAATTAGATTCTCCCACGAACTGTTTCCACCAAACTAACAGTAAGGGCAAATGCATTATGCAGCAAAAGCCCAAACCGACAGAGTCAAGGGACTGGATAGTGAGCACCCAAGACGACCACAGACTGTGACCTGAACGAGGTCATATAATCATGAACCAGGGTGTGGTGGCAGCCGCGCGAGTACAAATAGTAATTAATAAGCAGACGTACAATGCCACCGGTTCATGTGCCAAGTACACGGTCCATGTAAGTACCGGGCTCCCAGCGGATTGGATGTTTGACCAAGGGGTTTACTAGGACCCCCGTTTGTAGGTGGCGAGCCCTGACGGGTAAACATGGCGACACACCACTGTACATGATAGGTGGCATGCTGCGAATGGGAATAAGGTCGGCGGTTATATTTTATTTTCGCACTGGATGACTTCCCGTGGGGATTTGAAACCGTCTGTAAATCCAAATTTGCTCCCAGATTCATGGTGCCGAGTTGCCGTTGGCACCCTGGAAAATGGACATTGAGACCGAGGCTTGTAGATGCGTTTCCAGACTCGAAGCTGGAAGGGGGGGTCGACCCCCCCTCCCAGTTGTAACTTGTCCTCGGACTCAAATTCTAGACCAATATGGAAATCTCGTTTGATCTCACATTTGGCTATGCCGCCCATCGATATGCAAATCACAGCTTATACACTCTCGTACGGTTTGATAAAATTTTCTAAAACTACACTCCCTCAAGCGTGGCAATTCTCTGGCGCCCGTCTGAATCTGAATCCGAATTTCCAGATCCCACGGGAAGTCATCCATTGTTGCCTCATACCTTGTTGCAGACTTACGAACACGGATATCATCACAATTTCACGAAATGGGCGCGTATCCCCTCTGAGACCCCGTTTTACACAGATTCCTTCACACCCCTAACTGGAACACCCGCACTAGTACTCAGCCAGGATTACCGAACACTCAGGGCCCGATGATACACAAATCCAATTAAAAAGTTCAAAGGCAGGGCTGGTGAGGCTGACAGGATGCAGAGTGATTTGGGATTATATAGCCCTTACGATTTGCCATCTGAGACAAAAATTGCCATTTTTTGAGGCCAATCCGAACAAAATTACCATTTTTGAAGGGCTGATTGGCCAATCCGAACAAATTTAATTCTTTTTGCGGCCTGATGGGCCATCCGAACAAAATTTGACTTTTTCCGTGCATGCCTGCTGTGATCCGAACATATTAGGAAAAAATTTGGAAATTTTGTCCGTACATAACACCCAGATTTTCGGAAATTTTCATCTGGCCTTGCCACCTATAATCGGGGTCCTACGTGAGGGCGGGAGGGCGGTATTCTAGTGCCGATTTGCCAGGAACCGGATGATTTCTGCAAAGGGA